>Ga0102929_1002983_pt1 | contig 10079 bp, 12 predicted proteins | sample SalPonR1_B_D2_MG_FD_78510 | JGI IMG/M metagenome (GOLD analysis project Ga0102929, IMG submission 78510) | Salt pond soil microbial communities from South San Francisco under conditions of wetland restoration - Salt Pond MetaG R1_B_D2_MG | ecosystem: Environmental > Aquatic > Marine > Intertidal... | reverse complement strand
GATCAACACGCCCCATGTCGGTGTTCCGGACAGAAACCCGCGCGTGCCATCAACCGGATCAAGTACCCAGGTCAACCCGCTTGAGCCCGGTTGGTGGCCGAATTCTTCACCAAGGATGGCGTCTTGCGGGCGTTGCGCTGCCAACACCGCACGCATCGCCCTCTCTCCGGCGCGGTCGCCTTCTGTCACCGGATCGAAGCCCGCCGTTCCCTTGTTATCCGCCAGCAGGCCGTCGGAACGGAAAAACGGCAGCACCGCCTGCCTTGCCGCATCCGCCATCGCATGCGCCGTGGAAATGATTTCTTCGCTGTTTTCACTGGTCACGCGCGATTCCATACGCCTGGGTAAATCGACCGGACTTCACCGTACGGAAACCGCTGTCTTCACGCCACGTCACTCAGAACCCGGGCCAGATCGAAAAGACGCCGGCGCTGGTTTTCCGGGATCGCATAGTAGGACCGGATAAGATCAAGAGCCTCCTTGTCACCAAGCAGATCCGCGGGTGCGGACCCGGACCCGTTGGCCGGCTTCTCCAGGTCCTGGGCCTGCTCAAGCCCCTCAAAGAAAAAGCTTACATCAACATCCAGGGCCTCGGCAATATCCCACAGCCGGGACGCACTGACACGGTTCGCGCCGGTTTCGTATTTCTGGATCTGCTGGAACTTGATACCAACGCGTTCGGCCAACTGTTGCTGAGTCACGCCAGCAAGCCAGCGACGATGACGAATACGCTTACCAACATGGACATCAACTGGGTGCGCCATAGAATTTTCCTTCCAGATTTTCCTGAACCTGCCTTGCGCGGCGCTCAAAGGACGGCAGGCAACACAACCAGCACCACCACGCGCCCCTCCGATACGCGTGAAGCCTAACATCCAGCCAGCAAAATACAAGAAATATTGCTCCCTCGTGAAGTGACAATTGGAATCAAGAAACAATTTCAACGGGCACGCCGGAACGTGGCGATCGTCGCTTCAATGCGCCCGCGAATTGACAGGCCCAGCCACATCGGGGACACAGGACGCTGTCGTCTTTTGTCCCCTCTGACCCTCAGCCGGGAGTTCCCGATGCGCGCGTTTCAGGTCACTTCGTTCCACGCTTTCCCCGGCATGGCGGAACTCCCCGTACCAGAGCCGACCGCCGGAGAGATACGGCTCAGAATTCATGCCTGCGGTCTGAACTTCGCCGATCTGCTGATGACGAAGGGTACCTATCAGGAGACACCCGAACCGCCGTTCACCCTGGGGATGGAAGTGGCCGGTGTCATTGATGCTCTGGGCCCGGGAACGAAAGGCCCCCCTCCGGGCACCCGCGTGGCCGTGTTCGGGGGCAAGGGCGGGTTGGCCGAAACGGGATGCTTTCCGGCGGACCGCGCGGTCCCGCTACCGGATACCATGACCTTCGAGCAGGCGGCCGCCTTCCAGGTCGCCTACGGCACCAGTCACCTGGCGTTGGATCACAAGGCGCGGCTGCGCCCGGACGAAACGCTGCTTGTGCTTGGCGCGGCCGGCGGCGTTGGCCTGACAGCTGTTGAAATCGGCAAGCTGATGGGCGCACGCGTGGTCGCCTGCGCCCGCGGTGGCGACAAGCTCGAGGTGGCGCGCAAGGCTGGTGCCGATCACCTGATCAATGCCGAAACCGACGACATCCGCGCCGAGTGCAAACGACTGGGCGGCGTCGATGTGGTCTATGATCCCGTGGGCGGGGAACAGTTCACAGCGGCGTTGCGTGCCTGCCGCCCCGAGGGGCGTATCCTGGCGATCGGCTTCGCCAGCGGCGAAGTCCCACGGGTTCCGGTCAATCATCTCCTGGTCAAGAACCTTAGCGTCCTGGGCTTCTACTGGGGGGGCTACCTGGGATTTCGCCCCGAGATCGTGACGAAAAGCCTTTCGCGGCTCCTGAACTGGTTCGAGGACGGAAAGCTGCATCCGCATGTGAGCCATGTCTTGCCGCTGGAACGTGCCGATGAGGCCCTGAACCTACTGCGCGCGCGCAAGTCCACCGGCAAGGTCGTGGTCACCACCGGCGCCGGACCCTGATCTAACCTGCCTCTTCGTGCAAGGTGTCAATCGCGGTGGAGGCCGGCGTATCACCCCTGGCCGATGCGGCCGCGGCACTGTCGGAACCGCGCAAGGCGGCGAACCCCTGGCGCACCATTGCCGCCAGATGTGCGACAAGGTCATTTCCGGGCGATGCCCCGCCGTAAATATTGATCCGCTGGCGATCCAGCACCGGCAACCCGTCACCGGCCGGGATCATCTGGAGATGTGGCGGCGCGTGCCCCTCAAGCATGGAGGTTATGGCCAGATCGGCACTGACTGTCGCCTCGATCGTGCGGTCGGACTCCGAATCCACCGCAAGATCCCAGTCGATTCCGGCCGCGTCCAGCTTGCGAAGGTCGCCGGGCCGGGACGTGCAGTGACGGCAATACGCCAGAGGCAGCGGGCGCTGCTTCCATGCTGTACCGCCTGGCGCGCCGATCCAGCGCAGCGGCACTTCCGCCAATGTCTCACCACCGCGGGTCAGTTCGGCTTCCGTTGTCAGGATGAGGTCGATCTCGCCGCGCGCATGCGCCGCCCGCAATCCCGTCGTGTAGGACGAAATGAGCTGCACCTTGACCCTCGGATAGGCGGCGTTGAACTGCCGGAGCACCCGTGGAATGACCGGATACACGATGTCGTGCGGCACTCCCAGTGTCACCTCCCCCTCGTAGAGCTTGTCGGTCAGACGACCGACGGCTTCGTCGTTGAGCAGCACCATGCGGCGCGCATAGACCAGAAGCTGTTCTCCGGGGGGCGTCAGGGCCACGCGCCGGCTGCTGCGGTCCAGAAGCTCGATTCCGAGCATCTCTTCGAGCCGTTTGAGCTGCATTGAAACCGCCGATTGCGTCAGGTTCATCGACGCGGCCGCCCGCGTCACGCCACCATGTTCCGCGACTGCGGCGAACGACCTGAGCGTTGTCATGTCCAGGTTCCGCATTATCACACCCTCTGATGTATCAGGTCATAAATATTCATTTCACAAATGGACCACAAGTCGCCAGATATATCAACAGAAGAAATGCAAACGGCACCCGTGTTCACAGAATGGAAAGGAGGCTCGGAATGACCAGCCTGACCGAGAATCGTATTCGCCATCACGCCATTCCAAAGCGGCATTTCAGCCCGCTCGCGTGGGTCGCCCTCGCACGGCAGCGGCGGGCGCTCAGGTCCCTCGATGATCGGGCGCTCGCGGATATCGGGGTGACCCGGAATGCTGCCGAGATCGAAGGACAGCGCGCGTTCTGGGACGTGCCGCACAACTGGCGTGGCTGACCGCTTTTCGGGCATCTCCGGAATTCGCACCAATCGGGGCGTGAAAACCTTGAAATGCGGAATGTCCTGACCGATATTGTCACCAAAGGCCCCGCCCCGGGGCTGGCCATGTCATTATCGGAGGAAACAGATGGCAGAGTTTGACACAATCCGGACGTCGGCAGGAGCCCGTACCGCCCAGATTGATCAGGGTCTTCGCACCCATATGAACAAGGTCTACGGGACCATGTCCGTGGGCATGATCATCACATTCCTCGCGGCGTGGGCAGTGGGCAACAATGCCACCATGATGAACACGCTGTTCACGGGGTTCACCCGGTATATCGTCATGTTCGCCCCCCTGATCATGGTTTTCGCCTTCAGCGCCATGATCAACAAGCTCTCCGCCGCTGCGGCGCAGTTGTTCTTTTACACCTTCGCAGCTGTCATGGGTGTGTCCATCAGCTACATCTTCGTGGTGTTCACCGATTTCTCGATCGCGCAGGTGTTCCTGATCACGGCCATTTCCTTTGCCGGTCTGAGCCTGTGGGGTTACACCACCAAGAAGGACATCTCCGGCTGGGGATCGTTCCTGATCATGGGCGTGATCGGCCTCATCGTTGCCTCGATCGTCAACATCTTCATCGGAAGCCCGGCGATCATGTTCGCGATTTCGGTGCTCGGTGTCCTGATCTTCGCGGGCCTCACCGCCTATGACACGCAGGACATCAAGAACGAATATCTGGCCCACGCACACCACGGCGACAGCGAGTGGTTGGGCAAGTCCGCGATCATGGGTGCCCTGCGTCTCTACCTGGACTTCATCAACATGTTCATCATGTTGCTCAGCTTGATGGGCGGACGCGAATAACCGATCCCTCCAGATCGAACAGCGGGGGCCGGTCCTGTGGACCGGCCCCTTTTCTGTTGACCATCGATCATGCAGGGCACCGCCGCCGCGCCCGATCCACCGTGAAACCGCGCGCGAATGCAAAAAGCCGCCCCCGAAGGAGCGGCTTTCCGTGAAGTCGCCTTGCAGGCGGATCCTACTTGATCTTGCCTTCCTTGTACTCGACATGCTTGCGTGCAACCGGGTCGTATTTGCGGATGGTCATCTTTTCCGTCATCGTCCGCGCGTTCTTCTTGGTCACGTAGAAATGGCCCGTCCCGGCGGTCGAGTTCAGGCGGATCTTGATTGTGGTGGGCTTCGCCATGTTCCGTCTCCTGCGCCGAGGCACCAGAGGCGCCCCGTGAAAATCCCTTGAAGCCTGCCTTTTAACGGGCTTCACGGCCGAGTCAACCGCGTTTTCGGCACGCGGGCAGGCCGGTTGCGCGGAAGGCCTGTAAGCCGGATTCTGTCCTCCCGGCCCGAAGGCCGGGATGGATGACCATTCCTCTGGACGCCCCGTTGCCGGAGCGCCTCGAGCTGCCAACCCGAACCGCCGGGCCAAGACAAGCCTGCGGGCGGTATCCCGGACCGTGATCCGGGACCGGCCCCGCGCGCGGTCCCTATTCGGCATTGCTCCCGGTGGGGCTTGCCGTGCCGGTCCTGTTACCAGTCCCGCGGTGGGCTTTTACCCCACCGTTTCACCTTTACCCCCGGCCCTTGCCGGGCCTGTGAGGAAGTCTCTTTTCTGTGGCGCTTTCCCTCGGGTTGCCCCGGCCGGGCGTTACCCGGCACCGTCGTCTCGTGGAGTCCGGACTTTCCTCGGGCGGTCCTTTCGGGCACCCGCGGTCATCCGGCCTTCCGCGCCCGACATATCTAGGTGGCCGGCCCGGTGTGGTCAACGCCGAACCGCCGCGACAGATCATCGGCAAGGGCCGCATCGACGGCATCCGCCGGCCCCGAGGCCCAGGGCCGGAACCGCAAGCGAAACGCCATCAGCAGCGCCTCGGCATCCACGTCGCGCGGATACCCGAAAGCTCGGGCGCTGTCGGCAAACCCGGCCGGGTCCGCAATCCGGCGGCCCGCCCCCGGATCGGGCCAAACCGAAAGCCCGCGCAGCGCAAGCGCCCGCCAGTCGAACCGCACCCCCGGATCAGACTTGCGCACCGGGGCCATGTCGGAATGCGCGATCACCCCCTCCGGCGGAATGCGCCAGCGTGTCATGATGTCCTGCATCAGCACCTCGAGCCGCAGCATCTGCGGCCATGCGAACGGGTGCCGGCCGGAGCTGACCAGTTCGATACCGATCGAACGGGAGTTCACGTCGCCACGTCCATGCCACTCTCCGGCACCCGCGTGCCACGCACGCATATCCTCGGCAACCAGTTGCCATGTCCTGCCGGTTTCCCCGATCACGTAATGTGCCGACACCCCGGCATCCGGATCGCGGAGTCGCGCCAGCGCCGCCTCGGCACTTTCCATTGCGGTGTGGTGCAGAACGATCAGGCCGGGATCATACCCGTCGCGGCGTTCAGTGAAATTCGGAGAGGCGAGCCATTCGGGCGCAGTCACGACGGGCCTATAGCGTGTTGCAATAAATCGGAAACGGGCCGGAGACGGGCGCGCGACCGTCCACATGGGCGCGGACCGCGCCCGTCCTGGGGCGGGCGGGTGACTCCGATCCGGCGCAACGGACTCTAGCCGCTCACTGCCTTGCGAAACGGGTCCGGATCCCAGCCGCAGGCGAATCCGTCTCCGTCCGGATCAAGGCTCATGCGGTCACGTTCCGGGCCACCCCGCTCCAGAAAGGCGATCTGCGCAAGATCGGCCGAGGCATAGCGCGCGCAATTTCGACGGAAACGCTTTTCCTTGTTGAACCCGACACGGCGATAGATTTGCGTGCCCTTCGGGTGCTGCGTCCTCAACGCGTATTGCACGATGTTGGGGCCGGTGCCACCGGGGCGCTTAGGCAGCGCCTCGGGGTCGATCACCTTGTAGAGTTCTCGATTGCGCGCAATCAATTCGGCATCGTTCTCGATCGAGCGCCGATCGTCCACCGCCTCGAAATCGTTCTCGTCGGAAATTCCCGGGTTATCAAGAAGCTCGGGCGCGGCATTGTCCGGGTCGGCATGCAGGACGGGTTCACCGGAATTGGCCGCGCGCTCGGCGGCCGCATCGGCATCCTGCGCCCCGGTTTCGCCAATCGCCGCTATCGCCCGCGCGGCAACGTCATCCGTGTCGGAACCGTCATCCGCATCGGACCCGTTGATCCCGTCCGCAGCCGCCATGTCGGCGCCGGCCGGCTCCAGCGGCTGCGCGGTCACCGGCGCCGGAGCGGGGAGCGGTGCGCCGGTTCCGGCATCATCCAGCCCGGCGCCTGCACCACTCTCGGGAAGCGACGGAGAACAGGCCACGAGGCCCGCAAAGACCATGCCACATAGATAGATACGCATCTGCTTTTCCTGCCACGTTCTGTTTTGGTGGATTTTACCACCATTTGTCGGGCTTGGCCACAAAGCCCGCCGCCCGCTCCAGCGCATGCGCGGTGTTCAGCAGATCGCCCTCTTCCCAGGGCCTGCCGATCAGCTGAAGCCCGAGTGGCAAGCCCTGCGCGTCCAGTCCCGCGGGCACGCTGATCCCGGGCAACCCGGCAAGATTGACGGTCACCGTGAAGACGTCGTTGAGATACATCTGCACCGGGTCGTCGGACTGCATCCCCAGGGGGAACGCCGCCGACGGGGTGGCGGGCGTCAGGATCGCGTCCACGCCATCCGCGAAGACCTGTTCGAAATCGCGCTTGATCAGCGTCCGTACCTTGCGGGCACGATTGTAGTAGGCATCGTAAAATCCCGCGCTCAGCACGTAGGTTCCCACCATGACGCGGCGTTTGACCTCGTCCCCGAAACCCTCGGCGCGGGTCTTTTCGTACATCTCCGTTATCCCGTCGCCCTGTTCCAGGTGCGCCCGGTGACCATAACGCACCCCGTCATAACGGGCCAGGTTCGATGACGCCTCCGCGGGGGCGATCACGTAATAGGCCGGCAGGGCATATCTGGTGTGCGGCAGGGCGATGTCGCGGATTTCGGCGCCCGCGTCCCTGAGCATCGCGGTGCCGTCGGCCCAAAGCGTCTCGATCTCCGCGGGCATCCCCTCCATCCGGTATTCGCGCGGAATGCCGATAACCTTGCCACGGATGTCTCCTGTCAACAAAGCCTCGAAATCCGGCACCGGCAGATCGGCGGAGGTCGAATCCTTTGGATCGTGCCCGCACATCGCCCCGAGCATGATCGCGGCATCGCGCACCGACTTGGTCATCGGGCCGGCCTGGTCCAGCGACGAGGCGAAGGCCACTATCCCCCATCGCGAACAGCGTCCGTAGGTGGGCTTGAGGCCGGTTATGCCGGTGAACGCCGCGGGTTGACGGATCGACCCGCCTGTATCCGTACCGGTGGCGGCCAGGCACAGATCCGCCGCGACGGCACTGGCCGATCCGCCGGAGGAACCGCCGGGAGTAAGGGGCGTGTCATCCCCGCTGCGCCGCCACGGATTGACGGCATTCCCGTAGACCGATGTCTCGTTGCTGCTGCCCATGGCAAACTCGTCCATATTGAGCTTGCCCAGCATGACCGCGCCGTCGTCGAACAGATTCCGCGTCACGGTTGATTCGTATTCCGGACGGAATCCTTCGAGGATCCTGCTTCCCGCCTGACCGGGCACGCCACGCGTGCAGAAAAGATCCTTGATACCAAGGGGAATGCCGCACATCGCCGGGGTCTCTTCGCCGCCCTGCAGACGCACATCGGCGGCCTTTGCCTGCTCAAGTGCAAGATCGGAACTGTCGTGAACGAAGGCACCAAGCGCCCGCGCGCCGGTGGCCTGCTTCAGGCAGGTCTGGGTCAGTTCCACGCTCGTCACTTTTCCCGCGCGCAACAAGTCGCGGGCTTCGGCGATGGTGAGGGTGTTCAGCTCGGGCATCACTCGTTTCCATTCCTGGTGGCGGACATCTCCGTCCCGCGGCGCGTCTCGTTCATTCCACGACCTTGGGCACCGCGAAGAAGCCTTCGCGCGCATCGGGCGCATTGGACAACACACGCTCGGGCATCTGCCCGTCGGTCACCACGTCCTCGCGTCGCTTCAGGCGCATGGGCGTGACGCTCGTCATCGGATCCACACCGTCCACATCGACCTCGCTCAGCTGTTCGATGAAACCGAGGATGGCATTGAATTCATCCGCGAGGGCGGGCAGCGCCTCATCCTCCACGCGGATGCGCGCCAGAGTGGCCACACGTGCGGCTGTTTCAAGGTCAATCGACATGGTCAGGGGCCTTCTCGATATGTGTTCTGGTCACCGCCCGCGTTTAGCGCCGGCGCGCGCGGCGCGCAAGCATGTGGCGGCGGTAGACCTCGATCATCCAGCCCAACATGAGAGCATTGAGCAGATGCCAGCCGAAATGAGTACCCCCCGGCAGCGCGGCACAGAGGGGCTCATCCAGGCTGCGCAGGGTGACCGAGACGAACAGCAGCCCGGCGCCGATCGCAAGGCCGCGGGCCGTGGCAGGCGCACGGTGGCGCAAGTAAAGGGCGAAACCCGCGATCAGAACCAGCACCGGAAGATACCCGGCCGAAACGCCGAGAACGGGCAGCAACCGGAACACCGGCACGAGCGCCGCGGCGACGGGCAGGAAAGTCACGACAAGCCCGAGGCTCCGGCGCCACGGAAGGTTCAGGTAATGTCGCGCGGACGCGAACAGGTAGAGCAGGATGAACCCGAGAATCGGCGCGGTATCCGCCAGCGCCGTCCAGACCCGAGCATGGGTGTGGAACAGGAAGCTGCCGGTCCCTATAAAAGCCAGCAGGGCCACCATTGCCCACCCCAGGGGCAGACGGCAGTTGCGCAGCCGCACGGCCATCACCACCGCGGCCAGCAAAAAGGCCCCGTTGGTCAGCGCGTTCACCGGCTCGGCCCAAAAGCCCGGACCCGTCCGCTCGCAATAAGCATCCACAAAATCGAACCACTCCAACAGGCTTTCCTCATGCCGGGGATTTGTTAGGGTAACGCAAAAGGTAGGGAGGTTCGCATGCAAATCACATGGCTAGGCCACGCATCCTTCAGGATCGAGATCGGAGGGCAGGTTCTTCTGGTGGATCCGTGGCTCGACGGCAACCCCATGCTGGAGCCCGACCAGCATCAGGCCGCGACCCGCGGCGCCACGCATATCCTGCTGACGCACGCGCATTTCGATCATGTCAGCGACGTGCTGTCGCTTGCGCGCCAGCACGGGATCCCCGTTGTCGGTCAGTTCGACCTCATGGCGCATTGGGAAGAACAGGAAAAGATCGAGACGGTCGGGTTCAACAAGGGTGGCACCGTCGATCTTGACGGCCTCAAGGTGACGATGGTTCACGCCACCCACTCCACCAGCTTCGGGTCCGCCGACGGCCCGAAGGTTCCCGGCACCGAATGCGGATTCATGATCGCGGGAGAAGGCCATGTGATCTATTTGTCGGGAGACACCGACGTGATGGCCGACATGAAAGTGTTCCACGACCTGCATGAACCCGATATCGGCATTCTCTGTGCCGGCGGGCATTTCACCATGGACATGCGGCGCGCGGCCTACGCGGCCAGAACCTTCTTCGATTTCAAGACTGTGATTCCCTGCCATTACAAAACCTTCCCGATTCTCGAACAATCGGCAGAGGAACTGGTGAAGGCCCTGCCCGGCGTCAACGTGACCGAACCGGAAGTCATGACACCGATAACGATCTGACGGGCGGGAGATTCCGATCCGGCGCAACTTGACTTAGTGTCCTGCACCCGACGCACGTTTCCCGGCCTGCACCCGGTATGCCTCCGCCGTTCGGCGAAGACCCGGGCGGCTGCTTTGCGCAGAAAGCGG
>Ga0102929_1002976_pt1 | contig 10093 bp, 7 predicted proteins | sample SalPonR1_B_D2_MG_FD_78510 | JGI IMG/M metagenome (GOLD analysis project Ga0102929, IMG submission 78510) | Salt pond soil microbial communities from South San Francisco under conditions of wetland restoration - Salt Pond MetaG R1_B_D2_MG | ecosystem: Environmental > Aquatic > Marine > Intertidal... | reverse complement strand
GCGCCCCAGCCAGTCAGCGTGTCCATGCCGGCAGAGGTGACATGCGGATAGGCGGCGGCGGCCTCCTGATATTCGAAGATCATGACATGCGCCCGCGCGGCCGCGTCCTCGATCCCGTCATATTCGTTTGCCGTGGCCAGCAGGTTGCGGCCGGGAATGGCAACGGCGCCTTCGGGTGAAATGCCCGACGGCAGCAGCTGCTTGAGCACCGGGTTCGCCGGATCGGTCATGTCGTAGACACCGACCACCGACGCGCGTTCGGCTAGAAGGAACACGTAAGGTGTGCCGCCGAACGTGGCGAATTCCATGCCTTCAGGTTCCACACCCTTGGCATCGGACCGGCGGTCGGGGTAGTGCCCAATCTGTGCCACGGCATGTTCGAACGACACACCGCTTTCGTATACAACCGTGCCGTCCTTGTTGAACACGGTAAAACCGCGCGATCCGCCATCCATGTCGCCTTCGTTCGCAGTCACGAAATGGTCGGTGTCGATCCACTGGATGCCATCGGGTTCACGCGGAACGTCGGTCAGTGTTGCGTCGAAAACAAGCGCCGCGCGATCGTCGGTGGCGTCGATGCCTTCGAGGTCAACTGTTCCGGCCGAGAAATGGCTGAGCACCTCGCCCGCAGAAGACAGCACGACGATGTGGTTGTTTTCCTGAAGCGTCACGACGATCTCGCCATTGGCGTTGATGTCGACGAATTCGGGTTCGGGATCTTCGGGTGCGATCTCGGCAAGGCCGGTTACGTCCGCACGGATTTGCGCATCGCACTGCATCATGCCATCGGCATCCAGCGGGATGATCGACACGTGGCCGGCCGGCATCTGCGGCACACGGCCATCACCTGCATCTTCGTCACGCTCGTTTTCGATGGCGACGGTCACGAAGGACCCATCGGGTGCAACAGCGGTCGAGTCGGGCTGGCCACCCAGATCGCAGCGCCCGGCCTCGTCGCCGGTCGTCATGTCGAGATGCATCAGGAAACCCGACGGATCGGTAAAGCTTTCCGAGGTGTTCACACCGACAAAGACCGTGTTGCCCAGAGCGGACACTGCCGTGGGCTCGCCGCCTTCGAGCGTGACATTGCCCTTGGGCTGCGGGTTGGCGGGATCGGTGATGTCGATCATGCCGATCACGCCCAGCGGGCTGTCGGAATAGACCAGCGTCATGCCGTCAGCGCTGGCCGAGATGATCTCCGGGCTGGACACCCGGTTCGTGTCTTCTCCCTCGGCCATGTTCCGGACGACCGGGAAAGACGCGATGCGGTTGAAATTCATCTCTGCCGCGGCGGCAGAGGCGGTGAGAGCTATGGCCGATGTCAGGCACAGCGCACGATATGTCATGGAAATCCCCCTTGGATGGACATCAAGGGAGGTGACGCGCGGGCACGACATCTACATGAAGTATTTGAATCGGTTTTGTGAAAATTGCAGCGGATGAGACCTCAGGCCGGGCCTCATCCGCTGCTGATGACAAGAGGCGCGTCAGATGCTCAGGCAGACATATTTCATCTCGAGGAATTCCTCGATGCCGTGATGGCTGCCTTCGCGGCCCAGACCCGATTGCTTGACCCCGCCGAAGGGCGCCACCTCGGTCGAGATGATGCCGGTGTTCACGCCGACGATGCCGTATTCCAGCGCCTCGGCCACCTTGTAGACGCGGCTCAGGTCCTTGGCGTAGAAATAGCTGGCCAACCCGAAGATCGTGTCATTGGCCAGTTCGATCACATCGTCTTCGGTCTCGAACTTGAAGAGCGGAGCGAGCGGGCCAAAGGTCTCCTCGGTCGAGAATGCCATGTCCCGTGTCGCACCCGTGACGATGGTCGGGCCGAAGAAATTGCCCTCCTTGCGGTGCTCTTCCTCGCCCAGGATCACTTCGGCCCCCTTGGACTTGGCGTCGGCGATATGGTCCTGCACCTTGGTGAGCGCATCCGCGTTGATGAGCGGGCCAAGGTCGGTGCCCTCTTCGAGCCCGTCGCCCACCTTCATTTTCGACACGCGGTCCTTGAGCTTTTGCGCGAACACGTCATAGACGCCCGCCTGCACGTAGATGCGGTTGGCACAGACGCAGGTCTGGCCGTTGTTGCGGAACTTGCACATGATGGCACCATCGACCGCCGCATCGATGTCGGCATCGTCGAACACGATGAAGGGCGCGTTGCCGCCCAGCTCCATCGAGCATTTCATCACCTGGTCGGCGGCCTGGCGCAACAGGATGCGACCCACCTCGGTCGAGCCGGTAAAGGTCAGCTTGCGCACCGCCGGGTTCTCGCACATTTCCTTGCCCACTTCCGACGACGACGAGGACGGCACCACGTTGAACACGCCTGCAGGGATACCGGCACGTTCGGCCAGCACACCCAGGACGATGGCGGATAGCGGGGTTTCAGCCGCCGGTCGCGCGACAAAACTGCACCCGGCCGCCAGCGCCGGACCGGCCTTGCGGGTGATCATCGCATTCGGGAAGTTCCAGGGCGTGATCGACCCGACAACGCCGATGGGCTGTTTCATCACCATGATGCGCTTGTCGCGCTGGTGGCCGGGAATGGTCTCGCCGTAGACGCGCTTGGCCTCTTCCGCGAAGAACTCGATGAAGGACGCGCCGTAGGCGATTTCGCCCTTGGCTTCGGCCAGCGGCTTGCCCTGTTCGGCGGTCAGGATGGTGCCCAGATCGTCCTGGTGTTCCATCATCAGGTCGAACCACTTGCGCAGCACCTGGCTGCGTTCCTTGCCGGTCCACCTGGCCCAGTCCTTCTGGGCGGTCTGCGCGGCGGCGATGGCGTCGGCCACCTGCGCGCGGGACAGGTCGGCGACGTCGGCAATGGTGTCGCCGCGGGCCGGGTTGTCGACTGCGAAAGTGCCATCGTCGCCATCAATCCACGCGCCGTTCACATAGGCACGCGTTTCAAGCAACGACGGGTCCTTGAGCAGGCTGGCGAGATTTGTTGTCTGGTCGAGCATGGGTCCCTCCGGTTTTATGCTGACAAAGGTGGATCACTTGATACATGCAATGACAAGTGCTGTTGTTTTTGGAGACGCGATGTGGACTTGAACGAAGCTTACGCAAATGCGCCCTTTATTCCAGACGGGGCCGCCTACCCGGACAGGTGGCGGGCGGACTCGGATGCGTTTCGTCAGAGGATGTCCGTGCTCGGTCGCGCCCGTTTGGGGGTGATGTACGGGCACGGAACGCGCGAGATCGTCGATCTGTTCCAGCCGGACGGTGTGCCCAAGGGTATCTTCGTGTTCATTCATGGCGGCTATTGGCGACAATTCGACGGATCGCTGTGGTCACATTTCGCGCAAGGCGCGCTGAAGCGGGGTTGGGTTGTCGCCATGCCGACCTATGACCTGTGCCCCCGGGTCCGGATTTCGGACATCACCCGCCAGGTTGCCACGGCCATTTCCGTCGTCGCGCGGGAGTTTCCGGGACCGATCCACCTCGCGGGGCATTCGGCGGGGGGGCACCTGGTGGCGCGCATGCTTGATCCCTCTGTGCTGGATGACACCGTGCGGACGCGGATCGCGAAAAGCGTGCCGATCTCTCCAGTGGCTGATCTGCGGCCCCTGATGGACACGCTGATGAACCAGGACTTCAAGCTTGAAGAGGCAGAAGCCATTGCCGAAAGCCCGGTGCTCATGGCGCCTCCGTCAACGCCTGTGACCGTCTGGGTCGGGGCCGAGGAACGGCCTGTCTTTCTGGACCAGGCCAGGTGGCTTGCCGATGCCTGGAACTGCGAGCGCGTTGTCGATCCCGGCAAGCATCATTTCGACGTCATCGACGGGCTGCAGGACCCCGACAGCCCGTTGATGCAGGCCATACTGCAAGACGCCTGACGCAGCAGTTTCGCCCGGGCAGAGCCGGACAAAGGATGCCATCATGCGGTATTCAGGATTTCAGATCATCAAGGAGGCGCTGACCGGCCATCGCGGCTGGCGGCCTCAATGGCGCGATCCCGATCCGCAGCCAGAGTATGACTACGTGATCATCGGCGGCGGCGGGCACGGGCTGGCGACCGCCTATTACCTTGCTAGGACCTTTGGGCAAAGCCGCATCGCGGTGCTGGAAAAGGGATGGATCGGCGGCGGCAATGTCGGGCGCAACACGACGATCGTGCGGTCGAACTACATGCTCGACGGCAATCTGCCATTCTACGAATTCTCGCTCAGGCTTTGGGAAGGGCTGGAGCAGGAGCTTAACTACAACGTGATGATGAGCCAGCGCGGTGTCCTCAACCTGATGCATTCCGACACCCAGCGCGACGACTACATCCGGCGCGGCAACGCGATGATCCTGAACGGTGCGGATGCAGAGTTGCTGGATCAGAAACAGGTGCTCGACCGCTATCCGTTCCTGAACGTGAACAACGCGCGATTTCCCGTGATGGGCGGTCTGTTGCAGCCGCGCGCCGGGACCGCGCGGCACGACGCGGTGGCTTGGGGCTATGCGCGGGCGGCGGATGCGCTGGGCGTCGATATCCTCCAGAACTGCGAAGTGACCGGCTTCCGCATCGAGAATGGAAGATGCCGCGGGGTCGACACGTCGCGCGGGTTCATCGGCGCCAAGAAGGTCGGGGCCTGTGTCGCCGGGGCGTCGTCCACCGTCATGGCCAGGGCCGGGATGCGCCTGCCGATCGAAAGCCATGTGCTGCAAGCCTTCGTGACCGAAGGGCTCAAACCGGTACTGCCGGGGGTCATCACCTTTGGCGCAGGACATTTCTATTGCAGCCAGTCGGACAAGGGCGGGCTTGTCTTCGGGGCCAATCTGGACGGGTACAATTCCTACGCCCAGCGCGGCAACCTGCCAACGGTCGAGGACGTGATGGAAGAGGCGATCGCCATGTTCCCGATGCTTTGCCGCGCGCGGCTCTTGCGCAGTTGGGGCGGGGTGATGGACATGTCGATGGACGGCTCTCCGATCATCGACCGCACCGATATCGACGGGCTCTATTTCAACGGTGGCTGGTGTTACGGCGGATTCAAGGCAACCCCGGCCTCGGGCTTTGCCTGTGCGCATCTTCTGGCCACCGACACGCCGCACGAAACCGCCACGGCGTTTCGCCTGAACCGCTTCGAAACGGGCCACATGATCGACGAGAAGGGCGAGGGCAACCAGCCCAACCTGCACTGACCGCATTTCGGCCTTCACAAAGCAGTGTGTCGCCGCACCAGCCCGGCAGAGGTCGGAACCACCTCGGGCCATGGGTGTTGAAGGGGTTGAAAGGAGGTCCCAATGACTGCTGAGTTCTTTGTACCCCTGTTGGCGCTCATCACGATCCTTGCGTTCATCATCTTCGCACTGATGAGCAAGCAGCGCACAGAAAAGAAACGCCACGATCCGAACGCGGAGAAGTCGCGTTTGGCGAAAGACGCACCGAATTCCTGAGATTGCGTCTGCTTGACGTGATCTTGCCTATGGACAGAGCGCGGGCCCGGCTGTGGCGCGCGCTCTTCTTCGTTGTTCCAGGAGCCGCGGATCAATCCGGTGTGAAAGGCTGGTAGTCGAAGGTCAGGATGAAGCCGTGACGGTCGACTTCGTCAATCTCGTCAAGCTGCCCGTCAAGCTGGCTCGCGAATGCCACGATCAGCCGCTTGCCAAGACCGGTGCCCAAGCTCCGCTCGAGTGTCGCGTCGATACTGTTCTCGACCGACAACCGCACGCGGGTGGCGTCGTTCTCGGTCAGCTTCTTCAGCTTGACCTCGAGGTGGAACAGCCCGTCCGACCCTGGACCACCGTATTTGAACGCGTTGGACAGGGCTTCGGTCGCCACCATGGCAAGCGGACCTGTCTGATCGGGCAGAAGCGTGACCTGATCAAGATCGAGATCGATCTGCACCGGCGTGTGATCGGGCGTTCCGGCGGCGTTGGATTGTGCCACCAGATCATTGAGCAAGACGTCGAACCGGATATGGGTCAGCGACGGCTCTTGGTAGAGCGCGCGGTGCACCGAGGCGAGACTTGTCACCCGGTCCTGGAACTTGCGAAGGGCCGCGACCGCCTCGGGGCTGCCGACCTGGCGCACCTGCATGTTGATGATGGAGGAAATGAGCTGCAGGTTGTTCTTCACCCGGTGATGCACCTCCTTGAGCAGCACCTCGCGTTCGAAGACGGCGTTTTCGAGATCGGCCTCGTCGCGCAGAAGTTGGTCCGCCATCGCTTCGAAGGTCCCGTTGATGGTCTGGATCTCGCTCGGGGCGTCCTCGATATTCTCGGACGTCTCCACGCTGCGCTGGGTCGCGAAGCCCCGCATCCGCCGGCCGAGATCTCGGACATGACGCAGCACCAGCCGGTTCAACGACGTCACCGCAACGATGATCCCGACCAGCCACATGAGGAACGGAAAGAGAAGCGTGGACACGACAAACCACGGCGCCGTCGGGCGCTGCAACGCGGCGCGCCCCCAGCTGCCAAGGGCGTAGACTTCGCCCGGAAGGATCGGAACGACCGAGATCAGGCGCGTATCGCCGGACACGGTCAACGCCGTGAAGAACGAGTCCCTCTGGTTGACGAAGCCTTGAAGCGCAAGGCCCGCGGGAAGGTAATCCGTGATCGGGCCTTCGGGCGTATGGCTGGACAGGATATCGCCGAACTTGTTGAACGTGACCAGCGCAACATCCGTGTTCTGGGCATCGGTGGTGTCGCTTTGAAGAAGCGGTTCGGCCGATAGGGAAATCGTTACATAGCCTTTCAGCCCGCCCTCCTCTGCGAAGCTTGGATAGGCCACCAGGATCACGGGTTCCTGGCTGGTCGAGCCCCGTTCGCGGAAGGTGATGTAGGGCTGCGGATCGACAAAAAGCGCGTCGACCCTTGGATCCGGTTCAAATTCGAGAACCTGACCGATGTTGTTGCACTGCGACACGGACCCTTCTTCGACAAGGCCCGCGAAAGTCAGGCGCGGGTTTGTCTCGAGGACGCGCTGCATGACTTCCGTGCACTGGTCGGTCGACAGGTCCAGAACGCCGATCGTGTCGGCAAGCGCATTCGCGACACCCATCTGGGAATCCAGCGCCCGCCGTTCCGGCGTGACAAGAGAACTCGTACGGGCATGGATCGACGCCTCGAGATTTTCGTTCGTGATGTGCAGCGCGCGCCAGCTTTGCCCCATCGCCACCAAGCCGATCGGCAGCAGCGCCAGCGAAAGCAGAAATGCGATACGCACGACAAGACTCTGGCGAAACGCCTTGAAGGTGGTCTCCCTGTCTCTGGAGGGTGTGGTATGGGTATCCGTTCGGGACATCCGACCCTAGGGCGTCCGTCCGCGCACAAGAGGATCGCCACCGCGGCTCCAGAGGGGCGGAATGACGGCGATGGTGGCGTTGGTCCGATGCAACGACATCTCCACGGTTTCCATGTTTACAGATGGCACATCGGAAACCGCCCACGCCTCAAACATGTTCCCGAAAGCCGAATGAGAAACGCATCTGTTGAACTCTTGCCGCATGGTCGCCCGCATCGTTCGTGGAGTGTGTGACATGCCTTAACATGGATGGATCGGCAGGTAGAGTTTCAAATCCGTATGGCGAGACTTTGTTGCTCATATTTTTATAAAGTGGCGCACAGGAAACCCAGCCGGTCACCCCAGGCGACCGGATTTTCACATCAGGGGGCGTACACAGGACGCAGAAAAGGCCGGTCTCGGAAGGGCAGACAGTCCCGCCACCTGACGCGCCGGCAAAGGGGTCTACCAAAGGTTAAACGGGTCCTCAGTTGCCGAAATTCGACAAGCCCTCGAAGTCGATGCGCTCCATCGCTTGCAACAAGAGCGCCTCGTCGTTTCCGTCTATCGTGATCAGGATACGATTGTTGACCAGCGCCATTGCCTGATCGTCGTTGAGCGCCACACGCTGTCGACCGATGCGTTCGACTTTCATGCCCATGGCAGCGGCATTGGCCACCATCGCACCCATGCTGGCGACCATCGCATTGTCGGCCATCATGGTGATGGTGTAACTTTGCGACCTGTCTGGCGACGTGTAGCTGGCATTGGCCCCCATGCCGCCGCCCATCATCGCAAGCCCGGCCTGCATCTCGGTCTCGACCTCGCGGGTCCAGCCCTCTGGCGCTTCGGGCAGGAATTCCCGGAACACCTCGGCGCGCTGGGCCATCAGCTTCTGGCGGGCGAAGTCGAGCTCTTCCAGCGCATAGGCGACATCACCTTCGTTATAGGCGTCGATCGCGGATTGAAGCGTGTCGGTAATTTCGTCCGCCCTTGCAGCAATCGGCTGCGACAGGCCAGCGACAAGCGCCAGAAACATGAATCTGTTCATCTTGAATGCTCCGAATGGTCGTTTCAAATTCAAGGCGCTGCATCGCACCTTCTGCAACTTTAAGCGCGATCTTCGCTTCCCTTTCAACCGGGCTTTTGCAAATGTTTCGGCACAGCCGATTTGTCGGTGTGCGGCATGGCCCCTTATTTTCCGAATGGGCATTTTGATTGGAGGATTTCGAGTGGCAGATTTCGACACGCAAGTGCGCGAGAGCCAGGCGCAGGTGGCCGAGGCACAGGCCAAGATCGCGGAACTGACAGGCCGGATCGAAACCGCTCGGGCCAAGATGAAAACCGGCGACGACATCACCTTCGACATCGAGAACGCCACGCTGGAGGACGTGCATGCCCATACGGATGTGATGAACGCGAATATCGCGGAGCTCATCATGGGGCTGGACGATGTGACGGCCGCGTTTTCCAAGGACTTCGACGAGATGCGGTCGAAGACCGGCTGGGAAAGCTTTGTCGGCATCTTTTCGAAGGGCAAATCGGAATCGATGCGGCAGGAGCGGATGAAGACAGCGTCAATCGACGACAAGCTGCAGGACCTGATCGCCAAGTCCGACGTGATCGTGACGCTGTTGCAGGGGCAGCTGAACCTGCTCAACGAACAGAAGGACAAGGTCGAGGTGAACCTGTCCGAAACCCTCGATGAACGCGAGGCGACGGTCGGAGAGCTGGAATCCGTGCGGGCCGAGATCCTGACGATGGACCCGAAGATCATCGAGCTGGAGAACAGGATCAGCGTCGAACAGGACGCTGCCGCCCGCACCAAGCTGGAAACCGAACTGGCCGAGTTGAACGCCGCCTACAACGCGATGGTGCAGGACGAGCAGGTCAAGCTGGCGAAATCCCAGACGCTTGAGCGCTATATCGAGAAGGGCAAGACCTGGATCGACAGCTTGCAGAACCAGGCGGCGACGCAGATGGTGCTGATCAACAAACTGCAAACTGACACGAAGCAGCGGGTGGTTCTGTACGATGCCTTGTCCAAATCGCTGAAGACCGCCCAGCAGCAGGACGTGGCGCACCGGATCAACGAGATCGGGGTGCAGACCGACAAGGAGGCGCAATCGGCAATGGCCGGGATCGGCGCTGCCACCAATCAACGGATGGCGGACATGCTGGAAAGCCACGAGGACCACATGGTCTTTGCCCGCGAGGTGCTGGAGGCCAAGGCCAAGGCCGATGAACGCTTTGCCCGGCGGTTCCAGGCGATCGTCGAGAAACACGACAAGAACCTGTATGGTTCATGACCACCCCCGCCAATGACCATCGCGGGCTGCCTGACACGCAGGCCAGCCGTCGGTATTTCGCGAAGTTCGACAGGATCCTGACCCATCTTGGCCGGGTCGCGGCGATCCTGCATGTCGAACAGCGGCTCACCAAGGACGAGGTGCAGCTTCTGGCGCGCTACGTGATCGCGCTGAACCTGACATTCCGGGCGCTGTCGATGAAGTACCTGCTGGTCGGGCGCGATACCGGGCAGTTTTTCGGATCGCTCACGATGGACGTGCAGGACAGCGGGTTTCCGACGGCAACCGAATTGCTGGTGATGTCGAACGATGCCGCGCAGGCAGAGCAGCATTTGCGGACGATGCCCTCGGTGGATGCGCTCAAGGACCGGATGGTGGCCGAGATCATCGGCGATCAGGCGATCCCGACACGGCTGCAATTCACCCTGAGCCAGCGGCTTTATTACGAGGAACTGACGCGCGGGAAGCTCTTTTGGGCGCGCAACGATCCGCAATGCCTGTGGCTGTCCGGGACCGAGCCGCGCCGACGGTATCTGCTGCATTGGGCGGTCTATGACAGCCAGGT
>Ga0102929_1002974_pt1 | contig 10096 bp, 6 predicted proteins | sample SalPonR1_B_D2_MG_FD_78510 | JGI IMG/M metagenome (GOLD analysis project Ga0102929, IMG submission 78510) | Salt pond soil microbial communities from South San Francisco under conditions of wetland restoration - Salt Pond MetaG R1_B_D2_MG | ecosystem: Environmental > Aquatic > Marine > Intertidal... | reverse complement strand
GGTATCATAGGCAAGAAGCTTTCCTTTTTTGGAAGGCTTCCGCTCTGTCCCGGTGTGGGTTTCTATGTACACCATGTTTCTACCCGGATCGACATCGTAGCGTAGTATTTTCGCTTTTGTTTCGAGCATGTACGCCCCTTCCTGGTTTACTCCAACCCCGTTCCAGGTAATAGAGTCGGAAGATATTTCAATCTTAGGCGTTTTCTGGCCGGATGCTGCAATCCAGAAAGCGCACAGCAATATTGTGAGGGTAAATTTCATAGCTCAGGGCGAACAAGATTGTAAAATTTATTTGAGTTGGCAAATTTGCGTGGGCTGTGCTACATAGGGAATAGGCTTAAAAGCGGTAAGCTCTGAAGGAGAATACGATTTAAAGACCGATTCGCGACAAAATTGAGAATTCAAAATTACCCGCTGCGTCTTTCGCCAAATTCTGTCGGGCTCATGCCAGTTTCTTTGGAGAAAACCCGCGTGAAGTATGCCGGATCTGAAAAACCTACTTCATAGGCAACTTCGGCAATTTGAAGTTTTCCTTCAGCAATGTATTTTTTAGCAACGTCTATTCTTATGGTTCGAATAAAGGCGGTTATACTTTTACCTGTAATTGCCTTGAGCTTTCGCGAAAATTGAGACCGCGAGAGAAAATGAACGCCTGCTATTGCGGCACCGCTTAGGTCGGGGTCACTTAGTTTTTCAAGAATGGCTTTCTCGGTAATTTCGATAAACTCTTTTTCCGGATCGAAGCGCTCAATGGTTTTATCTCTGAGGTCTTCACTATTCACATATTCGCGAAGGGCGTTTCTAGAATCGATAAGCGATTTAATCTGCGACTGCAATTCTGCAGGTTCAAAAGGTTTTTCCAGAAAAGCATCCGCACCCTTTTCCAGACCTTCCAGCCGCGAAGCTTTGTCGGCTTTAGCGGTGAGTAACATCATTGGGATATGCGAAGTGGATTTGTCATTTTTCAACTGGCTCACCATATCAGGGCCAGTCATCCCGGGCATCATCCAGTCGGCGATAATGAAATCGGGTACTTCCTCTTGTGCTCGTGCTATTCCTTCATTTCCATTTTGGGCTGTTATAACGGAGTATTCAGATCGCATCGTATCGGCAATCAACCGACGGATATCGGCGTGGTCGTCTACGATAAGGACTAGGGGCTTGTCGGGAGAAACATGGTCATCTATTTCCTCGCCGGGATCGGAATCGACGACCATACTTTGGTCCACTTGCAACTTCACCGCTTCCGAAGCATCGGCATTGGAAAGTGGGAATCGCACGGTGAATACAGACCCGTTGCCGCTATCACTTTCCGCCGTTATTTCTCCTTCCATCGCTGTCACTAACTCTTTGGTAAGGGCGAGTCCGATGCCGGTAGAGTTCTTCCGGTTCTTATTTTCCGGAGATGTGTAAAACCGATCAAAAATATAAGGCAGGTCTTCGGGCTCTATCCCTCTTCCCGAATCGCTGATTTCTACAACGGCCTGGCCGTTATTTAGATTACACTTTACTGCAACTGTGCCTTTGTCGCTGTATTTTATGGCGTTGCCAATCAGATTTTGAAGGATGTGATTCAGCGCCTTCTCGTCTGCTTCGATCACTATATCTCGGCTTGCATGAAGGGTAAGATCAATGCCCTTTTGCTCCGCCAGTGAATGGAATAAAATCACTGTTTGACGAACGATATTCGAAAGCAGTATGGGGTGCTTTGTCCACGTCCTTCGTCCTTCTTCCAGGCTGGAAAGGTCTAAAATTTCGTTTATGAGCTGCAGGAGCTGGTCTCCATTTTTTTCCAGCATTTGGAGTTGACTCTCAAAGTTGCTTTTGCTGCGTGTGTCATAGAATCTGCGCAAGAGCGGAACGCTTCCTTTAACAATGGTGAGCGGAGTTCTGAACTCGTGAGATACATTCGTGAAGAAATTTGTTTTCAGTGTGTTGAGTTCTTCAAAGCGAACGGCGTCTTTAACAGCCAGCTTCCTAGAGAGTTGCAGTTTGAACACAAAGTAGATCCCACTCGCAATGGCAAGAACATACAAGATTTTGGCCCACAGCGAATTCCACCAGTGTGGCGCAATACTGAAGGCATAGGACGCAGGTTCGGACCAGTTCCCGTTTTCGTTGGCAGCTCTCAGCAAAAATGTGTAGTCTCCCTGGGATAAATTTCGAAATACGGCCGACGGCTCGCTCTGCGGCGGGCTCCAGGCGTTGCTTATCCCTTTGAGCATAAAACTGAATTTGACTTTTTCGGTTTGGTTCCAATCGATTCCCGAAAATGAAAAGGCCAACTCGTTTACTTCCGGGCTGAAGCGTGTGTTTTTTGGAAGGTTGGTGAATGGAGTGGTCGAAACCGTATCCGAATCGATGATATCCCGATTTAAAGTATCTCGAAAATCGACAAATTTTCCGTTTACCGTAACGTTCCGAATCGATACCTGTGGAGGTGAATTGGTCTTTGCGATTTGTGAAGCGTCAATCGCAGTGAGTACTTTTCCCGTTCCCCACCAAAACTGCTCTTTATCATCTAACGAAACAGAATTACTCACGAAGTCGAGTGTTTTTAATCCGTCTTCTCTGCCGTAGTTCTGAAGATCAAAACCTTTGTTTTTAGGGGTGAGAACCGAAATCCCCTTTTCCGTACCCAACCAAATGCGTTGTTTTTGATCCTCGGCCACCGACCAAAGCAAGTCACTCGATAGTCCCTGTTTGGTAGAGAAGTGCCATATACTGTCGCCCACAATCCTGTTGAGTCCGTGGTTGTTGGTTGAAACCCATACCGTTCCGTCGCTTGCGCAGTGTACAGACTTTAATAGATTGTTAGCAAGGCCTTCCTTTTCCGAATAAATGGTAAGTTTTTCTCGATGGTACTTGTATAAACCCTTTCCGTAAGTTGCGATCCATATGGCTCCTTCTTTATCTTCGGCCATATGCTGAAGCGAAACACCTGGAATCCCATCGAGTTGAAAGGTTTTTTCACCATCCTTCACGAATGCCTTATTCTGATCTGTAAGGATCCACAAACGATTTTGTGAATCGCGCATCAAGTCGGTCACGAATCCAAAATCAAACCCCAGCTCTACGTTTTTGTCGACTAGCTTTTCGCCATCGAAAAATTGTAAGCCAAGGCTGTACGTTCCAATCCATATGCCGTTTGAATCGGGTAGAAGCGATGTAATTACGGAGGAAACGAGCGAGTTTCCACCATACCGAATGAATTTTTGATCGCGTTTTTGGATGAGTTCTCCGGTAGTGGTTCCAAACCACATATTTCCATCCGAATCTTTTTCAATAGCAGTGGTTACCGAATTGGAGTACCCGTTTTCTTCCTTGTAGAGTTTAGCACCATAGGGATTGAAGATGTAAACACCGCTCCCGTATGTGCACATCCAAATTCGCCCGGCGGAATCGGTGCCAATACTCGATATTCCCGATGCACTAAAACCAGCATCGGTTCCGTAGGTTACAATTTTTTCGTCTACAATTCGGCGAAGAGAGTCGTATCCCGTCCAGAGCGAGCCGTCGCTACCCAGAGTGCCATTGTAAAGGCCGGCTGGTAAACCCTTTTGATCTTTTAGTAGTGTAAACCGGTTGCCGTTGTATTCCCATACACCCGATCTTGTAGCCATGAATATTTTACCGTTCTTCTCAAGCGCAAAATTGTAAACCGCGGCTCCTTTCAATGCTGAATTTTTTCCAAAACACACAAACTCTTCCCCGTCGTATTTAACCGGACCGGCTCCGGTTCCAAACCACAGGTTCCCGCTTTGGTCTTGGGAAGCTGAAATTACTTTTAGGGCATCCGGCGTGTCGGCTGCGAGGTAGTGCGTAAAAAATTCCCCATCGTATTTAATCAATCCTCCGCCTAAAGTAGAGACCCAGATCTGGCCTTCCCGGTCTTCAATAATTTCGTGGATGTAGTCGCTACTCAATCCCGCTTCCGCATCCCAAATCGTGAAATGATGGCCGTCGTATTTTACCAAACCGCCATAGCGAGTACCAATCCACAAGTTTCCGTAGCGGTCTTCGAGCAATGCCATCACAACTACATCGGGCAAACCGTTTTCGATGGAGAACTGTTCAAAGGTTTTTCCGTCGTATCTGCAAAAGCCACTGCCCTGAGATCCAAGCCACATGGCGCCGTCCTTACCTTCTTCGATGCATCGTATAAAAGATGAAATGAGGCCGTGCTCCACATCGATGTAGTGAACGCTTGTATTCGCATTATCGCGCATGGAAGGTGCGAATGCATCGATAGCTTGAGAGTGGGTGACTTTCACTTTGCGGCTCTTCACTTTTAACGGAACCCCAAGTGGGATGGGTTTTCCTCTGCTATCGGTGATTTGCGTTTTTATCGAGTCGGTAGTGTAATTTAAAGTATCGGGTTTGCCGAAGGGTACAATCGCTCGCTTCAAATCTGAGCTAGCTTTGCCCACAGCCACTTCTGAAATTCCCACCGGTTTCGATGTTTTCTGTTCGCCGGATGCGTGCGCAATTGATTTCAAAGACACCGGGAGCGGTTGACCCGTTTGGATAGTGTCGCTTGATGCAACGCGTAAGAGGGGTTTTATAGAATCGCCGGTATACGGATTCACCTGATATCCAGAAATGGTGTCTAAATACTGAATATTTGGTGCCTGCTGAATCCTCGGCATTTCTTTTTCCGAAGGGGACAGTTCCGTGCAGCCCATCAGCACAAGAATTAAAAAGGCGGTAGCGTATAAAAACTTCATTCAATCACAATTTCTTTATCAACCTAGACTTATCCACCATTTCAATTGGCTCAGGCTAATATATACTTTCTATCCGTAAAATATCTCTGATTTTGGGAGCTATGGATGAATGAATAAGGTCTTTTCATCTGTGGAGTGAAATATTGTAATTGGTCTGACCCTTTTCAAAGGATTAAATCGGCTCAATATTACTTATAAGATGCTGAAAAACAAATTATTGTGAATTTTATCCAAGCCTGTGCGCAATATGTCCTACCGGCAAAGATGTATGTTGCCATATCCTTGTAGCGCAAATCAATTTAATCCAAAAGAAATATGAAATTACTGTACAAAAATCGAATTATTGGCTTATCACTGATCATCTTTAGCCTAATCAGCTTCAAGAGTTTTGGGCAATTCGACCAAATTTTAAACAATAACATCAATTATGAAGTAGCCATGCACCAGGCCTATTATAACGGTTTTGGCGATGTTTCATCGGAGAGTGAAATAGCGATGCTTATGCAAGCTACCGACCCCAATGGAGACTTTTACGATCCGTTTTGTGTTACCTGGAATTGTGCGGATGAGCCCTGCACTTTTACATTCGATGAATCTTACTGGTTGATGTACGCTACTGGCCAATCCTTCGATGCTACTTTCGATCTGAAAATGACCGTCATGGAAGACGATAATGCGACGCCTTGTGTTTACGACGAAGGCGACGATGATTATTACAACGAAATCTTTGCAAAATGGAACAGTGTACCAGATGGACCATTTCTGGCAAGCGTGGTTTTTATGTCGACATCACAAAGAAGGTGGAGTTCGGAGTGGTATATCAACCACAACAGTGAAGATGGGAATTGGTTGTTTCCAGAAATTGATGAGTGGAATTTACAGGTTAAATCTGCATGGAGATTCTCAGCTGGCGACAACTGCGCGGACCCTTTAAATTTTGGTTTGGTTGGCCCAAATTCGTTCAAGAACAATTACAACTCCACTTCTCAGGTTTTAGCAGGTGACAATTCCGGGAATGCTTCATTATCTTACACCAATACGCTCGACAATTCTTCATCAGATATATTCTATGCATTTCAACTGGATCAAACAATGGAAGTTGATATTTCGACAATTAGCGGAACCACTGATTTTGACACCTACTTGCGTCTTTACGACCAAAATTGTTCGAATTTAATTGCGCTGAACGACGATCAACCCGGCACGCAGAATCAATCGCAAATTATAGAAACCTTAGGACCTGGAAATTATGTGGTTCAAGTGGAAGGTTACAACACGGCAAATGGGAAGTTTCAGCTGCAAATCCAAACAGGTGATGTAGTCGTATCGACCGAAAATTCCAACAAACCTGAGAGAATAGGGGTCTACCCCAACCCGACTTCCGATCTAATTCAGATTGATCTCGATGATTCGTATGGAGATAACAGTGTAGTGAAGATTTTCGACATCACTGGAAAACTTGTGCATCAGGAATCCACCAATGGTCAAAACAAAATTATTGTACCGGTTAGCGGCTTGAGTGCTGGAACCTATCAGGTTTTGATTCAATCTGATCAGAAAATAGCACAGTCTAAATTTGTTGTTCAACGGTAAAAGCAAAGTCAAATAGTGGCATAGAGACAATTCAATCAATTTATGTGAAACAACCGAAAAAGCAGTTCCAAGGGGCTGCTTTTTTCAGTTGTCGATCTCTTGGATCTTATATCCACTCAACTTGTCGAATTGTCTTTGTACTGATCCTGGGTGCGCCTGTTTTGAGTAATGGTGTTGCCTATTTCGTTTGCCCAGCCTAAAAAAAGTTTTAACTACCAGGGAGGAAAAAGTGCAAAATCATCAAGAATTATGAAATTCCATTGCTTTCTGGTCATCATAGGCAGGAAATTTGTTATATTTTAGCCTAAAATTAAAATGATGGATACACCTTTGATTGAAGACCGACAAAGACTTTTGAATAGTGGGATAGCGTACCTGCGCCATATGGGCTATCAAGACATCAAGTCCGTTTCTGATGAATTTAAAGATCCCAGATCCATCTTTACCGAAGCCGATAAGTCGGGATATGTTCCTGATGTAATTGCTTCGAAGAGTTTGTCGACCTTTATTTTTGAGATTGTCGATGAAACAACATTTGAGAATATGGACGACGTGATCGAGAAGTGGAAAATATTTGACGATTATGCGACCAAGAAAGGTGGAAAACTCTACTTTATCACATATCACGAAATAGCCGATGAATTGGCAAAGAAATGTGAAGAGCTTGGCATGAGTGTTGGTTTCATCAAGATAACCAAGTAGCCATTATCTCGCTCTTTATTGTATCATTGAATCCAATCAAAAAAAGCGAAATTTGACATCATCAAACGTAGAAATAACCTGCTACAATTCCGTAGACAGCCCAACAATGCTGGAGGAAAATGCAGTAATAGATTTTTTGTTCAATCACCTGGATGAATACGGCGACCCTAAAGAACATATTAGAAAAGCGATAGAATATGCCTGTAGCAGCCACCTTGGAAGAGGTGGTTTTGTGCTTTCAGCAAAGTTGAAAGACAAAATTGTTGGAGCTGTGGTGGTTAATCAAACCGGAATGGAAGGGTATATTCCCGAGAATATTTTGGTTTACATCGCAGTAGACGGAACCGTACGCGGTAAAGGCATAGGAAGAGCGCTGATGAATAAAGCATTGGAGTTTGCACACGGCGATGTTGCCCTCCACGTGGAACCAGAGAATCCGGCGAAAATTCTTTACGAAAAACTCGGATTTACGAATAAGTACCTAGAGATGAGATACTCCAGAAAAAAAGACTGAGTCTATTTATGCTTACAAATACTCCGATTAACGAGTTAAGGGAGCGTCTCCATCAATTTCCCGAGCTAAGTGAAATGGAGGGAAAAACGGCTGATTTCATCGCCCGGTTTTTTACAGAACTCAACTATGAAATCAAACGCGAAATTGGCTTTCACGGACTTATTGCTTCAAAAAAATTTGGATCTGGAAAAACAATAGCATTCCGCGCTGAGTTGGATGCACTTCCTATTAACGAAGAAACCGACAAACCCTATAAATCGCAAAACGAGGGAGTAAGTCATTCTTGTGGCCACGACGGCCACATGGCAACACTTCTGAATTTGGCCATGCGGTTTGAAAGTGAAAAAGACTTAAGCGGTAAAGTTGTGTTCATTTTCCAATCGGCTGAGGAAAATGGTCAAGGTGCAGAGCAAATGATTCAACATGAAGAGATTAAAAATCTTGATGTGGCGCACTGCTTTTCGCTTCACAACATTCCCGGCGAGGCAATGGGTTCTGTAATTTACAAAAAGGGAAGTTTTTCTTGCGCAAGTGTGGGGATAGATTTAAAGATCAAAGGAAAATCTTCACACGCAGCTCATCCAGAGTTCGGGATAAATGCACTGACAATCGCATCTGATGCGTTACGTAAAATTCAGAAGATTCACTCGAAGTACCCCGAAGATGAATTTACCATGATTACTCCAATAGCCTTGAAATCTGGAAAACGCGCTTTCGGCACAGTGCCAAGCGATGCAACACTGCTCGTAACAATAAGAGCAGAGAAGTCAGAAATATTGGAAGGCATGATGAATAGTGTTAGAGAAATCGTTGACAAGCTCCAAGCTGACTACAAAGCGAAATTGAAATTAAGCTTTAAAGAGTATTTTCCGGATACGGTCAATTTCGATGACGAAGGCATGCTCAAAGATATTTGTGTAGAAAACAACACCCAATATGTAGAAATGAGTAGACCTTTTCCCTGGTCTGAAGACTTTGGTTTTTTTAGAAAATGTTTTCCAATACTGATGTTTGGCCTCGGCAGTGGCCAATCACAACCACATCTGCACGCCGCCAATTTCGATTTCCCCAATGAATTGATCGAAAAAGGGTCGGATATTTTCTTTCGGTTGTACAACCGCAGCCAATGAGAAACCCAGGATCAAAAACGCAATCATCTTATATCGAATTAAACTCTCAAAGGCTCAAGGAGAACATAGAGTTCGTTAAAAACCTGCTCGAAGACGGAGTGGAGATATCCGCTGTGGTGAAGGGAAACGCATACGGACATGGAATCCACGAATTTGTGCCACTCGCTGAGGCCGAAGGAATTAGTCATTTTTCAGTATATGGAGTAGAAGAAGCAATGGGGTTTTCGGAAACAGCACATCCGCAATCACAACTCATGATAATGGGGTATGTAGATGAAGAAAACCTCGCCTGGGTAATGAAAAATGAATACGAGTTTTTTGTGTACGATATTTATCAGCTTGAGCTCGCTTCTAAACTATCATCCTACTTGGGAATTCCTGCCCGAATACATTTGGAAATTGAAACGGGAATGAACAGAACTGGCATTAGTCCGGAGTTCGTAGATCAGGCAATAGAAATTATAAAGGAGACCGGTGATGGTTTTATTCTCAATGGCTGTTGCACACATTATGCTGGTGCCGAAAGTTTTTCCAATTACTACCGTATCAAGCGTCAGATTATCCGATTTGAAGAAACAGTAAAACACTTTGAGCGTTCAGGCGTTCATTTTAAGAAGAAACACACGGCCTGCTCTGCGGCATTAGTGAGATATCCCGGTATACAATATGATATGGTAAGAGTTGGGATCTTGCTCTATGGATTTTGGCCCAGCAGAGAAACCTTAGTCGATTACATGACCAGAAACAATCTGACACATGATCCATTAACTGCCATTATTTCCTGGAAAACTGTTGTAATGTCGGTGAAGGACGTTGAATCGGGTGAGTATGTCGGTTATGGAACATCCTTTCTCACGAATAGACCTACTCGGATTGCGATTATACCTGTGGGATACGCGCATGGCTACGCCAGGTCGCTTAGCAACTATGGTCGTGTGTTGGTTCACGGACAGAGAGTAACCGTTATCGGTACTGTGAATATGAACCTGATGATGATTGACGTTACGGAAGTTGAAGGCGTGGAGCGTGGTGATGAAGTTGTGCTCATTGGTTTTCAGGGGAATAATAGAATATCCGTATCTTCATTTGGCGAAATGAGTTCGCAAATGAATTATGAACTCTTGGCGCGCTTGCCCCAAAGCATACCGAGATTAACCATATAATTATGGCTTTTATAGAATTAGACAGATCGAAATTAAAACGGAATTTTGATTTAATAAACGACCGCTTTAAATCGAAAAAGATCAATTGGGGTATTGTGACTAAACTCCTTTGCGGAAATAAGAAATACCTTAAAGAAGTGCTCGATTTGGGTATTGAAGAAATTCATGACTCCAGGATAAGCAATCTGCAGGCGGTGAAGGAACTCAACCCAAACGTGCAAACGGTTTATATTAAACCACCGGCTAAAAGATCCCTGGAAAAAATTG
>Ga0102929_1002971_pt1 | contig 10100 bp, 5 predicted proteins | sample SalPonR1_B_D2_MG_FD_78510 | JGI IMG/M metagenome (GOLD analysis project Ga0102929, IMG submission 78510) | Salt pond soil microbial communities from South San Francisco under conditions of wetland restoration - Salt Pond MetaG R1_B_D2_MG | ecosystem: Environmental > Aquatic > Marine > Intertidal... | reverse complement strand
GAGCAAAGACATTCTATGCGGACTTGTTGAGCGACCAGGGGGCCAAGGTGCTTCTGGATATGGGCCGTATCGCCTTTATCGGCAAGCGCATGAGCGAGCCCATGATCGCCGTTTGCGTTCCCTTCAATGAAGAACCAAACCATCCCGGCAACGGCAATATGGTCGCTCTTCCTGCGGGTTCCAAAGAGGGCGTGGATGCCATGTACAAGAAAGCGATCGAGCTTGGTGCCACCTGCGACGGCGAGCCCGGGCAGAGAATTCCGGACCAGTTCTACGGCGCCTATGTGAAAGACCCGGACGGCAACAAGCTGGCGTTTTTTGTATTCGGTTGATTACATGTGGCCCTCAGATGAGGGCCACAATCTATACATTTTCAGCTTAACGCTGCCGTCACTTCCGCCTTGCCGGTTTTCAGCAACGCGTAACCGAAACCAATCACCAGTGATCCCACCGCAATAGCAATCACGTAGGGCAATACCGCACTAACCGCGTTCGGAATGGCAAGCACAAACAGCCCGCCATGGGGTGCCATCAGCTTGACGGTAAAAAGCATCGACAGGGCTCCGGTAATTGCGCCACCGATCATACATACCGGGATAACCCGCAACGGATCCTTTGCCATAAACGGTATCGCGCCTTCCGAGATAAAGCACAATCCCAACACAAACGACGCCCGTCCGGCCTGTCGTTCCGCCTCTGCAAACTTACGCCGGGCGATGAAAGACGCCACCCCCATGCCGATGGCCGGTACCATTCCTGCCGCCATGATGGCCGCCATGGGTGCCGAGCCGCCGCTGCCCTCAGACAGCAGGCCCACGCCGAAGGTATAGGCCGCCTTGTTGACAGGCCCTCCCAGGTCAAAGCACATCATGGCGCCCAGAATGCCACCAAGCAGGATCGCATTGGTCGTTCCCATACTTTCGAGGAAGCCGGTCAGGGCGCCCATGATGGCGGCCATGGGCTCTCCGATCACATAGATCATCCCCAGGCCGGTAACCAGACTGGCCAGCAAGGGAATAATGAGGATCGGCTTCAGCGATTCGATGCTCTCTGGCATCGGCAGTTTCTGGCTGATAAAGCGCGCTACATAGCCAGCCAGGAAACCGGCCACAATACCGCCGAGGAACCCTGCTCCTAACTCACCCGCCAGAAACCCACCGATCATGCCCGGGGCCAGACCGGGACGGTCGGCAATCGACCAGGCGATGTAACCGGCCAGCAATGGAATCATCAGCTTGAACGCCGTGCCGCCACCAATCTGCATCAGGGCAGCGGCCAGCGTGCCTTCCTCCTGAAACGCTTCAATCCCGAACACGAAGGACAGTGCGATCAGCAAACCGCCAGCAACCACCATGGGCAGCATGAAGGAAACGCCGGTCAGCAGGTGCTTGTAGGGGCCCCGCTTTTCGCCGCTTCCGGCACCACTGGCAGCTTTCTGCTGGCCGCCTTCAAAAACCACGGCCTCGGCCAGGGCATCACGGATGGTATCGGCTGGTTTTTTCAGGGCCGCACCGGTTGAGGTCCGCCAGACCCGCTTGCCGGCAAAGCGTCCCGGGTCCACCTCAATGTCGCAGGCCAGGACAACCACATCGGCCGCCGCAATTTCCTCCGCCGTTAGCGGATTCTGGGCGCCAACCGAACCCTGGGTTTCTACACGGATCTTGTGGCCCGCGGATTCCGCGGCAGCGGTCAGTGCCTCCGCCGCCATAAAGGTATGGGCGACGCCAGTGGGACAGGCAGTAACGGCAACGATCCGCTTACCCGCAGACGCGCTGCCGACAGCGGAACTTGTTGCTGCAGATTCCTGACTGGCGATTGCCGGGTCCCAGGGTGTGGCCTCTGCCTGTGCTCTGGTCAGGATGGCGTCTGGATCTGGCAGGGCAGCGGTGACCGGAATCTGAAGCAAGCGTTTGCCTGCATAAACGTCCAGATCTACCGGGACACCGACCGCGGCAATAACAAGATCGGCTTGTCGGATTGCCTCTTCGCTGGGCTTGTTGTCCGCTTTACCATCCGGGCCTCGAGTGTCGGTGGTAACGGACCAGCCGCGCCGGTTCGCCGCCCGCTCAAGGGCCCGGGCGGCCAGAAAACGAGTTGCCACGCCCTGAGGGCAGGCAGTTACAATGATCAGATTCATAACCGTATCTCTCCGGTGTTATTTTGCCCGGGCCATGGCTGCACCCGGGTTTGTTGGAGAAGGGAGGGAAAGCCCGGGGCCTCGGGGTCTCCGACACCAATGTGTTGCACACATTCGGCAGACAAAGCCGTGGCGAACGTCAACACGGCTTCTTCAGACTGTCCACCAAGCACTCCATGGAGCATGCCTGCCAGTAAGGTATCGCCGGCACACACGGTGCTGACCACCGAGACGGGGGGCACCCGGGATCTCAGGATGCCGGCCGGTGACGACCAAAACACGCCGTCTGCCCCCATGGACACCACCACGTGGGACACGCCGCCAGCACGGATGCCGTCAACCACAGCTGCCACTGACGCCAGATCCTTCAGGGGCGTGCCGGCCCAGTCAGACAGCTCGTCCGTGTTGGGTTTGATGGCGTAGGGACCAGCTTTAATGCCGGCCTTGAGGCCCTCGCCACTGGTATCCAGCCATACCGGTTTGTCTGCGTGGGAAGCTTGCTCGACAAGGTTTGCCAATCCAGAAGGCGGAAAGCCATCTGGCAAACTGCCTCCGATGACCACCGCGTCGCATTCCGACAGCAGGGATTTCAGGCGGAGTTCAAGGCGCGGAAGTGCGTCTTCCGGGACCCGGAAACCGGGCCCATTCAGATCGGTTACCCGGCCGCCGGCCTCAGCAATCTTGATGTTGATTCGGTTCTGGCCGGGAACGCGTACAAAACTGTCCTGCAGGCCCTCGGCCTCAAACAGACGCTCAAAGGGCGCGGCATTGGCGTCGCCCAACAGCCCTGCAACGGTGACCGAATGGCCCAGACGCGCCAACACCCGAGCCACATTGATGCCTTTCCCGGCCGGCTCCATCAGGGTATGACCTGTGCGATTTACCTCTCCGAGAGTGAGGGGTGACGTTTCAACACTCAGGTCGAGAGCCGGATTCAGGGTGATTGTCAGGATACGGGCCATCACCAGGCCTCCAGGGCATCACGCACCTCGGACGCCGTTGCCAGAGACAGTGCCTTTCCAGCCTGTTGTCGGGCGTTTTCAAGATTTAGACCGCGAATACAGGCCTTCACCAGGGGCACTCGACGACTGGTCACAGACAGTTCGTCCACACCCAGCCCGACCAGAACCGGAATCGCCTGGGGATCTGAGGCCAGTTCCCCGCATACCCCGACCCAACGGTTGTGGGCATGTGCGGCTTCCACGGTCATCCGGATCAGCCGCAATACCGATGGGTGCAGTCCATCCGATTCCGCAGAGAGCTGCCCGTGGCCGCGGTCGATGGCCAGGGTGTACTGCGTCAGGTCATTAGTACCAACCGAGAAGAAATCCACTTCCGGCGCCAGGGTAGACGCCAGCAGGGCACAGGAGGGCACTTCAATCATCACACCGACCTGCACATTACTGGCCGAGACCTCGCTCTGGACCTTTGTAACAATGGCCCTCGCTGCACGGAACTCCTCGAGATCCTTGACCATGGGGAACATGATGCGAAGGGGGCGATCACCTGCCGCAGTCAGCAGGGCCCTGACCTGGGTTTCCAGGATGTCCGGGCGGGTCAGTGACAGACGGATACCACGCATGCCCAGAAACGGGTTGTCTTCCTGGGGCAACGGCCAGTAATCCAGGGGCTTGTCGCCGCCCACATCCAGGGTACGGGCCACCAGGGGCAGGCCGTTCAGGGCATCAAACGCGTGCTGGTATTCACTGACCTGGGTGGCCAGATCCGGCGCTTCCGGATGGGCCATGAATATGAACTCGGTACGAAGCAGACCAACACCGTCGGCACCCCGTTCCACGGCATCCGGGGTGTGGGCGGTGTTGCCGAGATTGGCGCACACCTCGATGGTATGGCCATCTTCGGTGGTAGCAGGCTGATTGCGGTTTTCATGGGCTTCGGCCTGCAACGCTTCCAGCTGTTGCAAACGGCGACGGATCTTCTCGCATCGTTCGGCCCCGGGGTTCGGCACCAGGCAGCCTCGTTCGCCATCCACAACCAGATCAGAGCCATTCAGGATAGTCAGTATTTGTTCACCGGCCCCCACTACCGCCGGCAGACCCAGGGCACGGGCCAAAATCGCACTGTGAGACGTCGCTCCCCCGCGGGCTGTGACCAGGCCCCGCACCCGGGTGGTATCCAGCCGAGCCACATCCGATGGCCCGAGGTCGTCAGCCACCAGGATATAGGGCGTGTCCGGCGGCGTCGGCGTGGCCACGCCACAGAGGCTGGACAGTACCCGGCGCCCGACATCCCGCAGATCCGCGGCACGTTCTGCCAGCAAACGGTCCGCCAGTGCTTCCTGGGCCCTGGCCGCCGTATCTATGGCTTTCCACCAGCCTGCCTCGGCGGACGCCCCTTCGTTGATCGCTTCCAGCGTTGCCTGGTAGAGATCTTCGTCCTGAAGCATCTCCACATGAACCGACAGAATAGGCGCGGCTTCGCCGCCTTCGGCCTGACGGATCAGAGTGCGAAGCTGACCATCAGCACTATCAACGGCCTGGTTGAAACGCTGGATCTGTTGTTCGCTATCGTCAGCGGATTGCGGATATTCAAGGGTCGGCTGTCGCATGACGAAAGCCGGTGCCAGCGCCAGTCCGGGAGATGCTGCAACCGCTTTAACCGGCTGGTCATCCGTCAGCGTTCGGGCTTGTTCAGCTTCAGGTACCTTGGTTTGCGGATCCGCAGATCGCATTGGAGAGACTTTTTCACCCAGACCGCCTTCAATCGCGCTGGTAAGAGCCTCGATAGCCTGGCTTGCGTCCTCTCCAGTCGCCGAAAGGAGCAACGTCTGGCCCCTGCGGGCGCCCAGGCCGATCACCCGAGTCAGACTGGTAGCGGATACTGCGGCGCCGTCGCCTTCCCAAAGGCGCAACCGAATACTGGCATTGTGGCGACGAGCCTCCTGGACGAGTTGCTTGGCGGGTCGCGCGTGTAAGCCATGTGTATTCAACAGGGTGACTTTTGCAGTGACTGCATCAGCCGCCTCACCGGAAAGCCTTGCCAACAAGGCCCCGGCACTCAGCCCCTGAACAGGTTCATCACGGGCCAGGAAATTGTCGATGCGTTCCAGCAGGTCATGGCACTCATCGCCGGGTCCGGCCAGACAGAACACCCCCCGCAGTTCCGGGGTTGCACGCTTTGGTGTTGCCAATGACAGGGTCGGGCGCCTGGCACCAACAGTATGATGGGTCAGCCAGAATCCCTGACCAAGATCCACCGGCGGTTGGCCGACAATGCTGGCCAGAAAATCCGTGTCGACGCACCGCAAACTCTGTAGACGCGCGGCTGCGATCAACGACAGTTCGTTCGGGGTGGAGGCATCTATTCCGAGACAGAGGGTCTCGCTGTCGCATTTGGCAACGGCCGGAGCTTTGGAAAGCAAGGCAACCAGTTCCCTGGCATCCGTAGCACGACCCAGCTTCTCAGCCAGTCCTGGCTTATCCAGTACACGGGTCAAATGTCGGAGAATATCCAGGTGCTCGTCGGACTGAGCCGCGATGGCCACCAGTACATGCACCCGCGCACCATCGTGCCAGGTGACTCCCTCTGGGAATTGTAGAATGCGGATACCGGTTTTCAGAACGGCATCCCGGCTTTCCGGTGTGCCGTGGGGAATGGCGATTCCGTTGCCCAGTACCGTGGAAGATTGTTGTTCACGGGCGTTCATTCCGGCCAGGTATTCCGAAGAAGTCCGGCCGGCCTGCTCGAGGTCCCGGGCTGCCTGTTGCAGTGCGTCCTGCCAGTCAGAGGCAGTGGCATCCAATCGAACGTCATTGGCAGTTAGCGTCAGCATAAATGTTGCCTCGCTTCTTGTTTTGATACTGCGTATCTGTTTTTTTGTTTGCTGAATCGTGTCAGCATGCTTAAAATCGATAATGAAACAGATATGATCAGAAATCAAGCAATCTTTTAATCGGAGCTGTCGCCCATGACCCTTGCGGAACTTGCCCGGCTTGCCGGCGTATCAAGAACCACGGCCAGCTATGTCATTAACGGCCAGGGGGCTTCACGGCGGATCAAACCGGACACCATCGAGAAAGTGCTTGCGGTAGCCAAGGCCCACGATTTTCAGGTAGATACCCAGGCGGCAGCGCTGCGGGGTGGCGCCAGCCGGACCCTCGGTTTTATTCTCCCGGATCTGGAGAACACCAGTTATGCGCGCCTGGCCAAATTGCTTGAGCAGGGCGCGAGGGCGAGAGGCTATCAGCTCCTGATTGCCGGCTCCGATGACGACCCCGAGACCGAAAAATCCCTGGCCCGAGCCCTCAAAGCCAGGCGCTGCGACGCCCTGATTGTCGCCAGTGCCCTTGCCCTGGACGACCCCTTCTATCCCCAACTGCAGAAAGACGGTCTACCGGTGATTGCGGTTGATCGCGCCCAATCTCCGGATCAGATTCGATGTGTGGTCAGCGACAACCGAGCAGCAGCCGAGATCCTGACTCGTTCCGTGCTGAATGCGGGAACCGCCACTATCGCCTGGCTGGATGCAGTACCGGAGATTGCCATGACCCGGGAGCGCCGGGAAGGTTTTCTGGCGGCCGCAAATGAGGCTGGCATTGCCCCGCTGGTGGAAAGCGGCCCTCATTACGATCGCGCCTCTGGTGCCGCGATGATGCGTCGGATTCTGGCTGACCATGGCCTGCCGGAAGCCCTGGTTACGGCCTCTTACACGCTGCTGCAGGGGGTTCTGGATGCCCTGCTGGAACAGCCGGACCAGCTTCCTGAAACTCTGAAAATTGCGACCTTCGGCGATGACCGACTACTGGACTTTCTTCCACTGGCGGTCAACTCTCTGCCCCAGAATCATGAGGCCATCGCCAATGCCACACTAGAACAGGCCCTGTCGGCTATCGCACAGAAAGGCCCTGTCGACACCATAGTGATTAACCGGTCTCTGAAGATTCGGGCCGCGGATCGTCAGAGTGGCTCTCTGCAAGCCACCAGCGAGGAAAAAACCTGTTTATAGCTGGCTGCAGAAACCGGTCATCAATCAGCCAGATCACGCCCCGGTCTTCCGGGGTACGAATCACCCGCCCGGCCGCCTGGGCCACTTTCTGCAGGCCCGGAATCAGATAGGTGTAGTCGTAACCGGCGCCGAAGCGCTGTTCCAGGCGAGCCTTCAGGATTTCATGCCAGGCATCAAACGGCGGCAAACCAAGGGTTGCAACAAAGGCCCCAATCAACTGATCTCCGGGCAGGTCAATCCCCTCGCTGAAAACCCCACCCAGAACGGCGAACGCCACACTGCCTTCCGGTTCCCTGAACCCTGCCAGAAAGTCCGCCCGTTGCCGCGGCGACATACCCGGCGCCTGCGCCCGCTGGGGGACATCGGGGGCCTGCTTCGCCAGAGCGTCGCTCGCCTGCTTCGCGTACTTGAAGCTGCTGAAAAACGCCAGGTAATGCCCGGGCCGATCCCGGAACTGGCGGGCGATCAGGTCGGCGATGGGCTGGAGGGACGCCTCGCGGTGAACCTGTCGGGTACTGATGCCGGGCGTGAAGTGCACCTGCAGTTGATCCGCGTTGAACGGGCTGGGCAAGGAGGTAAAACGGGCATCCTCGGGCAAACCCAGCAGGTCCCGATAATAAACACCGGGGCTCAGGGTGGCGGAGAACAGCAGCACCGAATGCGCGGCTTCAAACCGCTCTCGCAGAAAATCCGCCGGGATCAGGTTCTGGATCGTCAGACTGGCCCGTCCCCGACCGGCCCGCTGGAATTCACACAGGGAGTGATCGCCGAACGTGTCCGCCAGCTTCATGAAGGCGACGCTTTCAAACAACAATTCCTGCAGGGCCAGATCCGGCGGATGGTCGGCCAGATAATCGGTCAGATTGGAGACCATGGCCTGCAGGGCACCCAGCAATTGCGTGGGCAGTGTCTCCAGAAACTCCGGGCTCTCTGTATCAGCCTGGTGATCCCTGATCAGGCTCTGCCACGCACGGGCTGTCCGGTCGATGGCGGATTTCAGCGGCTTCGGTGCGGTTTTTTTGATCCTCAGCAAACGCTGCTGATCCAGCCGAACCGAATACATGCCCCGGCCACGGTCCACCAGGTTATGGGCCTCATCCACCAGCACGCTGGTTTTCCAGTTGTTCTGACGAATCAAACCATGGAGCAGGGCGGATTGATCGAACAGCCGGTTCACGTCACCGATCACCACATCGCTCCAGCGAGCCATTTCCTGGGCCAGAAAATAGGGGCAAATATCGTGACCGGCGGCGATCTTCGCCAATTTTTGTTGATCCAGTGTGCCGTCGGTCTGGGCCGCTTCCGCCCGGGCATCGGGCAGCCGGTCGAAAAACCCTTTGGCCAGGGGGCAGGATTCGCCATGGCAGGCTTTGTCCGGGTGCTCGCAGGCGTCGTCTTTCGACACCAGCTCCAGGGTCCTCAGGGGCCAGTTCGGGGCCACTTGGGCCGAACGCAGACGCGCCACGGCATCCATGGCAAGCTGGCGCGCGGTATTACGGCAGGTAAGGTAGAACAACCGGTCCTGCCCGGCGGCAGGCATCGCCATTAACGCCGGAAACAGGGTGCCAAGGGTCTTGCCCAGACCGGTGGGGGCTTCCAGGAGCAGGGTGCCGGACTTTACCGCGTTCTTGTAAACTGTCTCCGCCAGCTGGCGCTGCTTTGGGCGAAACTCGGCGAAAGGAAACACAAGGCCTGCGAGCAGTGCGTTGCGCTGCTCCCGGTGATGCTCTTCCTGTTCGGCCCAGGCCTTGTAGTGACCACACAGGGTTTCCAGTTCCTGCCAGAGTTCTTCGGCACTGGCGGTCTCCACCACCGGCGTTTCCTTATCCCTGCCGGTGTCGTAATAGATCAGCGCCAGTTCCAGGGTTTTCCGGTTTTCCTGCCGGCACAACAGCGCGCCGTAGGCTCGCAACTGGGCACGGTGAAGCGCCCGCTGATGCTCCCGTATCCGGGACAGGTCACCCCGATGGGTCTTGATCTCTTCCAGCCGGCCTCGGTGCGGGTTATAGATATCAGCGCGCCCGGAAAGCAATAACCCCATACATTCGCCGGTCAGTAAATACTCGCTTTTGTAGCCGTAACCGCGTCTCGACTGGATTGCCTGGTGGCCGGCGATGCCTTCCTCGGCGCTGGGGGCCGGGGTGTAGCGGAAGTCCAGATCACCCTTTCGCGCGGCAAACTCGCAAAGGGTCCGGACGGCAACCTTCACCGTCATTCCATCACCCCATCGACTTGCCAGCGCACGTAGCAGACGCTGGCGGGGATGCCCTCAACAGCAAAAAATTCGAGCCACCGAATCTGGTGATCCTGCAGCCGGTCACCCGGCCCCTTCACCTCGATCATTTCATAGCGCTTTGCCATGTCGGTGGCGCCCGGAAAAAAGCGAATCAGATCCGGGAAGCCACTGCGATGCTCCCGGATATTCAACAACAGGCGACGGAACAGGCGTTCCAGATCCTCCGCTGGAATACAATCCAACCCCAGACTCAGAAGTTCCTCTGTAATCACCGGCCAGATCACGAAGGGGTTGGTGGTGCCCTGTTTGGCCCGGTAATTCGCCAGTATCCGCTCCCGATAGCTGCCATCCGCCAGCCGCGCAAAGCATTGCTCGAACAATGCCTTCCGACGGCTGACGAAGTCTTCCCGGGTCAGGTCCGCCGGGCCCACATGAAACGGATGGAAAAAGGCCCCCGGCACCGCCGCAAAAATGGTTTGCCAGCAGAGCAGGCCGAACAGGCCGTTGATCAGGGTGTTCTCCACATAAAGCACGGGCGCCTCGTCCCGATGTAGGTGGTCCCGAACGGCGTATTCGACCGACCCGAGGTGTGGCTTTGGCAGGGTCAGGGTGATCTCCCGGATGAGCGGCTGCTCCGGAGGCGGTGGCGGCGTTTCGCCAAGCCGGCTCGCAAGCCGCTTGAGAATCCGCGCCAGACCCTGGGCTTCAGCATCGCTCAGTTCCTGGTTCTGCCACTCGGAGGCAATGGCCCAGGCTTCCTG
>Ga0102929_1002967_pt1 | contig 10104 bp, 11 predicted proteins | sample SalPonR1_B_D2_MG_FD_78510 | JGI IMG/M metagenome (GOLD analysis project Ga0102929, IMG submission 78510) | Salt pond soil microbial communities from South San Francisco under conditions of wetland restoration - Salt Pond MetaG R1_B_D2_MG | ecosystem: Environmental > Aquatic > Marine > Intertidal... | reverse complement strand
TCGGCGGGGTCGAGCCGGTCGAGTTTGCCAGCGGCGATGAGATCGGACATGAGCCGCCCTTCGCCGATCACCTGATCGAGAAGGTAAACCGCGCTTTGGCGGGCGTTTGGCGCGGGCTGCGGCATGGGTTCTCCTTGGACATGGGCGTGGCGCGGCGTATATCAGGGGGACAGATGCAAAGGAAGAACCCATGACGGACCAGCAAAAGGACCTTCCAGATGTGGCCAAGCGGGCCTTGGCCGAGGCCGAGGAGCGGCGGCAAAAGGCCGAAGCCGAGGCGCAGGCATTGCCCAAGGAGTTGGGCGGGCGGCGCGAGGGGTTGGAGCCTGTCCGCTATGGCGATTGGGAGAAGAAGGGCCTTGCGATTGATTTTTGATCGCGCGCCTTTGCGGTTGACGCCGCGGGCAAGACTCATAAGTTAACCGTGCGACAGGGGCGCCCCGAATGGGGCTGAGACGGACCCTTTGAACCTGAACCGGATCATGCCGGCGGAGGAAGTCGCGGGGATGATCAGCCTTTCGCGCTTCGCGGCCTGCTGCCCCGCCTTTCCTTCGACGGAAAGGAGAATGACGATGAACACCACAGGCCAATATCTTGAAGCCCTGCGCGCGCAGCCGCCGCTTGTGCATAATATTACCAATTACGTCGCCATGAATGTCATGGCCAACGTGTTGCTTGCAACAGGGGCGTCGCCCGCCATGCTGCATGCCCGCGAGGAAGTGGGTGAATTCGCGGCGCTTGCAACGGTTCTGACGGTCAATATCGGGACCTTCGACGGGGAGTGGCTGGCCGCGATGGAAGAGGCTGCCACGGTGATGACCGAGGCGGGCAAGCCTTGGGTTCTGGACCCGGTGGCGGTGTTTGCCACGCAGTTCCGGCGCGATGCGGTGGCGCGTCTGGTGGCGCTGAAACCGACGGTCATTCGTGGCAATGCCTCGGAGATCATGGCGGTGGCCGGGGCCGAGGCCTCGGGGCAGGGGGCCGATGCGGGTGACAGCGTCGAAGCCGCCGAGGAGGCGGCGCGCGATCTGGCCCGGCAAACCGGCGCTGTTGTGGCCGTGACCGGCGAAGTGGATTTCGTGACCGATGGCGCGCGGGCCTATCGCGTGGAAAACGGCCATGCGGTGATGCCCAAGGTCACCGCGCTGGGCTGTTCGCTGACCGGGGTTGTGGGGGCTTTCGTGGCCGGGATACCTGCCTTGGAGGGCACGGTTGCGGCGCTGGCCTATTACGGGTTGGCCGGGGAGCGCGCGGGCGCGCGCACGGATGGACCGGGCAGTTTCGCCGTGGCGTTTCTGGATGAGTTGCACGGGATGACGCCCGAGGCATTGAGCGCCGGGGCGCGGGTGCGCGCGGTATGATCGGACCGGTTTATTTCATCACGGATCCCGGCGCGCCCTTGTCGGTTGAGGATCAAGCCTTGGCGGCGGCTCGGGGAGGGGCCGCCGTGGTGCAGTTGCGCGACAAGGAGGCCAGCGACGATGAGATGCTGGAGATGGCACGGCGCTTGCGGGGGGCCTTGCCGGGTGAAGTGAAGCTGATCATCAATGACCGGGTCGATGTGGCGATCTGGTCGGGGTGCGATGGTTTGCATGTCGGGCAGGGTGATGGCGACGTGGTGGCCATACGTCGGCGGCTTGGGCCGGACCGGATACTGGGCCTGTCGATAGAGAACGAAGCGCAGGTGGCTTCGATTCCCACCGGGTATGTCGATTATATCGGCGTGGGGCCGGTACGGGCGACGGCGACGAAGCCTGGCCATGCTGCGCCGATCGGCTTTGATGGTTTGGCGCGGATCATTGCCGCCGCGGGCTTGCCGGCGGTGGCGATTGGCGGGATCAGAGCCGGCGATGCGGCGCAGGTGAAACTGGCCGGTGCCGAGGGCGTTGCCGTGGTTTCGGCGATTGCGCGGGCCGAAGACCCGAAGGCGGCGGCGCGGGGCCTTTTGGACGAATGGGGGCAAGCATGAGCGAGCGTGTGGCGAATATCCTGTCGATTGCCGGGTCGGACCCGTCGGGCGGCGCCGGTATTCAGGCGGATTTGAAGGCGATTTCGGCCAATGGCGGCTATGGCATGGCTGTGCTGACCGGGCTGACGGCGCAGAACACGCAAGGTGTGCAGGGCGTGGAGTTTGTCTCGCCGGATTTCGTGGCGGCGCAGATCGCGTCGATCCGCGATGATATCCGGGTGGATGCGGTCAAGATCGGGATGCTGGGCACCGCCGAGATTATCGAGGCCGTAGCAAAGGCCTTGGATGGTTTGGAGGCGCCTGTGGTGCTGGACCCGGTGATGGTGGCCAAGGGGGGCGACCGGTTGTTGCATGCCGACGCGGTGGCGGCGTTGCGAGGTGTGCTTTTGCCGCGGGCCACGGTGATCACCCCGAACCTGCCGGAAGCGGCGGATTTGCTGGATGAGGACGAGGCGTGCGATCTGGACGCCATGGAACGGCAGGCGCGGGCGCTTTTGGATTTGGGCGCGCGGGGGGTTCTTTTGAAGGGCGGCCACATGGGCGAGGCTGAAGCTGTTGATCTGCTGTGCGAGGGTGAGGGCATGACCCGCCTTCGCGCCCCCCGGCATAAGACAGGCAATACCCATGGTACGGGCTGTACCCTGTCGTCGGGTTTGGCGACGTGGTTGGGGCGGGGCGATGACCTGTCGGAGGCGGCGGCCAAGGCCAAGGATTACATCAGCGCAGCGGTCGGGGCGGCGGATGATTTGCAAGTGGGGCACGGCCATGGGCCGGTGCATCATTTCCACGCGCTTTGGTAAGGCGCGCTCGGCAGTCCTGACGGGCTTTCTCGCTTAGGCAACGTCGGATGCGGCGAGCAGGGCTTTTAGACCGCTGCGGTAGTCCGGATAGATCAGTTTGACGCCCAATTCGTCTTTCATCCGGGTATTATCGACGCGCTTTGACTCGGCGTAAAAGCTGCGGGCCATGGGCGTCATTTCGGCGGTTTCAAAGTCTTCCTCGGGCGGTAGGGGCGCGCCGAGAAGTTCGGCGGCGTAGCCAATGACGTCTTGCGGCGGTGCCGGGTCATTGTCGCAGAGGTTATAGGCCGCGCCGGGATTGGGGCGGGAGATCGAGGCCTCAAGCACCTGCGCGATGTCGTCGACGTGGATGCGGCTGAAGACTTGGCCGGCTTTGACGATGCGACGCGCGGTGCCTTGGCGGACCTTGGCAAAGGGGCCACGGCCGGGGCCGTAGATGCCCGCCAGCCGGAAGATATGCAGCGGCAGGCCGGGGATGGATTGCCAATCTGCCTCGGCCTGTACCCGCAGGTGGCCACGTTTGGTGGAGGGGGTGAGGGGGTTGTCCTCGGTCACCCATCCGCCTTGATGGTCGCCATAGACGCCGGTGGTGGAAAGATAGCCTGCCCAATCGAGTCTCGGGACGATTTCCGCGATCTCATCGCGGTAGCGGTTCAGGGTCGGATCACCCTCTTCATTCGGCCCGGCGGAGACGAGTAGGTGCGTGGCCTCGGCAAAAGCTTGAGTCAGGTCGCCATCGGGCCAGAGCACCGGGATCACGCCTTCGGCGCGCAGGGCCTCGGCCTTATCCGCGCTGCGGGTGGTCCCAAAGATGCGCCAGCCTTGCGGGACAAGGCGGCGGGCAAGGGCGCGGGCGGAATAGCCGTGGCCGAAGGAGAGAAGTGTCTTGGTCATGGGGAATGAATTGGGCAGTTGGCGGCGAAAGGCAAGGGGGAAGCTCTGGTGACTATTGTCTACACTTAGTCACCGTCTTGCCCGGGCTTGCCCCGGGCCGCGCCCGACCCTCCCCCCGGGAGGGCGCATGGTTGAAGGTGTGCGCCGAACGTCTGATTGGCGTATTTCGCCGTCATTCTCTGATCATAAGGTGCGAGCGCCCACCCAGGGTCGGGCGCGGCCCTTCATTCGTTAATCGAAGCGAAATCACAACGTCCTTAACTTGCGTATTTGTCGCCTTCTTCGTCCAGTATTGCCTTGAGTTCGGCAAGGTGGCGTTCGTCCTGTTCGGGGTAGCCTTCGAGTTCTTGGGCGGTTTTCTCGGCCACTTCATCCGACAGAACGCGCAGGGGCTGCCCGGTTTGCAGGGCGCGGATGTAGGTTTCGGCGGCGCGTTCGAAATAATACAGGCGATTGAAGGTTTCGGCGACGGTATCGCCGATGATCATGATGCCGTGGTTGCCCATGATCATGACCTTTTTCTTGGGGTCATCGAACAACTGGGCACAGCGCTCGCCCTCATCCTCGAAGGCCAGCCCACCATAGCCGTCGTCGATCACGTAGCGATTGAAAAAGGTGGCGCAGTTCTGGTCGATGGGGGGCAGGCGGCTATCGGCCAGTGTGGCGAGAACCGTGGCGTGGATGGAATGCACATGCATGGCACAGCGCGCGCGCGGGCAGTGCCGGTGCAGCCCACCGTGCAGGCCCCAAGCGGTGGGGTCGGGCGCGCCGGGCTTGTTGAGCGTGTCGGGGTCATTCGCGTCCACCTCAATCAAATCCGAGGCCTTGATACGGGAAAAATGCATCTGGTTCGGATTCATCAGGAACCGCGTGCCATCGTCGTTGATCGAGAGGCTGAAGTGGTTGGCGACGCCTTCGTGCATGTTGAGGCGCGCCGTCCAGCGGAAAGCGGCGGCCAGATCGACCCGTTCTTGCCAGTGGGTGAGATTGGCAGTTTGTTTTGGTGCGTTCATGGGTGTTTCCTTTCACGGGTTGACGAAAGGGTCGGGGAGGGCGTTGGGGAAGTCAATGGGCTGGGGTGCCGCTATTCCTTCGGTCTTGATGGGACCCAGCAATAGCCATCTGGACACAGGATAAAACATTCGCGCAGGCCGTGGGGTTTGTCGGTGGGCGGTTGAAGAATGGTGCCGCCTGCGGCTTCGGCCTTGGCTGCGGCCTTTTCGGGGTCGCACTCGTAAACGCGGATTTCGATGCCTGCGCCGCGCGGCGGGTTTTCGGGCAGGAGGTTCAGCAAGGGGTTGTCGGCATAGGTGCCATCGGCGTGCAATTGCAGGATATTGCTGCCATGCGTCATGATTGCGAAATCCCTGCTTTCGCGATGCGATGTCATACCGAAGACGGTTTCCAGAAAGCGGGCAGTGCGGGGCACATCGGTGACAAGAATGTTGAAGCCAAAGCCGCTTAGAGAGGCGCCGAACTCTTCCGGGCTGACGGTTTCATAGTCCATTGCGGCCTCCCCGATGGTGTCAGCGTCAGGTTGATCGTGCGGTGGGGGCGTGTCAACGTGAGTTCCCGACAGGTTGTGAGAGGAAAGCGAATGGCGAGCGATGATCCCCAGGTTCTGGTGCCGGAGGCACCCCCGCGCGAGGGGTTTACCGATGCGTCGGCAGCCGTGGAGCGTTTGGAGCTGCTCTATGACCGGGCGGTCGCGCATCTTTGCAATGCCTTTCGCACGGCCATGGCGGGGGATGTGCCGCAGGCCCGTATGCGTGCGTTTTATCCCGAGATCAGGATCACCACGCAAAGCCATGCGCAGGTGGACAGCCGGTTGAGCTTTGGCCATGTGGCCAACCCCGGGACCCATGCGGCAACGGTGACGCGGCCCGGGTTGTTTCGGCATTATCTTGAACAGCAGATCGGGCTTTTGGTGAAAAACCATGACGTGCCGGTGGAAATCGGCGTGTCTGACACGCCGATGCCCGTGCATTTCGCGGTGGCCAATGACCCGGCGATGACGGTGCCGCAGGAAGGCGCGGCGCAGTTCACCCTGCGCGATGTCTTTGACGTGCCCGATCTGGCGACGACGAATGATGATATCGTGAACGGGATTTTTCAAACTGGGCCGGATGGGGTTGGCCCGCTTGCGCCCTTCACCGCGCAGCGGGTGGATTATTCGCTGGCGCGGTTGGAGCATTACACGGCCACTGACCCCGGTCATTTTCAGAATCATGTTCTGTTCACCAACTACCAGTTCTATGTCAGCGAGTTCGAAGCCTATGCGCGGCAGGCCTTGGCCGACCCGGAGAGCGGGTACACATCCTTCGTGGGCACCGGGAATGCCGAGATCAGCGGGCCAGAGGATGCGCTGGACGTGCCGACGAAACTGCCGCAGATGCCGACCTATCACCTGAAGCGCGCCGATGGATCGGGGATTACACTGGTGAACATCGGCGTGGGGCCGTCGAATGCGAAGACGGCGACCGACCATATCGCCGTGCTACGGCCGCATGCCTGGATGATGGTGGGGCATTGCGCGGGGCTGCGCAATTCGCAACAGTTGGGCGATTTCGTTCTGGCGCATGCGTATCTTCGGGAAGATCGGGTGCTGGATGCAGACTTGCCGGCTTGGGTACCTATCCCGGCACTCGCGGAGATTCAGATTGCACTGGAACAGGCGGTGGCGCGGGAAACCCAGCTTGAGGGATATGACCTGAAGCGGGTGATGCGAACAGGTACGGTAGCCAGTTTTGATAACCGGAATTGGGAGTTGCGCGAGCATACCGGCCCGGTTCAGCGGTTGAGCCAGAGCCGGGCGATTGCCTTGGACATGGAAAGTGCGACGATTGCGGCGAACGGATTTCGGTTCCGCGTGCCCTATGGGACATTGCTGTGCGTGAGTGACAAGCCGCTGCACGGGGAATTGAAATTGCCCGGCATGGCAAGTGACTTTTACAAGGCGCAAGTGGCCCGGCATTTGATGATCGGAATCCGCGCGATGGAGACATTGGCGACCATGCCGTTGGAGCGGATTCATAGCCGAAAACTGCGAAGTTTTGAGGAAACAGCCTTTTTATAGGGGAAATTCCAAGGAAAAACGCGACAAAATGCAGGAAATCCCCTTGCCTTTGCCCACTATTCATTGTGTTTAATCGCTATATACAGTTAAATCACGCGCATGAGGCCCAAGAGAAGGGCAGACACAGGAGACCAGAAAATGGCAAAACCGATGACCAAAACCCAGCTTGTTGCGGCACTGGCCGAAGAAATGGGTACCGATAAGAAATCCGCCGGCGGCGCGCTGGACGCGATGGTGAACATCATCACCCGCGAAGTGTCGGGCGGTGGTGCCGTGACCCTGCCGGGTGTTGGCAAGATCTATTGCCGGGAGCGCCCCGAGCGCATGGTGCGCAACCCTGCCACCGGTGAGCAGATCAAGAAAGACGCCGACAAGGTCGTCAAGATGACGATCGCCAAAGCGCTGAAGGACAGCGTGAACGGCTGATCTTGCAAAATCCTTGAGTTTCAGGGAAGGGTCGCCACAAGGCGGCCCTTTTCATTTGGCTGGCCGGGCAATGGAGCAGGTATGGATATTCGAGCAATCGCTATGGGTGTTGCCTTTGCGGTGATGTGGTCGAGTGCTTTCACATCGGCGCGGATCATCGTGGCCGCTGCTCCGCCGCTGACCGCCCTGAGCCTGCGGTTCCTGATTTCCGGGCTGCTTGGCGTGTTGATCGCGCGGATGCTTGGGCAAAGCTGGGCCCTGACGCGCGGGCAATGGCGGGCGACGATAATATTCGGGATATGTCAGAATGCCCTTTACCTGGGGCTGAACTTTGTCGCCATGCAGACCATCGAGGCCGGGCTTGCCGCGATCATCGCCTCGACCATGCCGTTGTTGGTGGGCTTGGCCGGGTGGCTGATTTTCGGGGAACGCATCGGTGCGCTGGGCATGATTGGCCTTTTGGCCGGGGTGGTTGGTGTCGTGATCATCATGGGCGCGCGCTTGAGCGGTGGCGTGGATATGTACGGTTTGATGCTGTGTGTCGCAGGGGTGATTGCCCTGACCTTTGCCACGCTGGCCGTGCGTGGCGCGACATCTGGTGGCAATTTCCTGATGATCGTGGGGTTGCAGATGCTGGTGGGTAGTGCGGTTCTGGGCGTTGCGGCGGTTTCGCTTGAGACCGTCGTGGTCGACTGGAGTTGGCAGTTTGTGGCGGCCTTTGTCTATACCACGCTTGTTCCCGGCCTTGCGGCAACGCTGGTTTGGTTCCTGCTTGTCAATCGGATTGGCGCGGTGAAGGCCGCGACGTTCCACTTCCTCAATCCGTTTTTGGGCGTGGCGATTGCCGCGATGATCCTTGGTGAGCAATTGGGTCTGCGCGAGATGCTGGGCGTTGCGGTGATTATGGGCGGCATTCTGGCGGTGCAACTGTCCAAACAGAAGCGCGTAGCCTAAAGCGTTTCGCGAAATGCAGTGCAACATCCAATCGTTGCGCGCGTCTCACCTTTCGCTGATGGCTCAGATTCAAGGTAAAACGCTGTAGGGCCGTTCGCCAATCGTGGTGCGGATGCTGTAGCCCGGCGCGTAGGACAGGCGGACGATGGTGACTGGCCTGTCGTGATCCCAAGTGGTGCGGTCAGTAATGAAGAGTGGCGCGCCGAGGGATGTTTTTAGGTGTTCGGCCTCCGACGCCATGGCGGGTTGGGCCGAGAATGCGATATCGCCGTGGGTATAGGGGACATGGGCCAGAAGCCATTCGTTGGCACTATGATCAGTGAAGGATTGATCGGTGGCCTGAGGCACGGTGGCAAGGCTGATCCAGCGATCTTCGAGCGCGAAAGGCGCGCCGTCGGCGCGATGCAGCGCGGTGATATGCAGGGCTTTGCCGCAAATCGGGTGATCGCCTGTGACTCGCAATAGAAGGGTATAGTCATGCGTCTTGCCCTTTGCTTCGACCTCCTGCCGGATGATTGGGATGTCCAGTGTTGCGCGGCTTACGGGGTGCAGGGCCACATGCGTTCCGGCCTTGCGGCGGCGTTCGAGAATGCCATCCTCGGCCAAGGCGCGCAGCGCGCGGTTGACGGTGGCGCGGGCGCAACCGAATTCGGCGGCAAGGTCCACCTCGTTTGGGAGGGGATGACCGGGGGGCCAATCGCGGGAATGGATTCGGCGCAGCACTTCGCCCTGAACGGCTTGCCATGTGTTGAATTGGTCGGTCATAGCGCCTCACGCAGGGGGGTGATGGCCTCGCGGTAGGCTTGGACGATAGTGTCGCGGGCGATGTGGCGACCGTTCTGGACCATGTGGCGCCCTGCGGACCAGACATCGCGCACCATCCGGTCGGAGCCAGCGAAGATATAGGCATCAAGCAGGCTGTCGCCGGTTTGTCCCGCAAGGTCGATGTGTTCACCGTCAAGCGCCATGAGGTCGGCCCAGAGACCCGGGGCAATTTTACCCGTGGCGCGGCCTGCGGCCTGTGCGCCGCCTTGGCAGGTGGCTTCGAACAAGCTGCGGCCGGTGGAGAGACTCGGCGTGGCAAGCGCGGCGCGGGAATGGTCGCGCAGGCGTTGGGAGTATTCCAGCGTGCGGAGTTCTTCGGACAGGGAAATGCGGATGTTGGAATCCGAGCCGATCGCGATGCGACCGCCGTGGGACATCCAATTCACGCCGTCGAATATCCCGTCGCCCAAGCTGCTTTCGGTGATCGGGCAGAGGCCCGCCACGGCACCGGTTTGGGCAAGGCCCTTGGTTTCATGCGGTTGCATCTGGGTGCAGTGGATGAGGCACCATTGATCCGTGATATCGGCATTCTCCAAGAGCCATTCCGCGGGGCGCGCGCCGAAGGCGGTTTGCACCTCGTCCACCTCGGCTTTTTGTTCGGCGATGTGCATGTGGATTGGGTCGTTTTCGGCCAAGTCAGAGACTGTTTTCAGGTCTTCAGGGGCTATCGCGCGCAGGCTGTGAGGCGCGATGCCGAGAGTGGCATCCGGGCGTTTCGCAACGCTTTTGCGCAGACCCTCGACCAATTGCGCAAACTGGCCGGGCGTGTTGCCAAAGCGGTCCTGGCCACTGGTCAGCGCACGCCGGTCGCAGCCGCCAAAGCGGTAGAGCACCGGCAGGAGTGTCAGGCCGATCCCCGATTGCACGGAAGCGGCGGTGATGCGGTCGGCCATCTCTGTCAGAGTATCATAGGGTTGGCCCCCCGGCGCGTGGTGGAGGTAGTGAAATTCCACGTTCGTGGCATACCCCGCTTCCAGCATTTCCATTTGTACGAGGGCCGCGATGGCCTGCACATGATCAGGGGTGAGCCGATCAAGAAAGCGATACATCAGGCGGCGCCACGACCAGAAGCTATCTTGTCCTTCGGGGCTACGGAACTCGGTCTGGCCCGCCATGGCGCGTTGGAAGGCATGGGAATGCACATTGACCGGCGCGGGCAC
>Ga0102929_1002966_pt1 | contig 10104 bp, 11 predicted proteins | sample SalPonR1_B_D2_MG_FD_78510 | JGI IMG/M metagenome (GOLD analysis project Ga0102929, IMG submission 78510) | Salt pond soil microbial communities from South San Francisco under conditions of wetland restoration - Salt Pond MetaG R1_B_D2_MG | ecosystem: Environmental > Aquatic > Marine > Intertidal... | reverse complement strand
TCTCTGCATTGTTCTCCACCTCTTTTTTGTGATTTTATAGTTCATTATAGCATTTGACACCCTCAAGTGAGGACAAGAGCCGGGGGCAATGGATCACCAAGTACGCTCCAGCTGAAACGGAAAATATACATTTGCAACCCCTTTTCCCCACTTGACATTGAGTTTACTCCAAGTATTATGCTGATGATGACAATCAAAATTCAAACGGGGAGGTTGATGAGAATGAAAAAACTCAGGAAAGAGGAAAAAATCAAAGGGGTATTATTCGAGACCTGTCTCAGCTTCAAAGGTGAAGAGCTTCTGGAGAGGCTTGAGCTCTAATCATTGATGAATTGTTAATTTTCATTAGAGTTCTGAAACAGAAGAGAAATGACTTGATTTTTTGACCATTCTAATGTATAATACACGGCGTTTGAGACGAAAAGGAACATTCGGGCTCTTAGCTCATCTGGTAGAGCTCCCGGCTCATAACCGGGCGGTGGGAGGTTCGAGTCCTCCAGAGCCCACCAGTTTCGGGGTGTGGCGCAGATTGGAAGCGCGTTAGCATGGGGCGTTAAAGGTCGCTGGTTCGAGTCCAGTCACCCCGACCAGGAAGTCAACAGCCGGTTGCATCAAGCAGCCGGCTTTTCTTGTTGTTTAATGCCCTATTCCCGACTCTCCTCAACTATCTTCGGATTTCCCGGACTCTCAAGTGTGACATACACAACCGCTTTTTTAGTGTTCTTTTTATCGTTTTGAAGCTTTTCTTTCATTGCCTCATCCCAATCACGGTCAAGGATATAGAGATCATCGCGTGCAAATCCGCTTAATAAGCCGACATATTGCCTGATCATCTCATTCTCCGTCCCCCTCAATTCCTCAATCATACCAAGGGCAACCGCACGGCCGTGAGAGAGGCCGTATGTGGTCTCATAAACATGGCCTCTTGTGTGCCCCAGGTTCAGGTATTTCCTGATATCCTTCTCATAGGGGTCCATGTTGACGATCTCCATCTTGTCATTGACAGCCTGCATGATGAAATCATTCAGCGGTTTAAGTCTTAACGTCTCTCTCATTTCCTTCGCCCTGTCCAATTGGGCTTGCAGGACTTTTTCATCCTTGTTCACCAGCAGGGCGGCCTTTAACCCTTCGACTATGCCGTCTTCAAGATTCTCCCGGCTGTTCGAAACGGTCACCAGAGGATCGATAATGACTTCATCGGGGAAGAAAAAGGTTCCACAGGCGTTCTTGATCCCTTCAAGATTAATCCCGTTTTTGCCCCCAATTGCGGCATCAACCTGTGCGAGGAGGGTTGTCGGAAATGAATAGAAGGGGAGTCCCCGCTTATATGTTGAGGCTGCAAATCCGGTAATATCTGTAATCGTCCCGCCACCAAGGGCAGCTAACCGGTGATTCCGGGTAACGCGATCGCCGATAAAGACCTTCCACAACCTTTCAAGCTGTTTCAAATCTTTGGCAGCCTCCCCGTTTGGGAGGGTTAAAAAGTCTGATGCAATCAAACCGCCATAATGTTGCTCAACTTGCTCCGGGACAACAGAAAAATCAGCAACCTCGCTCAGCCGTTTGAAGAGTTCAAACGGGGCAAATGTGATGGACTGCACCCCGTCTTTTGTGATCGGTTGAGTATCCGGCAAAAAGCCCGTCCGTTCCATGATCTGATAGAGCAAAACCGGCAGAAGCTCATTTCTTCTTTGTTGCATATCCGGTTTTATGGCGGGAAACGCTTCAAAAAGAGGGCTTCTTTTTCTGAAAAGCTCTTCCATCTTCTTTTCAGTATTCACCCGGACCATCGGTCTCTCTTCGGGATTTTCAAGCACCCTTCGCTTCACTTCCTCCAGCGGAACCTTGATATAGACCGTGTTTACCCCTTTGAGCAGGGACCGGTTCTCTCTATCCTCCAATATCCCGCCGCCGGTTGAGACAATCCTGGTCTCTTTTCTCGAAACCAACTCTCTCAGCGTTTCCTTCTCTCTTTTTCTGAAATACCCCTCACCTTTTTCCTCAAAAATCTCCGGGATTGTCATCCCTTCTCTCTGCTCGATAAACGTATCCGTATCGTAAAAGGTAACATCCAGAAAATCGGCAATCCATCTACCAATGGTGCTCTTACCGGCACCCGGCATACCCGTTAAAAATAGTGAACTCATCCCCGTCCCCCTCCATTTTCAAAGAGAAAGAAATCGGCAATGATGATGGAAACGATGGATTCCAGAACGATGGCAGCAGGGGCAATGGCCGTGACATCTGAGCGAACATATTCAACTCTTTCTTTTTTCCCTGTAAGGACATCGACAGAATCAATTCCCATTCTCAAAGAAGGGATGGGTTTCAAATAGGCGTTCATCATGATATCCGTGCCGTTTGAGATGCCCCCTTCAATACCACCGGCGTTGTTCGATGCCCGTTTGATCCTATCGCTCCCGTTTATGAAACGGTCATGGGCCTCACTGCCCCTTAAACGATGGACAGCCGGCTCACCGATAAAGCATCCTTTTACAGACGGAATCCCCATGACATTACCGGCAAGAAGGGCGTCAAGCCTTGTTTCAACCGATGAAAAACTGCCGTATCCGGGCTTTAAACCCCGGACGATGATCCCAATCCGGCCACCAAGTGTGTCTCCGTTTTCACGCATTTTGTCGATTGTTGTGATGATCTGCTTTGTGAGATCTTCATCAGGGCAGAAAACCGGACTGTTGTCCCGTTTCATTCTGATGCTGTTCAGATCCGTTTCAGCCGATATGGATATGTCCCTCTCAATCCCGCCACATCCCGAGACAAATCCGAGACAGCTCACACCTTTCTCTTTAAGCCATTGACGGCAAAGGCTCCCGGTGGCAACAATCCCCGCAGTTCGCCTGGCGCTTGCCCCCTCGGCATAGATCCGCATGTCCGGGTCACCAAATTTCGAGTAGGCGGCATAATCCGCATGTCCCGGCCGGGGTACGGTTCTTCTCTCTCTGCCCTCGGGATAGCTTCCTCTGTTTTTGATTCGCATGACAAGAGGCATCCCGGTCGTTTTACCATTCCAGACCCCAGACTCAAGACAGATGTTGTCGTGTTCCTGTTTCATCCTGGCTCCCCTGCCGTATCCGGTCTGTCTCAGCTTAAGGTCATCGTTGATGGCCTCTTCATCTATCTTAAAACCGAACGGGAAATTCTCGATGGTTGAATAGATCGCAGGCCCGTGAGAGTCACCCGCTATTTGAACGTTGAGATGATTCGTTATCAGCATCTTTTCTCCTCCGTCTATCCGGAAATCTCATCTAACAATGAAAAGAAGTCCGGAAATGATATCGAAACGCATTCTGGATTCTTGATATACACGCCCTCGTCCGACAAAACCCCGCATAGGGATGAGAGCATGGCCATCCGATGATCGTTCCCGCTGTCTGTTTTCCCCCCTCTGATCTGCTGAGGGCCTTCAACGACGAACCCGTCCTCTCTCTCTTCAATCTCAACCCCAATGGCTCTGAAGTTGGAGCACAGCATGGCAATCCGGTCCGATTCCTTGAATCGCAGCTCACCGGCGTCTTTCACCTGCGTTCGGCCCTCTGCAAAGGTTCCGAGAAGGGCGATAAGCGGGATCTCGTCGATCATGTTCGGAATAAGCCCGCCGGGGACATCAATCCCATGTAGCGTTGAACTCCTGATGCTTATGGTTCCGTATGGTTCTATATCGTCTGTCTTGTCCGTCAGGGCAACATCAGCCCCCATCTTCTCAAGGATTTTAAGAAACGCCGTTCTCGATGGATTGAGCGAGACGTTCCGGATCGTTATATCCGCATTGGCGTGACAGGCTCCGAGTGCCAGAAAAAAGGAGGCCGAGGAGAAATCCCCGGGGATCTTCAATTCAATTCCCTCGGTCCGGGACGGCACCAGTGTAATCCGGTTCCCTTCTCTCTCAATATCGGCTCCCATATGGCTCAGGAGCCTTTCGGTATGATCCCTTGTCTGAACCGGTTCGATTATCTCCGTTTTTCCTTCCGCCCTTAGCCCGGCTAAAAGGACCGCGCTCTTGACCTGTGCACTCTTCTTCTCGTTGAGGAAATGAATCCCCTTGAGAGTTGAAGTCCCGTTGACGGTATAGGGAAGATAACCGGCCTCCCCTTTCCACTTGAACGTTGCCCCCATGTTGCTGAGAGGAGTGGCAATTCGCTTCATGGGTCTCCTGCTTAAGGAACGGTCCCCCGTGAAAGAAAACGCCCCGTCGAAACCTGAGACCAATCCCGAGACCAACCGGGTGGTTGTTCCCGAATTACCGCAATAAAGCGCGCTGGCTACAGGCTCTTTCCCCGGTGTTATTTCAAACTTCTCAAAATCCCCTCTGATTTGAACACCAAGTCTTTTCATGATCTCATAGGTTGTTTTCACATCATCGGCACTGAGCACGTTGCTTATGACAGAGCCTGTATCGGCAAAGCCCGTCAATATAAAACCCCTGTGGCTGATTGATTTATCCGGAGGCACAGTGAAATCGCCTCTGATCGTATCTGAACTGTTTATCCTCATCTTTTCCTCCCTCTTGAAGATTGTTAAATTATACCATCAAGTAATTAAATCCGCTAACTTGCGTCTTTTCTAATGAACTTGTGTTTAATAAACAAACATTATAAGGGGTGAAACCTGTGATTTCAGAGAACAAATTCCGTGATTATGTTGAGAGAGAGAAGAAATCGGATGCCATCGACTGGATACTCAAGAAGATGAAATCCGGAGAACTGACTGTTAGAAGTCTGTACAATGAGGTGATTCTCCCCACCATTCAGACATGGGAATGTCCTTTTCAGGAGGATCCGCTTTGCATCTGGAAAGAGCATGTCCTGACATCAACGGTCAGAACCGTCATCGAGATCATCTATCCATTTGTATTAAAGGAACGGGAGAAAAGCAACGGCAAAAAGATCATCATCACCTGTCCGTCGGAGGAGTACCATGAGATCGCCCCCCGGATTGTATCGGACTGGTTTGAACTGAACGGTTTCGACACCATCTTTGCCGGAAGCAACACACCGCGAGAGACCCTTATGGCAGCGGTCCAATACGAAAAGCCGGACTACACCGCCATCAGTGTTTCCAACACGTATAATCTGTTCAAGGCACAGGACATGATTAACGAGATCAAGGCAGCTTATCCTGAACAGATGATCATCGTGGGCGGACGGGCCTTTATGAAGAATCCCGGGATGATACAAACACTCGATGTGGAGTTGTTTTTAAAGGACTTCGATGACATCGATGCCTTCTCAAGAAAAATGAAGGGAAGTGATGTCCAATGAGGTTGTCATTCAGAATCGCCTGGCGCTTTATCAAATCATCCAGAGGACAATCCTTCCTGATCATCGCGGGCATCACCATCGGGGTGGCCGTTCAGATCTTCATCGGCCTGCTCATACAGGGCCTGCAGGCAAACCTCGTCCAGGAAACGATCGGCAATTCCTCTCAGATCACCCTCCGCTCAACGAGAAAAGACGACCTGATCATCAGCCCGGATGAGGTGGTTAAGAACATCCGGGAATCACCCTATGCGGATGAGATAGAATCCGTCCTGGCAGTCTCGGACACCCCCGGCATCATACGCCTGGACGAAAGGGATTATTCCGCATTTTTGAGGGGGTTTGACCTCAAAGAAGGCAATAAGATATATGATTTCGATAACACCTTAATAAGAGGTGATCTCCCAGATAAGCAGGGAGAGGTCATCATCGGAAATGAGATGGCCAAAGAGCTGTCACTTGAACCGGGAGATACCATCAAACTCGTAATACCGCCGGTTGTCATTCTGCCCAAGACCGTCACCGTTTCAGGTATCTTTCAATTCGGACTTGGACAGGCCAACAGGACCTGGATGATCTCCGATCTGAAAACGGTTCAGAATCTCAGAAACAAACCCAACACCGCTTCATCTATCGAGATGCAGATTGAGGAGCCCTTCCAGGCAGATGTCCTGGCTACTAAGCTAATGGAGCATCTGAAGAACGACGCATTAAATGCCCTCGACTGGAAGGAAGAGAACGCCGATCTCCTCTCAGCGTTAAACGGTCAGAGTATTTCAAGCATCATGATCCAGGTCTTTGTTATCATATCCGTTGCCCTTGCCATTGCAAGTGTTCTTGCCATCAGCGTGGTTCAAAAATCCCGACAGCTCGGTATCTTGAAGGCAATGGGCATCCGGAATTCAAAAGCCGGACAGATATTTATTTTCGAGGGATTGATGCTCGGTGTCATTGGCGCCATCATGGGAACCCTGGTCGGCGTCGGGTTGATCTGGATGTTCACCACATTCGCCGTTAATCCCGATGGAACCGCAGTTGTCCCGGTTTATATCAACTACGGATTCATCGTCCTGTCAATGGGTATTGCAATAGCCTCTTCTGTCATAGCCGCCATGATACCCGGCATTCGTTCGGCAAAACTGAGTCCCATCGAGGTGATCAGAAATGGATAAACACATCTTAAAACTGGAGAACGTCAACAAGATATACGGCACCGTGGTCAAGACACATGCATTGAAGGATTTGAGCCTGACGATAGGAGAGAGCTCGTTTAATGCCATTATCGGCCAGTCCGGAAGCGGGAAGAGTACCCTGCTGAATATCATCGGGGCATTGGATAATCCCACATCGGGAAAGGTCTACATCAACGACAAAGACATCTCAGAGATGAAGACCAATCAGCTCGCCGACGTGAGAAACCAGACGCTCGGTTTTATCTTCCAGTTTCATTATCTGTTGCCGGAATTCACCACCATGGAAAACGTCCTTATGCCCTATTGGATGAACAATATCAACCCGCCAAAGGAGATCATCGACAAGGCTAATTATCTCCTGGATAAAATGGGCCTGTCAGAGGTAAAAGAAAAACTGACAACCCAGATATCCGGTGGCCAGCAGCAGAGAACGGCCATCGCACGCTCCCTGATCAACAATCCCAGATTGATCCTCGCCGACGAACCCACGGGAAACCTCGATTCGGAAAACACAAAGACCGTTTACGATCTGCTGAGGGATATCAACAAGGAGTTCGGAACGACCTTCATCCTGGTAACCCATGACCAACGCGTTGCAGAGATGGCAGACCGGATAATCGAGCTCAAGGACGGTATCATCAAGATGGATGTCAGGAATGATGTGCAATGAAGCGAAGATGTGTTGACTTTATCAAACAAACAACAGAGCAATACGGCTACAAGGGCTGTGTCGTCGGAATCAGCGGCGGAATTGATTCAGCTGTTGTAGCTACCCTTTGTGTCGAGGCACTGGGACGCGAACGGGTTTACGGCCTACTCCTTCCGGAAAGGGACTCCGCGGATGATACACTGGAGGACTCCAAAAGCGTCTGTGAGTTTCTCAAGATTGACTACCATGTCAAGAACATTAAAAAAACGGCAAAGGCGCTCGGGGTCTACCAATTAAAACCTCCCACATTCTTTATGCCGAGGAAGATTCAGGAGAAGTATGTGAAGAACAAATGGGAGGAGCTCGCGAAAAAAGACACCTTCCTGGACGACCTTGAAGATTCCGGCAACCGGGAATTCCGGGAAGGACTCGCTTTCTATAGGGCAAAACACAGAATCCGGATGTGTGCCTTGTATCTCGAAGCGGAGCAGAGAAACTACGCCGTTGTGGGGACAACGAACCGGACGGAGTATGAGACCGGCTTCTACGTGAAATGGGGCGATGACTCCGTTGATATCGAACCGGTCATGCACCTCTACAAGACCGGGATTTATGAGCTCGCTGAAACGCTCGGGATCCCTGAAAAGATACGCAACAAACCACCCTCGCCGGATCTCATCCCCGGCATTACCGATGAGTTTGCCCTGAAAATGACATACAACGACCTTGACAGGATACTGAGAAAGATGAACACCAATCCCGATACATTAAAGGATGAAGACGACGAGAAAGTCAAAAGGGTTCGCGAGATCCTGAAAGCGGCCGAAAAGAGAAAGGTGAAGAATCTCAATCTCCTCGAAGCGGAAAACCCCTCGTGACGATCACTTTTGGTTCCCCCTTAAAGGGGATCAGACTTGAGGTTGAGGACGGCAAACTCTTGTCCCTCACCTTTCTCAAAAAGTCCGTTACAGAGACCGGGATAACGGAGGCATCCATCCCTTTCAAAGAAGAGTTTCTGGCGTATCTGGAGGGGAAAAGAAGACGCTTCACTTTTAAAACAGATCCCCGCGGCACAGCGTTTCAAAGAGAGGTGTGGCGTGAGCTGAGCCGTATTCCATACGGGGAGACCGTTTCATACGGGGAGATAGCCCGCCGGATCGGACGACCCAAAAGCAGCCGGGCCGTGGGGAATGCCGTTGGGGCCAATCCGCTCCCCATCGTCATCCCCTGCCACAGAGTCATCAAATCCGACGGGAGCATCGGGGGTTTTTCATCCGGTCTCCATCTGAAAAGGAAACTCCTCTCCATCGAGGGGATTGTTTTATGATATAATCAACCCGTAGGGGTTTGTATAGATTTTTTTATAATTGAAACGGGGAAGTGTCCTCAGATCCATAAACGGGTCTGTTATCTTTGAATACGGGGACATTTCCCCGTTTTGTTGTTAAAATAACGAGGTGATTCAAATGAAAGTCGTTGAGATTATTGATCCGGACACAGACACACATTACGACATTCCCCTTGTGGGGGCGCGCATATCGGCAGGCTTCCCGTCTCCCGCCGATGATTTCATCGAGAACGCGCTTGATCTGAACAAAGAGCTCATCAAAAACCCGGCGGCCACGTTTTTTGTACGTGTCTCGGGCCATTCGATGAAAGATGCGGGAATCTTCGACGGCGACATACTCATCGTGGACCGGTCTCTCGAGCCGAGAAACAAAAAGATCGTTATCGCCATATTGAACGGCGAACTGCTGGTTAAAAGGCTTTATATCCGACAGGACAAGTTTGCCCTGATGCCTGAGAATACCTCTTTTTCGCCCATATACGTTGAAAAAGAATCGGAATTTGTCATCTGGGGGGTGGTGACCAATGTCATCCACAGCGTCTGAAAACGGCGGAACCATCGGTCTCTTCAACGAAAAACGCGAGAACAGGAAAACATACTGGCTGGGAACGAGCGGTTTCTCCTACGATGACTGGGTCGGCGAGGTCTACCCGCCGGGACTGCCGAAGAAGAAGTGGTTTGATTACTACACCAAATCCTTCAACGCCCTTGAGCTGAACATGTCGTATTACAGGCTTCCCTCTGAGCGGGTCATCCATTCCCTCTGCAGACGGGCCTTTCCCGGATTCCTGCTCACGGTCAAGGCGAATAAGACCATCACGCACGGGGGTGACCCCAGCCTTCTGGAGGCGTACAACAAACTGCTGGAGATTCCGGACACCTACGACGTCGCCGGCATGTTGCTCCTTCAGTTTCCCTATTCCTTTCATTACAATCCGAAGAATTTTGATTATGTGAAACGGCTCTGTGATGCCACCCGGACAAAAACGGCGGTGGAATTCAGAAACCGCGAATGGATCAACGCTGACACCCTGAATTGGGCTGAGACGAACCGGGTCATGTGGGTCTCGGTCGATGAACCCGATTTTGAAAAGCTGATGCCTTCAAAGCTCTACGAGACCGCGGGGATCTACGTCCGTTTTCACGGCCGGAATGCCGAAAAGTGGTGGCAGCACGAAAGGGCCTACGAGCGATACGATTATCTGTACACAAAAGAAGAACTCCTGCCGTGGGCGCAGAAGATCCGCCTGGTCGACAAAAAACCCGCCGTCTTCTACTTTAACAACCATTACAAGGGCAAATCCGTTAAAAACGCCAAACTCTTTTCAAAACTCCTGGAGAAGACCGGAAATGACGGATAAATACATCGCACTCGTGGACTGCAACAATTTCTTCGTCTCCTGCGAGCGGGTCTTCAACCCCCGGCTGAGAGATGTCCCTGTCGCAGTCCTCTCCAACAACGACGGCTGTGTGGTTGCCCGATCGCAGGAGGTCAAAGACCTGGGCATCCCCATGGGTATCCCCGTTTTCAGAGTCCGGGAAAAGCTCGAGAAGAACGGCGTGAGGACCTTCTCCTCGAATTTTGTCCTGTACGGCGATATGTCGGCCCGGGTCCAGAAGACACTCTCCCATTTTTCC
>Ga0102929_1002961_pt1 | contig 10110 bp, 8 predicted proteins | sample SalPonR1_B_D2_MG_FD_78510 | JGI IMG/M metagenome (GOLD analysis project Ga0102929, IMG submission 78510) | Salt pond soil microbial communities from South San Francisco under conditions of wetland restoration - Salt Pond MetaG R1_B_D2_MG | ecosystem: Environmental > Aquatic > Marine > Intertidal... | reverse complement strand
TTTTCACCGTGCCGCTCGCGGCTGTACTTGCGCACCAGCTTGATGGCCGCCTCATTGGCCTCGGCCCCCGAGTTGCAGAAAAAAACCCGGTCGGCGAAAGAGTGTTCACACAGCCATTCGGCCAGTTCGATCTGCTGGGGAATCTGATAGAAGTTCGAACAATGCAGCAGGCGGCCGGCCTGTTCCCTGAGAGCGGCCACGATCCTGGGATGGCAGTGACCCAGATTGTTGACGGCGACGCCGGCCAAAAAATCCAGGTAGCTTGTGCCTTCAACGTCCCACAGGCGGCAGCCTTCACCGCGCACAGCGACCAGCGGGTAGCGGCCGTAGGTTTTCATGACGCTCTGTTCGGCCCGATCAATCCAGCTTTGGGTGAGACTCATGGTTCGGTGTCCTCAGGGGTGAGCGGTCAGCGGTGCGAGGTGAAGGTCTGTTTTTCACCGATCACTGATCACCGATCACCGATCACGGATTTCAATTGAATTTGGCGACCGCGGTGCCGATCCCCTGATCCGTAAAGATCTCGAGCAGACAGGCATGCTCGACCCGGCCGTCGATGATATGCGTTTTTCTGACCCCTTCGGCGATGGCATCCAGGCAGCAGGTGACCTTGGGAATCATGCCGCCGGCGATGGTCCCGTCATCGATCAGACCCTGGACTGCGGTGATGTCGATGGTGTTGAGCAGCTTGCCGGCTTTGTCCTTGACGCCTTCGATGTCGGTCAGGAGGATCAGCTTTTCGGCCTGCAGGGCGCCGGCTACCCTGCCGGCCACCAGGTCGGCGTTGATGTTGTAGGTCAGGCCCTGCTCGTCGACGCCGATCGGCGCGATCACCGGAATGAAGTGCGCTTCATCGAGGGAGGTGATGATCGCCGGGTTGACGGCCGCAACCTCGCCGACCATGCCGATATCGATGATTTCCGGGGTCAGGGTATCCGGATTGACGGCCTTCATTTCCATTTTGCGGGCGGTGATCAGGCTGCCGTCCTTGCCGGTGAGGCCGACGGCCCGGCCGCCATGCTGGTTGAGGTTGGCGACGATCTCCTTGTTGACCTTGCCGCCCAGCACCATTTCGACCACGTCCATGGTCCGCGCGTCGGTTACCCGCATGCCCTGCACGAAGCTGGTTTCAATACCCATGGCTTGCAGAACCTTGCCGATCTGCGGTCCGCCACCGTGGACAATGACGGGATTCAGGCCGATGTACTTCATCAGAGTGACGTCCTTGGCGAAGGACTTCTTGAGATGGTCTTCGACCATCGCGTTGCCGCCGTATTTGATGACGATGGTCTTGCCGTAGAAGTTGCGGATCCAGGGCAGGGCCTCGACCAGGATATGGGCTTTCTGTATCAGTTCCTGCATACGGTCATCGCTTCCTTTACAAAATATAGCGCGCCAGGTCGACGTTCGCGGCGATGCCGGCCAGGCGGTCGCGAACGAAGGCAGCGTCGACGTCCAGTTTCTTTTCCGAACGCTCCGGCGCATCGAAGGAGAGGTCTTCGAGCAGGGTCTCCATGATCGTATGCAGGCGGCGCGCACCGATGTTTTCCGTCTGATCGTTGACCTGCGCGGCGGTGCGGGCGATCTCGCGGATGGCGTCGTCGCCGAACTGAAGTCGAATGCCCTCGGTCGCCATCAGCGCTTCGTACTGGCGGATCAGGGCGTTTTTCGGTTCGGTCAGGATGCGGACGAAGTCGGCTTCCTCGAGATTTTCCAGTTCCACCCGGATCGGAAACCGGCCCTGCAGCTCCGGGATCAAATCGGACGGCTTGGCGATATGAAAGGCACCGGCGGCGATGAACAGGATGTGGTCGGTCCGGACCGGTCCGTATTTGGTATTGACCGTACTGCCTTCGACGATCGGCAAAATGTCGCGCTGCACGCCTTCCCGCGAGATTTCCGGCCCCTGACCGCCCTCGCGGCTGGCAATCTTGTCGATCTCGTCGATGAAGATAATGCCGGCCTGCTCGGTGCGTTCGCGGGCGAGTGCCTGGACCTTATCCATGTCCACCAGCTTCTCGGCCTCAATGTCAATCAGCATCTCCCGGGCCTCGGCGACCTTCATACGCCGGCGTTTGGTCTTCTTCGGAAACAGGTTGCCGAACATTTCCTTCATGTTGAAACCCATTTCCTCGCTGCCCTGCGGCCCGAACACCTGCATGCTCGGCATCTGGGTGTCCTCGATCTCGAGTTCGACCTGGCGGTCGTCGAGTTCGCCCATGCGCAGCAGACGCCGCAGCTTGTCGCGGGTTCCGCCTTCGCTTTTGGCTTCGGCGGACGAGTCCTTATCAGCCGATTGGGGGAGAAGCAGATCGAGCAGCCGTTCTTCAGCCAGGTCCTCGGCCTTGCGGCGCTGTTTGCGGGCTTCTTCTTCCTTGACCAGCAGGATGGCCAGTTCAACCAGGTCGCGGACCATGCTTTCCACGTCCCGCCCCACATAGCCGACCTCGGTAAACTTGCTGGCCTCGACCTTGATGAACGGAGCCTCGGCCAACCGGGCCAGCCGCCGGGCGATTTCCGTCTTGCCGACCCCGGTCGGACCGATCATGATAATGTTCTTCGGCGCAATCTCCTCGCGCAGGTCGGGGCTGACCTGCTGGCGCCGCCAGCGATTGCGCAGAGCGACGGCGACGGCCCGCTTGGCCTTTTGCTGGCCGACGATGTAGCGGTCGAGTTCAGAGACGATCTCCCGAGGGGTAAAATTGGTCAATCCAGTTTCTCCACGCTGATTTGGTTGTTGGTGTAGACACAGATGTCGGCGGCAATCGACAGGGCGGCCCGGGCGACCTCGGCGGCCGGCAGATCGGTGTTTTCGAGCAGGGCCCTGGCGGCGGCCTGCGCATAAGGTCCGCCGGAGCCGATGGCGGCAATGCCCGATTCCGGCTCGATGACGTCGCCGGCGCCGGAGAGGATCAGGGTGGCCTCCCGGTCGGCGACGATCAGCAGCGCTTCGAGCCGGCGCAGGATGCGATCGGTGCGCCAGTCCTTGGCCAGTTCGACGGCCGCACGCGCCAGGTTGCCGCGGTGCTCCTGGAGCTTGCCTTCGAATTTTTCGAACAAAGTGAAGGCGTCGGCGGTGCTGCCGGCAAAGCCGGCCAGAACCCGGCCATCGTACATCTGCCGGAGCTTGCAGGCCGAATGTTTCATGATGGTGTTGCCGAGCGTGACCTGGCCGTCGCCGGCCATGGCCACCTGCTCGCCGCGCCGGACACAGGCGATGGTTGTTCCCTTGAACATGCCGGACTCCATGTAAGACACCTGCCTGACCAATGCCCGGTCGGCAAATGCCGCAAAGGTAAAACAGAATTTATACCATAAGCTTTACGACAAACAAAGGGAAATGCCCTGATCTCGGGCGCGGCGGAAGACGGGCTAGCCCTCAGGAAGAGGGGCCTGCCGGGCGGGGGAGACTGATCGTGACCGCGGTTCCCCGGCCGGGGCTGCTTTCGATGATCAGCTTGCCATCATGGTCGTGGACGAATTTGCGGGCATAAAAAAGCCCCAGGCCGAAGCCACGAACCTGCCCGGTATGCGCAGGATCGACCTGATAGAATTTTTCAAAAACTTTAGGCAGTTCCTTTTCGGCGATGCCCGGACCGGTGTCGCTGACGGTCAGTGAGACGCTCTCTGCCTCGACCTTGCCCGCCAAACGGACCCGGCCGCCTGCCGGCGTGAACTTGATGGCGTTGTCCAGCAGGGCGCCCAGCACAAAGCGCATGCGCTGTTTGTCGATTGCCAGGATGGGCCAGTCCTCCGGGAGGTCGTTGCAAAGCATGAGCGTTTTCTGTTTGGCGGCGTCCCGTTTGGAGGTTAGCAGCGAGCTGGCCAGGGCCTTGAGGTCAAGCTCGCCCAGCTCCAGCTTTTCCTCGCGCAGGATGACGTCGCTGTAAACCAGCAGGTCCTGAATCAGCTGGGCAAGGTACCGGGATTCTTCCTGCATGGCCCCGAGGACCTTGGCGAAGTCCTCGTCCCGGGGATCGACGGCACCGCTCGCCAGGTTCTGGATAAACAGGGAAAGGGAGGTGGTCGGAGTGCGCAGCTTGTGGGAGACCAGGCCGAGAAAGTCGGCCTTGAGCCGGTCCAGTTGGCGGAGCTGAACCAACTCCTGCCGCAGGCGCTTGCGCTCCAGGGCTTTGGCCACAGTTGCCTTCAGCTGTGCCAGATTGAGCGGCTTGTGGATGAAATCATCCGCCTTGGCCTTGAGCGCGCGCAGGATAACGTCCTTTTCACCGAACCCGGTCATGATGATGACCAGTTGATCCGGGTCGTTTTCCTTGATTTTTTCCAACAATTCCAGGCCATTCATGACCGGCATCATGACGTCGGTCAGCACCAGATCGACCCGCTGCTTTTCGATCAGTTCCAAGGCGTCCCGGCCATCCCTGGCCTGCAGAAAGCGATAGTTTTTCAGGGCCCGGGCGCAAAGGTCGAGGATCGCCTCTTCATCGTCGACGACCAGGATGACCGGCGCTGCATGCTCCTGAACCAGCTGCGGCTGACCGAGCATTTCAATCCGCACGGCGCTTTCCTTTCCGGTCTTCAGCTTTACAGGGCATCGGCAATCAGGGAGCCCGCTTTGGCCAGGGCAGCGCCGACTTTTTCGGCATCCGGCCCGCCGGCCTGGGCGAGGTCGGGTCGACCGCCGCCGCGGCCGCCGACTTCCGTCGCCAGAGCGGCCACCAGCTTGCCGGCATGCAGCCGGTCGGTCAGGTCCCGGGTGACCGCAACCAGCAGGTTGGCCTTGCCCTCGTGGGCGCAGCCGATGGCGACCACACCGCTGCCGAGCTTGTCGCGCAGCTTGTCGGCCATCTCCCGCAGACCCTTGGCATCGGTCGCCTCAACTTCGGCGGCCAGCAGTTTGACGTCCCCGATCTCCCGGGTCCGGTTCAGGATATCATCGGCTTGCCCGGCCTTGAGCCGGCTTTCCAGGGTGGAAACTTCCCGTTCAAGCTCCCTCTGCTTCTCGAGCAGTTTCAACAGTCGGTTTTCCAGCTGACCGCGGTCGCTCTTGATGGCTGCCGCCATGCGCGCCAGGGCCTCATCCTGATTCTGGAACAGCTCCAGGGCCTTGTCGCCGGTGACCGCTTCGATGCGGCGGACGCCAGCGGCGATTCCGGTTTCATGGACGATCTTGAACAGCCCGATATCGCCGGTGGCAGAGGCATGCGTGCCGCCGCAGAGTTCCATGCTGAACTCGCCCAGGTTGACCACCCGGACCCGTTCGCCATATTTCTCGCCGAACAGGGCGGTCGCCCCACTGGCGAGGGCCTGTTCATGTTCCATCTCCTCGGCGCCGACGGCCACATTCTCCCGGATGCGCCGGTTGACTTCGGTTTCGATCCGATGCAGCTGCTCCGGCGTGATGGCAGAAAAATGATTGAAATCGAAGCGCAGTCGGTCAGGTGAGACCAGTGAGCCGGCCTGCTTGACATGGCCGCCGAGAATATCGGCCAGAACGGCATGCAGGATATGCGTGGCGGTGTGGTTAAGGGCCGTGGCCTGTCGGGCTTCATCATCGACGCGGAGATCCACGTTTTGGCCGTTGGCCAAAACACCCTCGTCGATTTTGCCGATGTGCACGGTCAGATCGGCCAGGGGTTTGCGAGTTTCGGTCACCGTCATCCGTCCGCCGGTCCAGGTGATTTCACCCTGGTCGCCGACCTGACCGCCGGATTCTCCGTAAAAAGGCGTGGCGGCGGTAACGACACCGACTGTCTCACCGGCTTTGGCCTGGCTTGCCCGCTCACCGTCATGGACGATGGCCACAACCTGCGAGGTTTCCACCAACTGGTCGTAGCCGCGAAATTCGGAGCGGAGGCCCTGTTCGGCCAGTCTGCGATAGATGGTTTCGATGGCTTCTTCCCCCGAACCCTTCCAGTGATCGCGGGCTTTCCGGCGCTGCTCCGCCATGCACTCCTCGAAACCGGCTTCGTCGATCGTGAAACCCTCTTTCTCCACGATGTCGGCGGTCAGGTCGATCGGAAAGCCGTAGGTATCGTAAAGCTTGAACAGAACGTTTCCGGGAATTTCGGTTTTTTGCGCCGCTTTGAGTCGATCGACTTCCTCGTTGAGGATGCGCAGGCCGTTGTCCAGGGTCGTCATGAACCGTTCTTCCTCGTTCTTGACGATGGTGGCGACGAAATCCTTGCGGCCGGCTTCTTCCGGATAGGCCTCGGCCATGGACTGGAGGACGAAAACCGCGGTCCGATAGAGGACCGGCTCGGCAAACCCCAGCATGCGGGCGTGGCGCATAGCCCGTCGCATGATCCGGCGCAACACGTAGCCCCGGCCCTCGTTGCCGGGCAGGACGCCATCGGCGATCAGGTAGGCCGCGGCCCGGCTGTGATCGGCAATGACGCGCATGGAAACGTCCTGGTCCTCATCTTCACCATAAGGTTTGCCGGCGAGTTCTTCAATGGCGTTGATGATGCCGCGCAGCAGGTCGGTATCGTAATTTGAGGTCACACCCTGTATCACGGTCGTGATCCGTTCCAGCCCCATGCCGGTATCGACCGAAGGTTTGGGCAGGGGCGTCATGGTGCCGTCGCTGCTGCGATCGAACTGCATGAAGACGTTGTTCCAGATCTCCATGTAGCGGTCGCAGTCGCAGCCGACCGCGCACTCCGGGCGGCCGCAGCCGACTTCGGGACCATTGTCCCAGAAAATTTCCGAGCAGGGACCGCAAGGACCGGTATCGCCCATCGACCAGAAATTGTCTTCCTCGAAACGGAAAATCCGCTCCTGGGGAATGCCCTCCTGTTCATGCCAGATATCGGCGGCCTCGTCGTCGTCGGTATAGACTGAGATATACAGTCGGTCCGGGTCGAGGCCGAGGTCGCTGGTCAAAAACTCCCAGGCGTAGGCAATGGCTTCCTGCTTGAAATAGTCACCGAAGGAGAAATTGCCGAGCATTTCGAAAAAAGTGTGGTGACGCGCCGTTCGGCCTACATTTTCCAGGTCGTTGTGCTTGCCGCCGGCCCGGACGCATTTCTGGGATGAGGCAGCGCGGACATAGGCCCTTTTCTCCTGGCCGAGGAAGCAATCCTTGAACTGGTTCATGCCCGCGTTGGTGAACAGCAGGGTCGGGTCGTTATGGGGAACCAGCGATGATGAAGGCACCACGGTATGGTCGCGGTCCTGGAAAAACTTCAGAAAGCGTGCACGTAATTGGTTGCCGGTCAACATAATCGGGCCATTTATCCTTTCTCGGTCAATTTTTCAAATATGCAGTTCAGGGGAAACCCTTTTCTTTGCAGGAAGTGGACCACCCGCCGGCGCTCCCGCTCGGAAGCCCCGGCATAGTCGAAGTCCGGAAACCGCCGTTCCAGGATCCGGGCGAGAACGTCCGTGTCGCTGTGTTCCCGGCGAGCCTGTTCGAGCGCCGCTTCGGCCGTTGCTTCATCGATGCCCTTATGGCGGAGGTCGGCCAGGATACGAGGACCGACAGCCCGGCCCTCGCGCATCATTCCGCGCGCGCGCTGGGCGGCATAGCGGGCATCATCGAGATAGCCGCAGTCGAGGCAGCGACCGACAACCTCCCGGACCCGGTCCCGGTCCACTCCTTTTTCCTGCAGGCGCCGGCTCAATTCGGCAACACTGTAGTCGCGCCGACCAAGCATTCTCAGAGCCACCAGCCAGGGCTCGCCGGCGGGCGCCGGCTTATTGCTCTTTGTCCTCATCCTCGCCTGCAAAGGCATCCCAGCTCAGGTCCGAAGTGGACGATATGCCGGACACCTTCAACTTGAAGTCGTCCGGATTGGTCGCCTGGCGCAGGGCCTCCTCGTAGGTGATCAGTTTGTTCTTGAGAAGGGCCATCAGCGACTGGTCAAAGGTCTGCATGCCGTAGGATTCATAACCCTTTTGGATGGCATCCGGCAGAGACTTGGTCTGATCCTTGTCGTCGATCATCTGGCGGACCCGGGCAGTCGACACCAGCACCTCGACAGCGGGAACGCGCCCCTTGCCGTCGGCCCGCGGCACCAGCCGCATGGAGATGACTCCCTTGAGGACTGCGGCGAGCTGGATGCGGATCTGGCGCTGCTGGAAGGGTGGAAAGACCGAGATGATGCGGTTGACCGTTTCCGTGGCATCGACCGTATGCAGGGTCGACAGCACGACATGGCCGGTTTCCGCCGCCATCAGGGCGGTTTCGATGGTTTCGTAATCGCGCATCTCGCCGACCAGAATCACGTCAGGGTCCTGGCGCAGGGCGCTTTTCAGGGCGACCTGGAAGCCCTCGGTGTCGGAACCGATCTCGCGTTGGTTGATAATGCTCTTCTTGTCCCGGTGCAGAAACTCGATCGGGTCCTCGATGGTCACGATATGGGTCTTGCGGTTGGCATTGACATAGTCGAGCATGGCAGCCAGAGTGGTCGATTTGCCGGAGCCGGTCGCGCCGGTCACCAGGATCAGGCCGCGGCCGGCCATGCCGAGTTTCTTGACGACCGGCGGCAGCAGCAGGTCGTCGACGCTTTTGATGTCGAAGGGGATAGCCCTGAAAACCATGGATATCGAGCCGCGCTGCGAAAAGATGTTGACGCGGAATCGCCCCAGACCGGGGACGCCGTACGCCAGGTCCACCTCACGGGTTTTTTCGAACCGCTCCCGCTGCAGATCGTTCATGATCTGCTGGGAAATCTGCTCGGTCCTCTCCGGTGAGATGCGCGGTGCTTTCGGCAGCGGCCGCAAGGTACCGTCGATACGGTAGATCGGCGGCAGGCCGGCCTTGAGATGAATGTCCGACGCGCTTGACTTCAGGCCCACCGAGAGGATTTCGTTGAGTTCCATGGTCGCTTAGTCTCCTGCGACGGGAGCAGCGTCCGTCACTTTCAGGCCGTAATGCGTCTTGACCTTGCGTTCGATATCCTGGGCAATGTCCGGATTTTCCGTCAAAAAGGTCTTGACGTTCTCCCGGCCCTGACCGATGCGGTCGTCGCCGTAGGAGAACCATGAGCCGCTTTTTTCGATAACCCCGCATTCGACCCCCAGGTCGAGCAGGTCCCCTTCATGGGAAATGCCCTGGCCGTACATGATGTCGAACTCGGTTTCCTTGAAGGGCGGAGCCACCTTGTTCTTGACCACCTTGACCCGGGTCCGGTTGCCGGTCGTATCCTGACCCTGCTTGAGGGCGCCGATCCGGCGAATATCCATGCGGACCGAGGCATAGAACTTGAGGGCGTTGCCGCCGGTAGTGGTCTCCGGGTTGCCGAACATGACGCCGATCTTCATGCGGATCTGGTTGATGAAGATCACGCTGCAACGAGACTTGCTGATGGTCGCGGTCAGTTTGCGCAGGGCCTGGGACATGAGCCGGGCCTGCAGGCCCATGTGAGAGTCGCCCATTTCGCCTTCGATCTCGGCGCGCGGCACCAGGGCGGCCACCGAATCCACCACCAGAACGTCGACAGCGCCGCTGCGGACCAGGACTTCGGCAATTTCCAGGGCCTGTTCGCCCGTGTCGGGCTGGGAAATCAACAGGTCGTCCGTGTTGACGCCCAGCTTGCGGGCGTAGTGGACGTCGAGGGCGTGCTCGGCGTCGATGAAGGCGGCAATGCCGCCGGCTTTCTGGGCTTCCGACACCACATGCAGGGCCAGGGTGGTCTTGCCCGAGGATTCCGGGCCGTAAATTTCGATGATCCGTCCGCGGGGAATGCCGCCGACGCCGAGGGCGATGTCGAGGCTCAGGGCGCCGGTCGAAATGGTCTGGACTTCGGGCAGGACCGCATCTTCGCCGAGGCGCATGATGCTGCCTTTGCCGAATTGTTTCTCGATCTGGCCCATGGCCAGTTCAATGGCCCGATTCTTGTTTTCATCTGACATCTCAGTCGTTCTCCTTGTTTAAAAAAACCGCCTTTCGGCAGTTAACTTTTCCGGCTGGACAAAAGCGGACGATCCTCTGGCCGGTGGCATGCTGGCATGATGCGGTTAGCGGATATTTTCCCCCGGGCCGCCGGATGCGGTCTGAGCTGTTGGCCAAAACCCGGAATGATCCGATCCGTTTTCCTGCCGGTTGCCGGTCCGTCAGCCCCCCAGGCGGGCCGAAAACCGAGGGATGTGCTCTGCGTGCCCGGGTCCCAGGCGGCTTTCGTAGAGCACCAGGGATGCGACCGG
>Ga0102929_1002957_pt1 | contig 10113 bp, 8 predicted proteins | sample SalPonR1_B_D2_MG_FD_78510 | JGI IMG/M metagenome (GOLD analysis project Ga0102929, IMG submission 78510) | Salt pond soil microbial communities from South San Francisco under conditions of wetland restoration - Salt Pond MetaG R1_B_D2_MG | ecosystem: Environmental > Aquatic > Marine > Intertidal... | reverse complement strand
GTCCGCGCCACCGGCAGATGCACCCGCATCAAAAGGCGCGGCCCGCTTTGGCCAAGCGACCGGCCAATCGCGTCGAAATGCGCGGGCACGGTGGCCATCCCGCTGTCATAGGCATTGAGTGCGGCGGCCATGAATCGCGCCATATAGGCCAGCACCATGAGCCAGATGGACCCGGTGATCAGGAGACCGGTATCAATTCCGAACCGCGCCTCCATCACTGCGTCGATGGCATTATCGAGCGCCGCGAACGGCACCATGAGGCCCACCGCGATCACACCGCCCGGCACCGCATATCCAAGTCCCGCGCCGATCACGAGACCCTTTGACGCGCGTGTGGGCCGGGTGCGCGCCCGAAAGCCGATGATAATCGCACCCGCCACGGTCAGCACCGCCGCAAGCCCCGCAAGCGTCACCGAGTTGATCATCAGGTCACGATAGCGCGCGGTCAGAAGGCTTTGTCCGGAATCAATCGCCATCGAGCCCAGCATAACAACGGGGATCACGAAGCCGACCACGACGGGCGCGGCGCAAAGCGCCGTCACGAGCCAGCCGCGAAGCCCTGTCAGGTGCCCGCGCTCCATCGCGTCGAATCGCGCGCCCCGCCCTGCCGTGCGCACGCGGCCGCGCTGCGCGCGCTCAAGCCCTGCGAGAAGCAGCGCGAAACTCAGCAGGCAGAGCGCCAGTTGCGCCGCCGCCGCGCGATCACCAAGGCTAAACCATGCCTGATAGATGCCGGTGGCGAAGGTATCCACGTTGAAGAACGCCACGGTGCCGAAATCCGCGATGGTTTCCATGATCGCCAGAAGCACACCGCCCACAATGGCAGGCCGGGCCATGGGCAAGGCCACCCGCCAGAACGCCGCCATCGGGCTGTGACCCAGCGTGCGCGCCACGAGATATGCGTTGGAGGATTGCTGCCGGAACGAGGCCCGCGCCAGAAGATAGACATAAGGGTATAGAACGACGGTCAACATCGCTGCCGCACCGCCGAGGCTCCGGATTTCGGGGAACCAGTAGCCACGCGGACCCCACCCCATCACCTCACGCAAGAGGCTTTGCACCGGGCCGGAATGATCAAGGAACGATGTATAGGCATAGGCGAGCACATAGGCCGGAAAGGCAAGAGGCAGCGCCAAAGCGATTTCAAGCAGACGGGCACCGGGGAACCGGTAGACCGTCACGAGCCACGCAGCGCCGGTTCCGATGGCCGCCGTAGACACCCCAACGATCGCCACAAGAACCAGTGTCGTCACAGTATATCGCGGCAGCACCGGCGCGAGGATATCGCGCCAGACACTCATATCGCCGGTCACAGCGGCGAGTGCGGCCGCCACGATGGGCGCCACGCATAACAGTGCAACGATCCAGGCCAGGCCATGCAACAGACGTTCGGTCATGGGTCCTTTCCGACGGCGTATCCTGCCGACACGCCATCAATTCCGAGCTTTTCGATCAGTATTCGCCCCCGTCCGCCGGGTCAATCACACACGGCACGCAGACCGCCGGGTGATTCCTTTCCCGCACGGGCCGCGCGCAACCGGCACGGGAAATTTTGCCAAATCCGGGCAAGCCACTGGGAACACAAGATTCCAACCATCCGGTCAAAAATGACCTAAAGTTACCTTTACCCCACGAGCCTTTACAGTCCCTTACAATTGCGACACCTTGGCGCACATGACTGGCTGGAACAGGTCTTTCAGGGCTGTTTCCGGCCATCCACTCAGGGAGATACTTCATGAAAACAATCCGTAACCTTGCCACTGCGACGGCGCTGATGCTTGGCGCCGCAGGGCTTGCGTCGGCGCAGACGCTTACCTTCGCCTATGACGCTGATCCGGTCTCGCTCGATCCGCATGAGCAGCTTTCCGGCGGTACATTGCAACTTTCTCACATGGTGTTTGACCCGCTGGTCCGCTGGAACAAGGACTTGGGCTTCGACCCGCGCCTAGCGGAAAGCTGGGAGCGCGTGGATGAAACCACGATGCGCTTCAACCTGCGTGAAGGCGTCAAATTCCACTCGGGCGACGAGATGACAGCCGAAGACGTGGTCTATACCATCGAACGCCTGAAATCCTCGCCCGACTTCAAAGGCATCTTCTCGGGCTGGACATCAGCCACCGCGGTTGATGACTACACCGTTGAAATCAAAACGGCCGGCCCCTCGCCGCTGGTGCTGCACACGGCGACCTATGTCTTTCCAATGGACAAGGACTTCTACACCGAGGGTGGTGACGAAATCGTGAAGCACGGCGACAGCTTCGCCAGCCAGAACATCTCGGGCACCGGCCCTTTCACCATCTCCGAGCGTGAGCAGGGCGTGAAGGTCGTGTTCGAACGCAATCCCGACTACTGGGACGAAAACAGCCCGGGCAACGTCGAGACCGCCGTTCTGACCCCGATCAAGGAAGCGCCGACACGCGTCGCGGCCCTTCTGGCCGGTGACGTCGATTTCATCGCGCCGGTGCCGCCGACAGACCTTGAGCGTATCGAGAACAACGAAGACGTGAACCTCGTGACCATGACCGGCACGCGGATCATCACGCTTCAGCTCAACCAGAAGCGCAACGAGGCCCTTGCCAATCCCAAGGTGCGTCAGGCCATCGCCTATGCCATCAACAACGAAGGCATCGTGCAGAAGATCATGAAAGGCTTCGGCACCGTGGCGGCACAACAGTCGCCCGAGGGCTATGTCGGTCATAACCCCGACCTCGAGCCCCGCTTCGACGTGGCCAAGGCCAAGTCGCTGATGGAAGAGGCCGGTTACGCGGACGGGTTCTCGGCCACGATGATGTGCCCGAACAACCGCTACGTGAACGATTTCAAAATCTGCGAAGCGGCGGCGGCCATGCTGGCCAAGATCAGTGTCGATGTTGACCTGACCACCATGCCCAAGGCGCAATACTGGCCCAAGTTCGACGAACGCGCGGCTGACATCATGATGATCGGCTGGCATTCGGATACCGAGGACAGCGCCAACTTCAACGAGTTCCTGACCATGACGCCCAACGAATACACGGGCCGTGGCCAGTATAACTCGGGCAACTACTCGAACCCGCGCGTGGACGAACTCACCGAGGCATCGCTTACCGAGACGGACCCGGAAAAGCGCGCCGAGATGCTTCAGGAGGTCGAGAAGATCCTCTATGACGAAGCAGCCTTCATCCCGCTGCATTGGCAGGATCTTGCCTGGGCTGCACGCAATGGCGTGAAAATCGAGCCGGTCCTCAATGTGATGAACTTCCCCTATCTGGGCGATCTGGTCATCGAGGAATAATAGCTTTCGGGTGGGGCGGCCCATGCCGCCCCATCCAACTCCCTTCTTTTCCGGGCTTGACCGGGAAGGTCATGTTCGGCACGCGGCCCCGGAATAACGAGCGGGGCAGATTTGTCCGAACCGCTATCCACCACATCCTCCAGCCACCACGCCAGAGACGCCATGCATATTCTCGCCTTCCTCATCCGACGCACGCTTCAGGCGGTGATCGTGATGTTCGTCATCTCGATTATCGGGTTCTCAATTCAAGGCAACCTTGGCGATCCACTGCGCGAATTGGTGGGTCAATCCGTATCCGAAGCCGAACGGCAGGCGCTCCGCGAACAGTTGGGCCTTAACGATCCGTTCTTCGTGCAATATTTCCGTTTTCTCGGCAATGCCGTTCAGGGCGACCTTGGCACCTCCTATTTCTTCAAGCGCCCGGCGCTTGACGTGATCATGGACAAGTTTCCGGCCACGTTCGAACTTGTCCTCGGCGCGGTCTTCATCTTTCTCAGCCTGTCGATCCCGGCAGGCATCTATTGTGCGATCCACCGCGACTCGTGGCTGACGCGGATCATCATGACCGGCTCGATCATCGGTATTTCGGTGCCTGTGTTCCTGACTGCGATCCTGTTGGTCTGGCTTTTCGGGGTGGAGCTTGGCTGGCTCCCGGCTTTCGGGCGCGGCGACACTTATGAGTTGCCATGGGGCTGGGAAACCGGGTTCCTGACGCTGGATGGGCTGTCGCATCTGATCCTGCCCTCGGTCGCGCTCAGCTCGATCATGCTGCCGCTTTTCATCCGGCTTATCCGGGCCGAGATGATGGAGACCATGGGCACCGATTATGTGCGCTTCGCCCGGGCCAAGGGCCTCAGCACGGCGCGCGTGCGCTATGTCCACGCCTTCCGCAATACGCTCCTGCCGGTCGTAACCGTCGGTGGTCTGATGATCGGAACGCTCATCGCCTATACGATCCTGACCGAAACCGTGTTTCAGTGGCCGGGCATGGGCTTTCTCTTTCTTGAGGCTGTGAACCGTGTCGATACACCGCTCATCATTGCCTATATCATCGTCGTGGGCCTGATCTTTGTGGTCGTGAACACCATTGTCGATTTCATCTACACACTCATCAATCCGATGGTGAAACTGCCGGGGGCCAAGGCATGATCAACTGGCGCACCCTTTTCAAACGCTTTATGTCGGACCCTGTGGCGGTCGCCGCCGGCGGTGTCCTTCTCATCCTCGTGCTGATGGCCGTGTTCGCGCCGCTTCTTGCGCCGCAGAATCCCTATGACCTGATGCAGCTCGACATCATGGACAGTGAACTGCCGCCGGTGTGGACCGGCGACGGCGATCCGCGCTACCTTCTTGGCACCGACACGCAAGGGCGCGGTGTTCTGTCGACCATCATGTATGGCACCGGCATCTCGCTTATCATCGGGATCGGCGCCGTCGTGGTTCAGGGCATACTCGGGGTCACGCTGGGCCTGATTGCGGGCTACAAGGGTGGTTGGATCGACAGCTTCCTGATGCGGCTTGCAGATATTCAGATGTCGCTCTCGACGCTTATGATCGCGATCATCGTGCTGGCGCTGTTTCAGGCGGCGTTCGACGCAAACATCTATGCCGACTACGCGATCTTCATGCTGATCCTGATCATCGGCATGGCCGAATGGCCCAAATTCGCCCGCACCGTGCGCTCGTCGGTTCTGGGCGAGCGGAAGAAGGAATATGTCGACGCCGCCCGCGTTATCGGGCTGCCCCCGCGCAAGGTCATGTGGGGCCATATCCTGCCCAACACTCTGACCCCGGTGCTGGTGATCTCGACGATTCAGGTGGCCGAAGCGATCATGACCGAGGCCGCGCTCAGCTTTCTCGGGCTCGGCATGCCAGTGGACCGGCCCTCGCTTGGCTCGCTCATCCGGTCGGGTTTCGAATTCGTGTTCTCGGGACAGTATTGGATCACGCTCTATCCCGCGCTCGTTCTGATCGCGCTGGTATTGGCATTGAACCTGCTGGGGGACTGGCTGCGTGACGTGCTTAATCCCAAACTTCGCAGGGGGGACGACTGATGGCGATGCTGGAAATCGACGATCTTCGCGTGGCCTTCCCGCGTGGCAAGACCGACGAGATCGAGGCCCTTCGCGGCGTCTCTCTCAGACTTGAAAAAGGCGAGCGGCTGGGCGTCGTGGGCGAGAGCGGCGCGGGCAAATCCATGCTGGCCTTCGCGATCCTCAACCTGATCGCCGAACCGGGCCGCGTAAGCCATGGAGAGGTGCGGTTCGAGGGCGAGAACCTTCTCGACCTGTCGGACCGCCAGATCCGGTCGATCCGGGGCAATCGCATCTCGATGATCTTTCAGGATCCGATGGTCACACTGAATCCCGTGCTGACGATCGGCCAACAGATGATCGAAACCCTGAAGGCACATCGCCGCATCTCGCGCCGCGAGGCGCACCGCCTTTCTGTCGAAAAGCTCAAGATGGTGGCCATCCCCTCGGCCGAAAGCCGCATGGACGCTTATCCGCACGAACTCAGTGGCGGCCTGCGTCAGCGTGTGGTGATCGCCATCGCGTTGCTGACCGACCCCGAGTTGATCATCGCCGACGAACCCACGACCGCGCTCGACGTGACGATTCAGGCCGAAATCATGGCCCTCATCCTCAAGCTTTGCCGCGAAAATGACGTGGCGCTCATCCTGATCACCCATGATCTTGGTGTCGTGGCCGAAGTCACGCAGAAACTCATGATCATGTATGCCGGAAAATGCGTCGAGGCGGGCGATACCCAGACGATCATCGGAAATCCCAAGCACCCCTACACCTCGGGATTGCTGCAAGCCCTGCCGCAGAAAGCAGAACGCGGCACGAAACTCTATCAGATTCCCGGCTCCATGCCGCCGATCACCGCCCTGCCGAACGGCTGTCCCTATCATCCGCGCTGTCCGCGCGCGACCGAGGAATGCCGCGCCTTCATGCCTGACATGAAACAGGGCGTTGCCTGCTATCACCCGCTGCTCAGCGCGGAGGAAACCGTATGACCGAGGTCAAGACCGCCCCCGAACCAATGGCCGCGACCGGCGGCGAAACCGATCAGCCCATCGTCGAGACGCGCGGCCTTGAGGTGCGTTTTGCCCTGCCCACGCATTTTCTCAGCCGTGAAAAGCCCGTTCTGCACGCGCTCAACACAGTGGACGTGGCGATCAAACCCGGCGAAACCTTCTGTGTCGTAGGCGAATCCGGCTGTGGCAAGACAACGCTCGGCCGCGCGATCATCGGCCTCCAAGAGCCATCGGCAGGCGAGATCTATTTCAACGGTCAGCGCATCGACCAGATGGACGAGCGCACCCGCAAACCCATCCGCCGCGATATGCAGATGGTGTTTCAGAACCCCTATGCATCGCTCAACCCGCGCCGCAACGTATTTGACACGCTGGCCGAGCCGGTGCGCCACCTGATGCCCGAAAAATCCACGAGCGAGGTGCGCGCACAGGTTGAAGACGTGCTGAGCGCGACGGGATGCGACCCCTCATGGCAGCGCCGCCTGCCGCACGAGTTTTCCGGCGGTCAGCGTCAGCGTATCGCGATCGCCCGCGCGCTGGTGACGAACCCGGCCTTTATTGTCGCGGACGAGCCTATTTCGGCGCTCGATGTGTCGATTCAGGCGCAGATTCTCAACTTGCTGACCGATTTGCAGGCCGAGCGCGGCCTGACCTACCTGTTTATCACCCACGATCTTAGCGTGGTTGAGCATTTCGGCACCCGCGTCGCCGTGATGTATCTCGGTCAGGTGATGGAGCTTGCGGATACCACAACACTTTTCGCCACGCCCAAGCACCCTTACACGCGCCTCCTGCTTGACGCCATTCCACAGCTTGAGGGCGGATCGTTCGACAAGCCGCGCACACCGGGTGAGCTTCCCGATCCGGTCAACCTGCCCAAGGGCTGTCCCTTTGCGGCGCGCTGCCCGCTGGCCACAGATCTGTGCCGGCAGGAACGCCCGCGCCTGCGCCAGCTTGAAACGACGGCCACACAGGTTGCCTGCCATCATACGGAATAACTCGCGCTATGCACAACTGCGCCTAAAGTTGCCTTTGGACAAATCGACCGGTGAATCTGTGGATAACTCAGTCGTTCCGAACGGTTGAGATGTCTCCGCGTGGCACGGCGGTGGCTTTCAGAATCGCGAAAACCTCGCGTCCGGGCCGCAAATCAAGCTCCTCCGCCGCCCGGGCCGTGATCCGCGCAAGGATCAGGTCTCGCCCAAGCGCAAGCTGAACGGCAACACCCGGTCCCACCCCCTTGTGCAGCGACCGGACGACCGCCCGCAGAACGTTGCGCGACGAAAGGCCCTCGGGCCGACCAAGGGAAATGAGCACGTCGCTTGCCATGATGCGCACACGCACCGAGGTTCCGGGCGCCGCACCGATATGCGGCAAAAGAAGCTCGCCTGCCTCAAGCCCAAGCCGCGTCAGCCCATCATGGTCATGCGCGATCACCCGCGCCTCAAGCACCGCGCCTGCCTCGCGCACCCCCACGAAGGGCAGCGCCGCAGGATCGCTTAGCGCCTCGCGCACCGGTCCGTTCAGCACGACACGCCCCTCGTTCATCACGACAATCCGGTCCGCTAGTCGCGTCACCTCCGAGAGCGCGTGACTCACGTAAAGGATTGGAATGTCGAACCGGTCGCGAAGCCCTTCGAGGTAGGGCAGGATATCTTCCTTCCGCCGTGCGTCGAGTGCCGCAAGCGGTTCATCCATAAGAAGAATATCAGGTCGCGACAGCAACGCCCGCGCCAATGCGACACGCTGAGTTTCACCGCCTGAAAGCGTCTGGGTGCGCCGCTCCATCAAGGGGCCAAGCCCCAGCATGTCGATGATCCCGCGTTCGTCCCCGGGCGGCGTCACGCCCCGCGCGAATCGCTGACCGAAGCGAATATTGCGCGCAACGCTCATGTGCGGGAAAAGGCGGCTGTCCTGAAAAACATATCCCACGCGTCTGCGCGCGACCGGCACCGACCGGCCCGCCTGCGCATCAAAGAGCACCCTGTCACGCAGGGTGATCCGCCCCCCTTGTGGCCGCAAAAGGCCCGCAACGGCGTTCACGACAGTGGTCTTGCCCGAGCCGGAGGGCCCGAAAATCGCGGTGACTCCCGGCCCGGCGTCGAACCGGGCTTCGATGTCAAAGCCCGCGAAGGCATGCCGAAGATCGACCGAGAGCATCATGACCGTCCGATCCTGCGCGCGACCCGCCGCGCCAGCCATTCGGAGACAAGGACGGCGCCGACCGCCACAACCACCGAGAGCACGAGAAGGCGAATTGCCCCTTCCTCGCCGCCCGGCACCTGAAGAAAGGTGTAGATTGCCGATGGCAGGGTGCGCGTCTCACCGGGAATGTTCGCGACAAAGGTAATGGTCGCGCCGAATTCGCCCATGGCCTTCGCGAAACCAAGTAAGGCGCCCGCAAGGATCCCCGGTGCGATCAGCGGCAATGTGATCAGCACAAAGACCTGCGCCCGCCCCGCGCCCAGCGTCTCGGCCGCCGCCTCAAGCCGTGGATCCACAGCTTCAAAAGCGAGACGTATCGCCCTTACCATCAACGGAAATCCCATCACCCCCGCAGCAAGTGCTGCGCCGGTCCAGCGGAACGCTAGCACTATCCCGATCTCTTCTAGAAACCCGCCGATGGCCCCTTGCCGCCCGAATGTCAGCAAGAGGAGATAACCAACCACCACCGGCGGGAGCACCAGCGGCAAATGCACCAGCGCGCTCAGCACCGACTTGCCGGGAAATTCACGCCGCGCCAGCAGCCACGCCACGGCCAGAGCCAGCGGCAAGGTAAGCACCGTCGCCCAGAAAGAGACCTTTAGCGACAGAATAAGCGCCTGCCATTCGTCCGGGCGCAACGTCATCCGTCCGCCACGGGTAAAAATCCGTAATTTTTGAGAATCGCCTGACCGTCGCTCAGGATAAATCTCAGGAAATCAGCGGCTTCGGGGTGTGGGCTCGAGTCGACAACCGCAGCACCATAGCGGATGGGACCGTGCAGACCGGGGTCAATCTCATGCAGCACCCGCACATGGCCGGCTTGTGCATCGCTCGCATAGACCACACCGAGCGGCGTTTCCGCGCGTTCGACAAGGGCCAGGGCCGCGCGGACATTCTCGGTTTCGGCCAGATAGGGCACAAGCGCCTCCCACAGGTCCGCCGCTTGCATCCATTCCTTCGCGTAAATACCTGCGGGAACGGATAGAACCTGCCCCACGGCCATACGCCGTCCAGCCAATCGCCCGATCAGCCCCGGGGCATCCGCCCGATCAAGGTCCGGTGCATCCGCCGGGCCGATCAGCACGAGCCGATTGGCCGCCACTTCGGTCATGCTTCCCGCGCGCAGAACGCCCTGTTCGGCCAGCCAGTCAAGCCAGTCGGTATTGGCGAGAATCACCACATCCGCGGGTGCGCCAAGGGCGATCTGCCGTGCGACGCCCCCGGAGCCACCGTAGGAGGCGACAACCTCGCCGGACCATCCTTCGGCGACATCCTCCAGCGCATCACTAAGCGAGGCGGCCGCGAACACCCTCAGAGGCTCACCTATTGCGGCCCCCGCGATGAGGGTCCAAACACCTGTCAGAAGAGCGAAAATTCGTATCATAGCCAAAGTTTCTCTCAAACGTCACGCCGGCACAAGACGCCCTCTGTGGCGATTTTACCGTCATGCGACACAGGGGCAAGAAGCCTCTGGTCAGAATCCCTCTAACCACAATATATTGTGGTCATACCTTTATTGCGCAGACACCCGTGCGGACTGTTCCGGGATGAAAAAAGCGATGATCAGACAGGCCCCTCTCGCACTCGACAT
>Ga0102929_1002953_pt1 | contig 10120 bp, 6 predicted proteins | sample SalPonR1_B_D2_MG_FD_78510 | JGI IMG/M metagenome (GOLD analysis project Ga0102929, IMG submission 78510) | Salt pond soil microbial communities from South San Francisco under conditions of wetland restoration - Salt Pond MetaG R1_B_D2_MG | ecosystem: Environmental > Aquatic > Marine > Intertidal... | reverse complement strand
TATCATGATTGTTCCCGGATTTGGAATTATTTCTGAGGTGATATCAACCTTTTCCAGGAAAGTAATTTTCGGATACTGGGCAATTGCTCTTTCTTCACTGGCTATTGCATTTATTGGCTTTTTGGTATGGGGACACCATATGTTTACAGCCGGACAGTCTTCACTTGCCAGTATGGTATTTTCGTTTTTAACCTTCCTGGTGGGTATTCCAACGGGTATAAAAATCTTTAACTGGCTGGCGACCATGTATCGCGGCTCCATCGACATGAAAACCCCCATGCTTTACGCAATGGTTTTCCTTTTCCTCTTTACGATTGGAGGATTCACCGGAATCATGCTCGGTGCACTTGCTGTAGACGTTCACCTTCACGACACGTACTACGTAGTTGCCCACTTTCACTATGTTATGATGGGCGGAATGGTTATGGCGTTCCTTGCTGGTCTGCACTACTGGTGGCCAAAAATGTTTGGTAAAATGTACAGTGAATTCTGGGCAAAAATTTCATGTGGCCTTGTATTCATTGGCTTCAATATGACTTTTCTTCCACAATTTATTATGGGAGCACAGGGAATGCCCCGGCGTTATTTCAACTATATCGATCAGTTCCAGTCATTTCACCAATTCTCGACAATGGGAGCTTATGTAATGGGTATAGGCTTTTTCATCATGGCAGGATATCTTCTTCATTCATTAATGAAGGGCAAACGCGCAACAGCTAATCCCTGGGGAAGCCGTGCATTAGAGTGGCAAACATCATCACCGGCTCCGCTGCATAATTTTGAGCACACCCCGGTTATCATAAATGGCCCATATGACTATCACAAGCCAATGTCTGAATTTCAGCTCGGTATTGCGACGTCGCACAACGGCCATCATGGCAATGAACATGTAAGTCATACAGAATCAAAAACAGAACAAGTCTAATTAATTAACATCATGTCAGAAACTTCTGTAGTAGAGGAAAAGAAAAGCCACCTGCTTCATCACTTCGTTGATAGTGATCAGCAGTTTGAGGCATCCAAAATGGGAATGTGGGTATTTCTTGTAACAGAAATCCTCTTTTTTGGCGGCCTTTTTGCTGCCTACATTGTCTACCGTGCCTGGTATCCAGATCTGTACCTTCAGGCATCTGAAGAGCTTGATACTTTTTGGGGTGCGGTAAATACCGCTGTGCTTATTGGTAGCTCTCTTACCGTTGCCATGGCTATACGATCGGCCCAGTTAAACCAGATTAAAGGCCTTATAATCAATCTCTACATCACAATAGGACTTGCGTTTACCTTTATGGTGATTAAATATTTTGAATACGCACATAAATTTGAAAAAGGGATTCTTCCCGGTTCATACTACAACTATGAAGGAATTGCTCATGAAAAGGCCAATATATTTTTCAGTATTTATTACATGATGACGGGCCTGCACGGAATTCACGTTCTCATCGGTATAGGGCTTATGATTTGGCTTGTGGTTAAAGCCAAGAAAAACGTACTCCATAGCGGCTACTACACACCCGTTGAGATTACAGGCCTTTACTGGCACCTTGTTGACGTTATCTGGATCTTCCTTTTCCCATTACTTTACCTGATTGACTAACCTAAAAAAATGCTTTTAATACTATGAGTGGACATCATATTTCATCAGCGAAATTTTTGTGGGGCGTAGGTATCTCGCTATTCGTACTCACGTTCATAACTGTAGCCGTTACATGGATTCAGATTCCGGAACCCTGGAATGTGGTTGTTGCTATCTCCATAGCGGTTGTAAAAGCGCTTATTGTAGCTGCATTCTTTATGAATCTATACTGGGATACAAAGTTCAACGTGATGCTTTTTATAATGTCGGTGGTATTTTTCGGTCTCCTGATTGGAATCACGCTGCTGGATACAATGTACAGAACCGATCCAATTCCGTCATTTTAAAATTCGCTTTTTACTTTTGAAAGCCGGTTTCATGTGAGACCGGCTTTTTTTGTTTATTTTGGATGTGAACCAATATGTTATAACCCGCTAATCAAAAAATCATGTCTGTAATAGCTCCCGTCCATTTTGGTAACTTTGAACTCTATCCCGTCGAAACCGGCCGTTTTATGCTCGATGGCGGCGCTATGTTCGGGGTTGTGCCTAAAACACTTTGGAGTAAAAAAATACCCGCAGACGATAAAAACCGCATCCCCATGGCAATGCGCTGTCTGCTAATTAAATCCAAAGTATCAGGCAACATTTATCTGATTGACAACGGCAGCGGCACTAAATTCAGTGAGAAAATGAGCTCAATATATGGTCTGGATTATGACCATAGTAATTTAGAGGACTCTTTATCAAAATGCGGAGTAAGTCCCGAAGAAATAACGGATATCATTTTTTCACACCTTCATTTCGACCACTGTGGCGGAACTACCTACTACGATGAACATGGACATTTGAAGCATTTCTTTCCAAATGCCGCTTATCATGTTAACGGTCGCCACTGGCAGACGGCAACTCACCCTAATGCCAGGGAGAAAGCTAGTTTTTTTGATGAGAATATTTACCCAATAAAAGATAGCGGCCGCCTGAATCTCGTTGAAAATCATCACACCTTCGAAGAAAATTTAACTACAATCCCGATGGACGGGCACACGATTGGGCAGCAGCTGCCCGTTATCACAGCAGAAAACAAAACTATTGTTTATGCAGCCGACCTGCTACCAACATTTGCACACCTTCCCCTTCCATGGGTGATGGGATACGATATGGTTCCTGTGCAAACATTAGACGAGAAAGAAAACTTTCTGAATGAAGCAATTAAAAACAAATATTATCTGTTTCTTGAACACGATGCCAACTGTGAAGTGTTAACGGTTACAAAGACAGATGGGAAGTATACGCCAGAAAAAACATTAACTCTTGCAGATATTTAACATGTGGGTATTTCATGTTTTCATAGTGTAAACCTGCTTCAAATTATTACATGAGTAAAAACAGATATACAAATGAACAGCTCTCACAGATAGAAGGTTTTCTGAGAAAGCATTATCGACTCCAAAACCGCAGGAAGACCTTGCATGTTTTTTTCCTGTCGATAGCACTATTAATTGTGTGTATACTGCTTCTTGTGGGATCAGAGGCAGTTTTCTATCTAACTGCCGGGTTCAAATCGGTATTATTGACTCTCTCCATTTCGGCTTCAATCTTTCTTTTTTTAATTCTCAGAAATAAAATTCAGAATCTACCCTTTTCCGATTTTTATGAAGTGCTACTCATAGAAAAAGGGTACGAAAGAGTGGCCAATGCGCTGGATCTTCACCTCTATAATCGTGAAAATACGTCTGCTGCCTTCAGACACGCAGCTATTGAAAAAAACCTGGAGAATGTAGATAGCGAAAAACTTCAAATTGTAATACGCGATTCCGTTCAAGGCACCAAAGCCTTTCAGACATTCAAGAAGAGCCGGGTCATATTTTTTGCAGCATTGATTGGTGGCACAATAGCCTTCGCGCTGAATCCATCCATCACACTCCGCACACTCCATGTCTGGCAATCCTATTCCCAGCCAAACCCTTACGCATTTGAAATTCAGCCCGCAGACACCACCATTTCTCTCAATTCGGAACTCAAGGTGGAAGCAACTTTTTTATCAGATGATCTCCCTGAAAATGTAACTCTGCTCTTTAAAACAGATGTGGAGGAAAATTTCCGTGAACGCAGAATGGAGTCAGACTCCATCGGTATTTATTCTGCTCCACCTATTAACATTTCGAGCTCCATGAGCTACCGGGTTAGAATGGATGGGTTTCAAAGTGATGAATATAGGGCTCAGGTTCAAATACAGCCTGATTTTGAAGAATTACGGGTTACGATTACACCACCGAATTATACGGATCTCCCCGCCACAACATCTGTATATCCTTACTCGCGACTTAGGGTATACCCTGGCACTCTCGTTGAATTTTCTGGCACTGTAAACAAACCGATAGAGTCGGTTCAGATCATCGGAAATACCGTTCAGAAATACCTTGATTCGTCTCGGGACAGCACCCTGTTCTTTAACACCCGGTTGCGGCCCGAAAAGAGTGATACCCTCCGATTTGTTTTGAAGGACCAGGATGGCCTCTTAAACAGAAACCCATTCAGAACCTTTATTGAAATGAGGACTGATCAATCCCCTGTTGTGGTAATAAGAGAACCTGAAAGTACGATCATGGAACAAAACCCGGGTATGCTTGATATTTTTTATGAGGCGACGGATGACTTTGGTATAACTGCTGCCGAAATCAGGTGGGAATTGCGGAGGGCTTTTACCGAATCTCCCCAAACGGGAATCCAATCAATACCCACCCCGGGTAACGGTCCCACTACCTCCTATTCGTTGGATCTTTCTCAGTTTGACCTCCGTCCGAGGGATACTTTTTCGGCATGGGTTCGGGTAACCGATAATGACGAAATCGGAGGGTATAAAACCGGAGAATCAAGGGAAATTCTTGTTCAGATACCTTCGCTGACGGAATCGTTTGAGCAACTCGATCAAAAAGAGCAGGATGTTGAAACTGAACTGGACAATATTTCCGAGCAGTTCGAATCTGTTGAACGCGAATATGAAAACTTCTTGGAGAGGCTGCAGCAAAATCCTGAAACCGGGATTGAAGAAGAGCAAATGCTGGAGGACATCAAAGAGCGACAGGAACAGATAGAAAATACGGTTCAGGAACTGAGTGAACTTTTCAATGAAATGCGCAATGACATAGAAGGGAATGAGCAGCTATCGGAGCAAACCAAGCAGAGCTATCGGGAACTGCAGCAGCTCATTGAAGAACTTGACGATCCCAGGCTTAGAGAAGCCATGGAACAGCTCCAGGAAGCCCTAGAAAGCATGTCGCCTGAACAGATGGAAAATGCACTCGACCAAATGAGCTTTAATGAGCAGCTCTATAAGGAACGGATTGATCGAACCATCGAGCTATTTAAACAGCTGAAAATGAACAGCAATTTAGATCGCCTTGCTAACCAATATGAAGATATGGCAGAGCGGATGAAGACCGGTGCAGAGAACATTGAAAATCCGGAACAGCGCAAAAATGAAGTAGAAACTGTATCAGAAGATCTTGAATCAACAGAAGAACAGATTAACCGGCTGGATGAGCAGGTTCCTGAGAGAAACCGTGAGAATATTCGCAGACTTAAAGAAGAAGCTCAGCGTGAGCTCGAATCTATCCAGGAAAGTATGAATGATCTTAAAAATAAGATGAACTCTGAAGAGAGCAGCGGTTCAGAAAATACTTCACCTTCAGAAATGGGTGATCAGCAAGAGCAAATTGGAGACAAGATGCAGCAGGAATCCGAGCGCTTTCGGTCGTCAATACAGCAAATGAGCGGACAACAGATTCAGATAAACCTGCTGGCCCTCCAGGAAGCACTTTACCGGCTATTGAATTTGTCTGTTGAACAGGAGGAGTTAACACAAACCACATTAGAAACTCAAAACAGAAGTCAGGGCTTTATTGAGCTCGCACGGCTTCAGAATAATATCACTGAACAGTTTATGGCCGTTTCCGATACACTGTTTGAGATTTCAAAAGAGCTGCCCGGAGTACCGAATCAAATCAATGAAAAAAAGCTTGAAACGGAGCGCTTGCTGCAACGTTCATCAAATGAGCTGGCAGAACGCGACCTGAGAATGTCTTCGGTTTCGACACGGGAATCGTTAGGCGGAATAAATGACCTCACCTCCATGATATCATCCATTTTAAATCAGCTGATGAACCAGCAAAATGGAGGTATGGGAAGCGGAAGCATGAGCATGCAGCAGATGATTGAGCAGATGCAAAATATGAGCGGTGATCAGCAGCAGCTAAATCAGCAGCTACAAAACCTGATAAACGATATGCAGGGGGACCGTCTCTCCCGTGAACAGTCGGAACGGCTCGATCAGATCGCGCGGCAACAGAATGAGATCAGAAAGCAGCTTCAGGAACTTCAGCAAAGCGGTGCCCTGGACGATGGAGACCGGATGCTGAGTGAAATGCAGCGCATGCTGGAAAATATGGAAGATTCCATTAATGATATGCGCGGTGGCGTTACCGATCCCCTGATGATGGAACGACAACAAAATATTTTATCCCGAATGCTGAATGCAGAAGAATCCATGCAGCAGCGCGGGGAAGAAGATCAGAGAGAGGGTACTGCATCGGATGAGTATGACCGTTCACTACCGCCTGAAATGACGCTGGAAGAGCTGGAACAGGAAATACGGGCTCGCCTCCAGGATCCAAACTATACCCGTTTTTCCGAGGAGTATCGACGGTTAATCGAGCTTTACTTTGAACAGCTCAGGCAAATGGAAGAGTCTGTGCTGCCCCGGTAAGAAGAATCACCTGTTTCATTTCTTTTTTTTACATCTATTATCCCGATACATATAGAAGAATCCCGTTTTTTTAAAGAATTCTTGGCATATTCTATCAGCTTAATCATCCCCGGTTCCCTGCAGGATAATAGCTACATTTAATTCCAGATAAATTCAACCCATATTATGAAAATTCGCCTATTACTGCCGTTTCTGTTTTTGGTTGTGTCAGTTGTTCAGCCACTTGCTGCTCAATCCATCGATTCTCCCTCTGTGGATCTCGACATTGTTGAAAAAATAATTGAAGAGGGTATCGAAAATTCTAAAGTTATGGATTTTGCAAGCTGGCTGACCGATGTTTATGGCCCGCGTCTTACCAACTCGCCCCAGCTCCTGAATGCCAATAACTACACCAAAGAGCGGCTCGAAGAGCTTGGACTCGAAAATGCAGAACTCCACAGATGGGGTCCGTTTGGCACGGGATGGGAACTTAACCGGTTCGCCATGCACGCAAATACTCCTCACACTTATTTCCCGATTACGGCCGTACCCAAGGCATGGTCGCCCGGCTACGACGATCCTGTAAAGGGTGAGGTAATTTTTCTTACCATTGAGGATGATGAGGATCTTGAATCGTATCGCGGACTGCTAAAGGACAAATTCGTTATGCTCGACTACCCGCAGGGCTCTGAACCGTCCTGGGACCCCATTGCTACACGCAATAGTGACGAGCGGCTTCTTTCCCTTGCCAATGCAGGTGAAAGAGTGAGCAGTCAGCGGCCATCGGGAGGTAATCCTGCAGCCATGGCCCGGGCAGAAATGCGATATAAAATCATGAAGTTCCTGCAGGAAGAACAGCCACTTGCCCTTCTGGATTACGGTTACCGCGGCTGGTATGGACAAATTGCCGTCTCTTCGGCTACCATGCCTATTGAACCCGGAACTTCCTGGACAGACGCCGTTCGAGCGCATCAGGCCGATCCATCAGAAATAATTACACAGGTTTCGTTAATGAGAGAGCACTACGGGCGGATTTTCCGGTTGCTCGAAAAAGAGATCCCCGTTGAGATCGAGCTCGACATGCAAACAACATTTCAAGACGATGATCTTTACGGATACAATACCATAGCTGAAATTCCCGGCACCGATCCCGAATTAAAAGATGAAATCGTTATGCTCGGTGCCCATCTCGACTCCTGGCACGCAGCGACCGGTGCCACCGATAACGGATCAGGATCTTCTGTGATGATGGAGGCCATTCGCATACTAAAGGCTCTCGACATTCAGCCCCGCAGAACCATCCGTATTGCGCTCTGGACCGGTGAAGAACAGGGTCTGCACGGAGCTCGAGAATATGTGAACGACCTTTTTGCCAAAGCCGGTCCGGGCTGGGGTGCAACCGATGATGTAGAACAGCTTGAACAGTACGATAACTTCTCGGCTTACTACAATATCGATAATGGTACCGGACAGATTCGCGGAATCTATTTGCAGGAAAACGAAGCCCTGAGATCCCTCTTCAGAACGTGGCTGCAGCCTTTTGCAGAATGGGACGCAAACACAGTTAGTTATCGAAATACCGGGTCTACCGATCACATCGCCTTCGACAGGGTTGGGCTGCCGGGTTTTCAGTTTATTCAGGATCCGATTGAGTATTTTACCATGACCCATCACTCTAATATGGATTATTACGAGCGCCTGGTTGAGCAAGACCTTGCCAGAACAGCCGTAATCGTTGCCACTTTCGTCTACCATACAGCCATGCTCGACGAAAAATTACCAAGAAAATAGTTTTCAATAGCTTGGTTCAATCCCTCCTGGAGAGTACAGAGAGGGATTCTTTTGCTTCATGGATTTGTATGTAACCAGTCACCGTTTCAATAATATTTTTGATACATTTATTAACCTGAGTTCTTTTGATGAATATTGAGTGTAAAAGTCCCCCTTATTAAAGGGGGATTTAGGGGGATGTTTATCAGAATGTGGAAAATCCGATGAACATCCCTCTTGCCGAGGGCATCCCGATGGGGAAATCTCCCCTTGTTAGGGGAGATTTTTTTCTTAGGTTATTGGGAAAGTTATTAATCGAACTCAGGTTATAACTATAAAGAAATTCTTCAATACAGTTTCACGAATTCATGAACGAAAATCGAGAAGATCTGCTCCACCAAATAAAAAAATTTCTCGAGGCAGAAGATGAAATCTTTGGCCCACTGGCGATCTCCGGCGAAGACCTGTCTATTATGAATGTGGAAGACGAGCCGGATGCACACTCCGTAGTAAAACCATCGTCTGAAGACAAGCCACCGGATGAACCGGTACAGAAGCAAGTTAATGAGACCGGAGACCCAATTGCAGCCTGCAACACACTCGATGAATTAAGAGAGCTTTGCAAAGCTGCTGATGAGCTTCGAACCGACCTGAAGGATACCAACCTGGTTTTTGGAACCGGAAACCCCAACGCCGATTTGATGCTGATTGGAGAAGCGCCAGGTGAACAGGAAGATAAAGAGGGCGAACCCTTTGTAGGGGCGGCCGGGCAACTTCTGAATAAAATACTCGCTGCAATCAACTTTTCTCGTGATGACATATACATCGCAAATATTCTGAAACACCGACCGCCGGGAAACCGAAATCCGAACGATGAGGAGCGCCGTAACAGTTTACCCTACCTGTACAAGCAAATTGAACTGGTAAACCCAAAGTTGATTCTCTGCCTCGGAAAGGTATCGGCCACCACACTGCTTGGGAAAGATACCACGCTTAAAAGCATGCGTGGAACGTTCTATCCATTTCGGGGCACAGAGCTTACGGTAACATATCATCCGGCTGCGCTACTCCGCAATCAGCACTGGAAACGCCCCGTATGGGAAGATGTTCAGAGCGTGCGTAAACGCTACGATGAGCTTGGCTGTAAACCATAATTATTCATAAACACCGGATCTTATTTTATGCCCTGGGCTCTGCGAATGGTAACTTATGCCAGTATCATCTCAATGGTGCTGTTTATTTACTTCAGCTATCGCTACGTAAAAAGCGTTCATCGATCGGAAAAACTGCCGCGCCAGCCGCTTTACATGCTGCTTTTTGGCGCTTTTGTTCTGTTCTATGGCTACCCATTCAGCGGCTGGCTTTCGTACCTCTTCACCGATTCGTTTGAACGAAATGAACACCCTGCCCTGCTCATCTACGCTTTTTGGTTTGGGTTGATCTACAATGGAGTGATGCTCAACTGGCTGATTTTGCATGATGTGCTGCTGCCCATCACAAAGAAGTTCTCGAAAAAGAAATCTCAGGTTTTAAACAAGGCGTTCGCAAATCTTTTTCTTCTCATTACGGTCCTCACGCTTTTCTATACCGGTGCAAAACTCTATTGGGATACAAACCGCATTACAGTCAAAGAGATTACATACAATACACCAAATGAAGAGTTTAAACCCATCACAATTGTCCATATAGCCGATTTACACGCTGATCCATATACCAGTGATCAAAAGATGAAAAAATATGTTGACCGTGTGAATGCGGCAGAACCCGATCTGGTGCTTTTTGGAGGGGATCTGATCTCTTCCGGCACAGATTTCATTGAAGCCGGTGCGCAAGCCCTCGGTAATATTGATGCCACATATGGTACCTATGCCGTTTTGGGCGACCACGATTACTGGACGGATGCCGGTCTGATCTCAGAAACACTAAGAGAGTTCGGCGTTCAGATGCTTCAGAACGAAAGCAGATGGATTGACCATTTTGGAGAGAAAATAAAAGTGAGCGGTGTTACTGAAATTTACAGCTCTAAAATCC
>Ga0102929_1002945_pt1 | contig 10129 bp, 6 predicted proteins | sample SalPonR1_B_D2_MG_FD_78510 | JGI IMG/M metagenome (GOLD analysis project Ga0102929, IMG submission 78510) | Salt pond soil microbial communities from South San Francisco under conditions of wetland restoration - Salt Pond MetaG R1_B_D2_MG | ecosystem: Environmental > Aquatic > Marine > Intertidal... | reverse complement strand
TCTTTTGGGAGAATGACTTGCGCGAAGCAAAGGCGGGTATGCAGGCTTGGATAGATCAGCTTGATAACGTCACTTTCGAGAGGCAGTTGGGTACTCAAGCGGCGCGGATTGCGCGGATTGCGGCGCTGACGCGGGAGATTGCGCCTGTGGTAGGGGCCGATGCCGATCTGGCCGAACAGGCCGCGCGCGTGGCCAAGGCCGATCTGAGTTCCGAGATGGTCTATGAATTCCCGGAATTACAAGGACTTATGGGGCGTTACTATGCCGAGGCAGCGGGCCTTCCGGCAGAGGTGGCGGTGGCCGGTGAGGAGCATTATTCGCCTCTAGGCCCATCGGATGCCGTACCCGAAGCGCCAGTTTCCCTGACCGTTGCACTGGCCGACAAGATTGACACGCTGACCGGATTTTGGGCGATAAATCAAAAGCCTACGGGATCGAAAGACCCCTTTGCCCTGCGTCGTGCGGCCTTGGGGGTGATCCGCATTGTGTTGGACAATGGCCTTCGGGTGCATCTGGACCGCTTTATCGACAGCCAATTGTTGCGTCACAAAATCAGCCTGAACCGCAAGAAAGCCAGCGAAGGTGAGATCGACACTTTGGAAGAAGTGCTTGATCAAATTGGAGAATTTGGCGTTTTCGGCTCGGCGTTCCGGGCTGTGGTGGATAAGCTGAAAAAGCGGGACGATGCGCCTGACACCAGCGACGGTAGCCTGTTGCGGACCGTTGGCGAACTGGTCCCGGACCTGAACGCTGACTTGTTGGCCTTCTTCCATGAGCGCTTGAAAGTTTACTTGCGGGATCAAGGGCTTAACCATGATGTGATCGACGCCTGCCTGATGCTGGACGGTGGCGATGACCTGTGGTTGATATCGGCGCGGGCGAAGGCCTTGGGCGCGATTCTCAAGACCGAAGATGGCGAGAACCTTGTTCAGGGCTTCAAGAGGGCCAATAACATCCTGACCCAAGCCGAAGAGAAGGATGGTGTCGAGTACTCCTTCGGGCCAGATGTGAAATATGCCGAAGTCCCTGAAGAAAAAGAGCTTTTTGCCGCACTCGAAACGGCGGAAGCCGCCATCTCGAAGGCCAATGATGCAGAGGATTTTACCGCTGCGATGGAAGCGATGGCGAAATTGCGTGCGCCTATTGATGCCTTCTTCGAGGCGGTGCAGGTCAACACAGACAAGGACGTGGTGCGCCGTAACAGGCTGAACTTGCTTGGAAAAATTCGCGACATCTGTCTGCAGGCCGCGGATTTGACAAAATTGGAAGGCTGACGCGGCGAGTTCTGTACAAGTTGTACAGGCACCCCCGGAGTTTTGTACAGATTTCCGGGCCTCTGCTAATGGCTCTGTACAGACTGGAAAAAACAGCGTGTCGGAAGTGATGATGACTGCGGCGCTCTTCCCCTTGCCTTGTGCCACGCGGGGCCTATGCTGCAACTGAACAAAGAAGGTGCCGCAGTGCAGCATAGCGAAGAGCATATTACCCTTGTCACCGCCGACGCGTCCCTAGCCGCCGAAACGCATGGCGGCCGGGCAAAATGTCTTCAGCGTCTGGTGCGGCTTGACCTGCCCGTGCCGCGCACCGTGGCACTGTCCTTTGATGCCGTTCACCGCATCGCGGCAGGTGAAACGCCGGACATGGCCGAAATGGTCCGCGGCTTCGGGGACGAGCCGTTGCTCTGCGTGCGTCCGTCATCGGAAGACCCCGACTGGGGCGGGCCGGGGGCGGTGCTGAATATCGGCATGAACGATGCCAGTTATGTCGTCCTGTGTGATCGGATCGGCAAACCCGCCGCGGCCGAGCTTTACCTGCGGTTCGTGCAGTCGTTCGCGATCCATGTGGCCCGGCTTGATCCGGATGTTTTCGACGATGTCTCGGATGATCCCGTCGAGGGGCTGAGCGAGGCGTTGCACGCCTACGAGACCGAAACCGAGGAACCCTTTCCGCAGGAAACGGGCGCGCAACTTTTGGAAGTGCTGCGGTCGATGGCGCGAGCATGGGAGGGGACGACCGCCCGCCTGTTGCGCCAAGCCAAGGGCGCGCCGGTGGATGCTGGCCTTGGGCTGGTGGTGCAGGAAATGGCCTATGGTCTGGGCAAGGGGGAATGCGGTTCGGGTGTTATGCAATTGGTCAACAGCGCCACGGGCGCGCGGCAGATCACCGGGCGATACCTGAGCCAGAGCCAAGGGCGTGAGGCATTACGCAAAGGCGCGGATTCGCTGTATCTTGAGCGCGATCCGCGCGGCCCATCCTTGGAGGAACTGGCCCCAGAGGCTTTTGTCAGGCTCAAGGAATATCTGAACATCATGCGCGTCAAGCTGCGCGCCGAGATGCAGGCCGAGTTTACCATCGAAAACGGTGAGGTTTTCCTTCTGGATGGTGTTCGCGTCTCACGGAATGCCCGCTCGGCCGTGGCGATTTCGGTGGCCTTGGCCGGGGATGGAATCATTTCCCGCGAAGAGGCCTTGATGCGGGTGGAGCCGCGTGGCCTGAACGAACTGTTGCACCGGCAAATCGACCCCGAAGCGCAGCGTGATGTCCTGGCGCGCGGAATCGCGGCCAGCCCCGGCGCAGCCAGCGGCCGGATCGTTTTTACCGCCAATGAGGCGCAGGCTGCCGAAGCGCGCGGTGAGGCCTGTATCCTTGTCCGGCGCGAAACCAGCCCCGAGGACATTCGCGGCATGCATGCCGCTGCCGCCATCCTGACCGAACGTGGGGGCATGACGAGCCATGCCGCGGTGATCGGCCGGGGTATCGGCCTGCCTTGTGTGGTCGGGGCCTCGGAGATCAGGTTTCAGGTCAAGCGCCGACAATTGGCATTTCCCGACGGGCGGACCCTGAAAGAGGGTGACATCATCACCATAGACGGGAGCAATGGTGAGGTTCTGGCCGGGCAGGCCCCGATGCTGGAGGCGGCCCGCGACGAGAGTTTTCAGACGCTGATGGGGTGGGCCGATGACATCCGGGACATCGCGGTGCGCGCCAATGCCGATACGCCCGCCGATGCAGAAGTCGCCCGTAATTTCCAGGCGCAAGGGATCGGCCTTTGCCGGACCGAACACATGTTCTTTGAACTGGACCGCCTGACGCCCATGCGCGAAATGATCTTTGCCAATTCAAGCGAGGATCGCGCGGCGGCGCTGGAGGTGCTTTTGCCGATGCAGCGGGCCGATTTCATTGATCTGTTCCGCATCATGCAGGGACAGCCGGTGTGCATCCGCCTGTTCGACCCGCCCTTGCATGAATTCCTGCCCTCGGATCGGGAAGGCATGCGTGAATTGGCCGAGGCGCTGGATCTGCCCTTGTCGGATGTCACCCGGCGGGTGGAGGCCCTGGGCGAATACAACCCCATGCTGGGGATGCGCGGCGTGCGCTTGGGCATCACTGTGCCCGAGATCTACGATATGCAGGCACGGGCTATTTTCGAGGCCACCATCAAGGCCAGCCACGAGGGTGAACCGGTGGTGCCGGAAATCATGATACCGCTGGTCTCGGCCAGCCGCGAGGTAGAATTGGTCAAGGGTCGGGTTGACGCGGTGGCCGCCGCCGTGCGGGCGGAAACGGGCCAGGATTTCACCTATCGTCTGGGGGTGATGGTCGAGACCCCACGTGCCGCGTTGCGCGCCGGTGAGATCGCGCCGCAGGTGGCGTTTCTGTCCTTCGGGACGAACGACCTGACCCAGATGACCTATGGCCTGAGCCGCGATGACGCGGGGCGGTTCATGTCGGATTATGTGCAACAGGGTGTCTATCCCGAAGACCCCTTCCATACGCTGGACGTTGAAGGTGTTGGAGAATTGTTGCGGATCGGGGCCGAACGTGGCCGAAGTGCGCAAAATGATATTGTGCTGTCCATCTGTGGCGAGCATGGTGGGAATCCCGAATCAATCGCTTTTTGTCGAGAAGCCGGGTTTGACTATGTAAGTTGCTCGCCGTTCCGGGTTCCGGTGGCGCGACTTGCTGCCGCACAGTTGGCCGTGAAAGACAGGATCGGGTAGGCCCGGCCCCGGTTTCGACAACATCCTGTATACCATCAGGCGGGCGCGCTTGTCGTTTATTGCGTGGTGGCCTTCGGTCCTGTGCGCAAGCTAGACTCAAGCGCCTTTGATGTTATATCCCCACCGGAATGCCAAGGGGCCTTTCGCCCTGTCAAACCGCATGGAGGACGGCATGTTGAGATTTGCGATGTTGATTTTGGTGGCCCTGACGGGGTCCGCCACGGCCGAGACCCCGGTGAAGAAGCTGATGGAAGAGGAGACGCGCGCGTTGTCCTCTATCTCGCAAAACCGGTTGTTGAGCTACATGCAACGCCCCGAGGTGGGCCTGACCTACAGCCGTGAATGGCTCGATGCGCAGCCCAAGGTGTCGGGGGGCGCGCAATGGTCGTGCTTGGCGGAGGCCCTGTATTTCGAAGCGCGTGGCGAGACCGTCAAAGGGCAGTTTGCGGTGGCTGAGGTTATCATGAACCGCGTCGACAGCGCCGAGTTTCCCGACAGCGTCTGTGGCGTGGTCAATCAGGGCACGGGGCGCAAGTACCAGTGCCAGTTCACCTACACCTGTGACGGCCACAAGGAAGTCGTTGCCGAGCCCCGCGCCTATGCCCGTGTGGGCAAGGTGGCCAAGATGATGATCGGCGGCGCCGGTCGTCCGCTGACCGAAGGGGCCACGCATTATCACACCCGCGCGGTCAACCCACGTTGGGCGCGTGTGTTCCCGCGCACCGCCACCATCGGCGTGCATCATTTCTACAAGATGCCGACGCGGGTTTCGCAGAACTAAAACTTGCTGGTTAGAAGCTGCGAGATTCCGGTTGACTCGGGCGCGCGCAGCTTTAAAAGGCAGGCTTCATGACGAATTTCACGGGGTAGGGGCCATGGCCGCCGCCCCGGCGCAGGAGAAGACCAATGGCGAAGCCGACGACCATCAAGATCCGTCTGAACTCGACCGCGGGCACGGGCCATTTCTACGTGACCAAGAAAAACGCACGCACCATGACCGAGAAGATGGTCGTACGTAAGTATGACCCGGTCGCGCGCAAGCACGTCGAGTACAAGGAAGGCAAGATCAAGTAAGATCGCCTTACATGGACCAGACCGAAAGCCGCGCCATCCGAGCGCGGCTTTTTCTTTGGGCAGGCTTCGGGTGGCATGGCATCCCGCCAGAAGGCTTTTTTGATGACTGTTTTGAGTATCGCCACCGCCGCACCCTGCGACGGCCCTGAGATTTCCGAATTATTGCACCGGTCCTACACGGCGCTTTTGGCCGCCGCCTTGCCCGCGATCACGCTAGGCGCGGCCCGGTCTGTTGGCCTGTCCCACCTACTTCGTGGTGCGCCGGAGCGGCTGTATCGTGGGGGTGGGGGCTGGACCCATGTGACACCCTTCGGGCGCGCGGGTCTACCCGGGGTCGGCCATGTCCGGCATGTCGCCTGTGATCCAGACAGCCTGCGCCAAGGGGTGGCGGGGGCGATCATGCGCCGGGTCTTCGACAGCGCCCGGGCCGCCGGGGTGGAGCGTTTGTGTTGCCTCAGCGCCCTAAGCGCCGAGCCGTTCTATCGCGCCATGGGCTTTGACGGCGGGGCGGAGGTGGCCATGCACCTTTCGCCTGAGGTGATTTTCCCGGCGGTCGAAATGCGCCGCTGAATGCGCGCGGGGGCCGCGATGTGAACGACCCATAGTGCGCAAGCAATCTTTGGACTCCGAAACTCTTGAACAAATGGCGGGATTGGGTGATCGTCATCCAGAATGTTCTGCCAATTGGGAAATTTCAGTTCTGGAGGCCGTTAAAACCCGATATCCAGAGCAACGTGTTGAGCCAAAATGCCTGAAATTTTGCGTTTGGGAAGGCCATGGGCATAGGCGGAAACACGGTTTCAGACTGGTATGGGTGAGCTGTGGCCTGATCAAGGAGGAGGCGAGAATCTTGATGCATGTCATGGGTGAAGAGCGCCCCGCAACGACTATTGCAATGTCGCGTCATGATCTTTGCGTAGAGCAGACGAAAGCATAAATATGGTAGACCAAGAAGCCAAAGGCCGCCGTGGCGGTGCGCGTCGCAGACGGAGCAATGCGGCCTCAAAGACAGTTGCCAGACAGCCCAACTACCGCCAATTGCGCCATCCCTTTTCGCCGCAAGCCATCTTTTCGGAAGACGAAGTTGGGGCGATCCATGACACGGCTCTGAGGGTGATCGAAGAACTGGGTATCAAGATTCTGCTGCCTGAAGCCCGCGAAATACTTGCCGCCGCGGGCGCACGCGTTGGCGATGACGATATGGTCTTTATAGGTCGCGAGGTCGTGGAGGCCGCGATCGCAACTGCGCCAAGGTCCATCCGACTGCGCTCGATCAATCCTGAGCGTCAGCAGATTTATGAAAATGGTGCAATGCTGTTCATGGCGGGGTCCGGTTGCCCCAACGCCACCGACTTTGAACGCGGCCGCCGTGCAGGTGATCTGCAAGCCTTTGAGGAAACCATCAAATTGGCGCAACACTTTGACGTGTTGCACATGTTTGGTCCGGCGGTCGAACCGCAGGACGTACCACCAAATCTACGCCACTATCAAATGATGCGGGCGCAGATGGAGCATGGTGACAAGCCGATGTTTGTTTACGCGCGGGGGCGTGAGCAGGTTGAGCAGAGCTTTGAGATGATCAGGCTTGGATTGGATTTGTCGGACGATGACTTTACCGATGGCGTCTGGGCCACGACCGTCATCAACTCGAATTCGCCCAGGATGCTGGACAAGCCGATGGCCCAAGGATTGATTGATTTTGCGCGCGCTGGACAGATGTCCGTGATCACGCCCTTCTGTCTTGCAGGCGCAATGGCACCGGTGACGGTTGCAGGGGCGCTGACTTTGCAACACGCCGAGGCTCTGGCGGGGATCACGCTGGCGCAATTGGCCAAAACGGGTGCCCCTGTCAGCTATGGTGGATTTAGTTCCAATGTCGACTTGAAGTCCGGCTCGCCTGCTTTCGGCACGCCCGAGCACATTAAGATGCAGATCGGTGCCGGACAGTTGGCCCGCCATATCGAATTGCCATGGCGTTCAGCGACGGGGGCGGCATCCAACACCCCGGACATGCAAGCGGCGACCGAAACCAACATGGCCCTTTGGGGCGCGGCCATGGCGAATGCGACTTTAACCTTGCATTCGGCCGGATGGCTGGAAGGTGGGTTGAGCTTTGGCTATGAGAAATTCATCAACGACGTCGAAGCGATGCAAACTCTCGCTGAGATGTGTGTGAAGCCAAGCGGCACTTCTGCTGAAATCGGCTGGGAAGCATTGGCCGATGTGCAGCCGGGCGGGCATTTCTTTGCTACGCAACATACGATGGACCGCTATCAAACCGCGTTTTACGCGCCTTTGGTTGCTGATCTACAAGATTTTGGCGGGTGGGAAGCAGCAGGATGTCAAAGCTCGGCACAGCGCGCCACAGCGATTTGGAAACAAACCCTTGCAGACTTCTCGCCCGCGCCAACCGGGGCTCAGGCAAAGGACCGGCTTGTCGGGTATATCGAACAGAGAATAGCGGCAGGTGGAGCCGAACTTCTGGATTGACGGCATTCCATCAATACAATCAGGTCTTTCACTCTAGCGCTTGAAATCACCCCCCCAGTGCCTCAGAGTTTGAACCTGACACGACAGATTTTAGTGTTGCATCTGGAGGACCAAATGAAGGTAAGCGGTTCTCTCCAGTGATGGTGAAGGTACGGAGTGGGTGCATCGCAACAGTTGGAGGTGACAACCGGCAGTCGCTGCCTTTGGCTTGAACGGCGGCTTGCGCGATAGTCGCCCCGACTTTGCAAAGCCCGCTTCCGGCGTCCTCTGTTTGACATCCCCCTATGGCCCGGGCCATCTGGGCGTGGAAACACGTAAATCGGAGGGCAGGACATGCGGCTGGCAGGGCGGATCACCGGGCTGACGGGTGGTGGATCGGATGGATGGGATGTCTATTACAAGGCCAATGCCATGGACGCGACGGGCCATGACATCACCCATTTGACCATCGGCGAACATGATATTGGTACCGATCGCAGCATCCTTGACGCGATGCATGACGCGACACTTGCCGGGATTACAGGCTATTCCGCCTTCAACGGCATCGGGGGGTTGCGCGAACGTGTGGCAGCGCGGGTGACCGAGCGCACCGGCGTGCCCACCACGCCTGACAACGTGCTTGTCGTGCCGGGCGGGCAGGCGGGGCTGTTCACCGCGCATCATGCGGCCTGTGACGAAGGCGACACCGCGTTGTTCATCGACCCCTATTACGCCACCTATCCCGGCACGATCCGGGGCGTCGGCGCGCGGCCCCATGCCATACAGGCCCGTCCCGAGCGCGCCTTTCAGCCTGATCCGGCCGAGGTGGCCAAGGCCGCCCCGGGCGCGCGCAGCCTGCTCATCAACACGCCGAACAACCCCACCGGCGTGAACTATACGCGCGAGACGTTGGAGGGGCTGGCCGATGTCTGCCGCGCGCATAACCTGTGGATGATCTCGGACGAGGTTTACGACACGCAGGTCTGGGACGGAGGCCATATCACCCCGCGCAGCCTTGACGGCATGGCCGACCGCACGCTGGTGATCGGCTCTTTGTCGAAAAGCCATGCCATGACGGGAAGTCGCATCGGCTGGGTCGTGGGGCCGGAAGAGGCGATTGCCCATATGTCGAACCTTGCCACCCATACCACCTATGGCGTGGCGGGGTTCATTCAGGAGGCCGCCTGTTTCGCGTTGGACCAAGGGCCGGAGTTCGAGGCGAAGATCGCCGAACCCTTTGAGCGCCGCCGCGATCTGGTTTTGCGACTGTTGAAGGGGCAGGATGTGGTGCGCCCGATCCCCGCGGCGGGGGCGATGTATGTCATGCTGGACATCCGCGCCACGGGCCTTTCGGGCGAAGAGTTTGCCCTGCGCCTTTTGGAGGATCACCACGTTGCCGTGATGCCGGGCGAAAGTTTCGGCAAGGCGGCTGCGGGCCATGTGCGTGTGGCCCTGACCGTGGAGGACAATCGCCTTGAGGCGGCGCTGCGCCAATTGGTAAAAACGGCGCACTCCCTGGTCAGTCCGGCGACTGTCTGATGTCCATTTGCGACACGAGTCGCGATTGAGACAGACTGTCGCACAAGAATCAGCTTTGATCGGGCCACTCAGGGAGGAGGGCCCGGCCATGATGCCGAGCTGCAAACACGTTCTGATCATCAGGACCATTGGCGCCGCGCGGGGGCGTGCGGCACGGGGGCGGCCAGACATCGGGTGACGTTTTTCACCTTATGTTCAGACCCCATCCAAAGGACTCAATGAATGAATCAGATGTCTTCGCGCCGCTCTGGCGGGCGGGCGGCCCGGCGTGCGAACCGCGCCGCCCCGCTTCACGAAACCCTGCGCCCGGTACGCCCCGGCATGGAGGGCGGTGCGCTCAACGTGCTGACGCCTGCGCAGATCGAGAAAATCCACGCCACCGCGCTTGATGCGCTGGAACAGATCGGCCTTGCCGATGCTCCGCAAAGCGGCATCGACTATATGACTGCCGCCGGTGCAGCGCTGGGCGAGGACGGGCGGCTGCGCTTCCCGCGCGCCTTGGTCGAGGATACGCTTGCACGCGCCAATCGCGGCATCACCCTGCATGGCCGTGACCCGGCACATGATCTGCACCTTTCCGGCACCCGCGTGCATTACGGCACGGCGGGGGCAGCGGTGCATATGGTCGACGTGGAAGGGCAGCATTACCGGGAAAGTACCCTGCACGATCTCTACGATGCCGCGCGGATCGCCGACACGCTGGACAATATCCATTTCCTGCAACGCCCCATGGTGGCGCGCGATATCGAGGACACCTGCGAGATGGAGGTCAATTCGGTCTATGCCTGTTGTTCCGGGACGACCAAACATGTCGGCACCTCGTTCAGCGATCCGACCCATGCGCGCGAGGCGTTGAAGCTGTTGCACATGATCGCCGGTGGTGAAGAGGCTTGGCGCGCAAGGCCTTTTGTCAGCAATTCCAATTGCTTCGTCGTCCCGCCGATGAAGTTCGCCACCGAATCCTGTCAGGTGATGGAGGCCTGTATCGAAGGCGGCATGCCGGTGCTTTTGCTCTCGGCGGGCATGGCCGGGGCCACTGCGCCTTC
>Ga0102929_1002944_pt1 | contig 10130 bp, 10 predicted proteins | sample SalPonR1_B_D2_MG_FD_78510 | JGI IMG/M metagenome (GOLD analysis project Ga0102929, IMG submission 78510) | Salt pond soil microbial communities from South San Francisco under conditions of wetland restoration - Salt Pond MetaG R1_B_D2_MG | ecosystem: Environmental > Aquatic > Marine > Intertidal... | reverse complement strand
TCTCAATATCAACCATGGGCACGGGGAACCGGGGAATGTCACATGGATCTCCTCCCTTGATGGACCCGGTCCAGTGGGTGGCCTCTGTTGTGACAGAGTAATCCTCCAGCCCCAGAAGAGTTCTATTTTTTTCCAGAGAAACAAGAAGGTTTTTCATCAGGCGCGGTGCTGCCGGACTGAAATATCCCTTCTCCACGTCTCCTATTGAATGGACTGTAAGAACCCTGTCCGGTGCATTGTTTCCCTCATGCCAGTTTACCTCTCCCGCTATGTCAAAATCAGAAAAATATTCCTTAAGGATTGGTAGAAACCTCTTGAATTCATAACTGACAAGGGCATCCTGCCTCATAAAGTAAAAGAGGTTACCCTTATCGTCCCTGTAGCGCAATACAGGATATCCATCAACAGCCAGGCCTGTTTCCTCAGGATCCAGCATATCAGTGATCTTTTCGAAAACATCCCTTCCGACATAATGATAAGGCTCTTTCATACAGAAAAAATAGAGGGCTTTTTTCACAGTATTCATAAGGGCACTCCCTTGTTTTGATTTCCTGTTAATAATAACCGTAAAGCATGAGTACAACAAATTTTCCCAAAATGTTCCAAATATGATTTAATAGCTTCCAAAGAAGTAAATGAGCTGGCCATGGATGGTGAAGAATATGAAAAGGAAAAAAGATCTTTCCCGAAGGATTTTCAGTATAGGAACCCTGAAAACCGGTAACAGGAATCTGATATCGGACGTGAAGGGAGTAACAGCAGGACATGTTACTCTTGACGAGGGTACAGCCAGGACAGGAGTAACAGCGGTATTACCTCACCAGGGGAATCTGTTCAGAGACAAGGTAATGGCAGCGTGTCATGTAATTAACGGTTTCGGAAAATCCACTGGAACTATCCAGATAGATGAACTGGGCACACTGGAAGCCCCAATAATCATGACTAACACCCTGAGTGCAGGAGACGCCTTCCGTGGCCTTGTGGAGTACACCCTTGAGCACAATCCGGAAATCGGAAGAACTTCAGGAACTGTAAATCCTGTGGTCTGTGAATGCAACGACTCCTTTCTCAATGATATTCGGGCTTTTCATGTAAAACCGTATCACGTCAAAAAAGCCATCGAAGATGCTTCTGTACTCTTTGCCCAGGGAGACGTGGGAGCCGGCAGGGGAATGTCCTGCTACAAACTTAAAGGCGGCATAGGAAGCTCTTCACGGATAGTTGAGATCCAGGGAAAGACCTTTACAGTTGGTTCACTTGTCCTGTCCAATTTCGGTCAGATGAAGGACCTTGTTATTGGAAGATCTAAAGTCGGAGAATCAACATACAAAATCGCTCCTCCTATGGATGATGAAGAAGACGGCAAAGGGTCCATAGCGGTCATCCTGGCCACTGATGCTCCCATGTCATCACGGCAACTGAAAAGACTCTGCAAAAGAGCTTCAGTTGGTATCAACAGGACCGGTTCCTATATCGAAAACGGAAGCGGGGAGATCTCAATTGCTTTCACGACTGCCAACAGGATCGATCATTTCAACGAAGAACCCCTGATTCCGATAAATATCATCAACGAGGAGATGATAGATCCTTTTTTTCTTGCAGTTACAGAATCCACCGAGGAAGCCATTCTTAATTCCCTTATACATGCTCTACCCTTAAAAGGAAGAGACGGTAACTACAGAAGAGCTCTGTCGGAATTTACCGAATTTATTCCAGAAGATGTTTTTATAAAAGACGAGGAGGAAAGATCCCATGTCTAAAAAGATCATAGTTATCGGAGCAGGCGGTGCAGGTCTGACAGCAGCCATAGCAGCAAGAATGGCAGGAGCTGAAGTGACGGTCATAAGCAAGACCGCCATGGGTACAGGAACATGTACTGCCTATGCAGGAGGAATCTTTACTCTCGGCTACGGCAATGTAACACCGGAAAGGCACAGCTCAAAAACCATGAAAACAGGAAGGAACGTCAACGATATCAGGCTGGTACAGACTTTTTCCGAAAAAGCACTGCAGTCAATGAAAACCCTTCAGTCATGGGGAATAACCCTGAAACTTGACGACTCGGGACATGCCTCCGTCAGGGCAAGCGCATCTAACCCCTTTATGGCTGGTTACGGAATGGTTCAGGAGCTCTATCGTACAGGCCGTGACAAAGGTGTTTCTTTTCTTGACGAAACTGTTGTTACCAAACTGAAAATCAAACAGGGCAAAGTTTCTGGAGTTGAATGTATAAACTGGAAAACAGGCAGGACTTTCGGTCTGGGAGCATCGGGGGTTATACTTGCAACCGGAGGAGCAGGACAGATCTATAACAGAACCGACAATCCCTCGAGAATAACAGGAGACGGCTATTCTTTAGCATTGCGTGCTGGTGCTACCCTGCGGGACATGGAATTTGTCCAGTTCTACCCACTTGGATGGAATGAAGAGAGTTTCACCAACTGGATGATAGATCTGCAGATAATTGACAAGGTCCCCCTTACAGACGAAAGAGACAATGAATTCCTCCTTGAAGCCATAAGATCCTGGGGACTGAAAGACGGACTTGAAGCAAACTATTACGCAAGGGACAGGGCCTCTATCTTTATGGCAAAACATCTTAAAAAAGGAGGAAAAGCACTGCTTCACCTCGAAAAATTCCCTCCTGAGAAATGGGGCCGGCCTCCTCTTGCCGAGATGAGACCTTTCTATCCGGCAAATGTCGATCCCTGGGAATATGGCCCCGTTAACGTCAGTCCAATAGAACATTATATGACCGGAGGATTGGAGATCGACACCTCCTGCTGTACCGATATCGAAGGTCTCTTTGCATGTGGAGAGGTGACCGGCGGAGTTGACGGAGCCAGCAGGATAGGAGGAAACGCCCTCACAAACATTGTTGCTTTCGGTCTTATTGCAGGAGAAACTGTCATCTCGAAAACTGGCGAGACTTCACCAGACTTTGAACCTTCAAGAACTGACGAAATGATCTCGAATATGAAAAAAGGCAGAATATCGCCCACAGAGATAAAGAAAAATATCAAAAAAGCAGTGCAGAAAGGGCTTGGTCCGGTCAGAACAGCCTTGTCCATCAGAGAAACCCTGGACAGCCTTCAGGAACTTGAACAGCAGAGTTCAGAACTGTCCTTCGAAAACTCCCTGGAACTTCTGGCTGCACTTGAGGTCAGGGGAATGCTGGATTCTGCTGAGGCTGTTTCAAGGGCTGCGCTGGCCCGGGAGGAAAGTCGGGGAGTTCATTTCAGGGAGGATTTTCCTGTAGAACGAAAGGAATGGGAAAAGAACCTTCGTCTTAAAATGGTTGATCATGAGATAAGGGTTATAGATAGATGACCATGAAAATGCAAAAGATCAATACCAGGGATATTGAAACAAGTTATATCGACATAGGCAGCGGACCTCCACTGCTCATGATAATGGGCATGGCAGGGATTATAGAATACTGGGTGTTGAACAACCTGAGAAATCTCTCATCCTCTTTTAGGGTCATAGCATACAACAATCGTGGTATGGGAGAGACCTCTTCCGGTTCTGCTCCTTTTTCGATGGAGGAATTTGCTCGAGATGCCCTTGAGCTAATGAATGCCCTGGCAATAGACAGGGCCCATGTCCTTGGATGGTCCATGGGAAGTTTTGTCGCACAGGAACTGGTCCTTCGAAACCCAGAGAGAGTTGACAGGCTTGTCCTGTACGGCAGTTCCTGTGGAGGAAAGGAAGCCATACCTGCACCGGCAGAAATACTGAAAAAGCTTTTTGACACCGAAAGCTCTCCCAAAAAACTTACAGAATTCGCACTTCAGCTAATGGTCCCTTCCTGGTGGCTCGAGGAAAATCCTTCCTTTGCAAGAGGTTTTATATCCAGACCCATGTCAGTATATCTGAAAAACCTGCCTGCCGTTAGAAAGCAGATAAAGGCCATCAAGGAATGGCCGGGGTCATACAACAGGCTCAGTGAAATAAGGAACAGAACTCTGGTAATAACAGGAGACGAAGATATTGTTATTCCTCCAGAAAACTCCAGGCTCCTTGCCGAAATGATAGAAAACTCTTCCCTGAAAACAGTAAAAGGAGGAGGACACGGTATGCTTTACCAGTATCCCGACCTTTTCGTAGACATGGTAACCAGCTTTCTGAAGGAATAGATGTCCTGTAATTTCCCGATACTGCCTTTCTGTTCCAGAATTTAACCAGACAGTCGCAGGGATTTATTACTCAGTTCTGGAAGATCTTCTTACCTCGAATCATCCATCTCAAGGAAAGATCGGTACAACACTTCTGCAGCAAGGGCAAAATCCTCCGGATCGGCCTTTTCCTCCGGGCAATGGCTTCGACCTCCCTCACATGGAACAAAGAGCATAGCTGAAGGATAATGCCTTGCCATAACGAGGGTATCATGGGCAGCACCACTGGTTATATCCATTGTTCGGGTAATATCCGAAGCATGTACGCGAAGGATGTTCCCGAGTTTTGGATCAAGGGCAACGGGAGAAACAAAATGACAGGTAACCACCCTTGCCTCTGTTCCATTTAAAGCTCTCTCCTCTTTCAGTATTCTCTCGGCCTCCGGTATCAGAGAATCCATTACTTCAGGATCTGCGGAACGAAGATCCATGGTGAACCATACCCTTTCGGGAATCCTGTTGGAAGACCCTCCGGGGATCTCAAGCTTTCCAACAGTGGCAACCGTACGGGGAATGTTCCTTGCGTAGGAGAACATCCGGTCGGAGGTTCTCGCAACAACCTGAAAGGGATCTGCCCTCAGATCCATGGGAGTACTGCCCGCATGGTCTGCCCTCCCCTTTACGGTAACCTCAATGGTGGAAGTTCCCGCTATGGATGTCACTATACCAAGTTTCATGTCATTCTTTTCGAGTACAGGTCCCTGTTCTATGTGGACTTCGAAAAAAGCACCGATATTCGAGGGATTGGAACCAGACTCGCCAAATAAAGGAATATTGGCAAACTCATTCCTGAAGGCTTCGACCACTTCCTTGGCACTTCTGGAATTCTCGTATTTTAACCCATAGACCTGATCTTCCGATACTTCACCAGTAAACCAACTGCTTCCCAGAAGACCTGACTGAAGGGATGTCCCCTCTTCTTCAACGAAACACATTACCTGAAAGGGATGATCGTTAGCTATTCCTTCTTCCTTTATTATTCTTGCAACTTCAAGACCTGTTACAACTCCTCCTGGCCCATCGTAGATACCTCCATTTCTCACAGAATCGAGGTGAGAGCCTACACAAACAGCAGGCAGGTCCGGAGACCTGCCCTCTCTTCTTCCAGCAATATTGCCGATCTCATCCATAGAAACCTTCAGGTCGAGATCTTCCATTATTTCCACGAGAGCCTGAACTGCCTCTTTGTATTCTTTTGAATAGCTACCCCTTGTCAGCCCCTGTCCTGGTGAGCTGTTGTATTCTGCCAGTTTCTCCAGCAGTTTTTCAGTGTTTTGAGGATCCGCCTTCATTTCATAACCTCCAGGGTTCGTACTGATCTTCAGGAAAGGGAATCCTTCCCTGGATTAAAATATAAAGATATTCTACCCCCTGAAGGTAATCCGTCAACAATAAGCAAAAAAGGCTATGCTACAATACCGGTAGATGATCATGGTTCCTGAAATCGGGAAAACTTTAATGCATGATAAAGACCCTGCGATTATCCATACAAGGACTGATAAGGAAATGAAAAGAAGAATAGCCAGATATGTGATCTTTCTGCTGATATCCCTTTTAATAGCCACTGCCTCTTACTGGGCAGCAAGAAAATACGTGATCTCAGGCTGGGATTATAATGATGCCTGGATAGTATCCCTGGAGAATTACAGACAGTTAGATGATCTGGAAAAAGAGACTCTCTCCGATCCCGAGTGGCGGACAATAAAATATACCCTTATTCTGACCTTTCACACTGGGGAGCAAAAAGGGAACACTTTTCCTGTTCAGGTGGAACATCTCAAAGACAGCAGACTGAGTTTGTCCAAGGGTAAGGAATATATACTTTCAGTTGACCGCTTTCAAGATGGACACGAAATGTTCTCTATCAGTGATTCCTTTAGATTCCCCATGGTTATAGCTTTTATATCCGGATTTGCAAGCATTTTATGCCTCGGAGCCGGGATCTCGGGAACAAGAGCTCTTGCAGGACTTGTCCTTTCTCTCTTCCTTCTGGGCAAATGGTCACTGCCCACGATACTTTCCGGAACTTCTCCCCTTCTTGTAGCCATATTAAGCACTGGAGGAATAGCCGGGTTAACTGTTATGCTTGTCATGAGAAAGGTTCGGTACTGGCCTGCCGCTATTTTCGGATCCCTTGGGGGCGCAGTAGCAGCTTCAACCATAGGATGGGCGGCAGTATCCCTGTGGAACCTGGCAGGAGTTGCAGCAGAGGGCGGAAATATTCTCGCGAGCTCATTTCCCGGAATGAACATGCAGGGAATTCTTCTTGCATCTGTGATAATTGGAGCCATTGGCGCAGTACTTGATGTTTCCATATCCATAACATCCGCCATGGGAGAACTACACGAATATGATCCAGAGATCGGGACTCTTCGCCTTATGAGAACCGGATTGAACGTGGGCAGGGATATTCTCGGAAGCATGATAAATACACTTATACTTGCATACTTTGGCAGTTCTCTTATTATTTCCCTTCTCATAGCGGACTCTCAACCGGTTTTATGGAGCGTACTCAACGATCCTACTATAGCAGCGGAGATCCTGCGGGGAATAGCGGGAACTGCAGGCCTGCTTCTGACAGTTCCGGTAACAGCAGCAGGAGGTGCTTTCTGGCTGGTCAAGGCTGGCGGCAGAAATATAAACTGAAGAAAACACCATCTGTGAAACCTTCCTGCAAAGGAAGCGGTCTTTAAGGGGAGAAACCTGGAGAGATGGAACACAGGCATATATATCCCACTGTAGAAGGCGTACTTGTCCTCAGGCAATGTACGGAAATAGATGAACCGGCCATTGCTGTCATGGAAAAAGAATGCTTTGGACAGGATCCGTGGAACTCCTTTTTTATACGTCATTGTATTAATAAGTATTTTTTCCCTGGAGTTTTCATAAAGGGAAAACTCGCAGGTTACGGAACCTGCAGAATAAAGGACTCTGTCCTTCATCTGGACAATCTCGCCGTGGATCCTCTATTCCGCAGAAAAGGAATCGGTTCACTTCTTCTTGGATACATGCTACAGGAAGGCCTGGAAAGAGGTTGTCTTAAAGCCGTATTGCAGGTTGAAGTTGAAAATACACAAGCCATTGACCTTTACATAAAAACCGGATTTGTAATAATTAACAGACTCAGGTCCTATTACCAGAGGAAAAAAGGGCCTAACAAAGATGCCTTCCTCATGCAGGGTTTTTTCTATAACAACTCCGGCGGGCAAACCATAATAATTCCAGAAGTTTACCCCCGGACCAAAGAAAAGGAGCTTCCTCCGGAAAATGAATGAAACATGGCAGAATCCTGATGATATCACTCTGTCAGCAGCAAAAGAAAAGGAAATCTTTGAACATGGAATAAAACTGTTCAACTCGGGAAAATACTATGAATGCCACAACGTAATGGAGTACCTCTGGGGACATGGAATGAACAGCAGAAGATCCTTTTACCAGGGAATACTTCAGATAGCAGTTGCACTTTACCATTTGAAAAACAGCAATGCCAGAGGAGCAAAGAGTCTATTTAAAAGCGGGATCCTTCTGCTTGAAAGCTCCAGACCAGACAGGGCCGGAGTTGATGTAGACAAACTGTGCGAGGAGGCTTCTGAAATACTCCACTTTATTGAATCTCACAGACATTTAAAGGGAAAAACAGTAACGATAAAAAGAAAGGGGAAAGAGAAATGAAACATATTTCTGTCATATCAGGAAACCCGCGAAAAGGAGGCAATTCAGAGACCCTGGCAAAAGCTTTTCTTTCTTTCCTGAAAATACGGAACTGGACTGGTTCTTTGTATCAGACATGAATATTGGAGACTGTGTAAGCTGCAGAAAATGCTGGAGCAACGGAAATCCCTGTATGATCAATGACGATATGGAACAGATCTACAGTTCTATAACAAGAGCAGATATCCTTATCTTCGTATCCCCTCCTTACTGGTTTTTCTGGAGTACCCAGATAAAACGCGTTATAGACAGACTATATCTTTATACATCGGGAAAAGCCCTTTCACTCCTTGCAGGGAAAAATGCTGTGCTTGTATGCTGTGGAGCCGACTCTGAACAGAAAATCTTTAAAGGTCTCCTTTCATCTTTTCGGCATATGTGCAACCACATCGGGCTGAGAATCTCTGGTGAGTTTTGCGAGACTGGCCTGGACGACAGAAATGAAGTTTTACGGAGAAGAGATATTATCGAAAAAATGAAAAAAGAAGGATACAAAATACTTTCGGATACAATTGAGGATACCGGGCCCTGAAGATCCCTTTGTAAGGACTGATAAGGCTCTTCACAACTCAAAGGAGAGCTACAGGACAGGATTCAAAGTGTTTTATTATCCCTCAAACACCCTGTCCGGATTATCGGTGTCAAAGAAAGGCATTTAGACGGAAAAGAGCTTAACCCTGGAATTGAAACCGTGATAGGTACCCTTTAGACAGAAAAAACATCTCCAGACACAAAATGCTTTATCTTGCCGTCTACAACTGCTTCACCCCTGCCTTCCATCACAACTATGACCTCATAATGTTCCGTGTGAGCATGGGGAGCAATGCCTTTTTTGAGCTCAACCAAGTTGACGCTTGCGTTATCGGTATGGGCCAGAAAGGTAAGGGCAATACCCTTTTCAGGGTTATTCATGTCCTGTCCTTTTTCCGCCATCTCAAGAAGATGATCCTTTTGCCATAGAATTGCCTGATTTGGTTTGTCCATCATTAAATCACCGCCTTTCCTTAACTTTATGGTTAAATTTCTATAACTTCCAGAACTATTAAGATGTTATTCCTGTTGCAATAATAGTCTTAGTACTGTAAGATGCTGACCTTGAAAAGTTAGTATATATTAGAGTATTCGGTGAAAATATAGAACAGGTCTGATATAATTTGAAATATATCATATATGATATCAGATACATTAAGTGCAGAAACAACTGTATATCTATTATAGTTTTTTAAGGAAGCTGATATTTTGAGGAAAAAAATAACAAAAATAAAACTTTCCGACCAGATCTTTGAGACAATAAAGCAGATGATATTCGTTCATCAGTATCTCCCTGGAGAGACTCTACAGATCGATCGTCTTGCCAGGGAGTTCGAAGTAAGTACAACACCAATAAGAGAAGCCCTGTTGAAACTGGAAAGTGAAGGTCTTGTAGAGATTTCCCCCAACAAGAGCGCAATTGTAACCAGAATAGATGAAAGCAGTGTTCGAGACCTCTGGGGCCTTAGAAATCTGCTTGAAAGTGATGCCGCAAGATCAGTAGCAGTTCACTGTGAGCAATCTGATATAGAAGAACTCGAAAAAGAATTTCACAAACTCCTGAAGGATCCTGAAGATATGGATCTTTACATCAAAACAGAAAAAAAACTGGATGAACTCATGTTCAAATATACGTATAACAAACTCGTTAAGGAAACATTACAGAACCTTAAACAGCGCTCTGAGCGGCTAATGTATTTTACTACAGAAGAAGGCACAGGATATCTTCGCGTTAAGGAAGCCATCATTATGATTACAAGAGAACACCTTGACATCCTTGATGCCTTCAAAAAGAGAGATCCCGACCTTGCAAGAAAAAAAGTTCAGACCCACGTTATGAACGGCATGGAAAGGACTATTGACGCAATAAGGAATTATACACTAAAAGAACAATCCTGACTGTTCTGTTAATTTTGCATTCCCTTTAACTGTTCTTTAAGTTCTTTCAAGCTGCAACTGTAGGTTTGAAGACTCATTTTTTTAAAAACAGAGGTATATTTCAAACCACTTCCAGTCAATATTGATACTATCTTCTCTGAACCAGTCCAATAACTGTCTTTCTGTAGTTTCTGAATAGCCGCGAGGGTAGTTGCAGATGCTGGCTGAACGAATATTCCCTCCCCTGCAAGGTCTTTCTGTGCTTCAAGGATCTCTTCATCAGAAAGGGATACACAGAATCCACCAGGAGATTTGAGCATTCTCAACACTTCG
>Ga0102929_1002943_pt1 | contig 10130 bp, 11 predicted proteins | sample SalPonR1_B_D2_MG_FD_78510 | JGI IMG/M metagenome (GOLD analysis project Ga0102929, IMG submission 78510) | Salt pond soil microbial communities from South San Francisco under conditions of wetland restoration - Salt Pond MetaG R1_B_D2_MG | ecosystem: Environmental > Aquatic > Marine > Intertidal... | reverse complement strand
TCCGTCCGAACGGAACCCGGGCCGGAGGTGGCGGGGTGCTTCGACCCGGTTTTTGTTGATGAAACTTTCGTGTCATCCACAACTTATTGCGGTTATCCCCAACAAATAGCTTTACAGGTCTTCGGAAAGGCAGCACGATATGTAGTATGAGGAAAGGGGAAAACTCCCGCCTCTAGAGCAGGCACCTAGTGCTTGGGGCGCTGCCATACCCAAGCGCTACAACAAAACGAGGTGGCGCCATGGCACTCTCCGAGCAGTTCTTGAGTGAAGACCTTCATCCCATTGATATCGTCGAACATCTGGCTGAACACCATGAATGGGATTTTGACCGTATCGGCGATGACCAGATCGCGATGGCCGTGGAAGGGCAGTGGCGCACCTATTCCATAACCTTGGCATGGTCGGGCTATGACGAGACCCTGCGGATGATCTGCACTTTCGAAATGGAGCCTCCAGAGGACAGGATGCCGGCGCTCTATCACGCACTCAACGACGTCAACGATCAATGCTGGGCGGGTGCCTTCACCTACTGGGATGCGCAGAAGCTGATGGTCTATCGTTACGGGCTGGTGACGGCGGGGGGGCAGGGCGTGAGCCCGGCACAGATCGACACCCTGATCCGAACCGCGGTGCTCAGCGCCGAGCGGTTCTATCCCGCGTTCCAGCTTGTGGTGTGGGGCGAACGCCCCCCGCGGGAAGCCCTGCAGGTCGCCATTGCAGAGGCGTACGGCCGCGCGTAACACTGGCCCTGCGAGCGAATTTTGAGCGAGGGCTGTGCATGACACTGGATGATCTGGCCCGCAGGGGGCTTGTCCTTCTCGGGTGCGGCAAGATGGGGTCCGCGATGCTGGCGGGCTGGCTGGAGCGGGGTGTGCCCGCCGGGTCGGTTCATGTGATGGACCCTGCGCCGTCGGATTGGTTGAAGGGTACGGGTGTTCATCTCAATGCCGGGCTGCCACCGATGCCCGCCGTCGTTCTGATCGCCGTCAAGCCGCAAATGATGGGTGAGGCGCTGCCGGCCCTTCAGGGGATTGACGGGGGCGATACCGTTTTCGTCTCGGTGGCGGCGGGCACCCCGATCTCGGCCTTCGAGGAGGCCCTCGGCGCAGGGCGCGCGATCGTCAGGGCGATGCCGAATACGCCGGCGGCGGTCGGCCGCGGCATCACGGCGATCACCGGAAACGGGCAGGTGACGGCCGCGCAGATAGGCTTGGCCGAGACGCTGCTTGAAGCAGTCGGTCAGGTGGTCCGGCTTGCCGATGAGGCCCAGATGGACGCGGTGACCGGCGTGTCGGGATCGGGTCCGGCCTATGTCTTTCATTTGATCGAGTGCCTTGCCCGGGCCGGAGAGGCCGAGGGCCTGACGCCCGATCTGGCGATGCGGCTGGCAAAGGCGACTGTCGCCGGGGCCGGCGCATTGGCCGAGGAGGCAGCGGAAGATCCCGCGCAACTGCGTGTGAACGTGACCAGCCCGAACGGAACGACGCAGGCCGGTCTTGAGGTTCTGATGGACGAGACGACGGGCCTGCCGCCTCTGATCCGCCGCACAGTTGCAGCGGCCGCCGGGCGCTCGAGGGAGTTGCGCGGTGATTGACGGGATCGGGATCGAGGATTTCCTCAAGGTTGACATCCGTGCTGGGCGCGTCCTGCATGCCGAGCCGTTCCCCGAAGCACGAAAGCCGGCGATCAAGCTGTGGATAGATTTCGGCCCCGACCTCGGCGAGAAGAAGACATCGGCGCAGATCACGGCGCATTACAGCCCGGAGGATCTGATCGGGCGGCAGGTGATCGCGGTGACCAATTTCCCGCCGCGCCAGATCGGCAAGTTCATGTCCGAGGTCCTGGTTCTGGGGATGTCCGACGCGCAGGGTGACACCGTGCTCCTGGGGCCGGACCTGCCGGTCCCGGATGGTGCCCGACTGCATTGAATCTCGGCCGCCTCGGTCGATGACGCCTGACAGCGCGGCGCCGAGGTACCTTTTCTTGACGGCTTATCGGGAGGCAAGGAATGCACCAGCCTGCGATCACCGGAACAGGCGTTTTCACGCCCGCGGAAATCATAACCAACGAAGAGTTGGCCGAGGCCTACAATGCCCATGCGGCCCGCTTCAACGCCACCCATGCCGACGCCATCGCGGCCGGCGACATTGCCGCCAAGGCGCCGTCTTCCCCGGACTTCATTTACAATGCATCCGGGATCGAGCGGCGCCACGTGGTGGACAAGGCGGGCGTTCTGAACCCCGAAATCATGCATCCGCGCTTGCGATCGCGCAGCGACGAGGAGCCGTCGATCATGGCGGAGATGGCGTTGGATGCCTGCGGAACGGCGCTTTCGGCAGCGGGACGGGACGGCGACGAGGTGGATATGATCATCTGTGCGGCTTCGAACCACGAACGGCCCTATCCGGCCATTGCCATCGAGATCCAACGGATCCTGGGCGCGGCCGGTTTCGCCTTTGACATGAACGTCGCCTGCTCCTCGGCCACGTTCGGGATTCAGGCGGCGGCCGACATGATCCGCGCGGGCAGCGTGCGCTGTGCAATCGTGGTCAGCCCCGAAATATGTTCCGGACATCTGGAATGGCGCGACCGTGATTGTCATTTCATCTTCGGGGATGTCTGCACCGCGGTGGTTCTCGAACGGGCCGAGGACGCGCATGGCGCGCATTTCATCGTTCGCTCCACCCGCTGTGCCACGCGGTTTTCCAATAACATCCGCAACAACAATGGCTACCTGCGCCGTACCCGTGAGGGCCATATGGAGGACCGGCGGGACATGCTGTTCATGCAGGAAGGGCGCAAGGTGTTCAAGGAGGTGCTGCCGCTGGTTGCGCAGCATATCACGGCGCATATGCAGGAAGAGGGGCTCACGGCGGATGGTATCAGGCGCCTCTGGTTGCATCAGGCCAACAGGACGATGAACGATTTCATCGGGCGCAAGGTCATGGGCCGTGACCCGTCGCCCGGGGAACAGCCCAACATCCTGCAGGACTACGCCAATACGTCCTCGGCTGGCTCAATCATCGCCTTTTCGCAGTATTCCGACGATCTGCGCCCGGGCGACACCGGGCTGATCTGTTCCTTCGGGGCCGGTTATTCGGTAGGATCGGTGTTGGTGGAGAGGGCCTGATCCGCCTGGATTCGCAACCACTCGGCAAGTGCCAGAACCCGAGGGTCGGGCCGCGATGTTTCGGGATAGACAAGGTACATTCCCCGGGACGGCTCGATGGTGACAGGTGAAAGGCGGACAAGGCTGCCCGTGGCCTCTGCGGCGGCGGTCAGGCGGATATCGGCCAGACAGACCGCATTCCCCGAGAGCGCCGCATCGAACGCAAGTGCACGGTTTTCGTGTACCTCGATGTCCAGGCTGCCCGCCGGCCTGTATCCGGTGGCCTGGAACCATTGATGCCATTCCTTCCGCCAGCTTCGGGTGGTGACCAGTGGCAACCCGGCGATCCGTGCGGGCGACAGGGGCAGGTCCATGTTCGTGACACGATGCGGTGCGCAGACAGGGCCGATCCTATCGGTATGAACCAGGATGGCCGAAAGGCCGACCCAATCCCCGGTGCCGTGACGCAGCGCCGCATGAAGGCCGGAGGCGGCCAGATCCACGAGGTCGAAGGACAGGTCGACACTGGCGGTCAGGCCGGGATAGGCGGCATGAAAGTCTGGCAGACGTGGCAGCAGCCAACGGTTGCCGTAGAAGGGTGCGGCGGAGATATGCAGATCACCGGTCATCGTCCGGCCCGAAACCTCGAGCACCCCGGCCTCCATGTCGTCGAGGCACCGGGTAAGCGTGCCAAGCAGCTCCTCGGCCTCTGGCGTCAAGGCAACTTCCCGTGTGCGGCGGATGAATAGCGGAATGCCCAACGACCTTTCCAGGGATTTCACCTGGTGACTCACCGCCGCCTGCGTGACGCAGAGTTCGGCAGCCCCCCGCTTGAAACTGCGATGGCGCGCGGCGGCCTCGAAGGCGCGCAGTTGGTTCAACGATGGCAGGCGGCGCGACATGAAATCACGGATTACATTTTCTAAAGCATGGTGTGAACAAAGATCGTTTGTTGTCAATGGTGCCATCCGTCTAGGCTTGATCCGGGGCGCCCCGAACCCATTGAACGCAAGGATGAAATGATGGAACACGAAACGCTAGATGCCGCCCCGGCGACGGGGCCCGAGCACGCACTCTATTACACTGACGACCTGATCGAGAACCTGCAACTGCGTTGGGGCGAGGGCCTGCTTTCGCCCGGCGGCGCCGAAGAGTTGCGCCGAATGCTGGGCAAGGCTGAAATAGACGGCCTTCAGGTGCTTGACTTCGGATGCGGTATTGGTGGCTACGATGCCCTTCTGGTGGAGAACCACGGCGCGGGCCATGTTACCGGAGTTGACATCGACGAGGCGTCGCTTGCTGTGGCCGATCGGATGCGCCGCCAGCGCGGTCTTCAGGACCGCCTTGATTTCGTGCATGTTTCGCCCGGTCCGCTGCCGTTCCGTGACCGCACGTTCGATACTGTTTTCACCAAGGACTCGATTGTCGACCTGCCGGAAAAGGCGCCGGTCTTCGACGAGATGTTCCGCGTCGCGCGTCCGGGAGCCTGGATCTTTCTCAGCGACTGGTTCCGCAGCGATGCGCCCTTCACCGAAGAAATGCGGGCCTGGGCGACGGAGGGCGGCGAAACCTATGAAATGGATACCCTGGAAAGCGCCGCCGCCGCCCTGTCCGCGGCGGGGTTCACGCAGATCGAAACAGATGACAGGAACGGCTGGTTCCGGGATTTCGCGCGGGATGAATACCAACGGCTGAAGGGGCCGCTTTTCGATACCTATGTTGCCCGTTTCGGGCGGTCGCAGGCCGAGACATCGGTCGAGAATGCCCGTATCCGGGCGTTGCTTGCCGATCAGGGACAGTTACGGCCCGGCCATGTTCGTGGCCGAAAGCCATGATCACGAAGGCCCCTGTCCGGCGGGCCGTCCCCTTTCATCGGGGCGGTCCCGCACGGCCTCACGCCAGTGGCGGCGGCAAAGGCTGACATAGGTCTCGTTTCCACCAATCTGCACCTGTGCGCCTTCGGTCAGCACCCGGCCCGTGCCGTCCGTCCGGGCCACCATCGTTGCCTTCTTGCCGCAATGACAGATTGTGCGGACCTCGCGCATCTCGTCGGACAGAGCCAGCAATGTGGCCGATCCGGGAAACAGCCGTCCGCGGAAATCCACCCTCAGCCCGTAGCACATCACCGGCAGGTTCAGGTCATCGACGACGCGGGCAAGCTGCCATACCTGCTCCGGCTCCAGGAACTGCGCCTCGTCAAAGAAGGCGCAGGCCACGCCGCCCTCGCGCAGCTTGGCGTCAAGGCGCGCGAACATGTCTTCGCCGGGGGCGAACGTGTCCGCCGCATGGTCGATCCCGATCCGTGACGCGATGGTCGCCGCGCCCGCGCGCCGGTCCCCCCGCGCGGTGAACAGGCAGACGCGCATGCCGCGTTCCTCGTAATTGTAAGCGGCCTGCAGCAGAAGCGTGGACTTGCCGGCATTCATCGTCGAAAAGTGAAAATGGAGCTTGGCCATGCGATGCCTTATGCAGACCTGCAGCCGCGTTGCAACAAGGACCGCTCGGGCATCTCAGGGCGGATGCTTGCGCAGGCGTGACGGTGCCACGCCGTGGACCTTGCGAAAAGCGCGGGTCATGGCCGCGGGAGACTCGTACCCGCAGCGCAATGCGACCTCAGCGATACCCAGCTGCGATCCTTCAAGCAGCTTGCGCGCCACACCCAGACGAAGATGCCGGTAGACCGTGCCGGGCGCTGCGCCGAGGCCCGTTTGAAAGCGTCTGTTCAGGGTTCTGGGCTGACATGACAGTAGGCTCGACAACTCATTGACGGACAGCGGCCGTTCCACGTTTTCCCGCATGGCCGAGAGGGCCCGGCGCAGAAGGGGATCGCGTGCGGCGTGGCAGTCCGCCGAGCGCCCGACAGGTGGATCGCCGTGGATGAACAGCGCCTCGACGTCCAGGCGGGCGGCCTCGCCCAGATGGGTGCTGATCAGACCGAGTGTCAGATCCAGTGCGGACATTGCCCCGGCGCAGGTGATTCGGTTGCCGTCACGCAGCACGCGCGCCTGTTCCGCGGTCACCTTTGGAAAGCGCTCGGTGAAAGGGTCGATCAGGTCCCAGTGCACGGTGGCCCGTTTGCCGTCCAGCAGTCCCGCCGCCGCCATCAGCCAGGGACCGGCATCAAGACCGACGGACACGGCAGCATTCCTGGAGGCCCGGCGGAGAGCGTGACGCGATCCGGCGGTGTCGTAACGTTCGTGATCGTAGCTTGCGGTGATGAAAAGGTAATCGCTGTCGCGCAGCGTCGGCAGGGCGGCATGGGGCACCACCTGCATGCCGCTCGAGGACAGGACCGGCGCGCCATCCGGTGTGAGAATCCGCCAGTCGAAGGCGTGACGGCCGGTCATGGTGTTGGCCGCGCGCAAGGGTTCCAGGCAGTTGGCAAGGCACAGGTTTGAAAAGCTGTCGAACAGCAGGACTGCGATGTTGACCGGCGTTGGAGGTGTTTTTGTCCAGTCTGGCATGATTTTTGACATTTACCGCAAACTATTCCGCCATGCCAGCACTGTAGAGTTCCGGCACAGCATTACCCGGAGGATACACCGATGCCCCTTGCCATGAACCGTGAGGTTTTCATCACCTGCGCCGTGACCGGGGCAGGTGCGACCCAGGACCGGAGTCCGCACGTGCCGCAGTCGCCGCAGGAGATCGCCGAGAGTGCCATTGCGGCGGCCGAAGCTGGCGCGGCGATCGTGCATTGTCATGTCCGTGACCCCGAGACAGGAGCACCGTCAAGGGACGTTGCATACTTTCGGGAGGTGACAGAGCGTATCCGAGCCGCTGAAGTGGATGTCGTGCTCAACCTGACAGCCGGGATGGGCGGTGATATCGTCTTTGGCGGGGTCGAGGCCCCGTTGCCGGTCGCCGAGGGCACGGACATGGTTGGCGCGACCGAAAGGTTGGCCCACGTGGCCGAATGCCTGCCCGAGATCTGCACCCTCGACTGCGGAACGATGAACTTCGCCGAAGCCGATTACGTGATGACCAACACGCCCGGCATGTTGCAGGCCATGGGCCGCATGATGACCGAATTGGGCGTCAAGCCCGAGATCGAGGCATTCGATACCGGCCACCTGTGGTACGCGAAGCAACTGGTGAAGGATGGTGTGCTTGAACCGGACGCGCTGGTGCAGCTTTGCATGGGTGTGCCGTGGGGCGCGCCGGATGACCTCAACACGTTCATGGCGATGGTCAACAACGTGCCCGATGACTGGACCTTTTCGGCCTTCGGGCTGGGGCGCAACCAGATGGCCTATGTGGCTGCGAGCGTCCTGGCGGGCGGGCATGTGCGTGTCGGGCTGGAGGACAACCTGATGCTTGACAAGGGCGTGCTGGCCACCAATGCGCAACTTGTTGAACGCGCGGTCGAGATCGTCGAACGGATGGGCGCAAGGGTCATCGGGCCGCAGGACGTGCGCGATCGGCTGCGACTCACCAAGCGGGCGCCGAAAGGATGAAAGCGATCTCAGGTAGTCATGTTGACGCAGCGGTGGCCCGTCTTTGGTGGCATGGACGCCCCCTGGGGCCCGCGCAATGAGCAATCGTCGCGTGGTGATAACCGGCGGGGGTTCGGGCATCGGGCTGTGCCTGGCACGGCGCTTCGCGGCGGCCGGCGACAGGGTTGCCCTGTGCGACTCGGACAGGGATGCGGTTGCCCGTGCCGCGGTGGATATTCCGGGCGTCGTCGCCCGGCTTGCCGATGTGACCGACTCCGCACAGATGGATGAGTTCCTGTCGGAGGTGGAGGCGGATTGGGGCGGCGCCGACGTGGTTTGCGCGAATGCCGGAACCGGCGGGCCGGCAGGCCGGATCGAGGATCTGGACTACGAGGCGTGGCGCGCCTGTCTTGATGTGAACCTGAACGGCGCGTTCCTGACATGCCGATGGGCGGCAAGGCGCATGCGGGCACAAGGTGCGGGGCTGATCCTGATCACCTCCTCCACATCGGGTCTGCACGGGGTGCCGTGCCGGTCTCCCTATGTTGCCGCCAAGTGGGGGCTGGTCGGTTTGATGAAGACCCTCGCGATGGAGCTGGGACCGGTCGGCGTGCGGGTGAACGCCATCGCGCCCGGTGCCGTGGAGGGCGACCGGATGGAACATGTGCTGGCGATGGAGGGGCAGGCCAATGGCCGGCACCCGGACGAGGTGCGCACGCTCTACGCGTCAGCCAACAGCCTGCGCAGCTGGGTGACGGCGGACGATCTCGCCGAAATGGCGCTTTTCCTTGCGTCCCACGGGGCAGGCAAGATTTCGGGGCAGGTGATGGCCGTGGACGGTCATACCGAGCGGATGGTTTAGGTCCTGGCACGATGGCGCGGCACCAGTGGGACCAGTCGATGGAGCAAGGAACATGACACGGACGGCGGCAATCATCGGGGGCGGTGTTATCGGCGGAGGCTGGGCGGCACGGTTCCTCCTCAATGGCTGGGATGTACGGATATTCGATCCTGACCCGGCGGCGCATCGCAAGATCGGCGAGGTTCTGGAGAATGGGCGCCGGGCCCTGCCGATGCTTTACGATTGTGCGATGCCTGCGGAGGGCAGGCTGAGTTTTCACGACAGTATTGCCGACGCGGTGAAGGGCGCCGCGTGGATACAGGAAAGCGTACCCGAGCGGCTCGAGCTCAAGCGCAAGGTGTTCCAGACGCTGCAGGCGCATTGTGCGGCAGGTGTTGTCATCGGCTCCTCGACCTCCGGCTTCAAGCCTTCCGAGCTTCAGGGCTGTGCGACCCGGCCCGAAGACATTATCGTCACACATCCCTTCAACCCGGTCTATCTCATGCCGCTGATCGAGGTGGTGGGCACGGACCGGAACGACCCCGCGCTTTTGGACCGTGCCAAGCAGACGCTGCGCGGTCTCGGCCTTCATCCGCTGCATGTCCGTCGCGAGATCGACGCCCATATCGCCGACCGCCTTATGGAAGCGGTATGGCGCGAGGGGCTCTGGCTGGTGAAGGACGGAATCGCCACCACCGCCGAGATCGACGACGCGATCCGGTATTCCTTCGGATTGCGGTGGGCTCAGATGGGGCTGTTCGAGGTGTTCCGGATCGCCGGTGGCGAGGCCGGCATGCGCCATTTCATCGAACAGTTCGGCCCGGCCCTGCAATGGCCCTGGACCAAGTTGATGGATGTGCCCGAGCTCACCGACGAACTTGTCGACATGATAGCGGAACAATCGGACGCGCAGTCGGGGCACCTGAGCATACGTGACCTCGAGCGCAAGCGCGACGGCAACCTGATCGCGATGATGCGCGCCCTCAAACAGCAGGGCAACGCGGCCGGACGGCTGATCCTGGAACATCAGGACTCCCTGCGGCACCTGCCCGCGGTGGCCGATCCTCTGGTCAGCCAGAACCGGGTTGTGCCAGTCGACTGGACCGACATGAACGGCCACATGAACGAGGGCCGTTACGGCCAGATTTTCAGCGATGCCGCCGAGGAGGTGATGGCGCTGGTGGGGGCAGACGACGATTACGTCGCCCGGGGTTTCAGCTATTTCACCGTCGAAACCACGGTGAAATATCTTGCCGAGACCCATGCTGGCGAACGGGTGGAGGTTCACAGCCGGGTCGTCGAGGGCGCGGGCAAGAAGCTGCGATGTTTTCACGAGATGAAACGTCTGGAGGATGGCGAGATCATGGCGACATGCGATCAGCTCATGTTGCATGTGAGCCTGGAAACCCGCCGCACCTGTGACCCGCCCGAGGACGTGGCCGACAGGGTTGCGGCACTGGCGGCACTGCATGGAAGGAGGGGCTGAGATGGAATTCGGGCTTAGTGACGAACAGGAGATGATCGTCTCGACCGTGCGGGATTTCGTTGAAAGGGAGATCTACCCCCACGAAAACCGCGTGGAGCGTACCGGCGAGGTGCCGCGCGAAGTGGCAGAAGAGATCAGGCGCAAGACGCTCGATCTCGGGTTTTACGCCTGCAACTTCCCCGAGGAGGTGGGGGGCGCGGGGCTCGGCCACCTGGATTTCGCGCTGGTTGAACGGGAGCTGGGGCGTGGCTCGATGGC
>Ga0102929_1002942_pt1 | contig 10130 bp, 8 predicted proteins | sample SalPonR1_B_D2_MG_FD_78510 | JGI IMG/M metagenome (GOLD analysis project Ga0102929, IMG submission 78510) | Salt pond soil microbial communities from South San Francisco under conditions of wetland restoration - Salt Pond MetaG R1_B_D2_MG | ecosystem: Environmental > Aquatic > Marine > Intertidal... | reverse complement strand
CTGGCCAGCCCTTCGGCGGGATCCGGTTACGCGCAGCTCATTCGGGTGACCCCGCCGGGCGGAACGCCGGAGCCGCCCGGCCCCGCCGACAGCGAGAAGGAGACCGCGCGCAGCGGCGTAACGGAGTTGCCGCCGGTCGCGGAGGAAATCGAAAGCGAGGGCCACGTGATCCTTCGCGATCTGGAGTTCGAGACGGGATCGGCCCAGTTGGGCCCCGGGCCCTTTCCGTCGCTCGTCGCTCTGGCAGAGTACCTGCGGGCCAATCCATCCCGGCGTATCGCCGTGGTGGGACACACGGACAGCACCGGCACGCTCGAGACGAACATTTCCCTGTCACGTCAACGCGCATCCGAGGTGATGGCGCGGCTTGTCGAAAAGCATGGCATACCCGCCGGGCAGCTCGAGTCCGGCGGAATGGGCTACCTTGCGCCGGTGGCCCCGAACGTGACCGGCGCCGGCCGGGAGGCCAACAGACGTGTCGAAGCGGTGCTCGTCAACAGTGAATGAAGCCGGGAAAGGTCTGGCGGACTGGCGATCGGACCGCTCACGGCGCCTCCATCGGGCGCGCAGGATTGCCCACCACGGTGACACCGGCCGCGACGTCGCGGGTCACGACGCTGCCCGCCCCCACGATCGCACCATCCCCGATCTCGACACCGGACAGAAGGATCGCCCCGCCCCCGACCCAGACGTTCCTGCCAAGGGTGACGGGCCTTCCCCTTTCAAGCCCGGCCAGGCGCAGCTCAGGATCCTTGTGATGTTCGGGGCAATAGATCTGAACCTGAGGGCCAAGCATCGTATCGGCCCCGATGTGCACCGGCGCGGTATCCAGGACAGTACACCCCGCGTTCATGTAGACGTTGGCGCCAAGATTTATGTTCATGCCGTAGGCACAATGGAACGGCGCCTCGATTGTGACGTTCACACCGACATCTCCGAAAAGCGCCGAAAGCTCGGGCGCGATGCCACGCCGTGCCGCGGGTGCCGCGGTATTGTGCCTGTGAAGGGCTTCACGCGCAGCCGCCTGCATAGCCAGGAGTTCAGGCGCCTGGCACCTGTACCATTCCCCCGCCTGCATTTTCTCGCGCTCCGATTTCATGCGGCAACCGCAGGCCACTCAGTGAACATGACGCTGGCGGCGTGCAGCGCGGGCCGCACCGGTGTGAATCGGGCATGTCGCCTGTTCAAGAAATTCCACGAACGCCCGCGCTGCCGCGCTGCTTGCATTGCGAACAGATGGATCCGACAAGGCCTCGCGGGCGGCGCGTGGCGTGGTCGTTCCCTCGACATTCACAACCCATTCCAAAAAGCACAGGCGCGCGGCCCTTTCGGCATCGATGCCGGTGGTATCGCTATGTTCCAGCCCGTCAAGGATCTGCGCAACGGTCATACATCTCTCTCCGAGGCCGCACCCCGGGCCCTTGGGGCGAGGACAACAGGATGAGCCGCAAGAACATACCGCGCGTTCGATCCATGCCGCTCCCCGCGGATTCACGTTCACACAAGGCTGGTTTCCGGGCTTGCCGGGATAGGATACGGCGCCTTCCCGGGCCTCGTCTGCCCAGTGGCGTCATGCCGCATCCCCCGGACTTACCGTTGCGGGGGCAGCGCCGGAATTGCACCGGCTTCCCAATTATCCGCCCCGCGGGGCGGCACCTTGAACCGTCAGTCTGACCGAGCAATGACCGGCGCGCAAGACCAGAATACAAGGCCCTGCGAATGCCATGGCGCGCCATCGATTTATCGCGTGAAGCCCGGACGAAAGGCGTATTCCGGCATCAGAAAGGGATATCGTCGGGTCCGGCAACGAACTTCGCCACCACGTGTTTCACCCCTGCCTTGTCGAAGGCGATCTCCAGCTTGTCGCCCTCGATCCCCGTGATCTCACCATAACCGAACTTCTGATGAAATACTCGCTCGCCGAGGGTATGGGCACTGACCGCCTGGCTGTCGATCACGGCGTGCCTGGTCTCACGCGGCCGCGACAACGGACGCTCGGCGGCCCGCGCTTGCATGCGACGCCATCCGGGGGAATTGTAGGCATCCGCGTTGGCCGCCCGCGTCTCCAGCCCGCTTTCGGCGGCCGCCGCCGCGCCGTAGCCTCCGCCGTAAAGCCCCGGTGGCGTGAGCACCTCGACATGATCCTGCGGCAGCTCGTCTATGAAGCGCGAGGGCATCTGCGATTGCCATTGGCCAAAGACACGGCGATTGCCCGCGAACGAAACCGTGCAGACCTCCCCGGCCCGGGTGATGCCCACATAGGCAAGGCGGCGCTCTTCTTCCAGCCCCTTCAAGCCGCTCTCGTCCATCGAACGTTGCGACGGGAAAAGCCCGTTCTCCCAGCCGGGCAGGAAAACAGCCGGAAATTCAAGCCCCTTCGCGGCATGCAGGGTCATCACCGACACTTTCTCACCCTGTGTCTCGGACTCGTTGTCCATGATCAGGCTGACATGTTCCAGAAAGCCTTGCAGGTTCTCGAAGCCCTCCAGCGCCTTTACCAATTCCTTGAGATTCTCCAGCCGGCCCGGTGCCTCCGGTGTCTTGTCGTTCTGCCACATCTCGGTATAGCCGGACTCGTCAAGGATCATTCCCGCGAGGTCCGTATGAGTCAGATCCGACCCGTCCATCATTCGCTTCCAGCGGGCAATATCTTCCAGCAACCCACCCAGGGCCGCCGCCCCACGGCCCTTGATCCTGCCTTTGTCCACGGCAAGCCGGGCACCTTCGACGAGGCTTGCCCCGTTTTCGCGCGCCGCCGTCTGAATGGTCTGCTGTGCCTTGTCGCCCAGGCCGCGACGCGGCGTGTTGACAATCCGCTCGAAGGCCAGATCGTCGGCCGGGCTTACCACGAGCCGGAAATAGGCCATCGCATCGCGGATCTCCAGCCGCTCATAGAAGCGTGGGCCGCCGATCACCCTGTAAGGCAGACCGATGGTCAGGAACCGATCCTCGAAGGCGCGCATCTGGTGGCTCGCCCGCACGAGGATAGCCACCTCGTCCAGTCCAAAACGCCGGCCACCACGGGTGCCGCCCTGCATCGCCTCGATCTCCTCCCCGATCCAGCGCGCTTCCTCATCGCCATCCCAGTGACCGATCAGCCGGACCTTCTCGCCCGCCTGCGCCTCGGTCCACAACTCCTTGCCCAGACGACCCTCGTTGCCCGCGATGACCGCCGAGGCGGCGGCGAGGATATGGGGGGTGGACCTGTAGTTCTGCTCAAGCCGAACGACATGGGCGCCCGGGAAATCCTTCTCGAAACGCAGAATGTTGCCGACTTCGGCACCGCGCCAACCATAGATAGACTGGTCGTCATCGCCCACGCAGCAGATGTTGTGGTGCCCTCCGGCAAGAAGCCGCAGCCACAGGTACTGCGCAACGTTGGTGTCCTGATACTCGTCCACCAGTATGTAGGAGAACCGGCTGCGGTAACGTTCCAGCACGTCCTCACGGGTCTGGAAAATTCCGACAACGTGCAGCAGCAGATCACCGAAATCGACAGCGTTCAGTTCCTTCAGCCGGGCCTGATACTGCGCATAAAGGGCCACCGCCTTGCCATCATAGGCCGTGGTCTCCGAAGCCGGCACCTTATCCGGCGTCCAGGCGCGGTTCTTCCAGCCGTCGATGACCGACGCCAACTGCCGTGCCGGCCACCGCTTGTCGTCAATGTTCGCGGCCCGGACAAGCTGCTTGAGCAGCCGCAGCTGATCATCCGTGTCCAGAATGGTGAAGTTCGATTTCAGACCGGCCAGTTCGGCATGGCGCCGGAGCAGCTTGACACAGATGGCATGGAACGTGCCAAGCCACGGCATCCCCTCGATCTGCTGTCCCAGCATCTGGTGGACCCGCGTTTTCATCTCGCGTGCGGCCTTGTTGGTAAAGGTCACGGCAAGAACGTTGTCGGGCCGCGCCCGGCCGGTGTTGATCAGATGCGCGATGCGCGCGGTCAGCGCCTTGGTCTTTCCGGTACCCGCACCGGCCAGCATCAGCACGGGGCCGTCAAGTTGCTCCACGGCAGCACGCTGCGCCGGGTTCAGCCCGTCAAGATAGGGCATCGGCCGCGCGGCCATCGCGCGCGCTGCCAGAGATGCGCCTTCGAAGGCCTCGGATTCGTCGAAACTGCTCATGTGCGGAACGATAGCGCGACGGCGCCGGGATTGAAAGATGTTCGGTTAATGTTCCATGAACTCAACATCCCCGGTGCCGCGGTGACCGGCCCGTCAGGAGCCCAGTTCATCCGCCGCCAGCGGGTTCAGATCACACAATGATCCAAGCAACCCCCCGGCAGGCAGATCGTCGCGGCTGTCATCACCGAAATCCGGGCGCATCGCTGCGGTTTCAGACCAGCGCAGGATCGCCGCCTTCGCACATCGCGCATAAGTTACTCCGGCGGCGGGCGCGACGAAACCCATTTCATGCTCGAATCTCCCGACATACCCGTCCCTGTCGATCAGGATGACGACCGGCTCCTTGCCAGTCAGATGCGCAAAGAACAAAGCCTGATGCACGCTGTCGCGCGTCGAGCTCTTGCCGTCCAGACCCACCTCGATAACATGGCGCGCTGTTTCGCAGTCAACGCGGACATGGCGTTTCATCTCGTAACCGTCGAAATAGTGGCGCGTTTCCGACTCGCTTCCGGCAAGAAAGGCGCACAGCAGACCGGCAAGTTCGAGTTCTCCCATCCTGTGCCCTTGCGAGATTGCGTGTTAACGAAGATTAACAAATCGTTAACACGGCAAGACCCGCCCGGCAAATCCGCGAATTCGGACTCTGATCCGTTCAGCGCGCAGAGGCGTCATCGCGGACAGCAGCCGCGGAGCCCCGTTTCCCGCGCATTGGCAATCCAAACGAACATGGACGCCCTGTCCACGGGCGATCGGCAACCGCGCCAGCCGGGCATCGTGCGGGGCACAAATCGTCCGAAAGCCTCAGAAGGCCGTTCCGATGCGTTCGACACCGAGCTGCCCCCGGGCAACGCGCACGACCATGGAACTCCGCCGTGCCGTCAGCCGTTGGTCTTTCCGTCCACGGTTTCGGCCAGCGCCTCGGCACGGGCGGCGATCTCGGCCAGCGTGTCGGTCACTTCGTCCGGGACCACGGGCACCTCGATCCGTTCCGGTTCCGGAGGCGGCGTTTCGCGCAGTTGCTTGAGCTCCGCGTCGCGCTCGGCCAGCTTGTCCTCGGCCTCCCGCAGCTTGTCCTGCAACCCTGCCGTCTTGTCGGCAAGCATAAGCCCCGCCATCAGCAGCATCCGCGCCTCCGGAATCCGCCCGATCTGCGAGGCGAGAACCGACGCCTCCTCGTCAAGCATCGCCGCCGCAGCGCGCAGATAATGCTCCTCGCCTTCCTGGCAGGCCACTTCGAAACTGCGGCCTCCGATCTCGATCTCGATTTGCGGCATCAGGTACCCTCCGCCTGCGATGTTTCCCCGGCATCCCCGAGAACACCATTCAATTCCGCAAGGACCGTGTCAGCTTCCGCCCGGTCCATCGCTTGCGCAGCGCGCAGCGCATCCAGCTCGGCCTCCATCGACCGCTTGACCAGATCGGCATCAGCCAATCCGGCGGCATTGGCTTCTCGCAGGGCACGGTTGTTCTCGCGCAACTTGTCATTGGCCGCCCGCAGGGATTGAATCCGGGCATCAAGCTCCTTGAGCGTTTCCGGCGCGTTTATCGCGGCTTCCTCGGGTTTCGCAGGCGGGTCCGTATCGGCGGACGCCTCCTCGGCCTCAAGCAGTTTTGCACGCAGGTGCTTCACGCGTTCCTCGAGCTGCGCATTGGCCAGCTTCTCGTCATCAAGCAGCTGCCTCAAATCCTCCGGGGCCGTTTCATCCGCCTGAGTCGCGTTGTCCTCCGCGGCAACGACCATTCCGTCCAGACCCTGCCCGATCCGGTCAAGCGCGGCCATGATGCGCCGCTGCATCTCGTCGATCTCGCTCATCCGCCAACCTTTCTTCGTGTCGTTCTGGCGTCCCGTCGATCCACCCGTCGAATCGCCCGGAGCGCGGGTTGGTGTCAAGTGTAGCGAAAGGCAGGCAAAAATGCTTCCCCTCCGGCAAGATCGCGCCCGCACGACGCGCGTGGCCGCTTGATCTTTGACCTGGTCCTGATATTGAGCCCCGTGATCACGCCAACCGAAGGAAGAGTTTTCCGTGGACATCGCATCCCTGCGCACCGCCAACCCCGAACACTGGGCCAAGGCCTGCGCCATCCGTGCCCTGACCCTCGATGCAGTGGACGCCGCCAATTCCGGCCATTCCGGGATGCCCATGGGCATGGCCGACGTCGCCACCGTGCTGTTCGAAAAACACATGAAGTTCGATGCGACCCGGCCCGGATGGCCGGATCGGGATCGTTTCATCCTGTCCGCCGGTCATGGGTCGATGCTGCTCTATTCGCTGCTTTACCTGACCGGTTACGAGGGAATGACCATCGACCAGATCCGCGCCTTCCGGCAATGGGGGGCGATCACCGCCGGTCACCCTGAAAACTTCCTGCATGACGGGATCGAGACGACCACGGGACCGCTCGGCCAGGGCCTTGCCAATTCTGTCGGTTTCGCCATCGCCGAGGAAGCCCTGCGCGCTCGGTTCGGTCGCAAGCTGGTTGATCACCACACCTATGTCGTCGCCGGTGACGGCTGTCTGATGGAGGGTGTCAGCCAGGAAGCGATCACGCTTGCTGGCCGCCAGGGCCTCGGAAAATTGATCGTGTTCTGGGACAACAACAACATCACAATCGACGGCGAGGTTGGCCTGGCCGACCGCACCGATCAGGTCCGGCGTTTTCGTGCCGCCAACTGGCAGGTTCTGGAAATAGACGGGCACGACCCCACTGCCATCGACGAGGCGATCAGCGCCGCAAAACGCTCCCGCAAACCCACGATGATCGCCTGCAAGACGCATATCGCCCTTGGTCATGCCGCGCAGGACACGTCGAAGGGGCATGGCGCACTGACCGATGATGAACAGAACGCGGATGCCAAGGCCACCTATGGCTGGACGGCCGGACCTTTCGACATTCCCGCCGACATCAAGACGTCATGGGAAGAAACCGGTCTCCGCGGACGCCCCGACAGGATGGAGTGGGAGTCACGTTTAAACGCCCTTTCCGACCGCCGCCGCGCCGAATTCACCCGCGTGCAGGATGGTGTCGCGCCACGAAAGCTTTCGGCGCGTATCAAGGCCCTCAAGAAACAGATCAGCGCCGAAGCGCCGAAGGTCGCGACGCGCAAATCCTCCGAGATGGTGCTTGAAGTGGTCAACCCGGTAATGCCGGAAACAATCGGCGGCTCGGCGGACCTTTCGGGCTCGAACAATACCCGAACCGGCGACATGACGGTTTTCGACGAGGGTAACCGCAAGGGCCGCTACATCCATTACGGCATCCGCGAACACGGGATGGCCGCGGCCATGAATGGCATGGCCCTGCATGGCGGGGTGAAGCCCTATGGCGGCACCTTCATGTGCTTTACCGATTACGCACGCCCGGCGATGCGTCTTGCGGCCCTAATGCGTGTGCCGACCGTCTTCGTGATGACCCATGACAGTATCGGTCTTGGCGAGGATGGCCCCACGCACCAACCGGTAGAGCATCTGGCCATCAGTCGTGCCACCCCGAACACGCATGTATTCCGGCCATGCGACACAGTGGAAACCGCCGAGGCCTGGGAACTCGCGCTGACGTCCGCCGGCACGCCGTCGGTGCTGTCGTTGACGCGTCAGGGGGTACGGACGCTCCGGACGGAGCACAAGAGCAAGAACCTCACTGCGCAAGGCGCATATGTGCTGGCAGAGGCCAAGGGCAAGCGAATGGCGATCCTGCTGGCGACCGGCTCGGAGGTCGAGGTCGCGATGGCCGCACGGGCGCTGCTTCAGGAAGACGGTATCGGCACGCGCGTCGTCTCGATGCCGTGCTGGGAACTCTTTGCCGAACAGGATGAGGCGTATCGCAAGCGCGTCCTGCCGGCCGGCGCCGTGCGGGTCGGTGTCGAGGCCGCCGTCAGGCCAGGCTGGGACCGCTGGCTTTGCGGTGAACGCGGGCGGGCGGCCAAATCGGATTTCGTCGGCATGGACAGCTTCGGCGCCTCGGCGCCCGCAGCAACGCTATACGAGAAATTCGGCATCACACCGGAAACCGTCGCCGGGAAGGTCCGCGCCTTGCTCTGAGCCGGTGCGCGGATCACGCCCGGCGGGGGCCCAACAGTCAACCTTGAGGCCGCACCGGCCATGCAGTCGCGGCAACGGGCGGGGCCGTTGGTCTTATTCTCAGATTAGCAGGCGGCGCGGATCGCTCATGAGGGCTGCGTACCGCACACAGAACCGCGCCGCATCGGCGCCGTTGATCACCCTGTGGTCATAACTCAGGTCCAGCGGCACCATCGGCACCGGCTGCCAGGCCTCTCCATCCCAGGTCGGCACGATTTCGGTGCGCGTGAGCCCGAGGATTGCCACTTCGGGCGGGTTCACGATCGGGGTGAAGGCGGTGCCGCCTATACCTCCGAGATTGGATATGCTCATCGAGGCGCCGCCCATCTCTTCGGGCCTGAGCTTGCGCGCTTGTGCGCGTGCGGCCAGATCCGCGATGTCCCGCGCGATGGCCCACAACCCCTTGCAGTCCGCATCGCGGATCACCGGCACCATCAAGCCGTGCCCGGTATCCACGGCGATCCCGACATGTACGTAATCCTTGACGATCAGGGTCGTTCCCGCGGGATCGAGAGACGCATTGAAACGGGGAAAATCGCGCAGGCAACGGGCCAGCACGGCAACATGAAAGGCCAGAGCCGTCAGCTTCACGTCGCGCGCCGCCGCTTCGGGCTTCAACGCGGCACGGAACGCCTCGACCGCGCGCATGTCCGCCCGGTCGTGATGCGTGACCTGCGGAATCATCGCGTTGGCAGCCCCCAGGTTGGCAGCGGCGAGTTCGCCGATCCGGCCCAACCGCTCTTCCCGTACGGGTCCGTACTGCGCGTGATCGACCCGCCAGAACCCGGCAGCGCCTGCGGTTGCTGACGCGGCGCCGGCGTCCGGGCCGCCCCCTGTAGCGGCCCGATCAACGTCTTCGCGTCCAAGCGTTTCCCGCCCGGTATCCCGCGCCAACCGCTCCAGGTCCACGCCCTTGTCACCGGCATATTTCTCGACCGACGGGCTTGCCTTGTAGTTCATGAGTCCACCCTCACCATTCCGCCGATATGTACTGTGTTTCCATGAATTCGAGCATCCCTTCGTGGCCACCCTCACGGCCAAGCCCGGACTGCTTTGTCCCACCGAAAGGCGCTGCCGGGTCGCTGACAAGGCCGCGGTTCAGGCCCACCATGCCGTAATCCAGACGTTCGCAAACCTGCAGCGCGCGCTTGAAGTTGCCCGAGAAAACATAGGCGACGAGGCCGTATTCGGTGGCGTTCGCGCGGCTGATCACCTCGTCCTGTTCGGTAAAGGTCTGGATCGCGGCGACCGGACCGAAGATCTCGTCATGAACACATTCGGCGGTTTCCGGCACGTTCGACAGTACGGTCGGGGGGTAGAAGTACCCCTTGCCGGTTTGCAGTTCACCGCCGCACTCGATCCTGGCCCCCTTCGACACCGCGTCGGCGACGAATTGCGCAACCTTGTCACGTGTTTCGGCATTGACCAGCGGACCGACATCCACCGAAGGATCAAGACCGTCTCCTACCTTGAGCGCCGCCATCGTCGCGGTCAGCCGGGCGGTGAACGCCTCCGCCACGTCCTTGTGCACGTAGATTCGGTTCGCGGCCGTGCATGCCTCGCCCAGGTTGCGCATCTTGGCCAGCATCGTGCCGGTCACGGCCTGATCCAGGTCGGCATCCTCGAACACGATCAACGGGGCGTTTCCGCCCAGTTCCATCGCCGGCTTGAGGACCTGGTCGGACGCGGATTTCAAAAGCTTGCGGCCCACCCCGGTGGATCCGGTAAAGCTGACCACACGGACACGCGGATCATGCAACATGTGATCGACCAGCGCGCCGGTGCGCTGCGACGGCAGCACATTCACCAGACCCGCCGGAACCCCGGCCTCTTGAAGAAGCGGCATCAGCGCGAGCATGGTCAGCGGCGTTTCCGACGCGGGCTTGATGATCACGCCGCAGCCCGCGGCCAGCGCCGGGGCGATCTT
>Ga0102929_1002938_pt1 | contig 10140 bp, 9 predicted proteins | sample SalPonR1_B_D2_MG_FD_78510 | JGI IMG/M metagenome (GOLD analysis project Ga0102929, IMG submission 78510) | Salt pond soil microbial communities from South San Francisco under conditions of wetland restoration - Salt Pond MetaG R1_B_D2_MG | ecosystem: Environmental > Aquatic > Marine > Intertidal... | reverse complement strand
TGGGGAGCTCAAACCGAGCGAAGCCGGAATAATTTTAAAATTGGCGGACCGGGTAGCATGCCCAATGAAATTATTTATGCATTTGCTTACCTGAAAAAAGCTGCGGCATTAACTAATTTCGAAATCGGAGTTTTAGCAAAAGAAAAGGCTGATGTAATTGCAAAAGTTTGCGATGAAATTCTGGATGGAAAACACGATGAACAGTTTCCGCTGGTAATTTGGCAAACCGGCAGCGGTACTCAAAGCAATATGAACATGAACGAGGTGATTGCCAATCGGGCGCATGTGCTGCTGGGAGGCAAGCTGACGGATAACGAAAAAAAACTGAGTCCGAACGATGACGTAAACAAAAGCCAGAGCAGCAACGACACTTTTCCGACTGCCATGCACATTGCCACTTACAAATTGACATTTGAATCCACTTTGCCGGGAGTGCAAAAATTGCGGGACACTTTGGCAATGAAATCGGAAGATTTTAAGGATGTGGTAAAAACCGGGCGCACCCATTTTATGGATGCCACCCCGCTGACTTTGGGCCAGGAATTCAGTGGTTATGTGCAGCAACTGGACAATGGTATTGATTTGCTGAAAACGTCGCTTCAGAAAGTAAGTGAAATTGCATTGGGAGGAACAGCCGTAGGAACAGGACTGAATACTCCAAAAGGTTATGCTGAGGCGGTGGCCCAAAAAATTGAAAAGCTAACCGGATTGCCGTTTGTTTCTGCTCCCAACAAATTTGAAGCCCTTGCAGCGCATGATGCCATGGTGGGATTGAGCAGTGCTTTCCGCCGGCTGGCAGTGAGTTTGATGAAAATTGGGAACGATATCCGGATGCTGAGCAGCGGGCCGCGTTGCGGAATTGGTGAGATTTTTATTCCAGAGAATGAGCCAGGCTCAAGTATTATGCCGGGAAAAGTAAATCCCACACAGGTCGAAGCGTTGACCATGGTAGCTGCCCAGGTGATGGGCAACGATGTGACGGTTGGAATTGCCGGAAGCAACGGCCAGTTTGAGCTGAATGTGTTTAAACCGGTGATGGCGGCAAATGTGCTGCAAAGTGCCCGCCTGCTGGCCGATGCCTGCGTAAGTTTTAACGACAACTGCGCCGCTGGAATTGAACCGAACAAACCTGTAATTGAAGGTTACCTTGAAAACTCACTGATGCTGGTAACCGCACTGAATCGTCACATTGGTTACAACAAAGCCGCTGGAATTGCCAAAAAAGCGTATCGCGAAAACCTTACATTAAAACAGGCAGCTACTGATCTGGGGTATGTTTCGGAAGAAGAATTTGACAACTGGGTGGATCCGAAAAAGATGATTGGAGAGGGATGAAATTGAGTAAAAAGTAACCGGTCAACGGTAAAAAGTAAAAGGAAAAAAGCTGTCTGAAATGTAATCGGTTGCTCAGGCAGCTTTTTGCCAAATTTATTCTTTTGCTTTTTTTGCGGTGAACGGCAGCGCTCCTTCCGGCGTGTCGGCAGTGCCTTTCATTTTGTCTTCTTCGATGGTTCCTTTAATGGCAATTTCGTTGTAATCAACTGTAAATTTGCATTTTAATTCACCGTCTTCATAAGTAACATCTCTCAACGGCAGTTTGTAACCATCGGCAAATTTTACTTCGCCAGCTAATTTGCCTTCTTTTTCAGAAATAATTATGGAACCTTTTTCATAGCCATAGGGTGCATGCTGGCTTTCGTATTTCCATTCGCCGATAATTTCACTTTTTTCAGCAGGGGCAGCAGCATACAAAACATAGGGGCCCAATACTGCGATAATCAATAGTACAAGAACTTTTTTCATTTTTTATAGATTTAAGTTTGACATGAACAAATTTCATACGGTTTATTGAATTATCCAAGAAATACTGGAAATTTTTATGTTTAAAAATTTTTTGGTTGTTCGTTCCGTTTTCCCTGTTTGATTTTCCTTTGAATGGTTTATCTATTTTCTTTTCTTACAAGCAGATATTTGTTGTTTTCCAACACCGAAAATCCCTGGTCGTAGCAGAAATAGTAAATCCTTCCGGTTCGTGTTTTATAAATGTGGGTAAAGTACTTAAAGTTATACCCGTTTTTTTCCAGTGCCGATTTGTACAATGTTGTTTTTCCCGACTGGTTGAGTTTTTCCAAAACGGAATGATTTTTTTTGAGAATGCGGTTGATTTTGCGGATGTAGTTGGTAGAACCGCTCAGTTTTTTATTGTTGTAGGCATTTCGACAGGCATCGCTGCAAAACTTTTGATCGGCCCGGCCGCGGAGAGGTTCGCCACATTCCAAACATTTTCTTTGTTCCATGGGAGTATTTTGTTTTAGTTTTAAAATGCTAATATACAAAAATATATCCGTTTGTAAACGTTTATAATTGTTTATAAGCGCTTACAACTATTTAAAAACCGGCTAATTTTTGCACCCCACTTTACCTTTGGTGTACAATTTCGTTTTAGTTAAAAATTTAAAATTTTGAATCATGAATGTATTAAGAAACAGCGTCAGGCTTATCGGTAATTTGGGTGAAGATCCTAAAGTAAGAAAGTTGGACAGCGGGAAAAAAGTTGCTACTTTTTCAATAGCAACCAACGAAATTTATCGCGACAGCAAGGGTGAAAAACAATCGGAAACCACATGGCACCGGCTGGTGGCATGGGGCAAGCAAGCCGATATTGTGGAAAGCTACCTGAAAAAAGGGTCGGAAATTGCGGTGGAGGGAAAACTTACCAACCGCTCGTACGACGATAAAAACGGCGATAAACAACACATTACCGAGGTGGTTGTCAATTCATTGCTCATGCTCGATAAAAACAAGAAATAACCGGGTTCTTCAAACATAACAAATAATGAAACCGTACCGGGATTTCAGGTGCGGTTTTATTTTTTCGTGTGGTATCCCAGTATGTTAAACATGTCGTCCACCGTTTGTTCGGTGCGGTAAACGTAATCCACAAAGTTTCCGGTTTCGTCGCGGTCGATAATCACATGCTGCGGCGATGGAATGAGACAGTGTTTAATACCGCCGTAACCACTGATGGAATCCTGATAAGCTCCGGTATGGAAAAAGCCCAGGTAAAGCGGTTCTTTTTCGCGCGAGGAATATTTGGGTAACATAATTTGCTGGTTCAGATCCTCGGAGTTGTAGTAATCGGAATGGTCGCAGCTAATTCCGCCAATGTTCACGCGGGTGTATTCGTTGTTCCACTTGTTAATAGGTAGCAAAATAAATTTTTCCAGAATCGACCATGCATCGGGGATGGTGTTCATCAGGCTGTTATCGATAATGTACCACAACTCGGCATCATTTTGCTGCTTTTGCTCCAGTACCGAGAAAATGGTTGCCCCGCTTTCGCCCACCGTGTATTTCCCGAACTCAGTGTAAATGTCAGGGTCATCCATTTCTTCCGATTTGCATACATCTTTAACGTACTGTACAATTTCTTTAATCATGTATTCATATTCGTATTCAAAACCCAGGTGGTTCCTGATGGGAAACCCCCCGCCCAGGTTGATTGAATTCAGATCGGGGCACTCTTTTTTTAATTCGACGTAAAGTTTTACCGATTTTTGAAATTCACCCCAGTAATAAAGTGTGTCCTTAATGCCTGAATCCACAAAAAAGTGGAGCATGGTCAGTTCAATATTCGATTTGTCTTTTATGCTGTTTCTGTAAAAATCAATTATTTCAGAACCCCGAATTCCAAGTCGCGAAGTATAATAGGCGCTTTGCGGCTCTTCATCAATAGCTTTGCGAATGCCAATTTTAATTTTTTTCCCGTTGGCAAATGCAACAATTTTTTTCAGTTCGTTTTTATTGTCGAGCACAATGGTTGAGTCCACAAACCCCAAATCCTGCAGGCTGATTATTTTTTTGATATAATCATCTGTTTTATAGCCGTTGTGCACCAATTTAACATTTGTGTCCAGTTTGCCTTCTTTGTATAAATTCAGAATCAGATCAATATCGAACGACGAAGAAGTTTCGAGGTTGACATTGTATTGCAATGCCTTGCTGATTACATGGTGAAAGTGGCTGCACTTGGTACAGTAGCAATAATGATAGTCTCCCTGGTAATTGGAAGCTTTCATTGCACGCCGAAACAGGTTGCGGGCTTTTTTTATCTGGTCGCCAATGCGTGGCAGGTACATCAGCCGGAAAGGCGTGCCGTATTTATTTATGAGGTACTTTAGCGAAACGCCGTAAAATGAAAGATTGCCGTCTTGCAGGTCGAATCCTTCCTGCGGAAAATAGTATGATTGTTCAATTAAATCGAGGTACGTGTTTTTCATTTCTTAAGTGCCAAATAAGTTCGCAAATATTTTACGCGGTAAAAATAAGCACCTTTTTTAAAAATACTCAATGATTGGATTTTTAATGTGTCCTTAATTCTGATTATTTTGCATTCGGGAGACTTCGGGTTTCCCAACTCAAAGTGTTGGACTTTGAAAAGTCCGATTCCCGGCTAAAATGACCACTTCAGTCTGCCGTAAAGCGCTTTACCCAGTTCGCCGTATTCGGTGCCTTCGTCGCCGAAAAACAACTGCCCTGTTGCCATCAATTCAAGGTTGTTGCCAAGCGAGTAAGTGAAAGACGGCCCCAAATAAGCCGAACCATCGGAAGGATTCAGCATTCCTGAAAAACTGCCGGAAAATAACGGGGTGAAAGGGTAGGAGAGTTGCCCGAATAGATTGCAGCGGGCAGGAGATAATCGTTTGGCTGAAATGTTCTGGTCGAAAAACTCGCGTGCGCCGGCTTTTCCGGTTACTCCCAAACTGTTATAAAGGACGGCAGCGTGAACGTACAGGCTGTTTTTGAACGTGTAATCACCCGAAACGGTGGCTACCAGCGCTTCTTCATTGTCGTTGTTTTCTTCATGCGGAATAAACCACGAAATTTCGCCGCGGAAACCGCCGCCTTTGATGTCGCCCATCCAGCCGCCGCCCAGCACATAATCTTTGGGCATCCGTCCGCCGATAAATTGAAAATCATATCTGTATTTGGAAAAGCGGTACCTGCCGGCTACCGTCGATTCGGTTTTGTCTTCCAGGTCATTTCTCTCTATTTTGTACACCAGTTCTGCAGACGAAGTTACGCCCGTGTAATATTGGATTTTCAGGGCATCGGAACCGGGCCGTTCTTCATAATCGAAATCAAAATAATCAAACGTGTTGAATATGTCGTTGGGGTTCCAAACCAGGTTGATTCCCCAGTTCACACGTTGCCGGCCTGCGGTAATTTGCCATTTCCCTTTGGTGAAATCCACCCAGGCGCGGTCTATCATAGAATGCAAAAACCAGCTATTGCCTGATGCCATTGTGTGAGACAAGTCGAAATAACCCGGATCAGTGTCCACAAACTTTTTGTAAAGCGGAAATTCGCGCACCAGCTGGCCCGAGAAAAAGCGGTTTCTGGCTTCTGCCGCAAAAGTAAGTTCGTTGGTTGCGTACCACCTGAAATTAAGTCGGTTATGGATGAGGTTGGAGGAAAGATGATCGGTGTCGATTCCGGGTATTGGGTTTTCAGGTTTATAAAACATGTACAAATCTTTTACATATCCTGAAAATGATATTTTTTTGAGTTGTGCATTAGCAGTCAGGCTAAAAAACAGAAAAACAGGAAAAATGTATTTTGCAAATTTCATGGTTACTTTGTTTTGTAACTGCCGGCAAAATCCATCACGGTCATGTTGCCATATTCGGGATGGCTGCCGGTTGCCACGCCCATCATTTTAAAATCGGCATTCAGGAAGTTTTTGCGGTGTCCGCGGTTTTTAACTCCATCGTCAATCAGCAGGTAAATTACAATTTGCCTTGCATTGGTGCCACCGTAGGCAATGTTTTCCGCTATGCGGATATTCCAGTTCCCATAGCGCTCCATGCGTTCGCGCGATTTTGAACGGTCGCTTCCAATGTGGCCGGTTCGGCCCGTTTTTGATTGGTCTTTTACATGGTCAGTGGCAGCTTTCGTGAGTCCGCTGCTGGGATAAATTATGGGAAGTGGCTCTTGTTTTTTCAGCACACGAACACATTCGTAAAGTGCCTGCACACCTTCGCGGGTAAGTAATGGTTTGTCGCCGGGATAATAGAGCAATTTTTGTTTGTAATTACTGGCCAGCGGGGCTATAAATTCTTCAGCATATTTTACCGGATTGGAACGTAGTTTATTAATTTCCAGAAAAATTTCTTTTTCCAGAGGTGAAAGGAAACGTGCATTGGCTGCGGTGTTTAAAGTCGCATCGTTCCAGTCCGCATTGTTGTCATTTGCTGAAACGAGTTCGCTTACAAAAACTGTCAGAAATGCCAGAAGCATTATTCCTTTTCTCTTCATAATTATTCTCTTTTTTCGTCGTTTTTTACTTTGCCGTCTTCCAGCGTAACCACACGGCGCGCTTTGTTGACCACCCGCTGATCATGCGTTGAAAATATAAACGTAATATTTTCATTTTTATTAAGCTGTTCCATAATATCGAGCAGGTTTTCAGTCGATTTTGAATCGAGGTTGGCGGTAGGTTCATCGGCCAGCACAAATTTGGGTTTTGATGCCAAGGCTCTTGCAACGGCCACCCGCTGTTGCTGTCCTCCCGAAAGTTTTGAAGGCCGGCGATCCATCATTTCACCCAACCCAACTGCTTTCAATAATTCGGTGGAACGTGCTTCGCGGTGTTCTTTTTTAGCGCCCTGCAAATGCATCACAAATTCCACGTTTTCTTTAGCTGTGAACACCGGTATCAGGTTGTAGGCCTGAAACACAAATCCAATGTTGAACATTCTGAAATCAGTGAGCTTACGCGACGAAAGTGTATTGATTTCCACTCCGTCGATAATTACGGTGCCTTCCGTGGCATCGTCGAGGCCGCCCACCACATTCAGCAAAGTGGTTTTTCCCGAACCCGAAGGGCCAACAATTGCAGTGAATTCGCCTTCTTCAATGGAAAGGTCAACTCCATTCACTGCATGTACAGGAACAGAATTGTCCTCGTACGTTTTTTTCAGGTTTTTGATTTCTATAATTTTCATGACTATAATTTTTTAATGCATTAATGCAAGAATGCATGAATATGAGATTGCATTAATGTTTAGAATGAAGTCTTTTATAAGTTGTGTCTTTCGATTTTGTTGTAATTTTCAAAATTTCTGTTCCTTCGTCCAGTAGTCTTTTCAACTCCATTGGGTCGTTTGATAAATTGGAATCTTCGATGACTTCGAGCCAGAATACAGATTCGTCTGCTTCTTCTACAACAATACAAAGTTTGCTGAAGAATTCTGCATCCGACCTTCCCCTGCATGCCGAACGGTAATTGGCACCCACCGAAGTCGCTGCTTTCACCAATTGGTAAGTAACTACCGCTGAGGCCCTACATTTTTTCAACGAATCGCAAAAGAGAATAACATCTACACCAAATTTTTTGGTTCGTTTTTTTAATCCCTCTACAAATATATTTTTTTCTTCCATGGTTTTGTATTTTAATGCATTAAGGCAAAAATGCATTAATGCATGAATTCATTCTTAGCTCCTTATATAAATTATTCGTTTCATTTCATTTTCTCATTCAATCATTTATGCATTCAAGCCTTTACTCCTTTATGCATTCATGCATTGTTTCCTTCCTGCCTTTCCTACTCCGTCCTCGTCGCCTCTGCCGGATTCAGTTTCAGCGCTTTGCGTGCAGGCCAAACTGCTGAAAGCACACCGGTAATAATAACCAGAATACCAATGGTTATCAGTGTTTCACCACGCAGTGAAGTGTATATCTGAGAGGCAAAGCCGTATTCTTCCAGTCCCTGGGCAAACATGGCAAGGTTGATGGGCCGGGTTTCGAAAAACTTTGTAACCACTGAGCCAATCAACATTCCCAAAATTCCACCGGAAATAGTAAGCAGAACCGATTCCAGGATAATCATGAAGAAAATCCGTCGTCTGTTCATTCCCACCGCCATCAGCATCCCGATTTCTTTTACCCGTTCCAGAACCGCCATCAGCATGGTATTGATGATGCCAAAACAGAGTGCCAGCAAAATTATCAGGATAAAAACATACATATACTGGTCCATGGAATCGGTAAGCAGCGACATTTCAGGGCTGATTTCCTTCCAGGTTTGCACCTCGTAATTTCCGGCCACTTTTTGGATGGATGGTTTAACAGCAGATGCCTCGTCGCCGTTTTCCAAAAGAATTGCAATTTCGTGTGCAGAGTTGTCTTCCATTCCCAGCTGCGCCTGCAAATCCTTAAATTTTACAAACAGGGTCGATTCATCGTAACTTGTGTTGGTGGTGCGGTAAATTCCGCTTACCCTGTATCCTTTGACGGACAGGTTTCCGTGGCGGTCAACCATTTGCACATTTATGCGCGTTCCCACTTTCAGTCGAAGTCGTTTTGCCAATTTTTCGCCCACAACCACCGGGGGCATCCGGCTGTCGTGTTCCAGGTAAGCGCCATCAACTATTTTCTCCCAGATGTCGGTCACCTTTTTTTCCTGTTCGGGAACTACGCCAATGAGTTTTCCTCCACCGGTTCCGTGGGCAGCCATAATAAACGGCTCGGCAATCAACCGTTTGCTTGCTGCGACAACTGAATCGAGCGCTGCAATATTCCAGAGAATTTCATCTGCATTATCAATTTTTAAGGCAATGTCGCTGTTTACCAGGAACTCCGGGGCATGAACCTGAAGGTGGGCCAGTTCGGTTTTGGTAGCCGATTCAATGCGTGCATCCACAGCTCCCTGCATAAACGCCATGGTAAATACCCCGGCAAACAAACCCAGCGCAATGGCTGCAATCATTACGAGGCTTCTCAGTTTATTGCGCCAAACGTTTCTCCATGCAATTGACCAAATCATATCTTTTTGTTTAAAGTTAAAAGTTTCAAGTTCCAGGTTCCAGGTTTCAGTTTCCAGGTTCAAAAGTTTCGCTCCTCGTCATCAGTCATCGGTCATTAGTTTTTTATGTAATCAAATTAAAAATGCGCTTGTAAACTGTAACTGTTTACTGTAAACTTTCTTCACGCCCGCAAAGCGTTTGTTATTTTTAGCCGGTAAATGTTATATACCGGGAAAATGGCAATAAACAGGCTGATAAAAAATACCAGGATCATCTGGTTGTAGAACAGCGAAGGCTGAATGGAAAAGAACATGTAAGGTTCCATACCGTACTGAACCGTTGCTGTGGCCATTTCTCCCGTGAGCGGAATGGGATTGTGATAAAACCAGAGGCAGAACAGGTAACTTACTGCCAATCCGATGGTACAGCCAATAATTCCGATAAAAAGTGTTTCAAGCAAAACTACAATAGCCATTTTTCGCTTTTTCATACCCACGGCGTGGATGACACCAAACTCACGGCGGCGCTCTTTTACCATCATCATAATTACGCTGAACATGCCAAAAGCAATAACCAGGTACAAAATTCCAAGCATAATAATACCGCTTGCCCGGTCACTTTGAATCAGTTGTTCAATTTCGGGTTGCATTTCCACCCAGGTAAGCACTGTTTTTTCAGAGGATAATAAGTTCCCGATGGCATTTTTCAGGTGGTTTACCTGGTAATGGTCGTTGGTCATCACCACCAGCGAAGTGGACAAGCCATACGCTGAATAAAACTCACGGGCAGTTTCAATATCAAGGAGCACAAGCCTTTTGTCGAATTCCTGGTTGGGGTGTTCCATAATTCCTTTCACCGGGAAAAGTCCGTTTGCGCTAATTCCGTGGTATCCCTGTCCAATCATTACCAGTGTGTCGCCCACGGTGAGGTTCAGAAAATCGGCCAGTCCTTTTCCCAGCACCACACTTTTGTCGCCCGGTTGAATGAATTCGCCGGCTTTTATTTTTTTTGAAATCGCCGTGATACGGTTTTCCGCTTCAGGTTCAATGCCCAGTACCATGCCCGGTTTGCTGTGCTGGTGATTGGCTGCCAGGGCAAAAGATTCCAGCCGGTGCGAAACCAGTGTGACATCTTTAAGATTTTCAATTTGGTGTATCAATTCAGGCGAAAATTCCATGCTGTTTTCCAGTGTGCGTTCTTCCCAGTAAGCCGTATCCTGGACCTGCAGGTAGCCCGAGTAGAATTTCACCACGTTTTCAATCATGCTGTCGTATGAACCTTCCTGCATGGAACGCATCCACGAAGCCAGCAACACACTGAAAATGATGGATG
>Ga0102929_1002936_pt1 | contig 10144 bp, 11 predicted proteins | sample SalPonR1_B_D2_MG_FD_78510 | JGI IMG/M metagenome (GOLD analysis project Ga0102929, IMG submission 78510) | Salt pond soil microbial communities from South San Francisco under conditions of wetland restoration - Salt Pond MetaG R1_B_D2_MG | ecosystem: Environmental > Aquatic > Marine > Intertidal... | reverse complement strand
TCCTGTCCCCTGGCCTCTCTCCGGGGGAACTCCTGATCGAGGGCGACCTCGTTCTCGACGGCGGCACGCTCGATCTCGAGATCGGCGGCACCGAAGCGGGCCTCTTCGATGTGATCTCCGCGGACAGGATCATCGCCGATGGGGCCTTCGACATGATGGTGACCTTCGTGGGCGGCTACGTGCCCGAGGTAGGGGATACGGTGTCGTTCCTGAAGGCCGGCGCCTTCGTCGGCGACGTCTTCGCGAACGCCTCGCTGCTCTTTGAGAGCGGGTTCGACGGTAACTTGTTCTTCGACAACGACGGCAACGTTTCACTCGGCGTGACGATGTCGGTCATCCCGATCCCTGCCCCTGCGGCCCTGCTCCTCGGCGCGCTCGCGTTGCTCGGCGCTTGGGGGCAATCGCGGCGGTGGGCCGGATGAGAGACGCACACTCCCTCGCGGGCACCCGCCGCCGAGGATTCGCGCGAAGACATGATCTCGGCTTAGGGGATCTGTCTGCGGCACCTATTTCAATTGGAGGTCAGAATGTTTGACCAATCGATTATCTCCTGGAGAAGGACAGTGCTGGCGCTCATGGTCCCGATAGGAGCTGTCGCGGCAGGATGCAGCAGTGGAAACGGTATCGATACAGCGAATGATGAAACAACATCAGGGACCGGGCTGCCGACCTCGGAGATTCCGACAAAATTCATCGCGGAGACCTTCGAGTTTGTCGGCCTCGATGGTGACACCGGGAGCGCAGGCAACTTTCTGGTTCGTTTCGCAGAGGGCGGATCCTTCGAGGGCACGGTCGAAGTCGTAGATGCGGACACCATCATACTCGTGACGGATGAATTTCCAGGAACGGATGTCGAGATAAACTACAATTCCGCGACGGGGTTCTGGGAATGGGACGCGGGCACCGGAAATCCGGTGCAGTGGGAGGTCGTGGACCGCGGGGACCTCCTCAGGCTCATGCTCGTGAACCCCGGTCCAAGCGACGGCTTCATCGTAACTGGCGGGTTCGGCTTCGAGACCATGGACATGCCGACCACCGGATCGGCGATCTACTCGACGGACAGCTTTTCGCAGGTGATACTCAGGGACGCGACCGCCGACCCATCGGACCTGAACGGGAGCCTGTCCGTTAGCGATGGGGTCGCTCTGAATGTAGACTTTGGTTCCGGGGGCACCGTCACCGGCTCGGTTTTCAAAGGTTCGGGTCTGGTCGATGCGGACAATGACGGCGACGATGACGATCGTTTTTCGACCGAGATCCTGCTCGACGGGACAGTGAGCGGGTCGCGGATATCTGGCACGGTATCCGGAGGCACGACGACTTTGGACGTTGACGACACGGGCAACCCTGCGAACGTCAACCTCGACATTGCCGCTTCCGACGCCGACGGGCGGTTCTACGGCGACGGCGCGGATATTGTCGCCGGGAGTTGGGAAGGCACGTTCAATCTCAACGATGGCGATCCCTCCAAGCCGATATCGCAGGGCGATGCGATTGGATATTTCGAGGCTTCCATGGACTAGTCTGTTCGGACTTGCCCACCTCACGCGAATTAGGCTGAGTGGCGTGGTGACGGGCTATTGGAAGGCGGAGAGGCCCCCCACACGCACCACTGTCGCACCCAGGTTTTTCCGGCGCCAGGTTTTATGTTCGCAGAGTTTGAGATCTACCGAGAGCGGTATCCCAACCATCCGAACACGGCACGGATCGGCAGGCTGGTGCTCGATCCTCGGACCGGCAGTTCCGACATCAACCGCAGAACGTTCCACGGGCTCTGCCAATCCTCGAGCAGCTCGGACCGAGCTACTGCTTGTCGCTGGAATTCGGTAACGCAGGCGAGATAGTCCACACTCGGAACGATCTTCTCAGAGGGAACACGCATCCTCTTTACCGGGGTCGGACCTTAGTTCCGCTGCAGCGAATGCCCGTTCACCGCCCGATGGAGACCTACTCAGAACAGCCCGCGACGCAGCGGGGCATTGACCTCGTCATGGTCGTGCTTGGCTCGAATCCTGTTGCCATCGTCCGAGGAACATCGCGTCATTGACTGCTTCACGCTGCCCCGTTCCCGCTGTCAGGGCCGCAGCATCAGGCGCCAGCTCATCAGGAACCATGGCCCGTTCTCCGCCTCTGCCGCGACATCCCAAGCGATCACCACGCGCCCGCTCTCCTCCGAAAGCGCACTGTGCTTCGCCGCGTTCGTCGCGAGTTTATGCAGCGTAATCCACTTGCGCCACCGGGTGAGCGAAGAGAAGTCCACAGGAGGACGGTACTGGAAGAAGGTCATGGCAGAAGTGCTGGTAGTAGGGGTTTTCAACCGACCGAGCCAAAACCGCCTCATCCGACAGCCGGTAAGTGTGCGCGAGTTAGAGCAGCCCCGCCACGACGGCAATCGGGCCTTCGCCGCGCCGGGCACGAGGGCCTGTCGCCGACGGCTTGAGCCTGTTCCGACCGCGATTTACCTGCTAATCAATCACGGCGCCACAAGTGCAAGGTCTACTTCATTTTTCATTCGAACCAGCGCCGCATGCAGGTCCGCGATGAACGCGCGGCTGGCCATGGATTGTGTGGCATAGCCCGGCGTCAGAATTGACACACTGTTGGAAATACGTGGGCGGAAGCGCCGGATCGTCAGCCTATTTCCCTCGGGCGCTTGCAGCAGATGGCTATAGGCTGTGATCATATCGCAGACCATCGCACAGGCATTGGCGGCCACGAATTCGATGCCGGGCAGGAAGGTCCGTAACTCCAATCTCTTGTTGAGGGTGCATCCTGCAGCGCGGAATGCCGCCTCGGTCTGGATGGCGGTCACATGATTATCGAACAACACGGCCATCATTCGCCCGTCGAGATCGGCGGGTGTCACGACCTCCTCCGCCGCGAGCGGGTCACAGGCCGGCAGCACGCAGACGCATTCAAGATCATAGTCGCTTTGCTGGATCGAGGCGCGCCGCGCGGGGGTCTCGGAAAAACCGATGTCGTATTGCTGGGATGCGATCATGTCCACAATCAGGTCCGAGGACCGCATGATGAGTGACACGTCGAGATCGTCCTTTCCGACGAGAAACCGGGTCAGCAGCCGGGGGAGGAACACGCTTGAGGCGGCGGGATGGCAGGCGACCTGCAGCTTGCCGGATCGAAGTGTGCTGATCCGTTCCAGCGTACGTTCCGTTCGCTCGACCCGGCTCAGGATGTCGTCACATTCCTCGAGGAAAAAATGCGCCTCGGGCGTCGGTGTAAGTTTTCCGTGGGTCCGCACGAACAGCGCAAAGCCAAGTTGAGATTCAAGCGTTCGCACCATGGTTGAGACCGCAGGTTGGGTCCGGCCGACGGCCCGCGCGGCCTGGCTGATCGATCCCGAGCGCATCACTTCCCGAAAAGTTGACAGCTGTCTGAATGAAAGATGCATCTGGCCATAAACACGATTAATGGACTTAAAGCAATTATCAAATTGATTTTATGCTCGTTGTCCAGTCTCATGCTGAGAAATTCTACGCGGGAAGACGTGGCAGCGGGGGGCACATGGATGCATTCGCCAGATACCTTTTGACGGCGCTGATCTGTGTCGTGGCACTGGGCCAGTTCGTGCAGGTCATAACCCGCTACGTCTTGGAAGTGCCCGTTATGGGGCTTGAGGAGACGATGCTTTATCCCACGCTTTGGCTCTACATTCTCGGGTCAGTCAACGCGTCGCGAGAGAACACCCACATCCGCGCAAACGTGTTGGAGATCTTCATCAAGACTGACCGCGGCCACACGATCCTGGCGATCGTCGGCGAAATTATCAGCCTTATCGTGGGCCTTTGGCTGCTTTCTTGGGCATGGGATTACACGCGCTATGCCTGGCGGGTCTGGCGGGAAAGCCCGACTCTCTACATCCCGACCTTCTATTCCGATGTTGCGCTGGTGATCGGGCTCGGGCTGATGATGGTCTATACGGCCTGGCACCTGTGGCGGCACGTCCGCAGCCTCCGGACGGGAGAGCCGGCATGATCGAGGTCGCGCTCGTCGCCATTGCCATTCTGGTCATCGTCCTGACGCTTGGCGTACCGCTGCCGTACTGCTTCGGCGCTGCGCTGATGGTGATGTACTTCATGGGCGACGTGACGATGAAGGGCATGATCCTCTGGGGCTTCCAGCAGCTGGGCAATCCTGTGCTTCTCGCCATTCCGCTTTTTGTACTCGCTGGCACGATCATGTCTGAAAGTGGAATCGCGGCGTCACTTCTTCGCTTCGTCAACGCCTTTATCGGCCATGTGCGCGGCGGCTTGGGTGTCGTCGCTGCAGTGTCGTGCGCGGTAATCGGGGCAATCTCCGGCTCGGGCCTGACAGGTATTGCGGCGATCGGGCCTTTGCTGATCCCCGAAATGGAGAAGCGCGGCTATCCGCGTGAATACGCCACTGCGCTGATCGCCAACTCGTCGATCCTCGGCCTGCTGATTCCCCCGTCGGTGACGATGATCGTCTACGGCTGGGTGACGGACACTTCCATTCTGGCTTGCTTCCTCGCCACGCTCGGTCCTGGCCTTCTTATCATGGTGTCATTCTCGGTGATCAATCTTGTCATGGCGCGCAAGTTCAACCTCATACTCGACGAAAAGCCATCCTTTTCGGAGCTCTCAGGCGAGGTCGCTCGGCGCGGATTTCATGCCTTTCCGGCGCTGCTGATGCCGGTGATCATACTGGGTGGCATTTACGGCGGGGTTATGACGCCAACCGAGGCCGCTGCGGTGGCCGTAATTTACGCCGTTCCCGTAGGGTTCCTGATCTACAAGGGCTTGAAGCCGTCCAACTTCCTGTCGGCGGGCAAGGAGGCCGCGACAGCTGTCGGCGCGATCATGATGATGATCCTCTTTTCGATGATCCTGAGCCAGATGTTCGTTTACGAGAGCATTCCGCAGCAACTGGTGGAAGGCATCTTCTCGATCACCGAGAACAAGGTCTTGTTGCTCATTATGATCAACATCCTATTATTCCTGGTGGGCATGGTGGTCAACGACGTGACCGCAATCATCCTGATCGCGCCACTCCTGTTGCCCTTGATGAACGCCATTGGGGTCAGCCCTGTCCAGTTCGCCGCGATCATGGGTGTCAACACCGCCATGGGCGGAGTGACACCGCCCTATGCCTCGATCCTCTACCTTGGTGCCCGCATCGGCAATGTGAAGGTGACCAAGGTCATCCCGCCTGCCATGAAACTCATTCTCTTCGGCTATGTGCCCGTGGTCTTCCTGACATCGCTATGGCCCGACCTGTCGCTCTTCCTGCCGCGTTTCTTTGGATACGACGTGGCGCCCTGACCACCCTAAAACACGCAACCCAAAAGGAGGAAACACAAATGAAACATGCATTCCTGACAACGGCTGCCGCGGCGCTGTTGACGCTTGGCTCGTACGCCCAGGCACAAGACCTCAAGATGAGTCATGTGCGCCCGCAGGACGCCACCATCGACGTGGAATTGCGCGCCTTCTCGGCGGCTGTGGCCGAGGCCACCGGAGGCGATGTTAATGTCGAGATCTTTCCCGCCTCAGCCCTCGGCGACTACACAACGGTGCAGGAGCGCGTCAGCGTGGGCGCCATCGATATGGCGACGCAACCGGCGGCTACTGCTGCCGACCGTCGCATGCAGATCAGTTCTTTCCCCTACCTCGCCGGAAATTGGGATCAGGCCCGTGCGGTCTATGGCCCGGGCGGCGTCGTGCGTGAGGTCGTGGCAGAGCTGTATTCCGAGCAGGACATCACCATGCTGGCCGCTTATCCGGTCTATTTCGGCGGTATCGCTCTTAATGTTGAAAACGCGAATGCAGGCTCCGTCGAACCAAACGGCATCAAGGTTCGCGTGCCGGGAATCAAGAGCTTCCAGCTGACGGGAGAAGCACTGGGCTACATTCCGTCGCCGATCCCCTTCTCTGAAGCCTTCACCGCCGTGCAGACCGGAGTCGTGGACGGCGTGATCGGCTCCGGCGCAGAAGGTTACTATGCCTCGTTCCGTGATGTGACCAAAACCTACATTCCGGCCAACACCCACTTCGAAGTCTGGTATATGATCATCTCCAACGAGAGCCTCGCAGGCCTTTCGGAAGAGGATCAGGCCGCGCTCATGGAACAGGCGGAAGCCTTTGAGGCGACCCGCTGGGAGGTCGCCGAGGCTGATCAGGCTCGCAACGAGCAGCGTCTGGTTGACGAGCTGGGGGCGACCCTCGTCGAATTGAGCGATGAGCAACTCGGCGCCATGGCCGCAAAAGCCCGCGCCGACGTCTGGCCTGCCGTTCTGGAAGATGTGGGTGCCGGTTGGGGTCAGGCCATCCTCGACAAGGTCGCCGCATCCGGCAACTGAGCTATGCATTGACAGGGCGGCGCCGGAGTCCGCCCTGTCGCTAATGTCCACGCCAAGGGCCGAGTCATGGACACCGATTATGCCATCGTCGGGGGCGGAGTTGTCGGCCTCTCGGTTGCTTGGGGCCTGCTCAAGCGCGGGTGCACGGTGACAGTTCTGGACGGCGATGACGGATCTTTCCGGGCCAGCCGGGGCAATTTCGGGCTGGTCTGGGTGCAATCCAAGGGGATGAACCAGCCCAGCTACGCTCGCTGGTCACAGCAATCCGCCGCGATCTGGGCCGAGTTTGCCGAGGAACTGGGCCACAATACGGGACAACCCGTGCCGCTCGAGCAAAACGGCGGTTATGATCTGCATTTCTCGGAGGAGACACTGCAGGCGACGGTCTCGAAGTACGAGAAACTTAAAGTCCAGTTGAACGGCGACTACCCGTTCGAAGTTCTGGGGCACAATGCCCTGCGCAAGGAAGAGCCGCATATTGGCCCCAAGGTTGTGGGTGCAATCCTGCATCATCAAGACGGTCATGCGAATCCGCTCAGGCTCTTGAGGTCTTTGGCCGCTGACGTGCGCCGCATGGGCGGGCGGGTGATGACCGGCAAGAACGTGACGGATGTTGCAAAACCGGATGACTTTCGTATCACCTGCGCCGATGGCACGGTGGTCAGTGCAGGAAGGATCATCCTGTCGGCCGGTCTCGGGGCGGCTCAGCTTGGCCCGAATATGGGCTTCAAGGCTCCGGTCCGCCCGCAGCGCGGGCAAGTGTTGATTACCGAGAAGCTTCCGAAACTGATCAACCGCCCTTCGCTAATCGCCAGGCAGGTAGACGAAGGTGGCATTCAGATTGGTGCCACGAACGAAGAGGTAGGCCTTGACGACCGTGTCACCCAGCCGGGCCTTTCAGGCCTCGCTGCGGAAGCGATCGCCGCCTATCCAGCCCTCGGCAAGGCTCAGCTTGTCCGCAGCTGGGGTGCACTGCGCGTGCTGTCGCCAGACGGCCTGCCGATCTACCAGGAGAGCGCGGACATGCCTGGCGCGTATCTCGTGACGTGTCACAGCGGGATCACTCTTGCCGCGGCCCATGCACGGTTCCTGCCCGATTGGCTGGAAGGAACCCAAGCCGCGCCCGATCTGGAGGTTTTCAGTGAAAAGCGTTTCGCCATATCTTGAACTGGATGACAACCAACGCGTGCAGGTATCCTTTTGCGGTTTACCTCTCAACCTGCCCGATGGGGCTAATCTGGCCGCAGCTCTTCTTGCCGCCGGTGTGGAGGTCTTCCGGCACACCCCTGTATCTGGTGCGCCGAGGGCACCGTTCTGCATGATGGGTGCCTGTTTCGACTGCCTCGTCGAGATCGACGGTGTGGTGCGGCAGGCCTGCATGGTCGAGGTCTCGGAGGGATTGAAGGTGTCCAGACCACACGAGGCAGACGATGCACGGGCGTGATCTCGCTGTCATCGGTGCCGGCCCCGCCGGCATGGCCGCGGCGGCGAAAGCAGCCGAGCTCGGCCTGAGTGTCGCTCTTCTGGACGAGCAACCCAATGCGGGTGGGCAGATTTATCGTGATGTGGATCGGGTCGCGGCCCTGCGCGGGGACATTCTGGGCAAGGATTACACCGACGGAGCGGCGCTTACTGCCGGACTGCGCCACGACAGAATCAATCACATCAGGAGCGCAGTCGTCTGGTCCATCGAGGACGGATTCCGGCTTTTTTACACGAAAAATGGACGCGGTGCCCAGGTTGCTGCCGGGCGGGTGCTGCTGGCCACTGGGGCGCTGGAGCGTCCCATGCCACTTCCGGGTTGGACGTTGCCTGGTGTCATGACAGCAGGAGCGGGCCAGATCCTTCTGAAACAGTCGGGTGTAGTGGCACGGAACGCAGTACTGGCGGGATCCGGCCCGCTGCTTTACCTAATCGCCGCACAGATGGTGTGCGCGGGCAAACCGCCGGCGGCATTGGTGGAGACCCAGACGACCGGTGATATGATCGGTGCCATGCGTCATCTGAACGGAGCCCTGCGAGGCTGGACCTATCTGGTCAAGGGCCTGAAGATGCTCGCCATGATCAGCCGCGCGGGGGTGCCTCGCTACACTGGCGCGACTGGACTCGCAATTGATGGCGGGGAGAGGGCAGAGGCAGTGAGGTTTACCCGACGGGGGCGGACGCATCGTATCGTCTGCGATACGGTATTCCTGCACCACGGTGTAGTGCCGAACACGCAAGCCGCGCGCTCCTTGGGTGTCGCCCATGCTTGGGATGCCGCGCAGTCTTGTTTTGTCCCGTCCGTTGACGATTGGGGGCAAAGCGATGTGCCCGGTATCTGGATTGCGGGGGACGGGACGGGGATCGGTGGCGCGAAGGCGGCCGAGATCGCCGGTCGTCTCGCGGCACTGAAGATTGCAGAGCAGATGGGGCGGCTGACGGCGTCCGCTCGGGACGCACAGGCGGCGCCGCTGCGGGCCTCGCGGTCCCGCGAAAGGGCGGCACGCCCGTTTCTGGACGCCGCCTATCCCCCGTACGACGGGGCCATAGCGCCAGCTGACGACACGGTGGTCTGCCGCTGCGAGGAAGTCACGGCTGGTGAAATACGCAGCTATGCCAAGTTGGGATGCCTCGGCCCGAACCAGACGAAGGCATTTGGCCGCGCCGGAATGGGTCCCTGTCAGGGTCGCTATTGCGGACTGACGGTGACGGCGCTACTGGCCGAAGCGAACGGACGGACGCCCGACGAGACGGGCCACTACCGGATCCGCCCGCCTCTGAAGCCTGTCGCGCTGGGAGAGTTGGCCGCAATGGATAACCAGACACAGGATGCGGTGGGGAGACCGATATGATCGAACGGATCGAAACGAGTGAGCGCATGAGCAAGATCGTCAAGCACGGTGGCGTCGTCTACCTGTGCGGGCAGGTGGGGGAGGGAACATCGGTGGCCGCTCAGACCCGCGATTGCCTCGCCCGTGTTGATGTCTTGCTGGCCAAGGCCGGATCATCCCGCCAACAGATGCTTCAAACTGTGATCTGGCTTGCCGATATGGCCGATTTCGCAGATATGAACGCCGTTTGGGATGCCTGGGTACCGGAAGGTCATGCCCCGGCCCGTGCCTGTGGTGAGGCGGTACTTGCACGTCCGGAGCTGAAAGTAGAAATCATTGTCACCGCGGCTTGTTGATTTCCAGCATGCCGCTTCACGTCTGTGTGACGGCCGCCATCATTTTCATCACTTTGCGCCTGTTCATGCCGGCTTCTCGGGATCGATGGGAATTTGAAGGAATTGCAGCCACCGGTCATACGCCTCGCGCTGCCATCTGCGCCGCCTCGAATTCATTCGGGTCCAGAGAGTCGCTGGCGTCCTCGTCGAACCTGTCGAACATGCTCCGGTGACCGCCAAGAAACTCGGACATGTGCACCCGGCCGTCTTCATCTGAGTCGAAAGCGGTGAGCGGGCGGGCAGGCCCTACAAACTCGTCCTCTATGAGGAATCCGTTCCCATCGGAATCCATCTCCGTGAACTCTCGTATCCGGACCTGATAGGCCTCCTTCCATGTGATTGTCTCGCTTCCATCGGCATCGAGACGAGCGAACGCGTCCTCTGCGCCCTGGGCGGCGCCCACGATCGCCCATGAGGCTGCGACGAATCCGATCATCGCGGCGGCTTTCCTGGTGGCGAGCATCGACGCTCCCTCTCTCAAGCGTTTCATGCTCGCTCATCTGACCGAAACACTCAGTTGTCCCCTCATCGGCCAAGCGGACGTTCCTCATTCTTCCTGCATCGATGATGCGCCCGAAAAAACGGGTGTATTGGTTGAG
>Ga0102929_1002935_pt1 | contig 10144 bp, 8 predicted proteins | sample SalPonR1_B_D2_MG_FD_78510 | JGI IMG/M metagenome (GOLD analysis project Ga0102929, IMG submission 78510) | Salt pond soil microbial communities from South San Francisco under conditions of wetland restoration - Salt Pond MetaG R1_B_D2_MG | ecosystem: Environmental > Aquatic > Marine > Intertidal... | reverse complement strand
CTCGCGGTACATTTTCGATTCCGCCAAGGTGCTGAATTGCGGGCCTTCCATCGCCAGATAGGTGCCGCCATCATGCACCGTGACGCCCGCCGCGCCCGCCGCCTCGGCACAGGCTGCGCCCAGTCTGGGGCAGGTGGGGTGCGCCACGCTGACATGGGCCACGCAGCCGGTTCCGAAAAAGCTTTTGTCGCGGGCAAATGTCCTGTCAATGAACTGATCGACAATCACGAAATCGCCCGGCGCCATGTCTTCGCGGAAACTGCCGCAGGCGCTGACACTGATCACATCCGTCACGCCCAATCGCTTCAGCGCGTCGATATTGGCACGATACGGCACGGTGCTTGGCGAATGCACATGCCCGCGCCCGTGACGCGGCAGAAACGCCATGCGGATGCCGTCCAGCACACCTGTCAGGATCTGGTCACTGGGATCGCCCCACGGGGTTTCGACGCTGACCCATTCGGCCTTGTCCAGACCCTCGATCTGATACAGCCCCGATCCGCCGATCACGCCCAACATGGTGTTCATAGCGCTTGCCCTTTCTTTTGCCCGGAAATGGCACAGAATACCGTTCCAGACCAGTTTGCAACCCGGCCTCGGCCTTATGGCGAGACGTAATGCGGGTCGCGGACGGCCCCATCGTCCAGTCGCACCCTGTCGAACAGCGTGTAGCCGTCCTTTTCGATCTGATGCGCGCGGGTGTAGTCGAACGCCGCAAAGAACCGCTCGGTGCCATAGTCAAGCAACGTGACACTCGCCCAGTCTTGGATGATCTTATCATAATTCGACGACAGCTTTCGACTGCGCGGATTCAGGTTGCTGACCAGCAAAAGGCCCGTCGGCTCGCAGCCCAGAACGGTCAGCTTGAGATCGGGGCGATACGCCTGCAAAATCGGGATGATCTTCCAGACATCCCCGGTCCAAGCCTCTGCGGGGGCGTTGTCCAGATCGCGTGTCGTCATGTCGTGGTTGTAAGGGCAGCAATCATGAATCGCGATCACACCATCGGGGTTCGAATGGCGTTCGGTGTTTATGAAATCGCGCAGCAGGTATTCGATCAGATGCATCCCGTCCAGAAAACTAAAGCTTAACTGCGCGCGTATCGCACGTAGAAAACCGCCGTCAAAAAACGCGTCGCTGGTTTGTTGCATGATATGCAATTCGGGCTTTGTATTGACGACATTCCGTTCGATCCGGAAATACGGATCGACGGCGATTGTCTTGCCTTGTGCCGCTTCAAAGATGCGCCCGCCGCGACAGCCGATTTCAAGATACCACTCAAAGGCCAAATTCTTGTGCAGGCGTTTGATGAAACGTCTGTATGGCTTGTCATTGGGGGGGATGAACATGTGCGAAACGACCTGACAGAATAATGGAAAACACGGGTATTCTAGCGAATGCCGCGACCGGGGCAATTGCCCGGATATAACCGGGCCGCAAAGTGAGTCTTTTACTCAACACTTTCAGCCGCCGCATATGCCTTGAAGGCGCAGCCAGTCGCCGTCGCTTAGAATGGCTGCGGGCGGCTGGTTGGCGAACGGATCGGCTTCGATCAACGCCAAGGTGGTCTCGCCCGAAATGTCCAGCGCATAGGCATAAGGGGTCGAGCGCACGCGGGTGTCCTTGAACGCTTTCAGCAAGGCGTCTTGGGACAATGCCAAAGGGGGTGATGTCAGCAAATGCTGGGCATAGCGGTCCAAACTGTCCTCATCCAGCGCCCCGGTGGTCAATAGGCGCAAAGTGGCCCAAAGTCCTGCATGTCGCAGCACATCCTCCAACGGGTCGCCTTGCGCGGCACGCAGGCGCTCGGCAACGACGAAGCCTGCGACCACATCGGGTTCTTCATGATCTTCCACAAGGTTTTTGCCGATCACGATGGTGCCGCCGGGCAGATGCACGGTGGTATCGACCCCGTCGCGCACAATCGCCATCGGAACTGGCGTCCCACCGCCGCCAAGGCGCTGCGCCAGCCGGTCCAGCGCCGCACGACCGCCCGGATCACGACAGGCCGGGCCGGTGACGCGCTCCATGTGGCGGCGCAGGGCCGCGCCAATCTCGGCGCGCTTGACCTGCGGCACAACCCCCAAAGCGTGATCCCGCGCGGCACCGGGCAGCCAGAATACCGCTAGCGCCAGCACCGCCAAACAGCAGGCCCCGAACATCACCAGCCGCAATCTGCCGGGATGCGGCCTGCGCCGGTCCACAGCCGCCCGCAGCTTTTCGATGGCGTCGATCATCGCACCTTCGTCAGCGGGCAATTCCAGTGTTTCGCCGGGGTCGCCGTCGGGATGATATATCGCCGGGGTTTGCCCCGGATTGGCCCGTTGAATGGCAGCCAGCGACCAATGCGCAAGCGGCCGCTCGCGCAGGTCGGTAATCACCAGCGTTGCATCCCCGATCGAAACGATGACATCGTTGCGCTGATCGGTGGGGGACGCACGCCACAGGCCCGATGCCTCAAGCCTTTGGTATTCGCTCAATGCTGTCATCGTTGATGTGGGCCTGCTCTGCCTCTGCCGCACCACGATAGCACGGCTTTACAGACCCCGTCCATCCGCCAGCCTACATGACGCGTGCCAGTCGGCGCAGCTCAAACTTCTGGATTTTGCCGGTCGCGGTTTTGGGCAAGTCCTGAAACATCACCCGCTTGGGGCATTTGAACCCCGCCAGACGGTCCCGCGCAAAGGTGGTCAAATCATCTTCGGTGGTTTCGGCACCATCCTTCAGCTCGATAAAAGCACAGGGCACCTCGCCCCATTTTTCATGCGGCATGGCGACCACGGCGCACAGCAGCACCGCCGGATGCATCATCAACACGCCTTCCACCTCGACCGAGCTGATATTCTCGCCGCCGGAAATGATGATGTCCTTCGCCCGATCGGCGATTTGCAGGTAGCCATCCGGGTGCTGCACGGCGATATCACCGGAATGGAAATACCCGCCCTGAAACGCCTTTTCGGTGGCTTTGGGGTTTTTGTAGTAGCCTTTCATCACCGCATTGCCGCGGATCATGATTTCACCCTGCTCAGTCCCGTCCATCGGGATTTGCGACATGATTTCAGGGTCCATCGCGGTGATGTCGTCCATCATCGGCATCAACACGCCGGTGCGGGCCTTGATCGCGTAGCGTGTTTCGTCGTCCTGATCGGTCCAGTGCGGTTGCCACAGGCATTCGGTGACATGGCCATAGGTCTCGGTCAGCCCATAAACCTGCGTGACCTTGAAGCCCAAAGGTTCAATCGCGCGCAAGGTGGCGGCCGGCGGCGGCGCGCCGGCGGTGAACACATCCACAACATGATCAAAGCTGCGCCGTTCGCTGTCCTTGGCGTTCACGATGGTGTTCAGCACGATTGGCGCGGCCCCGAAATGAGTGACGCCCTCATCGGCGATGGCGTCATAGATTGCCGCTGCGGTGATATCGCGGCAACAGATCAGCGTGCCGCCCAGCATCGGCATCATCCAAGTGTGGTTCCAGTTGTTGCAATGAAACATTGGTACGATGGTCAGATACTTGGCCTGCCGCGGCATCGGCCAACTGACGGCGGTTCCCATCGTCATCAGATACGCCCCCCGGTGGTGATAGACCACGCCCTTGGGCCGACCCGTGGTGCCCGAGGTGTAATTCAGCGCAAGGCTTTCCCATTCGTCCTGCGGCATGATCCAGTCAAACTCGGGATCGCCCGAGGCGAGCAGTTCTTCGTATTCCATATAGTGGCCATGGCTATGCACGCCTGCCGCGTCATCGGCCACCTCGATCACGATGGGCGGGGGGCCTTCCATTTCCTCAAATGCTGCGGCGGCGACTGGCAGGAACTGCGGATCGACCAGCAACACCTTGGCCCCACCGTGATCCAGGATATAGGCAATCGTTCCGGCCTCCAGCCGGGTGTTGATCGTGTTCAGAACCGCGCCGCAGGCGGGCACGCCGAAATGCGCTTCGGCATGGGCGGGCAGGTTGGGCAGCAAGGTGGCCACCACATCGCCTGTTTCAACCCCAAGCCGCGCCAGCCCCGAGGCCAACCGCGTGCAGCGGTCGTAATACTGCGCATATGTGTGGCGCGTGTCTTGATACACGACAGCGTCGTGGTCAGGGAAAAGCCGCGCCGCGCGCCGCAAATGCGACAAAGGTGTCAAAGGCACGAAATTGGCTGTATTGCGCCCCAGCCCGGTTTCGTCCGCCATCCAGCCCATGATGTACCTCCCTGATTCATCTGTGTTGTGGTTCGCCGAGAATATTGAGAATTCCATCTCAATCAATTTAAATGTCAGACAATTCAATCATAACCTGTCGCTTGCCGCGCCTCGCGACTGCATTTAGCGTGGCTCAAATGATCATTTCCCACGGGCGCAATTATATTTTCGTGCATATTCCCAAGACTGGCGGCACCTCGATGGCGCTGGCGCTTGAGGGGCGGGCGATGAAGGATGACATCCTGATCGGCGACACGCCCAAAGCCCGTAAACGCCGGCACCGGGTGAACGGGGCCGAAGCCGCGGGGCGGCTGTGGAAACATTCAACCCTTGCCGATATCCAAGGTTTGGTGCCGTCCGAGCAAATCCAACGCGCCTTTGTGTTTACCATGGTCCGCAACCCGTGGGATCGGATGGTTAGCTATTACCATTGGCTGCGCGCGCAGAATTTTGACCATCCTGCAGTGCATCTAGCCCGCGCGCAGGAGTTTAGCGGCTTTTTGAATGCCCCCCAAACGCAGCAGACGATCCGCGCGGCGCCCTATGGCAGTTACATGCGTGGGCCGAATGGCGCCGAGCACTGCGATGCCTATATCCGGCTGGAACATATTGAACAGGATGCCGCGCCGCTGTGGACCCATCTGGGGTTTCGACTGGCCTTGCCGGTCTCGAACCCGTCGCAGCGCGTGCGCGACTATCGTTTTTACTACAATCAATGTGACGCGAATCTGGTGCAAAGCTTGTGCCATGCGGATGTTCGGCGCTTTGGATACAGCTTTGACGGGTAAAATCGTCGCCATAACCATAGCCAATCCCGAACAAGGCCGTTCGTTGGCGCAATATTGTCAACAATGCCTTAATCAAGCCGTTTTTTAGACCAAGGAGGGGCACGAGAATCAACTTTACCTTAACCCATCGGAACACACGGCCGGCTGCCACCGGCTTGATGAGGGGATGGAACACATGTTTGGGTGGATGTCTGCAAACCAATCCAAGGGGACCAAACGAATGACCGATGTCACGGGTGCCTATGACGGCGGTGCAACCGGGGTGATGTCGGGTTTGATCGAAGGCACCAGTGTTGCCACAGCGATGGGCTGGCGCCCGGTCGAGGCGATTGCGGAGGGTGACAAGGTGTTGACTTTCGATGCGGGACTACAGGTTGTGACCCGCATTGAGCGCCGCGCACTTTGGGCTGGCGAAACGGCCTGTCCGACCCGTTTTTGGCCGCTCGAAGTGCCCGCAGGGGCGCTGGGCAATCGCGAGGTGATGCAGCTGCTGCCTAATCAGGGTGTCATGTTGGAAAGTGACGCCGCCGAAATGGTCTATGGTGATCCCTTCACCTTGCTGCCTGCGCAAGCTTTGAACGGTGTGAACGGCATCCACCGTGTGCCGCCGCGCCACGGGACCGACGTTGTGATCCTGCATTTTGCGACTGAGCAGGTCGTCTTTGCGAATAGCGGCGCGCTGTTCTTCGCGCCGTCCTCGCGCGATTTGTTGGATCGGGCCTTTGATGGGGATACCCCGCCGCTTTACACAGTCCTGCCAATGGACGAAGCCGTGATCCTTGCCGAAGCGATCGAGCTTGAGGCCCAAGCGGCCACGGCCCCAGCCCATGTGCCGAACCCGGCGGCGATCTACGCCGCAGCCTGACGCCCCTTAGGTTCACCGTGTAAACGAAAACGCGCGCCCCGAACCGGGACGCGCGATTTTTGTCGTCTGGCCCTTTCGTCAGGCGGCTTGGGCGTCTGATCCAAACCGGGCGTAGAATCTTTGAGCCTTGTCGGCCATGTCGCGCAGCAGGGCGGGGCAGGCAAAGCGTGCGCCATGCGCGGCTTCCAATTCATCACAGCGTTCGGCGGCATAGGGCGTGCCGATGATGTCCAGCCAACTGAACGGCCCGCCCGACCAAGGCGCAAAGCCCCAGCCAAGGATCGCACCCACATCACCCTCGCGGATGTCCTCCAGCACCCCTTCTTCCAGTGCACGCACGGCCTCTAGTACCTGCGCGAACATAAGACGGTGCTGCACGCGTATCAGATCGGGCTGATCGTCGGCGTGCGGAAATTTCTGTGCCAGACCGTCCCAATACCCAAGGCGCTTGCCCTTTTCGTCATAGTCGAAGAACCCGGCATTGGCCTTGCGGCCCAGACGGCCTTCGCCTTCCATCCAGAAGATCACCTCGTCCACGGCCTCGTCGGGATAGTCATCGCCCATGGCCGCCTTGGTGGCGCGGGCAATCTTGGCGCCCAGATCAATCGAGGTTTCATCGACCAGTTGCAGCGGCCCAACCGGGAACCCCAATTGCCGCGCCGCATTGTCGATCAGCGCCGGTGCCACACCTTCGGCGACCATCCGGATGCCTTCGTTGATGTAGGGGATGATACAGCGGTTGGCATAGAAGAACCGTGCATCATTGACCGCGATCGGCGTCTTGCGGATTTGCCGGACGTAATCCAGCGCTTTGGCCACGGCCCGCGGGCCGGTGTGCTGGCCCTTGATGATCTCGACCAGCATCATCTTTTCAACCGGGCTGAAGAAATGGATGCCGATGAACTGCTCGGGGCGATCGCTGGCCTTGGCCAATTCGGTGATCGGCAGGGTCGAAGTGTTGGTGGCGAAAATGCAGTCGTCCCCGACCACCTCAAGAACCTTTTTCGTGACTTCGGCCTTGATCTTGGGGTCTTCGAACACGGCCTCAATCACCAGATCACAGCCTTTCAGCGCCGCGTAATCCGTGGTGGCGGTGATACGCTCCAGCACCTGCGCTTTCTTCTCTTCGGTCGCCTTGCCGCGCTTGATGCCCTTGTCCATGTAATCGGCGGTGTAGGCTTTGCCTTTGTCGGCGGCCTCTTGTTGCTGGTCGATCAGAACAACCTCCATGCCCGCCTGAGCCGAGACAAGCGCAATGCCCGCGCCCATCATGCCCGCGCCCATGACGCCAACCTTTTTGACCTTTTGATCAGGCACATCCGGGCGGTTCGCGCCTTTTTCCAGCGCCTCTTTGTTGATGAACAAAGACCGGATCATCGCGCTGGAACTGGGGTTCATCAGAACATTGGTGAACCATCGCGCCTCGATCTTCAGCGCGGTGTCGAACGGCACCAGCGCCCCTTCGTAAACCGCGCTCAGCAGCGCTTGGGCGGCGGGAAACGCGCCTTGCGTCTTGCCGTTGACCATCGCGCTGGCCCCCACGAACGTCATGAACCCCGCCGGGTGATAGGGCGCGCCACCGGGCATCTTGTAGCCCTTTTCATCCCACGGCTTGACGATCTTGGGCTCGGACAAAACCCATTCCTTGGCCTTGTCCAGTAATTCATCGGCGGGCACAACCTCATCAACCACACCGGCGGTTTTTGCTTTCTTGGGGTCGTTCAGCTTGCCCTCCAGCAGCAGCGGCGAGGCCGCCATCGCCCCCATCTTGCGCACCAGCCGCGTGGTGCCGCCCGCACCGGGGAAAATACCCACCATGATCTCGGGCAGGCCGATCTTGGCCTTGGGATTGTCGGCGGCGAAAATACGGTGGCAGGCCAGCGGGATTTCCAGCCCGATGCCAAGCGCGGTGCCGGGCAGGGCGGCGGCAATGGGTTTGCCGCCCTTGTTCTTGTCATCCATTCCGCCGCGCTCGATCTTGCGCAGGATGGCATGCATGCCCATGACACCTTCGAACAGGCCCTTGGCCGGGTCATCCCCGGCGTCATCGCGCATCTTTGCGATCACGTTCAGGTCCATCCCGCCCGCGAACGTGCCGTCCTTGCCGCTGGTAAGCACCACGCCTTTGACCGCGTCATCGGCCAGCGCATCGTCGATCAGCGCCTCAAGGTCCAGAAAACCCTGTTGGCTCATCACGTTCATTGACTTGCCGACCGTGTCCCAAGTAATCACGGCAACGCCATCGGCGCCTTTTTCCATCGTGAAATCAGTCATTTCAATCTCTCCTGTCACTTGGTCGCTTAGACGCGTTCGATGATCGTGGCCGCACCCATGCCGGACGCGATGCACAAGGTGGCCAGCCCGACCTCCTTGTCGCTGCGCTCCAGCTCGTCCAACAATGTGCCGATGATGATCGCCCCGGTGGCCCCCAAGGGGTGGCCCATCGCGATCGAGCCGCCATTGACGTTGACCAAGGCAGGATCGACATCAAACGCCTGCTGGAACCGCAGAACGACACTGGCAAAAGCCTCGTTCACCTCAAACAGGTCGATATCGCCGATTTTCATACCGCTGTCGGCCAGCGCCTTTTCGGTGGCGGGCACCGGACCGGTCAGCATGATCGTCGGATCGGTGCCGATCTTGGTGGTCTGATGAATGCGCGCGCGCGGTGTCAGACCCCATTTTTCGCCAAAGGCTTTCGAGCCGACCAGCACCGCCGCCGCCCCGTCCACGATCCCCGAGCTGTTGCCCGCATGGTGGATGTGGTTGATCCGCTCCAGATGCGGGTATTTCAACTTGGCCACCGCATCAAAGCCCGGCATCACCTCACCCATCTGCTGAAAGCTGGCGTTCAGCGCGCCAAGCGCCTGCATATCGGTGCCCGGACGCATGTATTCGTCATGATCCAGAATGCTCAGCCCGTTTTGATCCTTGACCTCGATGATCGAGCGCGCGAACCGGCCCGCATCCCACGCCGCCTTGGCGCGGTTTTGGCTGTCCACGGCCAGCGCATCGGCCTGATCGCGGGTGAACCCAAACTCGGTGGCGATGATGTCGGCGCTGATCCCTTGCGGAACAAAATAGGTGTCCATGGCAACGCTTGGGTCAACGGCAATCGCCGCCCCATCGCTGCCCATGGCCACCCGGCCCATCATCTCGACGCCGCCTGCGATATAGCCATCGCCGGCCCCGCCCATCACCTGATTGGCGGCCAGATTCACGGCTTCCATGCCGCTGGCGCAAAAGCGGTTGATCGCAAGGCCGGGAATGGTTTCGTCCAAGTCCGAGGCCAAAACCGCCGTGCGAGCCAAACAGCCGCCTTGCTCCATCACCTGCGTGACATTGCCCCAGATCACATCCTCGACGGCATGGCCCTCAAGCCCGTTGCGCTCTTTCACCGCATTCAGAACCTGCGCGCTCAGACGCACACTGGTCACTTCGTGCAGGGCGCCATCCTTGCGGCCCTTGCCGCGCGGCGTGCGCACGGCGTCATAAATATAGGCGTCGGTCATTGTCGTCTCCTCTGTCAGGCCCGGTCGGCTGGCGAGCCGGGCATCAGGTCATAAGGGTGTTTCCATCCGGGCAGCCCCTCGATATTCGAAAGCCAGCGGTCGATTTCGGGCCAGTCCGTGCGGTCAAAGCCAAACGGTTCGGGGTAGAACAGGTAAGCACAGCAACTCAGGTCGGCATTGGTCAGGCCTTCGCCCACGATCCAGTCTCGGCCCGCAAGATGCGCGTTCAGCGTGGTATAGGCCGCTTTCAGGCGCCCTTGCATGAAGGGGATCACACCTTCGGGGCGCTTGGCCTCGGGCAGGAAGTTCATCAAAAACCGTGTCATGCCGGCTTGGCTGCTCAGCTTGTGATTGTCCCAAAACATCCAGCGCATGATTTCCCGCGCCTCGTCCGGGGTGTCGCCGCCGAACTTACCGGTTTGTTCCGTGACATACATTTGCATGACGCCGGATTGCGTCAAGGTCACGTCACCGTCTGCCATCACCGGCACCTCGCCCATCGGGTTGAGGGCGCGAAAGGCCTCGCCTCGCGTCTCGCCATTGAAAAAGTCCACATAAACCGGCGACCACTCAAGCCCGGATAATTCCAAGGTCAGCGCGGCCTTGTAGGCGTTGCCCGACTCGCCGAAGCAGTAAAGCTGAATGGTCATGGCATGGTCCCCTTGGCAAATGTCACGGTGGGGGTGTTGCACCCCCACACCCCCGCAGAGTATTTTTCGAACAATGAAGCCGAGGCGTGTTTACCCGCTTTTAACCATGTATGCGTCACACTGACGACGCGCCACAGG
>Ga0102929_1002928_pt1 | contig 10158 bp, 10 predicted proteins | sample SalPonR1_B_D2_MG_FD_78510 | JGI IMG/M metagenome (GOLD analysis project Ga0102929, IMG submission 78510) | Salt pond soil microbial communities from South San Francisco under conditions of wetland restoration - Salt Pond MetaG R1_B_D2_MG | ecosystem: Environmental > Aquatic > Marine > Intertidal... | reverse complement strand
GCAGCAGAGGCAGGTGTACCGGTCGGTGCGACCATTACTGGCGTTAGTGCCGGTTCGAGTACGCTTGCCACGCTCGCTCCGGCCCCGTTCCAAACCTTCATCGCAGAGCACGCCCGTTCGTCGATTGAACTTACGTTCCAACAGGCAGACGACACACAGACGGTGAGCGTTACGCCGGCAACGGGAATCGTACCCGATGCGCCAGAGCGCCCAGTCATTGGAGTGTCGGTCGGGTTCTTGGTTACCGAATCGCTCGGATTATTTGCGGCGATACGCAAGGCAAGTACCAACACCATCGAGATGCTGGGCGCGGTTACCGTGGGGCTTTGGACACTATTGAGTCAGGCAGTCGTCGGCGAGGGTGATCTTTCGCAGGTCGCTGGGCCGGTTGGAATCGCCGGGATGGTAGGAGACGCTGCTGCCATCGGGTTTACTTCGCTGTTACTATTCACCGCCTTTATTTCCCTGAATCTTGCTGTCATAAATATGCTTCCGTTTCCTGCATTAGATGGTGGTCGCCTTGTTATGGTGGCGATTGAGGCGGTGACGCGCCGGCCGATTAATCCAGCCTGGGTACTTCGAGTCAACACCGTTGGCATCATACTATTACTAGGTCTCATGGTTCTGGTGACCGTTAATGACATACTGCGTTTAGTTGGCTAATATATATCGTATGCGACAATCACACCTATTTACCAAAACGCTGCGAGAAGCTCCGACTGACGAAGTGGCTCGAAATGCACAACTCTTGATTAGAGCCGGGTATATTCACAAAGAAATGGCTGGTGTGTACCAGCTACTACCACTCGGATTAATGGTAGTCCAAAACATTAAACAAATTGTGCGTGAGGAAATGGCTGAGTGGGGCAGTAACGAGCTGCTGGCCACCACTTTGCAGCCGAAAGATATTTGGGAAAAGTCTGGCCGTTGGGACAGCGCAGTAGTTGACGCGTGGTTTAAATCAGAGTTACAGGCCGGAGGTGAGGTCGGATTTGGTTGGACTCACGAGGAACCGTTAGCAAATATGATGAAGAATCACATATCAAGCTATAAAGACCTACCGTGCGCCATCTACCAGTTTCAGAACAAGCTTCGCAATGAAGTGCGTGCTAAGTCTGGCATTATGCGTGGTCGAGAATTTATCATGAAAGACGCCTATAGCTTTGCGGCGACCAAAGAACAGCATACCGACTTGTACGAGCGCAGCAAGCACGCGTACATGAGGTGTTTTGAGCGTCTGGGAGTGGGTGAGGATACGTACATCACTTTTGCGTCAGGTGGGGATTTCACCGAGTTTAGTCATGAATTTCAAACCGTATGTTCGGTTGGCGAAGACGTAACATATCTTTGTAAAGAAAAAGGAGTTGCCATCAACGAAGAGGTGTTGGCGTCAGTCGACCTGGCGGAGCTTGGAGTGACAAAAGATGAACTGGTACCGACTAAGACAGCAGAAGTAGGAAATATCTTTGACTTTGGCCAGAAGAAAGGTGAGGAGATGGAACTCTTCTTCAATAACGAACAGGGTGAACGGGTGCCCGTCTGGATGGGTTCATACGGGATTGGGATTACCCGCATGATGGGTGTCTTGGTCGAGAAATTTGCTGATGAGAAAGGAATTGTCTGGCCCGAAACGGTCGCGCCGTACACCGTACACCTAATCGGACTCAACACCGACGATGCCGCCGTCAAAGACTGGGCCGACGGTATCTACACGGCGCTCAAGCGTCGCGGCGTGAAGGTGCTGTTTGATGACCGAGACGTTCGCGCCGGTGAGAAGTTTAGCGACAGTGACCTAATGGGTATGCCGTACCGGGTTATAGTCAGCAAGAAGGGGAGAGAGAATGGCACCTTTGAAGTAGTTACTCGCGCTACGGGTGAGACGCGCGATCTCACTGAGGAAGAGTTGTACACCGATTTTGGAGCAACTTCGAAAGCGTAGTACAATGCCTCCATATGTCCTGGGTGGGTCGGCACGTACAAAAATTAATGGCGACGGTGTCGACTGATATTGGTATAGATCTCGGTACCGCGAACACGCTGGTGTACGTCAAAGGACGCGGCATTGTCCTTAACGAACCCACTATTGTGGCCATCAATCGTAAAACGGGCCAGCTCGTGGCGGTTGGTAAAGAGGCCAAGTCGATGCAAGGTCGCACCCCGGCACATATCGAAGTCGTGCGACCGCTGGTGGAGGGTGTCATCTCAGATTTCGAGGTTACCGAAGAAATGTTGAGTTACTTAATTAACGCCGTACGGGGGCAATCACGCACCATTATTGCCCCGCGTGTTTTAATTGGCGTCCCGTGTGGTATTACTAACGTCGAAATGCGCGCCGCACGCGATGCTGCTAAAAATGCTGGCGCGCGCGACGTCTTTCTGATTGAGGAACCGATGGCAGCAGCCATCGGGGCCAAGCTGCCGGTGCGCGAAGCAGTGGGCAGTATGATTATCGATATTGGGGGCGGGACGGCGAACATCGCGGTTATTAGCATGGGTGGGATTGTGACGGCTACCAACCTACGCACTGCCGGGGATCACCTCAACGCAGCCATCGTCACCTACATTCGTGACCAATTTAAGGTACTCGTCGGTGAACGTACGGCCGAAGACGCTAAGGTGAAACTCGCCTCGATTGTCCAGAATGATGAACAAAATGAACTGGTTGTCCGTGGTCGTGATGTAGTGACCGGACTACCGCGCGAGGTGGTTATCACCGACATCGATATCCGTAATGCCATTAGCCAACCGGTCGACACCATCGTCGAAACGGTGCGCGGGGTGTTAGAAAAGACGCCACCGGAGGTGGTTGCCGACATTATGCAGCGTGGTATCCACCTCTCGGGTGGCGGTGCGCTTATCCCTGGTTTTGCGCCACTGCTCGAAGAGGTGTTGCAAGTACCGGTCATTGTCGTACCTGACCCATTACGGGGAGTGGTTCGTGGAACCGGTATCGTCCTTGAACAATTATCAATCTATGAAGAAATACTGGTCGACAACGAAGGGGAACTATCGCCGCAACTCATCGACTAAACGTACTCGTGCGTTGGCGATACTACTACTCATCGCATTGGCGATTGGATTTGTAGTACCCCGCGCTGCTTCGACTGTGGCCAGCTACGTGCTGCAGCCCATCTCGCTGGTGGAGCGCTGGGTGCGCGAAAGTGAGTCGGTAATTCCGATGTACCTACGCTCACGCGCCGCCCTCGTGGCGGAAGAAGCACAATTACGCGATACACTGGCATTACAGGCAGCACAAGATGATGTGGTGGCAGCGCTTCGGGCTGAGAACGAGCAGTTACGTGCTCAGTTGGGGTATGCAACGAGCACGCTCGTTAGTGCGCGGATTCTCCAGCAACCACCACTGAGCCCGTATGACCGACTAGTTATTAACCGCGGTACTCGCGATGGCGTTGTCGTCGATGCTCCTGTGTTTGGAGGAGAGAATGTACTCATCGGGCGCGTTATTCAGGTAACGAAACGACAAAGTGTGGTTACCCTCATATCAGACCCTGGGGTTGCCAGCACGGTCTTCATCTTTGGCCCTGATATTTATACAACTGCAGTCGGGCAGGGCGGTGGCATTGTGCGGGTCGGGGTACCGCAAGGGATTCCCTTGGCGGTCGGTAACCCGGTTTCTGTCCCTGCGGCTGGGCTGGGTATTCTCGGGTCGATTACCCACATCGAGACTGAAGCTACGCGACCAGAGCAGTTCGGGTTTGTACAGCTACCGGTAGCGCTCCGTTCTCTTCAGTACGTACTGGTGGGCACACAGCCGCTTACAACGATAGATTTTGAGCAGGCGCGTGAGACGGTCGCCCGCACTCGGGCAGATTATTTTACCGTACCCGTTCCGGAGGGTGTGTTGGTCGACATTCCTGAATCAAGTACGTCGACCGCCACCTCATCGACCGCCACCACCTCGTCGGTTAGTACTGAATAAATCGTATGCTGGTACTATTTCGCATCCTCCTCATAAGTATCGCGCTATTTTGGAGTCCGCCCATAGTGGCAATCAGTTTACTCTGGGCGTATATGTTTTGGTTTGGTCCAGTGGTGCCGGTAGGGTTAGCAATTCTCATCGATTGGTATTATCTGGCACCAGTACCGTACCTCACCCTGGCAGCACTCGTGGCGGTGGTGACGATTCCGTTCGTACAACGTCGATTAGTGTTTTATACTACGTAGATGCGACGGTTTATACCACAACGAGATGTTGATATTGATGAAGTCTTACTCGACGCCGTAAATGTGTCGGCATTAAACCAGCAACGCTTGGAGGGTAAAATGGAGCTGCCACTCGCACGCCGCAACGTGTACTTTGTTGCTGGTGTCTTCGGGCTGATTGCAATAGGGTTTCTGTACCAGCTCTTTACTTTACAAGTAGTGGCGGGGGCAGAGCATCGAGCAGTGAGTGAAAACAATAGTGTCCGCGAGGACGTTATTATCGCCGAGCGCGGGGTCATATTCGATCGTCACGGTGAGCTGGTTGTCTGGAACGAAGAAGATTATGGAGACCTGTACGACTTTCCCGTCCGCGCCTATACCGATCGGTTGGGGATGGGGCAGCTCTTAGGCTACGTTAGCTACCCGCAAAAGGATCGCCAAGGCTTCTACTTTCGCACCGAGTACGTTGGCCGTAATGGAGTTGAGAGTTCCTATAACGAGCAGCTGGCTGGTACTAACGGGCAAAGACTTATCGAGGTCGACGCTCATGGTGATCGGTTGACCGAGTACGCCGTAGAGTCGCCACAAGCTGGTGCACCACTGACGCTCTCCATTGATGCAGAGCTCTCCGAGGCGATGTATCAAATTATCGCGACCTCCACCGCGCAATCTGGTTCTCGCAGCGGAGCCGGCGCGATTATGGACATCACGACTGGTGAAATTATCGCCCTGACCAGCTTTCCCTCCTATGACCCCGAAGTAATGGCAGATGGCGACGACCGCGAACTCATAGCGCAATACAACCAAGACGAACGGTTTCCGTTTTTAAATAAAGTCGTAGCGGGCGCCTACACACCTGGCTCAATTGTAAAGCCGTTCGTAGCGTACGCCGCGTTAGCCGAAAATATTATTTCTCCCGATACGACGATAGTCAGTACCGGTGAGATAGTAATTCCTAACCCCTATACTCCCAGTCAACCATCGATTTTCCGTGACTGGCGCGCGCACGGAGTGATGGATATGCGCGAGGCAATCGCATTCTCCTCAAACGTGTACTTCTATATTATCGGAGGTGGGTTTCAAGACCAAGCAGGGTTAGGAATTACCAAAATGAGTGAGTATATGAAACGGTTTGGTTTTGGCGATACGACTGACATCGTGCTCGCCAACGAACAAACGGGGACACTGCCCACGCCAGCTTGGAAAGCCGAAGTATTCGACGATGATTGGCGTCTGGGCGACACCTATTTTACGTCTATCGGTCAGTATGGTTGGCAGACCACACCTCTCCAAATGCTCGTCGCCTACGCTGCGCTTGGTAACGGCGGTAAATTGTTTACCCCGCACCTCCAGAAAGATACTGTCGGCGAGTACGTCGAACTCAATCTCGATCCGGATGCCCTAGCTGTTGTTGCCGAGGGTATGCACATGACCACGAACTACCCGGGCGGTACGGCGCGCTCGTTAGAGCGCGCCGACGTCGCAATAGCGGCCAAGTCGGGTACGGCCGAGCTTGACTTCGCTAAAGCCCGCCTCAATACCTGGGCCGCTGGATATTGGCCCTACGAAGAACCACGGTACGCCTTTATCATGCTGATGGAGAATGCACCGTACGAAAACCGGCTCGGTGGAACGACGGTGATGGGGAAGGTGTTTGACTGGATGGCTGAGTACCGACCAGCTTACATTGCGCCGCAGAGCGAGGAATAATTATCCCCGGTTTGACCCCGGTGTCGTTCTGCGTATAATTGAGGTCACGTTAGTAACGAAACTAGTCTATGAACGATCAGCAAGCCTACCTGACCTCAGAAAAATTCGCCGAACTTAAAAAAGAACTGGAGCACCTTAAGACCGTCCGTCGTAAAGAAGTGGCCGAGTCACTCGAGTATGCCCGCAGCCTCGGTGACCTCTCCGAGAACGCCGAGTACCAAGAGGCCCGCGACATGCAAGCCGCTATTGAGGAGAGAATTTCTCACCTCGAGCAGGTTATTAAAGAGGCAAAGATTGTCTCTCATGATAAGAGCGACGTGGTGGGGCTTGGTTCCGAGGTGTGTATCCAAAAAACCGGAGACAAAGGTAACATTTGCTACACCATCGTCGGCTCAGAAGAGGCCAACATCCACGACAAGAAACTCTCATACCTCTCACCACTCGGTGAAGCGTTGATGGGTAAAGGGAAAGGGGAAGAGATTGAGTTTGAGACGCCTAATGGTAAGCAGAAGTATAAACTGCTCAAAGTCGAATAAGCACGTAATCTGCTTTGTTGCGCTACACAAAAAAAGCCGCTCGCTGGGCTCAAGCCCCACTCGCGGCTTTTTGTTTGCACGCCGCGCATCTCACGCACCTATTCGACTTTGAGCGATTGGTCGAATGTAGAAATAGACGTTCGGCTGAATCTGCGTTAGGATAGCTCTACTATGTCTGCCCTCGACGAAATCCGCCAAGATCGCCTGCGCAAGCGAGACATACTCGTTGCGGCGGGTATGAATCCGTACGCTGCCGCCAGTGAGCGCACCCATTCGCTCGAGACTGTACTGAGCGGGTTCGACACCCTGGTCGACGACGACACGACGGTAACGGTAGCGGGTCGCGTTATGGCACTTCGTCGCCACGGCGGCTCAGCCTTTGCCGACCTGTATGATGGCACTGCGCGTATGCAAATCTTTTTCGCGCGCGACGAGCTTGGCTTAAAGCTGTTTGAGCTACTCAATGATGCCATCGACCCGGGTGATTTTATCGAGGTGACCGGTGTACCCTTTGTAACCAAGCGAGGGGCTGAGGCAGTTGCTGCTCAGACCTGGCACGTGCTCACCAAAGCGATTCAAAATATCCCCACTGAACACTTTGGTATTAAAGATGACGACGAGCGCTACCGCAATCGTCACCTCGACCTTCTCCTTAACCCCGAGCGACAAGAGTTGTTCCGAAAAAAAGCCGCCTTTTGGCACGCGACCCGTAGTTTTTTAACTGAACGTGGTTTTCTTGAAGTGGAAACACCCACGCTAGAAGTGACCACCGGTGGGGCAGAGGCACGCCCGTTTCGGACACACCACCACGACTTTGATATGGACGTGTACCTGCGTATTTCGATTGGTGAGTTGTGGCAGAAGCGACTGATGGCCGCTGGTTTCCCTAAGACGTTTGAGATAGGTCGCGCGTACCGCAACGAGGGGAGCAGTCCTGAGCACTTGCAAGAGTTTACCAACCTTGAGTTTTACTGGGCGTACGCCGATTACCGCGCTGGTATGCAGGTAGTCCAAGAACTCTATCGACACATTGCCCAGGAAGTGTTTGGTACAACGACGTTCACGACGCGTGGGTTTACCTTCGATTTGGCCGATGAGTGGTATGAAATCGACTATGTCGAGGAGATTAAGCGGCAAACGGGCATTAACGTGACCACCGCCACCGAGGTAGAAATGTCTGCTCGAGCCGCCCAGCTCGGTATCGAGTTTGACGGAGAGAACCGGGAGCGCCTCACCGATACGTTGTGGAAGTACTGCCGCAAACAGATTGCGGGGCCCGCCTTTTTAATTAACCATCCGCTCATCGTCGGCCCGCTGGCCAAGCAAGTACCAGGTACGCAGGTCGTGCAGATGTTTCAGCCCATTATTGCGGGGAGCGAAGTGGGGCGAGGGTATAGCGAGCTCAATGACCCCATCGACCAAGCCGAGCGTTTTAAGGTGCAGCAAAAACTTCTCGAGAGTGGCGACGAGGAGGCCATGATGCCTGACTGGGAGTTTGTTGAGATGCTTGAGCACGGCATACCGCCTACCTGTGGCTTTGGTTTTGGCGAGCGCTTCTTCGCTTTTTTAGTCGATAAACCACTCCGCGAGACCCAGCTATTCCCACTAATGAAGCCAAAACACGATTAAGAACTAGTCCAGCGAGAATAGTACACCGCCTACAGGCGGTTTTTGTATATCTGGGGACAACCGTGTCGTCTAGTGGGAGAAAGTGGTCTATAATACCTATGTGGTGGGAGATAGTGGTATAGCTGCTAGAATCCCTAGTAACTATACGAGAGAGTTAATCTGGGCCACGGTCACGATTTACCGCGATAATCGTGGCTGGTGCCCAGATTAACTCAGGAGTCGAATATGCTAATCGGTGAGTACACACACACGTTGGACACCAAGAAACGGCTGTCTGTGCCGTCTAAATGGCGCACAGAACTTGGTGATAGTGTGGTTCTCACTCGCGGACTCGACAACTGTCTCTTTGTGTATCCCCTGAGAGAGTGGCAGAAGATCACTGAAAAGATTGGTCAACTGCCACTAGGTCAGGCGGACACGCGAAGCTTCAACCGTTTCTTTTTGTCGGGAGCGACTGAAGTAGAAATAGACAAGAATGGACGAATTCTCGTTCCTGATTTCTTAAAAGATTTTGCCAAGCTCGACGCCAAGGTCGTGTTAGCCGGAATCCATGATCGTGTAGAAATCTGGGATGAGGAACGTTGGAATACCTATAAGTCACAAATCGAAGCCGAGGCTGACACCTTAGCCGAGAAGTTGGGCGATATCGGTATTCTGTAACCTTCCAACATAACACCTGACCACCCATCGTGGTCGTGGGCAGCCGCCACAACTCCTGCTATGGCCCACATTACGGTACTGAAAGACGAAGCAATTGCGGCGCTACCCGTAGAGCGCGCCGGAGTCATCGTCGATTGCACGTACGGTAGTGGGGGGCACAGTGCGGCTATCTTAGCTACGCTTCCACCGCAGGGTAGGTTGGTAAGTCTCGATGTCGACCCTAGCGCCATCGCCGTCAATCCAGCCACCGATCCTCGACACACGTTAGTGTGCGCCAATTTTCGCACTCTCCACGAGACATTGGCAGCACAGCACATAGAAACTGCAGATGGCATACTAGCCGACCTAGGTTGGCGGAGTGAGCAATTTGAGGCTGGGCAAAAAGGCTTTAGCTTTCATTCTGATGAGCCACTCCTAATGACCTTCGGTGACCCGACGACGCACGTCTTTACTGCGTCAGATGTGGTCAACGATTGGGAAGAGGAAAATCTAGCCGACATCATCTACGCCTACGGTGAAGAGCGCGCAGCTCGCCGCATAGCAGCCGCTATCGTGACAGCGCGCAGCCAAGCACCAATCACAACCGCCGCTCAACTGGCAGCAATCGTTACCCAAGCCGTACCGGCATTTCGGCGACGACACGCTATTCACCCGGCGACAAAGACCTTTCAGGCCATTCGTATCGTCGTTAACGACGAGCTCGGTGCCCTGGAGGATCTTATCGCGCAGGGATTTGCACTCCTGGCGCCCCGCGGTCGTCTCGCCATCATTACGTTTCATAGTCTTGAAGATCGCTTGGTCAAACAGCGCTTCAAGGCGTACGCACACGATCATCAAGGGGTACTGGTGACCAAAAAACCAATCGTCCCCACCCCAGCTGAAGTGGCCAGTAACCCTCGGGCCCGCAGCGCAAAACTACGGACTATCGAAAAACTATGAGCCCAATTTGTAAACAAATTCATAAAGAAAAACGCCTCCTCATGCTGGCCAGTGGTGTTTTACTCTGTCTGACTGTCGTGTATATGTATCTTCTAAGCGCAACGGTTATGCACGTGGTTGTCCGTAAAGAGACGACCCAGTCTATCAAAGAAGTAAATACTAAAATTGCTGCTCTGGAGACTGAGTATATTAAGGCGCAGCACGCTGTAAGTGAACGGGTGGCAGCGTTACCTGGGTTTGTAACGACGCCCGACAAGATATTCTTGCAACGTGGTGACACAGCGCTCGTTGTTCGTGATACGCTACAGCCATGACGCTCCGCACGCGCGCAATACTGAGAATTCGCATTATCACCACCGTCATACTTACTTTGGCGGTGATTTTGGTAGCTCGACTCTATCAAATTCAAGTGCTCAACCACGACCAGTACGTTGCGCGGGCAGAACAGCAGTATGTGCACACGGTGCAAGACGTGTACGATCGAGGTAGTATCTTTATGACCACCCGCGAAGGAGAGCGG
>Ga0102929_1002926_pt1 | contig 10159 bp, 12 predicted proteins | sample SalPonR1_B_D2_MG_FD_78510 | JGI IMG/M metagenome (GOLD analysis project Ga0102929, IMG submission 78510) | Salt pond soil microbial communities from South San Francisco under conditions of wetland restoration - Salt Pond MetaG R1_B_D2_MG | ecosystem: Environmental > Aquatic > Marine > Intertidal... | reverse complement strand
TCCATGTTTTTTCCCCCTGTTTTGGAATCGGGCCTGAAGGCCCTCCTACGGTTGGGATCGGGCCTGAAGGCCCTTCTACGGTCGTTCGTAGGCTATCCAAACCGCCGGCTTTGCGGATTGTAATAAATTAACCTCTGCGGTCGAGGGGGAAGAAATTGGTCTGGGCGTCGAACCCCTGGCGCAGGAAGTCGGTCGGGTTGAAGCCGCTGAAGTGGCGGAAGTCGCGGATGAATTGGGACTGATCGGAGTAGCCGCAGTGTTGGGCGACCGCGCCAATGAGCAGGTCACGCAGCGCGAGCAGTTCGCCGTCCAGGACCTCCTCGCCCGGCACCACCCGTTCGCTGAAACCGTCCAGTGATAGGTGCAGGAAGGGCCGCGCACCGGCCGGTCGAAACTGGATAACGAGCATCTCCGAATCCGGGTGCGCGGAGATGGAGATGTAGTGGCGCAGCATGCCGGACACCCAGCCGCCGCGGAAACCGGCCGTCGGCTGCAGGGTTTCGTTGTCGTAGGTATGACGCTCGATGCCGTCGAGTTCGAAGATCAGGAACACGTGGCCGCTGGGCACCACGCGTTCGATGGAGTGGTCCGGCTGCCAGCCGCGGTAGTGGAAGAGCGTCTCGACGTGGATGTCGAGGGGAGCAGCGGGGGGGGGTGGAAGGCGATGTCCATTCCGGGCGTGGGTGGATCTGGGGTTGGGGAATCGGGGCTGAAGCCCCTCCTGCGAAGCCCCGACGTCCTTCGGTCAGCGCTCGACCAGTTCGACGCGGCGGTTGCGTTCGCGGCCGGCCTCGGTGGCATTCGCGAATGCGGGCACCAGCGGCCCCACTCCGTAGGGCTCGATGCGGGCCGGGTCCACGCCGTGCTCGAGGCGCAGCGCGTCGACCACCGCGCGGGCCCGGTCGGCCGACAGCTTACGGTTGTAGGCGAAGGTGCCCACCGAATCCGTGTGGCCGACGACATAGAAGGACTTTTCCGGGTTGGCGGCCAGATAGGCCGCGATCGCGGTCAGCGCTTCCGCGGACTCCGGTTTCAGAGTCGCCTTGTCGTGGTCGAACAAGATGCCGTCGAGGACGACCCGGCCGTACTCGTCGATGTCCGAACCGATGGCCTCCGGGTCGACGGCGACCAGCCCGGTTTCTGCAGCCTCGACCTCGATGATATCGATGAGCGTGCCGACGTAGTCGGCCGCATGCTGTTCGACGTTGATGACGGCATAGACGGTGCCCGCTGCGCGCTCCTTTCGCGCCACCAGCGAGCCCGCGCCTCCCGATGACGACGTGCCGGAGAACATGGTGCCCACCTCGCCGGGCTTGCTGGCGGCGTTCTGCTGAAACAGCACCTCCATCCATTGCCGGCTGCCGGGCGCAGTACCCTTGCGATCTTCGGAAATACCCTGTGCGAGAATCTCGAAGTCCTGCGCCCGGAGCGCGTCGAGGTAGTTCCTGTATACCTCGGAGAACGATCTGTCCGGACCCTCGAGGCGGTAGAAGGTGCGCGTGACCCGGCCCGCCGTGTCGATCCACTCGCCGATCGTCCGATAGCCTGTGACCGGACCGACCGGCACCCGGTAAGGCATGTAGTTCTCGATGTGCTGCCAGCGGATCTCCTGGCCGGGATAGCGGGAGATCATCGGGTGCTCGGTCACGCCGTCGATGTCCTGGGCGCCGGCCGAAGCGGCTGCCGAGGCAGCCAGGATGAGGACAAGTCTCGCCACGATCGGGTATTTCATATTCTTCTCCTCCGCGATCGGTTCGGGGGTGGCGGTGGATGGATTCTAGACCAATTCTGCAGGAAGAACGGCAGGAGGGCCTTCGGGCCCGATCGCTTGCCCGCCGAATCGGGGCTAAAGCCCCTCCTACCCGCCGTGGCGTTGGTAAACTGCCGCCATGCTCTTCGTCATCATCGGCACCCTGCTCGGCGGGCTCTTCGGCGGCCTGAAGGGTCTTCTCATCGGCGCCGCCGTCGGCTGGCTGGCCGGGCGGCTGGTTCAGCGCTGGCTGATCGGCCAGCTGAACGTGGTGCAGTCCCAGCTCCTCGACTCCACCTTTTCGGTGATGGGTGCACTGTGCAAGACCGACGGTGTGGTCACCCGGGAGGAGATCAACGCGGCCGAACGCATCTTCGACATGCTGCAGCTGGGCGCGGACCAGCGCCGCGACGCCAGGGCCGCGTTCAACCGGGGCAAGCAGCCGCATTTCGACCTGGACGGGGCGGTGGACGCCTTCGCGCAGCTGAGCCGGCGCCAGGCGCCGCTGATCCAGCTCTTCCTGCAGCTGCAGGTGATGGCGGTGGCCGCCGACGGCAAGGTGGATGCCGCCGAGCACGAGGCACTGGTGCGGGTGGCCCGGCGGCTCGGTGTGGGCGAGCAGGCGGTCGCCCGTCTGGAGGCGCTGCTGCGCGCGGCCTCGGCGGGGCCTTCCGGCGCGCCCGGCGGCCCGCCGGCCGGCAGACGGCTGGAGGATGCCTACGCGGCACTCGGCGTGTCGAAGGAGGCGAGCGACACCGAGGTGAAGCGCGCCTACCGCAAGCTCATCAGCGAAAACCATCCGGACAAGCTCGCCGCCCGCGGCCTGCCGGAGAGCATGCGCGCGGTGGCCGAGGAGCGCTCCCGCGAGATCAACGCCGCCTACGACCTCATCAAGGAAGCAAGAGGCATGTAGGAGGGGATTTATCCCCGATTCCTTACCGGGGTCGGGCCTGAAGGCTGGATCGGGCCTGAAGGCCCTCCTACCGTTCGTCAGGGAATTCGATGCGCCAGGTTTCGGTCCGGGGGTGGTACTCGCCGGCGTCCATCTCGTAGGTGGAGACGTCCAGGTCCACCGTGAGCGTCACCGCGTCGCGCTGTTCCTCCACGAACAGGTACTCCACCAGGTCCTTGTAGTGCATGTGATCGAATGCGCTCGGGTCGGCGAGGCGCAGGCCGCGCCAGCGCCCGGCGAAGATCTCGTCCACACCGACGCCGTCGATGGCCGTGATCATCATGTCCGGCAGGAAGCCCATCTCGTGCAGGTACGGCCCGTGGCCGGTGAAATGGATGCCGGCGGGCCAGGTGTTCCCGTCGATACCGGACAGCCGCGCCAGGGCGAAACCGCCGGGGCCGTTGCCGCCGATGTAGGACTTGGCGCGGATCTCGGCCAGGCGCTCGGACGAGAGTTCCAGCGTGCGGTCGGCGCCCGGGCCGCAGGCGGCCAGCGCGGCGAGGATCGTCAGTGTCGAAAGCAGTCGTCGCATACGCGCACCGTGGCATAACGCCGGCATGGACGTCGTGACGAGGATCGCACTTCTTGGCGGCCGCATACTGCGGCCGATTGCGATTTGTCAGCGGCGCTCCGCCCGCCGCCGTGTTGAAATGGAAGCCGGCGAACCTGACGGAGGCCGAACCATGGACATGACCATCGAATCCCCCGCCTTCGAGCACAACGGCGAAGTCCCGACCGTGTACACCTGCGACGGGCGCGACATCTCCCCGGAGCTGCGCTGGTCCGGCGTGCCGGAGGATGCGAAGAGCCTCGTGCTGATCGTCGACGACCCGGACGCGCCGGACCCGGATGCGCCGAAGATGACCTGGGTGCACTGGGTTCTGTACGACATCCCCGCGGATGCGACCGGGCTGCCGCAAGACGTGGCGCCGGACGACCTCCCGGAAGGCACGCGGCACGGCACGAACAACTGGGAACGCACCGGCTACGGCGGCCCCTGCCCGCCCATCGGCCGTCACCGCTACTTCTTCAAGCTGTACGCGCTGGACAAGGAACTGGGCAACCTGGGCGGGCCCACCAGCGATGAGCTCACCGAGGCCATGGAAGACCACGTTCTGGCCGAAGCACAGCTGATCGGCACCTATTCCCGCCGGTAGGAGGGCCTTCAGGCCCGATAGGGGTATGGAGCGGGGCTAAAGCCCCTCCTACCAGCCCCTCCTACCAGCCCCTCCTACGAGCCCCTCCTACGAAAAGTGCATCCGGGATAGAATTGCGCGCATGAAGTGGAAGGGCTACCGGCGCAGCACCAACGTCACCGACGCCCGCGGGCGCCGGATGAGCGGTGGGCGCGGCATCGGTCTGGGAGCTATCGTCAACCTGGTACTGCGCACCTTCGGTCTGAAGGGGCTGATGGTCGTGGCAGTGGCCGGCGTCATCGCGTGGCAGACGGGGCTGATCGACCCAGCCATGCTCACAGGCGCCGGCGACGGCCGGATGCAGGAGGTCGCCTACGAAGCCTCGCCGGAAGAACAAGAGCTGTTCGACTTCGTCAATGCCACACTGGCGATGACCGAGGATGTCTGGGGGCGGGAATTCCAGCGCATCGGGCGCACCTACCAGCCGCCGAAACTCGTCATCTACCGCAGCCGGCACCCCACGGCCTGCGGCGTCGGCGACGCCCGCATGGGGCCGTTCTACTGCCCGGCCGACCGCAAGATCTACATCGACCTGGGCTTCTACGACGACCTCGCCGGCCAGTTCGACGCGCCGGGCGACTTCGCCCAGGCCTACGTCATCGCCCACGAGGTGGGCCATCACGTGCAGAACCTACTCGGCATCTCGGATCAGGTGGCACGCCGCCGCGGTCAGCCGGATTACAACCAGTGGTCGGTGCGGCTGGAACTGCAGGCCGACTTCCTCGCCGGCCTGTGGGCCCGGCACAACCAGCGCTATCTCGACCGGGGCGACATCGACGAGGCGATGCGGGCGGCGAACCGGATCGGCGACGACGCCATCCAGCAGCGAACCCAGGGGCGGGTGACGCCCCACGCCTTCACCCACGGCACCTCGGAGCAGCGCATGCGCTGGTTCGACCGGGGTTACGCGAGCGGCCGCATCGAGGACGGCGATACCTTCCGGATGCCCTACGCAGAACTGTAGGAGGGGATTTATCCCCGATTCCTTAACCAATCGGGCCTGAAGGCCCTCCTACGTCGTGGTGGAGGTGGCGCGGGCGATGCGGTTGTCCGCGCTCAGGCTCCACTCTTCCCGGCCGCTGGTGTGCACCGGGTTACCGGTGCCGTGCGGACCGCTGTCGGTGCCGGACAACTCCCAGTGGTAGACGGCCCGGTTCGGGCCGGTCTCCAGATTTTTCATCTGCACCTTCAGGTCCGGGATGGCGGTCATGCGCTCGTTCACGGCCTCGGTAATGGCGTCCCGGCCGACGGATTCGGAACGCCCGTCCACGGAGAGCGAGCCTCCCTCCTCGAAGAGGGAGGCCACTTTCTCGGGGTTATGGCTGTTCCATGCCGACGTGTACTGCTCGGCGAACGTCCGGAGTTCTTCTGCGTCCATGGCTTTGCTACTGCTGCCTGCCCGTCCCTAGCTCTCCACCAGCCGGCTCTCCATGGTGATCTCGACGTCGAGGGCCTCGGAGACCGGGCATCCCTGCTTGGCCTTCTCGGCCGCCTCGCGGAAATCGCTCTCGCCTGCGCCCGGCACCTTTGCCTTGACGTCCAGATGCACGGCCGTGATGGCGAAGCCGTCGTCCACCTCCTCGAGGGTGACGGCGGCGCGGGTGTCGATGAGTTCGGGGGTGTAGCCGGCCTCGCCGAGGATCATGGACAACGCCATCGAGAAGCAGCCGGCATGGGCCGCGCCGATCAGTTCTTCCGGATTGGTGCCGTTGGCATCCTCGAAACGGGTGCCGAAGGAGAAGGGTGTGGTCGCGAGCACGCCGCTCGCGGTGGTGAGGGCGCCTTCGCCGTCGCGCAGGCCGCCCTTCCAGCTGGCACTTGCCTTTCTTTGCATGAGTCACTCCTTTCGTCAGGATGACCCCGCCCGTCGAACAGGATAACACCCCACCGAACGAAATATGCAGGAGGACCTTCAGGCCCGATTGTGCAAGGGATCGGGCCTGAAGGCCCTCCTGCCAGGCGGCTGCGCCGAGTGCGGATATCAATTTCGGTCGGGTTCCAACAAATTTGGCAGGATTTGCATCGCGATACGGTTCTGTCGCCAATGGAACGACTTCGCCGCTGCTCACAGTATCTCGCACTGGCACTGGCCGCCCTGCTTGCCGCCGGCGACGCGCTCCCGCGGCCCACGGTGGGACTCGTGCTCAGCGGCGGCGGTGCCCGGGGCGGCGCCCACGTAGGCGTGATCCGGGTGCTGGACGAGCTGCAGATACCCGTGGACTACGTGGCCGGCACCAGCATGGGCGCGGTGGTCGGCGGGCTGTATGCCTCCGGTATGAGCGCCGACGAGCTGGTGCGCGTGGTGGAAACCGCCGACTGGAACGTGCTGCTCACCGACCGGCCACCCCGGGCGCAGCGCTCCTTCCGCCGCAAATCCGACGACCTGGGTTTCCTGGTGGACTTCGACCTCGGCGTGGACGAGACCGGCCTGCTGCTGCCGGGCGGCCTGGTGCAGGGTCAGAACCTGGATCTGGAGCTGCGGCGGCTTACCACGCCGGTTGCAGCGGTAAAGGACTTCGACGCCCTGCCCATCCCGTTCCGCGCCGTCGCCACCGACATCGCCACCGGGGAGATGGTGGTGTTCGACTCGGGCGACCTCGTCTCCGCCATGCACGCCAGCATGGCCGTGCCGGGGGTTTTCCGACCCGAGCGCGGGCGCGGCCGCCTGCTCGTGGACGGCGGTATCGCCAGCAATCTGCCCATCGAGGTGATGCGCGAACTGGAACCGGACGTGATCATCGCGGTGGATCTCGGCTTCCCGCTGCAGCCCGAATCCGAACTGGGCTCGGCGCTCGCCATCACGCGCCAGATGCTCACCATCCTGATCAACAGCCGCGCCGAAGATCAGCTGCGGCTGCTGGGCGACGAGGACATCCATATCGAGCCGGCGCTGGGCACCTTCGGCTCGCAGGCGTTCGACCGGCTCGGCGAGGCCATGGAGATCGGCCGGCAGGCCGCCTCCGGGCAAGCGGAGCGCCTGTCGCGTCTGTCCGTGCCGGAGCCGGAGTACCGGGCATGGAAGGCGCAGATAGCCGCCCGGCGCGGCGAACCGCCGGTGATAGACCGGGTGCGGGTGAAGAACCGCTCCGGACTGTCGCCGAAAGCGGTCGAAGCACGCCTGGACGAGTTCGCCGACAAGCCGCTGGACGTCGATGCCCTGGAGCGGAACATCGCGGACATCTACGCACTGGACACCTTCGAGACGGTGACCTGGAACGTGCGTGAGGAGGGCGCGCTGAATACGCTGGATATCGAGAGCACGGGCAAGAACTGGGGCCCGAACTACCTGCGCTTCGGCCTCAACCTGCAGGACGATTTCGAGGGCGGCAGCAATTACAACGCAGCGGCCCGACTGACCATGACGGAGCTGAATCCGCTGGGCGGCGAGTTCCGTACCGAGCTGCACATCGGGCAGTCGCCCCGGCTGTTCGCCGAGTTCTTCCAGCCGCTGGACTACCGTTCGCGCTGGTTCGTGAATCCCCGCGTGGAACTGCGCCGCACGGCCCGGGGACTGTTCCGTGAGGGAGCACAGCTCGCGCAGTACGACGCGAGCGAGGCCATCGTGGCACTGGAGGGCGGGCGCCAGCTCGGCAACTGGGGCGAGCTGCGCGTGGGTGTATCGCGGTCGCAGAGCGACGAGTCGCTGCGCATCGGCGACCCCGCCCTCGGCGAGGGAGAGAGCGACCTCGGGCTGCTGATCGCCGAGTTCGCCTGGGACACCATCGACCAGGTGGATATCCCCCGCCACGGCACACTGATGGCGCTGGGCTGGAACGGCGCCCGCGAAGGGCTGGGCTCCGACGGCGTGTTCGACGTGGCGAGCTTCTTCCTGCTGAAGCCCGTCACCTGGGGACGCAATACGCTGCTGAACTGGTGGAACCTGGACAGCACCGTCCGCGACGAGACCGCCGGCATACAGCCGTTCACGCTCGGCGGGCTCTTCAGCCTGTCCGGATATGCCATCGGCGAGCTGAGCGGCAAGCACCGCGGCATCGGCCGGCTGGTCTACTACCGGCGCCTCGGCGACGAGTCGCTGCCCGGTTTCGACACGCCGGTGTACGTCGGCGCCTCGCTGGAGGCCGGGAACGTGTGGGCGAGCACGGACGACGTCAGTTTCGCCAGTGCGCTCACCGCGGGCAGCCTCTTCGTGGTCATGGATACGCTGCTGGGCCCGCTCTACCTCGGCTACGGCATGGGCGAAGGCGACCGGCGCTCGGCCTATCTGTTCCTCGGCCAGACGTTCTGAGATGCAGGAGGCGATCTATTGCCCGATTTATTCCCGATTTATCCCCGATTTCTGCCCGGTTCATTAAACGATCGGGCCTGAAGGCCCTCCTACCCCTGCTTGCGGAGGAGTTCCCAGGTGGCCAGGGCGGCCAGGCCGCCGACGACGCCGCTGAGATACGGCGGCATGGCGGGTTCGAACAGCCGGTTCCAGATGAAGCCGACGATGAGGCTGGCGGCGAACATGGCCACCAGCGCCACCAGCAGTTTTTGCCAGAGTTTCATGACTTGCCTCCGTGGAGCTCGACGGGCGGGGCGGATGTCGATGGCAAAATCGGGCCTGAAGGCCGGATCGGGCCTGAAGGCCCTCCTACATCTTAGTCGCCGACGGCCTGGAACTGGTACATGGCCTCCACGATCGGCGACAGCGGCTCGCCGTACTGGCCGAACCAGTCCTGGTACAGACGGCGGATACGGGCCGAGCGGTAGAGCTCCGCCAGCGCCCGGTCGGCGGCGAGACGGAAGCGGGTGTCGCCGCGGGGGACCACCAGGGCGTAGGGCTCGAAGGAGAGTACGCCCCGCGTCATCTCGTACTCGTTGCGGGCGTTGCCGTCGGTGAAGACCTGGCCGATCAGCATGGCCCGGTCGGAGGCGAAGCCGTCCACCTCGCCCTCGTTCAGCAGCTTCATCCCCTGCTGATGGGTTTCCACCAGCGCCAGGGTCAGTCCCGTCTCGTTGACCGCCGCGAAATCGCGCAGCACCGCCTCGGTGGTGGTATCGCGCATCACCGCGATGCGCTTGTCGCCGAGGTCCGAGACGCCGGGGATGGGGTCGCCGCTGCGCGACAGCACGGCACTGCCGGTGATGAAGGTCATGAGGGTGAAGTCCACCCGCTCACGCCGGGACAGCGTGACGGTGGTGGCGCCGCACTCGATGTCGACCCTGCCCGCCTCCACGGCACCGAGGCGGTCCTCCATGGACACCAGCGGCACGTAGCTGAATGCCAGGTCTTCCAGGCCCAGCTGGCGCTTTAGCGTACGGCCGATGTGGCGGCACAGTTCGATGGAGTAGCCGGCCGGTTCGCCGTCACCATCGTCGAAGGACAGCGGCGGCGAGCCGGGTGCATAGCCGATGCGGAACTCGCCGGTTTCGGCGACCCGGTCCAGTACGCTGTCGGCGGCCGTCGCCGCGGAGGTGGTGAACAGCCCCGCCGCGGCCGCAATAACGAGTGCGCCCGCCAGCTTCGAGAGTCGCGTCATGCCCCTTGCTCCTGATCCGCCCCTGGCTGCATCGGAGTCTCCCAATTCGCACCGGCGGTGTCTAGCTGGGGTATCCTGCATGCGAACCGACCCGGAACCGGGAGTCGCCATGGAGCACAAGACACTGGGACCGTCACCGGGCGCGGCACGCGCGCCGGAACACCGCATCCGGATCGCCGAGGCGCCCGGCCGCTGGAAGGTGGCCGTGGACGGCGTGCGGGTGGCGGACAGCACGGGCGTGCTGGCGCTGGACGAGGACGGCTACGACCGCGTGCTGTATTTCCCGCCGGAGGACGTGGCCACGGAGAAGCTGGCGGCCAGCGGCACGCAGACCGCCTGCCCGTTCAAGGGCGAGGCGCGCTACTACGCGAAGGACGGAGAGGACGTGGCCTGGACCTACCCGGCCGTGTACGACGAGATGGCGCCGATTGCGGGGTACGTCGCTTTCTACCCCCGCCGTGCCGAGATAGAAGAAATGTAGGAGGGGCTTCAGCCCCGATTGAATAGGGGATCGGGGCTGAAGCCCCTCCTGCATATCCAGCGGAATCCACAACGAAAAACGGCCCCGAGAGGGGCCGTTTCCGGACGCAGGGATCTGGCCTGAAGGCCGGTCGGGCCTGAAGGCCCTCCTACATCTTGGCGGTGTTACGCCGCTTGCAGGTTGCCGGCCGCGGTCTTGCCGCGCTCGGTGACCAGCTCGAAGTTCACGCGCTGGCCTTCGGACAGCGTGTCCATGCCTGCAGCGTGAACCGCGGTGACGTGCACGAACACGTCCTTA
>Ga0102929_1002924_pt1 | contig 10161 bp, 7 predicted proteins | sample SalPonR1_B_D2_MG_FD_78510 | JGI IMG/M metagenome (GOLD analysis project Ga0102929, IMG submission 78510) | Salt pond soil microbial communities from South San Francisco under conditions of wetland restoration - Salt Pond MetaG R1_B_D2_MG | ecosystem: Environmental > Aquatic > Marine > Intertidal... | reverse complement strand
GTAAGTGGAGCTAATTCTACTATGTCATCATCCATTCCACCCCAATATTGATGAGATTCGAATGTTCCATCAATTACGGTTTGAACTTGCTCAGTGTAATATGGTCCCCAATTCCATATTGGTGCTGTCATATATGCTTCTGGAGCCATTTCAGACATATCAGTATTATACCCTATAGAATAAGCTTCTCTTTCTTCAGCAGCCTGTTGAGGTCCTGTAGTATCTTGATGCTGAGCTATTATATCTGCTCCTTCATCTAATAAAGCTACTGCTGCTTCTTTTTCTATTGCAGGATCATACCAAGTAGATGTCCATTTTACTCTTACTGATGCATCAGGATTTACTGATTGTACTCCTAATGTAAAAGCATTAATACCTCTTATTACTTCAGGTATTGGGTAAGCTGCTACGTATCCAATGTTGTCTGTTTCTGTTTTTAGTCCTGCTACTATTCCACTTAGATATCTTGGTTGATATATTCTACCAAAATAAGTAGTTAGATTTTCTGTAGTTTTGTATCCTGAACAGTGGAAAAAAGCTACCTCAGGATAATCTTTTGAAACTTCTACAATGTAATCCATGTATCCAAAGCTTGTAGCAAAAATTGCTTCTGCACCTTGGTCTATCATGTTTCTAATTTCCTGTTCAACTTCTTGAGTTTCAGGAACTGATTCTTTATAAATAGTTTTAACATTTAAGTTTTCTTCCAAATATAATCTGCCTTCATTGTGAGCATATGTCCATCCACCATCACCAATAGGGCCTACAAATATAAAACCTACAGTTAATTCTTCTTCTGGTGTCTCAACATCTTCGCCGCTTCCGCAACCTACAAGTGAAAGTATTAATGTTAATGATAAAATTACTAATAAAATTTTTTTCATTTTTTCCTCCTGTTTTTTAGAAAAGTATTTTTCCATCTTGGATTTTTTTAACTATTGCTAATGATTCTAATCTTATTTCTTTTTCCAATAGTAACTTTCTACCATCTTGAAATCCTTTTTCTACAACAATTCCAATTCCTTTTAAGTTTCCTTTGCTCTGTTTTACAATATTATAAAGTCCTAATGCCGCTTGGCCTCTTGCTAAAAAATCATCAATTATCAAAATATTATCTTTTTTATTTAGGTATTTTTTTGAAACTTTAATGTCATAATACTTATTCTTGGTATAAGAATACACTTTGTTAGTATATACATCTTCGTCTAAATTCAAAGATTGAGTTTTTTTAGCAAAAACCACGGGAACATTAAAATACAAAGCTGTTATACTTGCTATTGCTATACCTGAAGCTTCTATTGTTAAAATTTTTGTTATGTTTTCTTCTTCAAATCTCTTGTAAAATTCTTTTCCAATACTTTTTAAAAGGTTGATATCTATCTGATGATTAAGAAAAGAATCAACTTTAACAATATTGTTTCCTAATGCTTTCCCTTCTTTTAAAATCTTTTGTTCCAATAATTCCATACATTCTCCTTTATAAAAAAGTAAAACTCTGCTTAAAGCAGAGTTCAAAAACAAAATTAAAAAAATTGATTTTGTTAAGAACTCGTAGCCTATAACTATTTGCGGTAGTTTGTAGAAACATCTGAACCATATCTTCAAATTTATACGAGCTTATTTAGTTTTCAACAATAAAAAGTTTATTACATTTTATGTAAAAAATCAACTGTTAATTTCATTAATTCTATTTAATACTTCATTATGCATATGTGTATATTTTTCAAGTTTTTCTCTTTCTTCATTAACTACTTTTTCAGGAGCTTTATTGACAAAACTTTTATTCTTCAACTTTCCTTCGGCTCTTTTTATCTCTGAATTCAACCTGTCTTTTTCCTTCTCTAGTCTTTCAATTTCTTTTTCGAAATCTACCAAACCAGATAACGGCAAAAATATTTGCAGTCCATCTATAACAGAAGATACAACTTCTTCCTTCATTTGATTTTTAGATTGAATTATTTTTATTTCTTCCAAATCAACTAAATTTTCTAGATGTCTCTGTACATTATTAATATATCCTTCTGTTTTTTTATCTTTTGGTATGAAAAAAGCCTTGATTTTTTTAGACGGTTTAACATCCATTTCAGCCTTAATATTTCTAATACTTTTTACTATATTCATTGCAAAATTAATTTCATCTATAGATTCTTTATGTTCTTCTTCTATTTTTGATTTAGGCCAACTGCTAACTATTAAAGGTTCTTCACTGCCAGGTAAATGACTCCATATTTCTTCAGTGATAAAAGGCATAAATGGATGCAGTAATTTTAACATATCCTTCATTACATTTACTAAAACGTATAGTGCAGCTTCTTTATCTTTTTTATTATCTCCATATAATCTAGGCTTAACCAGTTCTATATACCAATCGCAGTATTCATTCCAAATGAATTCATAAATCTTATGCAAAGCTAACCCAAGGTCGAAATTATTTAGATTTTTATTAACTTCTTCTGTTATGCTGTTAACTCTAGACATAATCCACTTATCTTCATTCTTTAATTTTTTTGAGTCTAATTTTAAATTTTCATCTTCTTCAAGGTTCATTAAAACAAATCTTGATGCATTCCAAAGTTTGTTGGCGAAATTTCTACTCGATTCAAGTTTATCTTTCTGATATCTGGTATCATTCCCTGGAGTAAGACCAGTAATAAGCATAAATCTGAGAGCATCTGCTCCAAACTCATCAATTATTTCTAATGGGTCAACCCCGTTACCCAATGATTTACTCATTTTTCTTCCTTCAGCATCTCTAACTAAACCGTGAACCAATACATGCTTAAAAGGAACTTGATCGGTATGTTCAATAGCTGAAAACATCATTCTTACAACCCAGAAGAATATTATATCATAACCAGTAACAAGTACATCTGTTGGATAAAAATAATCAAGATTTTCTGTTTTTTCCGGCCAACCTAAGGTTGAAAATGGCCATAATGCAGAGCTAAACCATGTATCAAGAACATCTTCATCCTGTTTTAAATTAGAACTACCACATTTAGTGCATTTTTCTGGTTTATTTTTTGAAACTATAATTTCATTACACTCCTGACAGTAGTATGCAGGAATTCTATGACCCCACCATAACTGTCTTGAAATACACCAGTCTCTAATATTTTCAAGCCAGTGAAAATATATTTTTTCAAATCTTTCAGGTACAAATTCTGTTTCGTTATTTTTTACAGCTTCTATAGCTGGACCTGAAAGAGGTTTCATATTAACAAACCATTGATCAGAAATTCTGGGTTCTATAACCGTATTGCATCTGTAGCATGTTCCAACAGGATGAGTATTCTTTTCAATCTTTACAATTAAGTCTTCTTCTTTTAAATCTTTAACAAAGGCTTTTCTGCATTCGTATCGATTTAAACCTTCGTATTTTCCTGCATAAGATGTCATGTTTCCTTTTTCATCTATACAGGATATTTCTTCTAGATTATGTCTCTTTCCAATTTCAAAATCGTTAGGATCGTGAGCTGGAGTTATTTTAAGACCTCCAGTACCTTTTTCCATATCTGGATACTCATCAGCTATTATTTCTATTTCTCTACCAACAATTGGTACTATAACTTTCTTCCCTATTAAATCTTTATATCTTTCGTCATCAGGGTGCACTGCTACAGCTGTATCTCCAAAAATAGTTTCAGGTCTTGTAGTTGCTATTGTAAAAAATTCCTCTTTATTATCAGTGAAATGATATTTTACATAGTAGTATGTGCCATCTTTATCTTCATGTTCAACTTCTATATCAGAAAGAGAAGTCAGGCAATCAGGGCACCAGTTAATAATACGATTTCCTCTGTATATTAAACCTTTTTCATATAAGTCAACAAATATTTCTTTAACAGCTTTGTTACAACCATCATCCATGGTAAATCTTTCTTTAGACCAGTCGCAGGAGTTACCTAATTTTTTCATCTGTTCAGTGATTTTCCCACCAAATTCATTTTTCCACTCCCATGCTTTTTCTAAAAACTCTTCTCGAGAAATACTATCCTTCTCTATTCCTTGTTCTCTTAATCTCTTTACTACTTTAACCTCTGTTGCTATACTAGCATGATCAGTTCCTGGAAGCCACAATGATTCGTAACCTTCCATCCTTTTCCATCTAATTAATATATCCTGAAGTATATGATCAAGTGCATGTCCCATGTGCAGTTGACCAGTTATATTTGGAGGTGGTAAAACTATTGTAAAAGGCTCTTTCTCATTATTTGGATCTGCCTTAAAATAGTTTCCATTCTCCCACATTTTATAAATTTTACTTTCGAAATTTTTTGGAGCATATTTCTTTGCAATGCTTTCCATTTTTCCCTCCTATTTATATTTTATCATCAATAAAACGCCAACTACTGTTAATCCTAATCCTACACCTTTTATTTTTAGTAAATCTTTCATAGATTTTATTCTACCCTTCTTGAACAGTGAATCTGCTCCAAAGGTTATCATGGTTCCAATTATTAATAAACCAATTCCAAAAGAATACATATAATCACCTTTCTATAATGAGTCGGCTCCATTGACCAAATCAAAGATTTGGATTGGCGACCGTGTGCTCTCGTATTTTGAGGGTGCATCTGACCTACGACCAAATCAAAGATTGTCCCATCACCGCTTTGCTATGGATAACAAGCCTTAGCTATTCAAACTTCGCTTTGCTTGTTTTCATAGAGGCTTTAGTTTATGTTAGGTCATGAAAAAAGCGGGCATATTCATCCTTTTAAGGACGAGTATACCCGCGGTACCACCTTAGTTCCAATTTGGCTCTCAATATTTAACGGTTACAACCGTATAATCCTAATATTTTCAGACTATATGCTCCTAAGCTACTTTCAATGTACATTTACTTATGAATTCTTTCAGCTTATAAATTCAATCTCTTTAAGTTTGTACACCTACTCCTCTTAATCTCAGCATTTTATTTAATTATTTTAAATAATATCAAATAATAATTTTATTGTCAATAAAGTATTATTTTGATGCTACAAATTCTGTTAGTTCAACTAATCTATTCGAGTATCCCCATTCATTATCATACCATGATACTATTTTAACTGTATTTTCAATAGTATCTGTCGATAAAGCATCCACTATAGATGACCTTTGATCCTTAATATAGTCTGCTGATACTAAAGGTAGTTCAGAAAATCCTAGAATTCCTTTTAGTTCTCCATTAGCTTTTTCTTTTAGTAATTTATTTATTTCTTCTTTAGTTACCTTTTGTTTTAGGTTTACAACTAAATCTACTAAAGAAACCGCCGAAGTTGGAACTCTTACAGCCATACCATAAATTTTATCTTCTAGTTCAGGAACAACTTCTTTTATTGCTTTTGCTGCACCTGTAGTAGTTGGTATCAAAGACATTCCTGCAGCTCGAGATCTTCTTAAATCTTTTTTATTAACTGCATCAAGTAGGTTTTGGTTGTTTGTATAAGAGTGAATAGTTGTCATTTCGCCTGTAAAAACTCCATATTCATCGAGTAGTATTTTGGCTATAGGAGCTAAACAGTTAGTTGTACATGATGCATTAGATATAATATTGTGTTCATCCGCCTTGTATTTTTTATGATTTACTCCTAAAACCAGAGTTGCATCAGCATCTTTACTAGGTGCTGAAATAACAACTTTTTCTGCACCTGCTTTTATGTGCTTTGATGCACTTTTTTTATCTGTAAATTTGCCGGTAGATTCTATGACAATATCTACTCCCAGCTCTCTCCATGGAAGTTCATCTAAATCCCTTTCGTTTATAACTTTTATTTTGCTATCTTTACATTCATAATAACCATCTTTAACATATATGTTTTCTTCAAATTTACCGTAAATTGAATCATGTATAAAATTAAATAATCCTTCCTCAGGATTTTTGATTCCATTAACTGCAACAACATCAATATAATCCGATTCTCTCTCCAGTAGTGCCCTTAATGCACAACGTCCAATTCTTCCAAATCCATTTATCGCTATTTTTTTTTTCATATATACCTCCTAAGGTTAAGATGTTTTACGTCCCAATTTTTCATGACATCTATATGATAACATAAATAATGTATTGGTCAAGTATTTATTAATAATATTAAGTTATATATATGTATAGCTTAATTATAGTCCCTTAGGGACGTTTTGAGTCCATTTATTCTAATAAAAAGCTCTCTTTTAAAAAAAAGAGAGCTTTTTATTTATTTAGGTATGAATCCTACTTTTTTATGTACTTTTCTTAGAGTTTTCATTGCTGTGTATCTAGCTTTTTCTGCACCTTCTCTGTATATTTTTTCTAAAAAAGTTTTATCTTTTACTAGTCTTTCAGATTCTTCTCTTATTGGTCTTAAAACTTCTATAACTACCTCTGCCGTATCATTCTTTAAATCTGCATAACCTTTACCACTATACTCATTTAGTATATCCTCTACAGATCTATTTGATAGAGTAGAATTAATTGTTATTAAATTTTTAATACCAGGCTGCTTATCACTATAATTTACTTCACCAACAGAGTCTGTAACAGCCCTTTTAAATTTTTTCATAACTTTATCTGCACTATCATTTAACAATATGTATCCATTTTCATTTTCATCGGATTTAGACATTTTACTTTCCGGTTCCTGTAAACTCATTATTTTTGCACCAACTTTCGGTATAAAAGGCTCAGGAACTTTAAATGTAGGACTATATCTATTATTAAATCTTTGAGCAATATCCCTACTTAATTCTAAATGCTGCCTCTGATCTTCACCAACCGGTACTAAATCTGTTTGATAGAGAAGAATATCTGATGCCATAAGCACTGGATAGTCAAATAACCCTGTGTTTATATTTGATGAGTTCTTTTGAGATTTATCTTTAAACTGGGTCATTCTACTTAGTTCTCCGAAATATGTAAAGCAGTTTAAAACCCATGCTAATTCCGCATGTTCAGATACATGAGATTGAATAAACAAAGTATTTTTATCCGGATCCAGTCCAGCAGCTAAATAATTTGCTAAAACTTCTAATGTATTTTTTCTTAAATCTTTAGGTTCTTTGTCAACTGTAATTGCATGCATATCAACTATACAATAGTAGCTTTCATATTCTTTTTGTAGTTTAACCCAATTTTTGAGTGCTCCGATATAATTGCCGAGGGTTAATGAACCCGAAGGTTGTATTCCACTAAATATTCTTTTTTTATCCGTCATTTTAACCTCCACTTTTTTTTATTTTTTTATTAATATAATCATATAGCACAACAATTCCACTAACAAATATATTTAAATAGTAAACTATTAATCTCCAAGTAAGTATTGCAAACGCCAATTTACCACCTGTAAAATAATGTCCATACAGTAAATAAAATCCTCCTTCAGCTGCTCCTGCCGTTCCTGGAGTTGGAATAAATACTACCGCCATATTTAATATAGCTTGCATAGACATTATTTGAATTGGTGTCGCTTCGTTAAGTCCAACACTCCTATATATGCAGTATGTTATAAAATAATAAGAAGTCATCTGCATAAAGGTAAGAAAGGAAACTTTAGCAAATAGCTTTTTATTCTCCCACATTACTCTTAAAGATTTATAATATCCTTCAAAATAATCAATAGCTTTCTTGTTAACACTTTCTTTATCTTTAATAAATTTAAGTTTATATGCTATATTTATTCCCCAATATATCATTTTTTCAAATACTTTTTTATTGAAAAAAAGAAATGAAATCAAAATAATTATTCCTACATTTAACATAAATCCTATAAGCACTAAGGGTATAGCCGGTCTAATTTTTTCTATAATTAATCCTGCATTCATAAGTATCATAATTAAAGAATATATATTTAAAACAACCTGATACATTATAAATTTATAAACAAGCAAAGATGTTGTTTTACTAATATCATAACCTTCACTAGTCATTAGGTAAGCCTGTGCCGGTTGTCCTCCTGAATAAAAAGGAGTTATTAGGTTGTAGTATCTACCAATCAAGCAGTATTTCATAGATTTCAAGAAATCCATTTTCATTTTCCCAGTTCTTGCAAAAAGTCTAATAATAATACCTTCGCTAACCCAATTTACTATCATAGATGCAAGAGCAAGTAATATAATAAATTTATCTAAATTGTTTTTTAAATTGTTAAAGTCTTCAGTAGTGTATTCTCCAAGTAATATATTAATTGTAATAACACTTAAGGCAATAACCACTAAAACATTAATTACTTTTTTATTCATAGATATCATCCAAATCTAAAAAATTATATCAAATAATTTTATTCTTTACAAATTTACTTTAGGTAGTTCTATAATAAATTCAGTTTCCTGTTTATTTTGATTATTAAGATATATTTTTCCATTGTGTGCTTCTAATATACCTCTTGAAATCGATAGACCTAAGCCAGCACCTCCGGTTTTTCTATTCCTTGATTTCTCCTCACGATAAAACCTTTCAAAAATATTTTCTCTAGAATTTTCAGATATACCTATGCCTCTATCTATTATTTTCAAAATTACTTTATCCTTCGTTTCTTCAATTTCTCCTCTTATATAAACATCTTCCAAGCTATATTTAGCTGCATTAGAAAACAGATTAAGTAATACCTGCTTAATTTTATTTTTATCTATGTTTAACTCTATTTGGTTTTCAATATTATCTGCTATTTCTACTGAAATATTTTTATATGAATAAGCGTTCTTGAATTTATTCAGTTCATTTTTGAGTAATTCCTTTATATCTGTTTTTTCTATCTTTAGTTCTATATTGTAATTTTCAATATCTACTAATTTTTCAATATCTTTTATTAACTCAGTTAATCTCAGAACTTCTTTTCTAACTTCTTCTAGCTCTCTACCTGAAGTTTCTATTATTCCGTCCTGCATCGCTTCTATCTGATTTTGAAGAACGTTTAGCGGGGTTCTCAGTTCGTGAGATATATCTGAGGTTAATCTAATTCTTAAATTTTCTTGAGATTCAAGAGTCTTTCCTAAAGAATTTATAGTTTTTAAAAGTTCGTCTAATTCATAGGTGTTGGTTTTTTCTTTTATTTCCCAATTTTGTTTTTTATCTCTAATTTTTTCAGCTGATTCTTTTATCTTTAAGATTGGTTTCGATATTTGGTTTGAAAATAAAATACTAATCAATATAGTTATTAATGCTGAGATTAGAGTAATAATAAGTATCCCATTGTTTAAATCATCCTGAAAGTTTATATCTTCTTCTGAAAGATTATACCTTCCAAGCCTTCCTATTTTAAGGGTACCGTAATTTTTACCATCATTAATTATATCATAGGTATTATAACTTATATTATCCGCTTGACCTCTTCCTTGACCCATACCCATATTTCCTCCGGGCATCTTTATTAATAATTCCCAGGTTACAGTACCTTTACTATCCACAAATTTTAATTCTACCCTATCATTTATAGAGCTTTGTATAAGTCTTAGGTCTTCATTGTCTATTGTGCCATCATTGTTTTGATATATTTCTTCTACTAGTTCTATATATTCTCTATCTTCATTTTCTACTGTATTTAGCTTATAATTTTCAAAAGAGGAATTAAAAATATACTTAGACATAGTAAAGAATAATAAAATTAAAATTAATGATAAAGATGAAAAATAAATAAACATTTTTTTATTTAATTTCATTAAATTTCTCCTTTAAACCTATATCCCAGTCCAAAAACTGTTAATATATATTTTGGATTTTTAGGGTCGTCCTCTATTTTTTTTCTTATGTTTTTTACATGGGTATCTATAGTTCTATCATATCCTTCGAATTCTAATCCGAACACCTTTTCTATTATTGTTTCTCTTGCAAGATTAATGTTTTTATTTTCAGCCATGTACGATAGAAGCTTATATTCAGCGGAGGTTAGATTAATTTCTTCTCCTTTTTTATATACAGTTCGAGCCTTTTTATCTATCTTAAGTTCGTTATTGTTATATGTAAGTTTATCTTCCATACTTTTTGTATCTCCATATCTTTTTAAAATAACTTTTATTCTCATCATCAATTCTCTTGGACTAAAAGGTTTTACAAGATAATCATCAGCTCCTAATGATAGCCCTTTTATTTTTTCATCCACAGTACTTTTCGCTGTGAGCATTATAACTGGTATATCACTTTCTTTTTTTATGACACTGCATACTTCTTCTCCATCTATATCCGGAAGCATAAGATCAAGTATAACC
>Ga0102929_1002921_pt1 | contig 10168 bp, 9 predicted proteins | sample SalPonR1_B_D2_MG_FD_78510 | JGI IMG/M metagenome (GOLD analysis project Ga0102929, IMG submission 78510) | Salt pond soil microbial communities from South San Francisco under conditions of wetland restoration - Salt Pond MetaG R1_B_D2_MG | ecosystem: Environmental > Aquatic > Marine > Intertidal... | reverse complement strand
TGGATATAGGAGCGATACGGGACATTTGAAGGTGACGCGGCGCAATTGAGCACGATCTTAGGTTAACGGCCTTATATGACAGGAATTCGACGTCGGTAGTTACGTCGGCATTCACGTCGGTATCACGTCGGTGCATCGGGACGGTGCGTTAGGGCGTTAACGCACCGCGCGGTTCAAAGGTCAATGTCTATCGTGACCGGGAAGTGATCGGACGCGGTGATCAGCGCATCGCACAGATCGGGCACCTTCCAGCAATCGGGGTCGTCAAACGGATGCCAGATGCGCCAGCTTGGCCCTCGGGCGGCAAGATCGGGCGAGACCATGATGTAATCCAGTAAAGCCTGCATATACCGCTTGGTGTCAGACAGATAGAAGCGCGACGTCGTGTGGATCGGCGCAAGTTTGCGCGTGAGGGCATCATGGGCGTGCGGCTCAATCAGGCGTTGGGCGCCTTCGCCCATCACGATTTCAATCGAGGATCGTCCAAAAAGATGTTCATATTCATCAAGGCCGGGACCGTCGTTGAGATCCCCCATCACGATCAGCGGTTCGCCGCGTTCAAGATGATCCACGACCCGGCGGCGCAGCCATATCGCCTGAGCCAACTGCTTGCGCCGATTGGCGATGCTGATGCGCATCGCGGCTTTTTCGGTGGTGGCACCATGCGGCATCTTGGACTTGAGATGCGCCCCGATCATGCGAAACTCGGTCCCGGATGCGCTGCGCGCAGCCAATTCCAGTGGCGGCTTTGAGAATTGCACCACATCCTCGGTCGCGTCGACGTCGAGGTCGATGCGGAACACCCCGTCAAAGCGCGGTGCAGCACCCGTGGCCTCGCCGCGTGGATCATGCGCGAGCGTGAGCACGTCCGGATCGTAGAGCGCCGCGATTTCCTGCTGTGTATCGTTCTCGAACCCCATGACAGCGCGGCGGGTGCGCAGACCCATCTTGGCCGCGAACCCTTCGAGCGCGCGTACGGACGAGCGGTGACGGCTTTGATCGGGGGCCTCGATGATCATGATCGCGTCGGCATTAAGCGCGGTCAGCACGATGCCAATGGCGGTGATCTGTTCGGCGCGGGTCACTTTGTAACGCGCCGACCATTCCGCATCTTCGAGCAACTGCCCGTCATCGTCAAAAAGCCCGTTGAACCATTCGATGTTATACGTCGCGATCCGCATTGGCGCGGTCCTCACTGATCTCTTCCCACGCGCGATTGATGTCGACCATCCGCTTTTCCGCCAGCTTGATCGCCTCTTCGGGGACGCCGCGGGCAAGCATCTTGTCGGGATGGGTGTCGCGCACCTGCCGCCGCCAAGCGCGGCGAACCTCGTCGTAGGAGGCATCGGGGGAAACCCCAAGCACGGCGTAGGGATCGCTCGGGGCGCCCTGAACGAAACGTGCGCGGATGGCGCGAAAATCCGCATCGGGAAGCTCGAGGATTTCGGCCACACGCTCAAGAAAGAGGGCCTCGTTCGGATGATAGACACCATCGGCCATAGCGATGTGAAAGAGGCCTTCCATCAGGTCGCAAAGCGCCGCGCGTTCCCCATCGAACATATCGCGGATACGGACGGCATACTCCTCGAAACCGGCGACGTCCTGACGGGCGAGATTAAAGACCCGGGCGGCCCCTGCTTCGTCGGCGCGGGCGATCTGAAACACTTCGCGGAAGGCGGTCACCTCGTTGCGGGTCACGAGCCCGTCGGCCTTGGCCATCTTGGCCGAGAGCGCGATCACGGCGATGGTGAAAGCCACGCTTCGTTCCGGGGGGGCGCGCAGGCGGTCAAAGACAGCCGTGAGGCTTTCGCCGGCGGCGAGCGCGGAAATCGCGTCGGAAATGCGGGACCACAGGGACATAGGGCCAGCCTAAACTGTTTCGGCGCGATTCTGGATCAGCAAATCGTCGCGCCCTCGGGGTTCGGCGCGCGATAGAGGTATTCGCAACAAATGGAAAGGCCCGCGGGGTGTTGGCCCCGCCACGGATCAGAGCAGACGGTGCAGGATGACAAGGTCCATGAACCGCCCGAACTTGTGCCCCGCCTCGGGCAGAAACCCCGCGCGCGCAAAGCCCATGCGTTCGTGAAAGGCGATGGCGCCGGGGTTTTCGGCGCTGACGCAGGCCACGAGGACGTGGCCGCCGGCGTTGCGGGCGTGATCCATGAGCGCCTCCATCAGGCAGCGGCCCGTCCCCTGCCCGCGTGCCCGGTCGTGCAGAATGATCGTGTGTTCGAGCGTGCGGGCATAGCCGGTGCCGGGGCGAAACTGTGTGTAGGTGGCAAAGCCCAAAAGGCCGCGCCCGTCTTCGGCCAGCAAAAAAGCCTGACCGGCGCTGGTGCGGGTGTGGATATCAACGGCGAGGGCATCCACGGATTTTTCGGCGGCGTTGAACGTGACCGACGTGTCTCGGATAAGCGGGTTCCAAAGCGAAGCGAGCGCAGCGGCATCCTCGGGGATGGCGGGGCGCAGGATCATCCCAAGTGACGCGGGCCGGAAGGGGTTTCGAAGGACGCGCGCAGGCCGGGCGCGCCGACTTCGTAGCGCAGAACCACTTCGTCCAGAAAGGGGGCCAACCGGGCGGATATCTGTGGTGCCTGCGGGTGCGAGATCACCAACTCGGACAAGCGGCATCCGCTTTCGGGCAGGCGCGCGGCGGGGTGCAGATCACCGTCCCATGCCATGATCGCCGGGTGGCAGTTGTCAAAGGGCAATATCCCGGTTTCCGGCACCGCCATGCGCCAGCGCAAATCACCACGCCGAAGTTCCACCGGGTTGCCCGCACCGGGCAAGTGTTCAAGATCAGAGAGAAGGGCATCCGAACGGCATATCCAGTTGCCGATGCGGGGTGGCCCGGAAAATCGGTCAAGATCGAACCAGCGGGGGCGTGCCGCACTTGCTGCGTCGGGGTCGATGGCGATCACCTCGAGGTAGAGACCGTCGGCGAGGCCAAGAAGCAGGTTATGCGTGCCGAAATGCGCGTGCTTCCCACCCGGCGCAAGCGAGACGCCAAGCACATTTTCGACCCATCCCCGCCCCTCATCGAGGGTTTCACAGGCAACGGCGATGTGATCAAGGGCTAGCATGGCGATGGTCCTGTGTTGCGTTATCGTCGGAGCCGCGTCTGCCGCGCCCCAGTGTGAGGATGGGCAAATCCACAGGGCTTGGCAATGCTGCGTCTTGTGCGGGCCACCCCGTCCGCGATCACCTCAGCCGGCAAATCCCGCAAGCGCACCGAGCGCCCAGAGCGCAACAAGCACGGTGGGATAAAAGCTTGCCGCGAAGCCGAAAGCCCGCAGCGGTGGCGAGATGTGATAGCCCACCCAGAACACAAGCCGGGCCACCGCAAAGCCCAGTCCGAGCGCCATGATCACCCCCGGCCCCTGTCCGCCCAGCAGCACCGCCGCCGCGGGCCAGATCGCGAGGGCGAGCACAAGTTGCTCGGTCGTGTTGGTGAGGACACGCTGATCAAGGGCGGCGGGGTGGCCGGGCGGGATTGGCCCGCCGTCAATCAGCGCGTCGTCAAAGAAGCGGCGCTGCGCCAGACGCCCGATCACAGCAAGCAGGACAAGACCCGGCGCAAGAAACGCTGTCATGATCACCGGCATCAGGGTGAATACCGGCAGGGTCAAATGCCAGCCTCCGATCCAGAGGAGAAGGACGGCCCAAAGCCCCCCACCCGCCATGCCGATCGCGATTGTCCTGCGTTTATCCATCAATCAGCCCGCCATGAGGGACGTGGCCGCGGCGCGAGCCTCGTCGGTGATCCGGTCGCCAGACAGCATGCGCGCGATTTCATCCACACGCTCGGCCTTGGCAAGGGGGACGACACGGGACAGGGTTTCATCGTCGCGTGTTTCCTTTTCGACCCGCCAGTGATGATCTGCCAGTGCCGCGACCTGTGGCGAATGCGTGACGACAAGCACCTGCCCCGACTCGGCGAGCGATGCGAGCCTGCGGCCCACTGCATCGGCGGTCGCACCACCGACACCGCGGTCGATTTCATCGAAGATGAGCGTGAGGCCCGAGGCCTCGCCGACGAGACAGACCTTGAGCGCGAGCAGAAAGCGGCTGAGTTCGCCGCCCGACGCGATCCGGTTCAGTGGGCCGGCGGGCGCGCCGGGGTTCGTGGCCACTTCGAATGTGACTTCATCGGTGCCTGTCGGGCCGGGTTCGGCGGGCGTGATCCGCGTGGTGAACACCGCGCGCTCCATCCTGAGCGGTGCGAGCTCCTCGGTGACGGCGCGGTCCAGGCGGGACGCGGCCTCGATCCGGGCGTCTCTGAGGCGGGTCGCGGCGGTGTCATAACCGGCCTCAGCAGTGTTTAGGGCAGCGCGCATATCCGCCACATGCCCATCGCCCGCATCAAGCGCAGCCAGCCGGGTGCGCAGGTCTTCGGCGAAGCCGCCAAGGTCATCGGGCGCAACGCCATGTTTGCGGGCCAGCGCGCGAATGGCGAAAAGGCGCTCCTCGACCTCCTCAAGCTCGTGCGGATCGAAGGCAAGCGCATCAAGGCAGGCGGCCACACCACGGGCCGCCTCGTCAAGCTCGACCATGGCACGCCCGATGGCCGCCATGGGCTCATCGAGTTGGCCCTCGGCCGCGTCGGCCGCCCCCTCGAGCCAGCGCAGCGCGTCGCCGGATGCGCCCTCGGCGCCCTCGTGGCCAAGAGCGGTTGCCGCACGCCCGATATCTTCGCGAATCTTCTCGGCCCCTTGCATGAGGCGGCGGCGTGTGTCCAGCGCCTCGTCCTCTCCCGGTTGCGGATCAAGCGCATCAAGCTCGGCCACCGCGTGACGCAGGAAATCTTCCTCGGCGCGCATCGCGTCAAGATCGGCCTGAGCTTTGGAAAGGGCCTTGGCCGCGGCGCTTCGTGCGCTCCAAGCGGTGCGAAGATCGGAAAGCAAGGGGTCAAACCCGCCATAGGCGTCAAGCAGGGCACGGTGGCCGCGCGGGTTCAGCAGGCCCCGGTCGTCATGCTGTCCATGAAGTTCGATGAGCGTGTCGGACAATTGTCGCAACACCTCGCCCGAGCAGCGGCGGTCATTGACCCATGCGGTCTTGCGCCCGTCGCGGGTGTTCACGCGGCGCAGGATGAGCGTATCGTCATCTGGCAGGCCAGCCTCTTGCAGGATGGCACGAGCGGGGTGATCCTTTGGCAGGTCGAACTCGGCCAGCACTTCGCCCTGATCGGCACCTTGGCGCACGAGTTCGGCCCGACCGCGCCAGCCCAGCACGAAACCGAGAGAATCGAGCAAGATCGACTTGCCCGCGCCGGTTTCGCCGGTCAGCACGTTGAGACCGGCGCGAAACTCAAGCTCGAGCCGGTCGATAATGAGCATGTCGCGTATGTCGAGACTACGCAGCATTGGCCAACCCCGTAAGGCGGGGCCTAGCCCGCCACCCTTGTCAGAGCCATTGGCCCTTGATCATCTGGCGATAAACCTTGCGCAGCCAATTGTCGCCCGCCGGTTCGGGGCGCAGGCCACGGGCCGTAAGAAGCGCATAGCTGTCTTCATACCATTCGGTCGCGCGGAAATTATAGCCGAGGATCGCGGCCGCTGTCTGCGCCTCGTTGTTGAGACCCAGCGAAAGATAGGCCTCGACCAATCGGTGCAGAGATTCTGGAGTGTGCGAGGTGGTTTGGAAATCTTCGACCACGACCCGGAAGCGGTTGATGGCGGCGGTGAAATGATCGCGGCGAAGGTAGTAGCGGCCCACCTCCATTTCCTTGGACGCGAGATGGTCGAAGGCGAGGTCGAACTTGAGGATGGACGACCGGGCGTATTCGCTGTCGGGATAGATCTCGATCACCTTACGCAATTCTTGCAGGGCGAGGAAAGTGAGCCCCTGATCACGGCCAACTTCGTCGATCTGGTCATAATAGCTGAGTGCGAGGAGATACTGCGCGTAGGCCGCATCTTCGTCTGTCGGATAGAAATCTATATAGCGTTGCGCCGCGGCGCGGCTTGCCTCGTAGTCCTTTTCCAGGTGGTAGGAATAGGCCTGCATGATGACCGCGCGCTTGGTCAGTTCGGAATAGGGATAGAGACGTTCGACCTCGGCAAAGCTCTGGGCTGCGAGTTCGAAATTGTTCGACGCCAGATCATATTCGGCGCGTTCGAAAATCTGTTGCGCGGTGTAGTTCTCGTAATCCAGTTCACCGCGCTCGACGCGACCGCGCACGCTGTTGCAACTGGCGAGGAATGCAACGAGCACAAGACCCCCGATCATCTTTGCCCGGAACGTGCCGACTGTCATTCTGGATGCGCCCCCAACTCACGTCACTTGCGGGTGTTTACCGCATAGCTCATCCCGGTGCTAGCACAGAAATCCACGGGGCAAAACGGGTTTGGCGCATTTTCGCGCCGTGGGTGCGACATCACGGGTCCATAGCCTTTGCGCGAGCAGAAAAGTGCGTCTTTTCAACAGGAAGTTCAGGTGAGATTATTGCAATCGAAGGAGCGTGCTGGGCCCTGCCCTTCAGGCGACTGCGGGAATTTCGCCCCAATGCACGCCCGCGCCGGGAAGCCGGGCGGCAAGGCGCGCGTCACACTCAACCCATTCGACCGCACCGGGCGTTGCAAAGAGTGTGCGCAGAAGTTCGTTGGTGAGGGCGTGACCGGCACGCGATCCTTCGTAATGGCCCAGAAGCGGCGCCCCGGCCAAGGCCAAGTCGCCAAGGGCGTCGAGCATCTTGTGGCGCACAGCCTCGTCGGCGTGGCGCAGGCCACCGGGACTGAGAACCTTGTCGCCGTCCACCACAACGGCGTTGTCGAGCGTGCCGCCGCGCGCCAGCCCATTGGCCAGCATCGCGTCGATATCGGCCTTGCGACAGAAGGTTCGGCTGTCGCTCAGTTCGCGCACGAAGCTTCCGTTCGACATGTTGAGCCGCTTTTTCTGAATTCCGATGGCCGCGTCTTTGAAGTCAATGTCGAAATCAATGAGTAGCGTATCATGGGGCGAGAGACGGGCCCGTGCCTCACCGCGTGTGACTTCGACCGGTTTGAGCACGCGCAGGACACGGGCGGGCACGTTCAGCTCAGTCAGGCCGACGGACAAGATACCGCGCACGAAGGACACCGAACTTCCATCGAGAATAGGCACTTCGGGCCCATCCACCGTCACGAGGGCGTTGTGTATGCCACAGCCCATGAGCGCGGCCATCACATGCTCGACCGTGGAGACGCTCATGCCATGGGCGTTTTCAAGCCGCGTGCAAAGCGGGGTTTGGATCACGTGATCCCAGCGGGCCGGAATATCGGCCTGGACAGCAGCGACATCGACACGGCGGAAAAGAATGCCTGCATTCGCGGCGGCGGGCCGGATGACCACACGCGCCGGGGCGCCGGAATGCAATCCGACACCTTCAAATGTCACGCTCTGTCCGATTGTTGTCTGCAAGTTGCCTCCGGTTGGCAAATCGGCGTTTCCGCCCGCCTATGTGAGATAGGGAGGGTGTAGAGGGCCGGTCCGGCGCGCTCAACTCAATCTTTGCAACGAAGTGAAACATGCGCCCGGACCATGGCGGCAATATTTTGCCGATCAGGGTCGCAGATGCGCCCGAAGATCAGCCAAACAACAGAAAAGACCGCCCGAAGGCGGCCTTTGAAATGATGCAACCATTTGATTTCAGGTCAGTTCGCCTGACGACGCAGGAAGGCGGGAATTTCGATCTGCTCATCCTGCTCGGGTTCAGGTTCGACCGGTGCGGGCTGTGCCTGACGCGCCGGAAGTGTGGGTTGCTGACGCGGCGCCCGCTGGGTTTCCTGTTCGCTTGAGTGACCGGTCATCCGGTTCAGGAGCGAATTGATTCCGAAACGCGGGCGCTCGGACTGGTGTTCCTCGGCGGGGGGCTGGGCCTCCTGCTGGGCGGGCTGAGGGGCTTGCTGCGCGGTTTGCTGTGTGGCGCGGCCCTGCTGACCCGGGGCGCGGCCAACGGCGGCATGCAGGCGGGCCATCGCCTCGGGCGACGGTGTGCCGGCCGCGGGGGCCTTGGGCGCGACGAAGGCCTCAAGCTCGGGCTCGGGGGTGTGCTCGGGTTCCGGCGCGGGTTGATATGCCGGGGGCGGAAGGTCGTTTGTGCTATCCTGACCGGCTGTCTCGCTGCCGAAGATGTCTTCCATCTGATCCTCTGCGGCGGCGCGCTCGGCCTCAAAGCCACCAAAGAGCGAGGGCTCCTCGGCCCGTGCCGCAACTTGCTCGGGCATGGGTTCGGCTTCGGGTGCGGGGGTTTCGGCCACCGCGGCGTCGTCGTGCGATTCAAACGAGGTCGTGGTCGCCAGCGGTTCGGCCAATGAACGGCGCGGCACGGGGATATCAGACTTCTCGGTCGAGACGTCGATGCCGGTGGCGACGACGCTGACACGCATGGCGCCTTCCATGGAGGTATCAAGGGTCGAGCCCACGATGATATTGGCTTCGGCGTCCACTTCCTCGCGGATGCGGTTGGCGGCCTCGTCAAGTTCGAACAGCGTCAGGTCATGCCCACCGGTGATGTTGATCAGCACACCGCGCGCGCCCTTGAGGCTGATTTCGTCGAGCAGCGGGTTGGCGATCGCCTTTTCGGCGGCCTGCACCGCGCGATCTTCGCCCGCGTCCTCGCCTGTGCCCATCATCGCCTTGCCCATTTCGTCCATCACGGCGCGGACATCTGCGAAATCGAGATTGATCAAGCCCGGACGGACCATCAGGTCGGTCACGCCCTTGACGCCCTGATAGAGCACGTCATCGGCCATGCTAAACGCTTCGGTGAAGGTCGTTTTTTCGTTGGCGAGGCGGAACAGGTTCTGGTTGGGAATGATGATCAGGGTATCGACCACCTTTTGCAGGCTTTCGACACCATCTTCGGCCTGTTTCATCCGCTTGCCGCCCTCGAATTGGAAGGGCTTCGTGACGACGCCGACGGTCAGAACGCCAAGTTCACGCGCCGCCTGTGCGATGATCGGGGCCGCACCGGTGCCGGTGCCACCGCCCATACCGGCGGTGATGAAGCACATATGCGCGCCCGCAAGATGATCGACGATCTGTTCGATGCTTTCCTCGGCAGCGGCGGCGCCGATCGCGGCCTTGGCCCCTGCGCCCAACCCTTCGGTCACCTTCACGCCAAGCTGAATGCGGCTTTCGGCATTCGACTGGCTCAGCGCCTGTGCGTCGGTGTTGGCGACGACGAAGTCAACGCCATCGAGTTCCTTTTCGATCATGTTGTTGACGGCATTGCCGCCTGCCCCGCCGACACCAAAGACGGTGATACGGGGTTTGAGTTCTTCACGACCGGGCACGGTAAGATTCAATGTCATCGCTCTGTCCGCCTGATGTTGCGCCCGCTACCGGGCCGTTTTTCTGCCTATTGGCACCAATATTAACGACAGCACGCCGCAGCGTCACCTAAAAACTGCCGAAAAAACACAAAATATAGCCGCTTTTTCAGCGTTTTTCGCGGGATTTCGCCGATTGCACGACATGTTGCGTTTACCAGTTGTCCTTGAACCATTTGACTGCTCGCTTGAAGGACCGCGCGGGATAGCGGTCGACGGGAAGTTCGAAGTCCCACCATTCGTCCTGCGGGTTCGCCGCAAAGAGGCAAAGCCCCACCCCGCTGGCGAATCCCGCGCCGGTGGCGGCTTGCGGCAAGCCGTTCACCCGCATTGGTCGGCCAAGGCGCACCTGTTGGCCCAGAATGCGCGACGCGAGGCCGTCAAGGCCGGGTATCTGGCTTCCGCCGCCGGTGAGCACGATTTGCTGACTGGGCAGGTGATCGAATCCTGCGGCGTCAAGGCGGGCACGGACCTCTTCGAGGATTTCCTCGACGCGTGGCCGCATGATGCCGATGAGTTCGGCACGGCTTACGGTGCGGCGGTCATGTTCGTAATCGCCCGTGTCGCCGCCGATCTCGATCATTTCCCGGTCGTCCATGCCGGTGGCCACGACGCCGCCATAGAAGGTCTTGATCCGTTCGGCCGTCGCGGTGGGCACCGAAAGGCCCATCGAGATGTCGCCCGTGACATGATCGCCGCCCATGCGCACGCTGTCGGCATAGATCATGTGTTTCTTGATGAAGATCGAAATCCCCGCCGTGCCGCCGCCAAGGTCGACACAGGCGGCCCCCAGCTCCTGTTCATCCTCGACCAGCGAGGAAATGCCCGAGACATAGGACGAGGACGCGATCCCG
>Ga0102929_1002917_pt1 | contig 10176 bp, 8 predicted proteins | sample SalPonR1_B_D2_MG_FD_78510 | JGI IMG/M metagenome (GOLD analysis project Ga0102929, IMG submission 78510) | Salt pond soil microbial communities from South San Francisco under conditions of wetland restoration - Salt Pond MetaG R1_B_D2_MG | ecosystem: Environmental > Aquatic > Marine > Intertidal... | reverse complement strand
CTCGCCACTATTTCTCTCTACTTCAAATTTCTTTTGATAAGGTACTCAGCGATTTGCACTGCATTTGTAGCAGCCCCCTTTCTAATATTATCTGCCACCACCCACAAATTCAAACCATGTTCGACGGAATCATCCTTTCTGATCCTGCCAACAAAAACCTCATCCCTGTTAAAAGCTTCTATGGGCATCGGATAGATTTGAGCTCCAGGATCATCCCTAACAACTAGACCATCGACAGCGTCCAATAATGAACGGATCTCTCCTACTTCGAAGTGGCTCTTCATCTCGGCGTTTACGCTTATTGAATGCCCCCCATGAACTGGCACTCTCACAGCTGTAGATGTGATGGCAATATGCTGGTCACGCAAAATTTTGCGCGTTTCATAGACCATTTTCATCTCTTCTTTGGTGTAGTCATTTTCCAAAAAAACATCGCAGTGTGGTAAAGTATTTCTGTAAATGGCATAAGGGTATGCCATTACAGTCGGCTTCAGCCCTTTCTCCTCATTTTTTAGTTGCTCTAAGGCTTTGATTCCAGACCCGCTGACCGATTGATAGGTGGAAAGAACCAGCCTTTTAATCCCGTATTTTTGGTGCAGGGGATGCATGGCCATCACCAATTGTATGGTCGAGCAGTTGGGATTGGCGATCAAAAGGTCTTTCGACGTCAGCATATCTGCATTAATCTCCGGCACAATTAAAGGAACTTTCTCGTGCATTCTCCAAGCAGAGGAATTGTCAATAACTGTTGTACCCTCTGCTGTCAATTTTTCGGCCCATTGAAGCGAAGCCTCAGAACCCGCGCTAAAAATGGCGATATCAGGAGCGTGGTCAACTAACTCTTCCACACTGATCAAAGTGTGTTCCTTTCCAAATGCAGTTTGCTTTTTCCCAGCAGACTTTTCTGATGCGCACAAATACAAATCCCCAACTGGAAATTTGCGTTCTTCCAGAACCTCCAACATTTTCTGACCCACCATACCGGTGGCTCCGACAACAGCCAAATTGTATTTTTTCATCTTCAATGATTTTCTGTCAGAAATATATTCGCAAGGTTTTGTATCCGTGTTGCGGTACCTTACCATTTGCTCGCGTCACCCTCAATAAATCACTCAAATGTAAGTTTTATTGTAGGAGAAAAGAGAGGCACACCTCCTCTATATATCGGAAAAATGGCCTTGCATTTCATACACTACACGACAACGATACAGTTTTACCACAAGGATTTTCCAGCTTTGATCAATTACATCTATCTTTCCAAAAGCAGAAAGCTATTGTATAGAAAATTTTTAGCACCCACATCCTATGAAAAGTATATTTTTCACTTTGATCATTGTTCTGGTTAGCGCCCAGGCCTTTTCTCAGTCCATAGAAGACGATTTTTCCAATGAGAATTTGAATCAGTGGACTGGAGACTTGCAGGATTTTATCATTGAGAATGAAGAATTACGCCTTAATGCAACTGCTGAGGGTAGTTCCCGTATATATGCCCCCTTTGCCAAATCCGATACGCTGAACTGGAGCTTTGATTTCAAGATGAATTTTCCTCCTTCTAATAGCAATTTCCTGGAAATCTATCTATACGCAAAGACAGATACCTTGGATAATACAGATGCACTTTTCCTGAGAATTGGTGAATCTGGAGGTGATGACAAAGTACAATTGTTCAAAAGAGAGAACGGTTCGGACTCACTCCTGGCCAATTCCACACCAGGCTCCATGTCGGATGATCCTGAGGTGCGTATGCAAATCGAAAAAAAAGGTATGGAGTGGACCTTGCGCTATCGGAACCTGGACTCATTAAATTTCACACCTTTTTTTCTTGGAAATATTGATGATGTTTTTCTCCCCCCAGTCAATTATTTTGGTTTCTCTTGTAATTATACCTCTACACGAAGAAATCGTTTCTTTTTTGACAATATCCGAGTCGCTCCCCCTCAGGAGGATACGCTGCCTCCTTCTGTAGAACAGTTTAACATACCTCGAACTGACCGGATTGAATTGTTATTCTCCGAGGAACTAGATTCGTCATCAATTGATTCCGAAAACATTCAGCTCACCCCAAACCAACCTATCGTGAGTGGAATTGAATTCAACCCGCCCAATGGACTAGAATTTCTATTAAATGGACCACTAGAATCGGGCGAAGATTATCTATTGACAGTAGAAGGTTTTGAAGATTTATCAGGAAATCAAATGCTCATTTTCGATACTGTCTTTCAAGTATTTTACCCGGATACCGCAGATGCCTATGACCTGGTTATCCAGGAGATCATGGCAGATCCTAGCCCCGCAGTTGGTCTTCCGGAGGTGGAATATCTGGAAATTTTCAACAGAAGCGACAAAACCTTCAATCTTGAAGACTATACGCTCACAAGTGGTTCAAGTTCCTGTCAACTACCCAATTACAATGTTCTGCCAGGGGACTTTTTGGTCATTACCGATAATGAGGATGCCGCACTGTTCCCATTCGTGGATCATGTGGTCGCCGTTGATGGCCTTATCAATTTATCCAATTCCGGTGACGACATACTTCTCAGCAACCCAAAAGGAGAATTCGTTCATTTCATTGCGTATAGTGACAGTTGGTACCGCAATAACGAGCGTGCGGACGGAGGTTATTCCTTGGAAATGATCAACAATAATGATCCCTGCCTGGAAGCAGAGAACTGGCGGGCCAGTCAAAGTCTTTCCGGCGGCACTCCTGGATTCCAAAATTCAGTAGCCTCAGATACTCTCATTGTTCAGGGACCAAACCTCCTCTCGGTATACCCGCAATCACCGGATAGTATTTTACTTCGATTTGATCGCCGCCCGGGGGATAAGCCGAACCAGCTCGACATTATTAATATTGAAGGAATTTCTATCTCCCGGTTTACCACAGATCCACTTCGTCCGTTAACACTCGGATTAATTCTTGCTACCCCACTTTTACCTCGGACTACTTACACCATAAGAATAGAATCCGGATTTGAGGATTGTACTGGTAAGATATCCGGGAGGGTTCAGGAAATGCCTGTTCAGCTTCCGGAAACACCCGAAACAGGCGACCTCATCATTAATGAAATTCTCACCGACCCCATTCCCGGGGCAGAAGATTACCTGGAGTTATTCAACCGAAGTGATAAGGTCATCACGCTCGAACCACTGGCCATCAGAAATGCACAGAACGATCAAACAGTAGCCTTAGATTTGGAAGTACTTGTTTTTCCTGGCACCTATGCAGTTCTTACTGAGGATATTCCCGGGGTGCTGGACAACTACGAGGTTCCCAATCCACAATGGCTTTACGAGTCCGATCTACCATCCTTTAACAATGATGAAGGCAATGTACAAATCGGATTTCTCGATGTATTCGGTCTGAATACCATCGACGAAATGACCTATCGGCCAGAAATGCACTACGCATTTCTTGACAATTTAGAAGGCATCAGCCTTGAAAAATTGAACCCGAATTTGGACGGCATGGCAGAGGATAACTGGCATTCCGCGGCTCAAGCCGCAGGTTACGGAACGCCTACAAGCTCCAATAGTCAATTGACAGATGCCTCTCCAGGCTCAAACAATAGTTTAAGCCTCTCTAGTAATCGCCTCTCACCAGATCAAGACGGTTTTGAAGACGTCCTGCTCATCAATTATGACTTTGACAAACCTGGCTACAAGGCTGACGTGAAGGTATTTAGTGACAAAGGACAATTGATTCGCGTTCTAGGAAAGGATGTTTTACTGCCTCGAAATGGACAATTGAAGTGGGATGGCCTGGATGACAATGCAACTATTCCTCCACTTGGCATTTATATTATCCTTTTTGAAGCGCTGCACCCCGAGGGAGATGTCATCCAGGAAAAACTCCCTTGCGTATTGGCAAAAAGACTGTGATTCTGAACTTATAAACCTGAGTTTAAAGTATAGATCCAATGATGCGTTCAATAATGATCATCAAATATTCGGCCTCGGGCTTTGTGCCAACAGCATGTAGGATAAATTGTATCTCAAAGAATGTACTGAGTTGGTCTAACCCAGCTGATTTTGAGTGGTTCAACTGGAATCATCACCTCGGGCATTTCAAGAGCGTTAATTCCTTTTCAACTGCAGCAAGAAATATGTGGATATTTATAGTGAAAAATGCCGGACGCTTTCCTGTCCAGTTCAATAAAATTCGTTTACTGCAAAATGCCGAAATTCTAGACAAATCCGCAAGTGTTTACTTTAGCAAAAAAATCTTGAGAAAGTCATGAAGCATATTTTAATACCCTGAAGATGAATTTGAAGCAATGGTCATTTGATAGAATTCGTGCTTTTCTCCACGCTTTCCGGGGCATACAAAGTACGTGGAAGTCCGAGTTTCATTTTCGATTCCATGTTTTAATGGCGCTGATAGCTCTAGGACTTGGATTTTTGTTTGAATTGAAAAACTGGGAATGGTGTGTCATCTTGATTTGCATTGGTACTGTTATGTCCCTCGAATGTGTAAATGCCGCTTTAGAAAAATTATGCGACCACATAAACCCAGATATTCATCCAACAATCAAAATGGTGAAAGATATGGCCGCAGCGGGAGTACTGATCAGTTCAATTACGGCCCTGATCTGCGGTTTCATCATCTTTATTCCGCACATCAACCCATAAAAAAGTCCCAATGCACAATGCACCGGGACTGTATTTTCTCTGTTGGAAAATTGATCAATAACGGTAGTACTCCGGTTTGAAAGGTCCGCTTTTGTCAACTCCAATATAATCTGCCTGATCCTTGCTCAGTTCTTCTAGCTCTACACCAATTTTGTTCAAATGCAAGCGCGCCACCTGCTCATCCAAATGCTTTGGTAGCATGTACACCTTATTTTCGTACTTATCTGTATTGTTCCACAATTCAATCTGAGCCAGCGTCTGGTTGGTAAAAGAGTTGGACATCACAAATGAGGGGTGTCCGGTGGCACAACCCAAATTGACCAACCTTCCTTCAGCAAGAACAATGATATCTTTACCATCGATGGTATATTTATCTACCTGAGGCTTTACGCTGATTTTGGTATCTCCGTATTCGCCATTCAACCAGGCCATGTCTATTTCATTATCGAAATGACCGATATTACAGAGGATCGTCTTGTCCTTCATCATCCTGAAGTGCTCCTCAGCTATAATGTCTTTATTACCCGTTGCCGTGATTACAATGTCTGCCCGTGGAATAGCTGTTTTCATTTTCTTCACCTCGTATCCATCCATAGCGGCCTGTAAGGCACAAATGGGATCGATCTCCGTGACAATTACCCTGCAACCCGCTCCACTCAAGGATGAAACAGTTCCTTTTCCAACATCTCCATATCCTGCTACAACGGCTACTTTACCAGCCATCATAATATCTGTAGCCCGTCGAATCGCATCCACTGCAGACTCACGACAACCGTATTTATTGTCAAATTTGGACTTGGTCACAGAGTCATTCACATTGATGGCAGGCATGGGCAGCGTACCGTTTTTCATTCTCTCATAAAGTCGATGAACTCCAGTGGTGGTTTCTTCGCTGAGACCTTTTATTCCGTCTACTAACTCTGGGTATCGGTCAAGCACCATATTGGTCAAATCACCCCCGTCGTCGAGAATCATATTGAGTGGTTGACCATCTTCAAAAGCGAAAAGTGTTTGCTCGATCGCCCAGTCAAATTCTTCTTCTGACATGCCTTTCCAGGCAAAAACAGGGATACCCGCTGCCGCAATAGCCGCTGCGGCATGATCCTGCGTGGAAAATATATTGCAAGAAGACCAGGTAACATCGGCACCCAATTCTACAAGAGTCTCAATCAATACAGCCGTTTGAATGGTCATGTGTAAACATCCGGCTATACGTGCACCCTTGAGCGGTTTGTCTTTACCATACTTCTCCCTTAAAGCCATCAGGCCAGGCATTTCTGCCTCAGCCAGATCCATTTCAATCCTACCCCATTCAGCAAGGCTGATATCTTTTACTTTGTATTTCAATTTTTGATCTGTCGCACTCATTCAATATTTGTTTTCTGTCTAAAATCTGCGCAAATTTAACACGATAACTACGAGTATGTTATATTTTCGGACTAAAACTTGCCACTCAGGCAACCATTTCTGAGCTTTTCTCATATTCATTCTGGGAAATACGGCATCATTCTGAGTATGGATGAATTGAAATTGATTCAAAAGGCTAAGAAAAAGGATCGTCAATCATTGACGGTACTTTACGAGATGTACCAACATCAATGGTATACATTATGCCTAAGGTATCAAAAAAATCAGGCCGATGCTCGCGACGTACTACAGGAAGCCGTGATCAAGGTATTTGGAAATATTAAATCATACAACCCCAATAAAGGAGAGTTTGGTGGTTGGGCCTACAGAGTGGTTCTTAATGAGAACTTACAGTATTTGAGAAAAGAGAAAAGAAATAGTCATGAGGGTCTGGATCAGGTCTTCGATTTAAAGGATAACAGGGAAACAGCCCTGGAAAGGGTTTCAGCTCAGGAATTGACGGCGCTTATTCAACAATTGCCTACAGGTTACAGGACTGTTTTCAATCTGTACGTGATAGAAGGTTACAGTCATAAGGAAATTGCTGTTCAATTGGGTATAAGCGAAGGTACCTCCAAATCCCAATTGTCAAAATCAAAAGCAATGCTGAGACGTAGACTCGAAATTATGAACACCGCATGAGTGAAAAAAAGAACAACCGGGATAAAATAGAAGATATCTTTCGGGACAAATTGAGTCGCGAAAACCTTTCTTCTGAACCTTGGAACACACCACCAAGCCACGTGATCGAATCTGCTCTCGATCAACTGCAGTCTGATCGCAATAACCGCAGGCTGTTCATCTTACCTATACTTTTCTTATTTCTTGCTGGGTTTATAGCCCTTTGGGTGAGAAGTGACCATACAGCTGAGGACATAGTTCCTGTGGATGTCGATCAAAAAGAGGTGGAAAGGAACCAGATTGAATCCACTCCTGAAATTCTAACATTGATAGAGGATGTCCCTGGTAACACGCAGAACAGCAAAGCCAACCTGGGGAATCCAAATAAAGCGGCTAAAAAGGAAATAGCCGAGGCTTCTGCAAAAGAAAGGAAATCAACCGAACATGACGAACGGAAGACAGAATTAGCTCTCATTGAGTCAAAGAGCAACGAAAAAATCTCTTCACCAGCACTTGCATCAAAAGACAGCAAAGAAAAAGAAAGATCAGTCTACACGAGTCAGGAAAAAATAAAATTATCTGCCATCACCTTGATGGACAAGGAAGAAAAAGTGGCAAAGTTAAACCAAAAAAGAACCGGAGCAGTACATCCGGAAATAGCCTTCCCATTGCTTGAAGTTCGCTCCCGGGAGACACTAATTTTACCAGCAATAAAGCCAAGCACTCCAGTGAAGACGAATACTCAACCATTCAAATGGGAAGCACAAATGCTCACCGGGGCTGAATGGATGCGATATGATGCCAGGAATCTACCATCGGAGAATGGGAAATTAAGTGGTCACCATGATTGGAATGCGGGGTACAATGCACAATTACGCCTTGCAAATTCACTTAGAAAAAACTGGGGAATTGACCTCAGCCTGGGATTCAGCATGCTGAAAAATAAAAGCCATTATCTCATGAATGTTCAAACAGATGATATGAACATCCAGGTAGATCAGTTTGGGCACACCCATATATACATGGAACCGGAGGTGAAAACACCTATCAGCGAGGCCAAAATGTCGCTAGATTACATCATGCAGTTTGCAAATACTTATGATCCGGGACCAGCTAACTTCCAGGTGCAAATCCTCCAGTCCCTACACACTGTTCAGGCAGCTACTGGAATATTTCGAAGTTTTACATTACGGGATGCCCTGCAATGGCGTATTCACACAGGGGTGAATTACCGTCGCATCATAAAGCTTGAAGAGGAAATGAGCGTCTATGTTTGGCACAACGATGAGAAGATGATAGATCAACGTGCCAGCCGGGACATCACTTCTCAAGTAAATAACCATGTTTTTGAATGGTACACAGGATTATCAGCCCATTATCCTATTGCTAGAAATTGGCTGGTCAATGCTCACATTCAAACAAACGTGGGCCTGAATAAAGTCAACAGCATTGGAGGTCAAGATGTGCGTATGCAAACCATTCAACTAGGCGTTGGACTTGTACGAAAATTCTAATCACGATAATTTCAGCAAATTTTCGCTGCCCAGGCAACCTCTGAAACCCACATGGCATAATGAGTATGAAGTATTTTTCGGATATCGGGCCGGCAACCATGAAACGGAATGAAGGATATCCCTCAATTTGGCCTGATGAAAAATAACAGATTCTATATTCCAATATTATCTGTACTACTTGGAGGAGAAGTGCAGTATTTCCCGGGAACGTTCAAAAGGACGTTCCTTTTTTTCTTTTCTGCCTTCAAATTGACTTATAACCTGGAATAGTTGGGTGACTCTTTTGTGATGGCAATATTATGGGGATGGCTCTCGGTAACACCAGCACTGGTGATTTTCACAAACTTGGCTTCTTGCAATTGAGAAATATTTGCTGCTCCGCAATAGCCCATTCCGGCACGCAATCCACCCATATATTGTACCATCACCTCAGCCAGGGATCCCTTGTAAGGAACACGACCTTCAATACCTTCCGGCACCAATTTCTTAATATCGTCTTCTACATCCTGGAAATATCGGTCTTTTGATCCTTTCTCCATGGCAGAAATAGAACCCATTCCCCGATAAGATTTGAATTTACGGCCATTGAAAATAATGGTCTCTCCGGGCGCTTCTTCTACTCCGGCAAACAAGGAACCCGCCATGATACTGGAAGCACCGGCAGCCAAAGCTTTGGCAATATCACCCGTGTAACGAATTCCACCGTCTGCTATAACTGGGATACCCTTCTTTTTGGCACCGAGGCAGGCATTGAATATAGCACTCAATTGTGGAACGCCAACTCCCGCGACGATTCTCGTGGTACATATACTGCCGGGGCCAACGCCCACCTTAATACCATTCACACCGGCATCGACCAGGGCTTCTGCTCCTTCCCGTGTGGCCACGTTACCTCCTACCAATTGTAAATCGGGATATTTCTTTCTGACCTCTTTAACCATACTGATGACCCCAGCGCTATGACCATGGGCTGTATCCACAATGATGGCATCCACATTAACATCAATCAGGGCCTCTACCCGTTCCATCGTGTCCGCTGCTATACCCACAGCTGCCCCAACCACCAGGCGACCATATTGGTCTTTACAGGCATTGGGGAAATTCTTGACTTTCATGATGTCTTTGAATGTGATCAACCCTACTAGTCTGTCGTCCTTGACCACTGGTAGTTTCTCAATCTTATACTTCTGCAGAATTTCTCTGGCCTGCTCGAGATCAGTACCTACAGGTGCCGTGACTAAATTTTCAGAAGTCATTAATTCTATGACTGGTTTCGACATATTGTCCTCAAAACGCAGGTCCCTGTTGGTCAAAATACCGGATAATTTGCCATTCTTATCTATTATGGGAATACCTCCTATTCTTTGCTCCCTCATCAACAGCAGGGCATCGCCGACCGTCGCCTCTATACCGAGGGTAACCGGATCCTGGATCATCCCACTTTCACTTCTTTTCACCTTTCTGACCTGGGCCGCCTGTCGCTCTATCGACATATTCTTGTGAATGATGCCTATTCCACCCTGTCTGGCAAGGGCAATCGCCAACTCTTTTTCAGTCACTGTATCCATCGCGGCAGAAACAACCGGAATATTGATTTTCAGGTCAGTCGTAAATTGGGTCTCGGTATTGACTTCGCGTGGGAGTATCTCGGATTGAGCCGGGACAAGAAGCACATCATCAAATGTGATGGCTTCTTCAATGATCTTGCTGTTCGATAAATTTTCCATGTGCAAAATTATTGATTTTCTGGCTCAAATGAAATGGGCAGCCTACTTTTTAGAAAAGCTTATTGAATTTGTAAATGTTTATACCCGGGACTTGTTGTCAAATAGTACCCCTGGGAATCTTTGTTTTTCTAAATTTGATGTCATCTAAATATATACCCATGCTGAGTATTCACTCGGACGAGCACTTCATGAAAATGGCGCTGAAAGAAGCCCAAAAAGCATTCGAAGAAGATGAAATTCCGGTCGGAGCAGTAGTGGTCTGGAACAATCAGGTCATT
>Ga0102929_1002916_pt1 | contig 10178 bp, 6 predicted proteins | sample SalPonR1_B_D2_MG_FD_78510 | JGI IMG/M metagenome (GOLD analysis project Ga0102929, IMG submission 78510) | Salt pond soil microbial communities from South San Francisco under conditions of wetland restoration - Salt Pond MetaG R1_B_D2_MG | ecosystem: Environmental > Aquatic > Marine > Intertidal... | reverse complement strand
GGTGATAGCCGGACGCAGCACCCCATTATTTCTGAAATAGGGGGTATCTGAGTAAGATGAAACCTTCTGCAGGTTTTCGGCAATAGCCTCATAGCAGGCTTCAGCCTTCCAGCTTTTGGTAGCGCGACGGCCGGTAGCGGGGTTGACCAGTCCGCCCGGGGTCCCGGAAGCGCCTGAACCGATTTCGCCTTTTTCGATGACACAGACTTCCAAACCTTGCTGCTGAAGCGAATCAGCCAGTGAAAGCCCGGCAAGCCCGGCCCCTAAAATGCAGTAGTCAAATGTCAAACTCATTTATGAGTGTATTGTTATTTAGAATCAAATGCTGATTTGAAGCAATTAGCTCAGGTATAAATAAATTGCAGATCATACCGGCGGAGGGATCAGATCACCGATTAGAGTGCCGGTATTCCGGTAAAGGCTAATATTTTGCTGCAATAGCCGGCATTCGTTTGCCTGTTTATATAAGTTGCAGCTTAATCAGGAAACGGGTGATCCCTGCAGGATCTGTTCAGAGGTAATCCGTTTGGCACCGGCTTCTTCCATCTCATCCCAAGCGGTGTCAACCGATCCATCCATATCGATGCCCTTCACGGCATCTTCTACAACCGTGACCCTGAAGCCTTCTTTAAGACCGTCAATAACCGACCATTTTACACAGAAGTCTGTAGCAAGACCGCAGGCATAGATATGTTCAATGCCTCTTTCGCGGAGGTAACCGGCAAGTCCGGTCGCAGTTTCGTTATCGTTTTCATAAAAAGCGGAATAGGAGTCGATTTCCTTGCGAAAGCCTTTGCGGATGATCAGCTGGGTGGGCTTGGTTTTGAGTTCAGGGTGAAAGTCAGAACCTTTTTGATCCTGCACGCAGTGATCGGGCCACAATACCTGCTCGCCGTAAGATACTGTTATCGTTTCAAAGGGTTCCTTCCCAGGATGAGAGGAAGCAAAGGATGAGTGCCCCTCAGGGTGCCAGTCCTGGGTCTGTATAACCCGGTCGAAATGTTGGGTGAGTTTGTTAATGACGGGAACAACCCGGTCGCCCTCGGGAACTTCCAGGGCTCCTCCGGGACAAAAATCATTCTGTACATCAATAATTAAGAGTGCGTCCATGGTACTGAATCAGTTCTTATTCTTTAATGATTGTGTCAATTCGTCGCGCAAGTCCATAAGCTTCTTGCTGATACCAACCTTGTATATATGCGGGTTGTCAAAACGTTTATGTTCAGGATTTAATTTCTCGAGGCGCGATCGGGCATATTCAGCGCTCTCCTTAGGGCCGGGTATGCCGTTGGTAAGCTTGCCCTCTCTCAGAACTTCATGGTGTAATTTTTGGGATTCGAATTTCGTGATGGTGGTGTGCTTGGCCGGATAGTAGGGGTGATAAATGGTATCCACCGACTGTTCTTCTTTCAGTATGATGCCATCCCCGTAGAACCGCCCCTGGTCATCAAAATAACGAATTAGTTCCTTGATGCCGGGCAATGTAATCTTTTCAATGTTCTCCGAAATTTTGAGTTTTGGTACTTCATTAACCGAGGTAAGTTTATAGACGCCGTCCAGTGCGGGTGTTTCATGGCCGGTTACCAGTCGCGTGCCGACCCCGAACAGATCAATGGGAGCTTCCTGGCTCAGCAAACTTTTAATCAGGCGTTCATCCAGCTGGTTGGATACGGCTATTTTAACGTAGTCAAGTCCGGCGCGATCCAGCTGATTCCGCGCTTTTCTTGAAAAATAGGCCAGGTCACCGCTGTCGAGCCTGATGCCCCTCAGCTTATGTCCATTTTCTTCAAGTTCTTTGGCAACGGTAATGGCGTTGGGTACGCCGCTGGCCAGGGTATCATAGGTATCTACCAGCAGGATACAGTTGTCGGGATAATATTTCGCATACTCACGGAAGGCGGTGACCTCATCTTCAAAGGACTGTATCCAGGAATGCGCCATGGTTCCGCTTGCAGGGATGCCGTGAATGAAAGAGGAGTACACATTGGAGGTTGCCTCCACGCCGCCGATGATGGCTGCCTTGCTGGCCTGGATGCCGCCAAAGCCCTGGGCCCTGCGAAGACCGAAGTCCAGCACCTTGCGCTCACCGGCCGCATATTTCAAACGAGATGCTTTTGTGGCGATGAGAGACTCGAAATTAAGGATATTGAGCAGCAGGGTTTCCAGGAGCTGAGTTTGGATAACACTCCCCCTGACCTGCACTACGGGCTCCAGCGGGAAAACAATTTCCCCTTCTTTAACAGAGTCAATGCTGACCTCCAATTCAAAATCCTTCAGGTATTCAAGGAATTCAGGCCGAAAGCCCTGATCCTTCAGATATTCGAGTTCGTCGTCATGGAACCTAAAGTTTTGCAGGATCTCCAGTAGGTCTCCCATGCCGGCAAATACTACATATCCGCCATCGAAGGGGAGATCCCTGAAGAAATAATTGAAGCATGCCTGTTCATCCTGACGCCCTGCGAGGAAATAACCCTGGGCCATGGTCAATTCATAATAATCCGTGTACAGGGCAGGTCGGTTCAGCGTATTTAAAATCGGCTTGCTTGCTACGTCCATTGAATCAGAATCTAATTGAATGTTTTTAAAAGCGGAATATAAAAGATTTAGGGACTAAGATCTTTGGTTTAGGGTATAGGGGTGTAAGGTATAAGTGAGGAATAAGAATTCTTTGTGAAACTTTGCGGCACCTTTGTGCACCTTAGTGAAACAGCGTTAAAGCAATTTGTCATTAAATAAGAAATAATCAGAGCACATTCATTCGCATTCAGTTATTCCCATATACCTAATGCTCCTATACCTCCGTCCCCAAAACTAGCCTCGGAAATTCCTTCGTTCGATGAATTTTTTGATCTTTTTATTACCGATCCAAACCTTTTGGTTGGTTTCAACATTCACTAATTCCAGGTTTACCGTATAGAATACGGCCGCCTCTTTGCCGCTCACGGATTCTTCGACAATAGAGTTGATATTGCCAATGAGCATAAAGTCTGCGCCGAGCTCCATCGCCATCTTTTTGGTTGTCTCGTAAGATGCATATTGCTGCTGATCTGCCCGCTCATCCCGTATCTGCTCGCGTTCCCTGCTGTCGGCGACCATCGTAACCTTGCCGGTATTGACAAAAACGCGTTCCATCTCTTTGGTAAATACTTCCGTATCGATATGTTCCATGGTTTCATTTCGTACTCTTCCCACAATAACAACGGGCGGTTTCCCTTCCGAGCGGTTGAACTGGTCAAGCCAGGGCTTGGAAACCACATCCGAGATCATTTCTTCGGCAACCAGGCGGGCATCGGTGTCATTCCATCCGCCTGATAAGTCGGTCTGTGTGCCGGGGTCGACCCGGGTTACCTTTTGTGAGGGTGTACAGGCCACAGCCAGGAGTAGGGTCAATGAAAGCAGTAATAAATTTTTCATGATTTTAGTGTATTTGGTTTTCTGTTTAATGTAAGGTTCCTGTGTAACTTTTTTAATTCCAATAAAGGGTCTCCACCAGTTCCAGCGCCCCGGCCGAAGGAATATGGATACGATTTTCGGAAGAATAAAGAATGCGGCCCTGTTCATCGATATACTCCATCCTGACCGAATGATCACCGGGTTCGAGCTTGACAACATTGGCATAAGCTTTACCGGGCATCGTTTGCCAGCTGCGCAAATCTGCCTTTTCAGTTATTTCCTGACCGATTTTGCCAAATATGTTTGCGAGTACGCCCAGGTCTTCATTTTCCTTTTCAATAGCCCGGCTGATGGAGTTGGTTCCGATGGCTTTTACCAGTGATCGCGCAAAAGCCCTGGAGTAGATAATGGGCTCTTTTACCTTGTACACTTCTTTTGCAACAATATCCATCTCTTCCATGAGATAAACGGGTACTTTCAGCGTATCATTGATCACGGCCTGTACCTTGTTTACCCGGGAAGGGTACAGATGCAGGCTCGGCAGCGAAAATTTAAGATAGAGATCTTCCTGGGGCAGATAGGTGCGCACATCATTCTGCCTTTTAATGGGTGCTCTTCCCGCAAAACCCGTAATCAGAAGGTTAAAGGACCGGGGATCTTTTATCCGCTCCATAGCTTCACTGTCCGGCTTTTGAAAACGGTAAATCGACGGCTGTTCTGTAAATGCCTGCTGCATTTTATCATACTCAATACGGGCATCATCCGGTTTTCCGGATTTTGCATACAGCAGACCTGAAAGGTAATGCCCAAATGCGCTGTTTTGCACATTGACCTCACCGGCTTTCCACTCCGTTTTTTTCAGGGTATCGGATTGCGACAGGGCTTTGGCAATTCCTTTATATTTCATTTCGAGCTGCGAAAGTTTAAATGCAATGCGGCGAGCCTCGACCAGGGCAGCCTCAAGATTATCCCGGTGTATGAAATTCAGGCTTTTAAAGACATTCAGATAGATGTCTTCATAGTCTTCCCCGTTGTACTCCAATGTGTTATCATTGGTAAGCAAGAATGATTTTAAGCCCCGGCTTATGCTTTTGGTATAGAGTTGCTCAATCTGTTCTTCTGCCTCGGACAGGTGGGACGAGCTGCTGTCGTATTGGCTGTTAAAATGCTGCGCCATTCCCATCTCCAGGTTAAACAGCACGTGGTCTTTATCTTTATAGATGCCTTTATTTTCGTAGTTTTCCAATAGTTTTACGGTTTTATCAAAATCACGAGCCGCAAAGGTGGATCGGAGACTGTGCTGCGCCTCATCCAGCTGATAGCTGGCACATCCGCTTAAATACACCAGCATCATAATGCCGATAAATATGTGTTTAGCCGATATTTTGCTCATTTTGGGGTACTCAGAAATTCAATTTGAAGCAGAACGAAATAATACACTATTTTTAGCGATTTGGTAACGTATTTAATGAACAAGTCTTATACTAGCGTCACTGATTTTTACCGTTATACCGGGTTATTTTCAAACTTATATGAGCAGGCTCAACTTTGCTGACTAACTTTTTTAGAATTTCAATCCTTTTTTGCATAGTTGCTATCGCATATTCATGCGCTACGCCAACCAGTCCCACCGGTGGTCCGCCCGACAAGGAAGGCCCCAAAGTTGTTGCAACAGAGCCCGAGTCGGGAACCACCAACTTTAACAAGCGAAAAGTTACGTTTCATTTTTCGGAGTTCGTAAACCGCAGCTCCATCACCGGTGAAATAACCGTAGAGCCTGATATTGGCATACCATACTCCATAGACTGGGGGCGGAAGTCCGTTTCCATAGTATTCGAGAGTTCACTGCCCGATTTAACGACCCTCATCGTGACCATAGGTACGGGTTTGTCTGATACCAACGGCAACAAGCTTACGGCTCCTCAAAAAGTAGCGTTTTCAACCGGACCGGAAATTGATAAAGGAGAATTGAGGGGCAGTGTACGCGATGCGCAAACAGGCCAAGGCAATGAGGGGAATAAAATTCTGCTATATCGTACCCCTGTTAACCTGGATCAAAAAGCCAACTATATTGCGGAAACCGATACGGCCGGGGTATTCCAGTTTTCGTATTTGAGGCAGGGCACTTACAAGGCATTCTGGGTTGAGGACCGCAACAGGAATAAAATATGGGAGCCGGAAAGGGAAAGGGCGCAGCCTTTCAGCAGGGAATTGATTGAACTGGATAAAGCCGGTTCCGATACCTTAAACACGCTTTTTATAGCTAATTCTGATACCTCAAAGGCGATACTCCAGGGGGTAGGCCTTTTTTCAAACCGTCGCCTTAGGATGCGATTCAGTGAAAACATTGAGATCACCGACAGTACTCGCATCAACATAGCCGATTCACTGGGCAACCCTCATGCCGAAGCCTACCCGCTTTACCGGATGCCCGAAGAGCCCTATGTGCTCTTTGCCCATGCAGAAGAGCCGCTTCTTGAGCAGGATTCTTATAACGTTCTGGTAGAGCATATAAACGATGCTGCCGGAAATATTACCGACTCCACAGCTTATGATATCACCGGGTCAGCCCAGAGCGATACCACCGCGCAGCGAATCATCAGAAGAAAACGTACCTCAGGTATCTATCCATCAGAAGCCATTGAAATTATTTATGCCAAACCAATAAGTGATAATACGTTACAAGATTCACTTAAAGTGGTTGAAGGCAATAAACTCATTGAAGACTGGCCACGGGCGAGGAGTGTTAGAAACAGCTTTTTTGTTGAACCTGATGAGACTTGGAAGGAGGGACTGGATTATGAATTTAGAATCTGGGATCCTATTTCAAACGACCACATAAGCCTAAGTCCCACGATCTGGCATGCCTCGCAACTGGGGCAGCTTAACATTCAGCTGGCTGATACTACCCGTTCCAATACCTATAAACTGTTAATGAGGTCGGAAGAGCGCGGGGTAACAGCCGATACCACATTTTCAAAAGAAATCACCATCAGGGAATTGCCCCCGCTTCAATACCAGGTAATACTATTTGAAGATTTAAACGGCAACGGCCGCTGGGATCATGGCAGAGTTCAGCCTTACAGTGCACCGGAGCCCTATTTTATACGGAATAATATTCCTATTAAAGAAGGTTTCACCTCCGATCTTGAAGTTTCACCGGAAGTCTATCCAACAAGGCCTCAAAATTAGTCTACTTTGAAAGCAGCTTTCAAGAAGATAACACCTTTTATCAGTATTGCTTTCTTTGTGCTGGCCATATGGTTTCTGGATTACGAGCTGCGGCAGTATAATCTCGGTCAAATTATTGAACAGCTTTCCGAGATTCCCGATACCTATATTGCTGTATCGGTTTTATTTTCGTTTCTCAGCTATATCATACTCACCGGTTACGATGGTCTGGGTGTAAAGTATATAGGGGAAGACCTTTCTGCGGGCCGGATTGTCAGAGCCGGATTCATCGGGTATGCTTTCAGCCATAATATCGGTATGGCCCTCATAACCGGGGGATCCATCAGGTATCGTATCTACTCTTCCTGGGGGTTTTCGGGGATCAAGGTTACCCAGATAGTAGGTTTCAGCGCGCTTACCTTATGGCTGGGGTTTTGCGCAGTGGCGGGATTGTGCCTGGTATTTGCGACACCTGTCCTGCCCGATGATGTTGCAATCCCCTTCGATTCTCTACGTGTAATCGGCGCCTTGCTGCTGGTCATGGTAATAGGGTACCTGGTGGCCAGCGCCACCCTAAAGAAAGAGTTGACCTTTAGAGACTGGAGCTTCTCTTTTCCCGGCCTGACGCTGGCTCTTAAGCAGGTGGTACTTGCTTCGGTCGACTGGATTATTGCCGCTATGGTACTTTATGTACTACTGCCTGAGGTTGGAATTAATTTTTTCAGTTTTGTGGGTGTTTTCCTGCTGGCGCAGATAATAGGGCTATTCAGCCAGGTACCCGGCGGGCTGGGTGTCTTTGAATCAGTGATGCTGCTTTATTTGTCAAACTTCATGAACGGGCCGACGATCCTGGGCATACTGCTGGTTTACAGAATTATATATTACATACTGCCATTGCTGGCTGCGGTAGTCGTGCTGGCTTACCAGGAATATCTGACCAACAAGCGTAAGGTTAAGGAGATCAGTCAGAAAGCCGTTGACTGGATTCCCCGGGTGGTGCCGCATGTGCTGAGCATATCGGTATTCATCGGCGGATCGATATTGTTGTTTTCAGGTTCCATGCCCTCTGAAGTGCCCCGTATGCAGTGGCTGCAGGTATTTTTGCCTCTACCGGTAATAGAGATGTCACATTTCCTGGCCAGCTTGATTGGCGTCGGCCTTATGGTGCTGGCCCGAAGCCTGCAGCGACGCATTGAAGGGGCCTATCATTTTACCGTCGGGCTGCTGATTTTCGGCATCATATTTACGCTGATGCGGGGTGCCGACTATGAGGAAGCCAGTATTTTAGCCTTTATGCTGATGGTACTGATACCCTGCAGAGGTGAATTTCACCGCAAAACCTCGGTGATGACCAAAGGGTTTTCCCCGGGATGGGTGATGATGATTTCCCTTGTCTTTATCAGTGCCATTTGGCTGGGAATCTTTTCGTACCGCAACGTCGCCTACCAGGAAGACTTGTGGTGGCAGTTTACCCTCTTGGGTGATGCGCCGCGGTATCTGAGGGCAATGGTAGGGGTGCTCTCATTTACGCTCATCATCAGCCTGATTAAGCTGCTGAAACCCAAAAAGAAACTAATTAGGGAGCCGAAGGAGCATGAGCTTGAAAAAGCTAAGGAAATTTTAGAGGAAGAACCCAGAACAAAACCAAATATCGTTCAGCTCGGTGACAAGGAACTGTTGTTTAGCGACAAGCGGAATGCCTTTATCATGTATGCTTCCGAAGGGAAGAGCTTGGTGGCAATGGGTGATCCCGTGGGCCCGAAAAGTGAAGTCGAGGACCTGTTGTGGATGTTCCAGGACTATTGCGAGGAGCAGGATCTATGGCCCATATTCTATCAGGTCCGTGATGACTACCTGGAGTGGTACGTTGACCTGGGCTTGACGCTCATGAAAATCGGTGAAGAAGCCCGGGTTAAACTCTCCGATTTTGACTTGGAGCAAGATAACGGCCGCTATCCCTATTTGCAGGAACAGTACAAGAAGTATAGTGAGAGCGGTTACACCTTCAAGATAGTTCCAAGGGAAGAAACTGCCGGTTATATGGATCGCTTCAGGAAGATATCAGACAAATGGATTGAGGCCAAAGGAGCCGGCGAGCTTGGGTTTTCACAGGGGGTCTTTAACAGGGATTACTTGCAGAACTTCCCGATGGCTGCAGTAATCAAAGATGGTGAAGTGCTTGCTTTCTGCAATATCTGGGAAGGAGCCGATAAATACGAGCTTTCTTTTGACCTCTTGCGAAACGATCCCAAGGTGTCGGATGATGTTATCGACTATCTGCTCATCGAACTGATATTGTGGGGAAAAAAAGAGGGATACAAATGGTTCAGCCTGGGTATGGCGCCGCTTTCGGGCATGAAAGATCATCAGCACTCCGAGCGCTGGAGCAAGGTTGCCGACTGGGTGTACACCTATGGAGAGAATTTCTACAATTTCAAGGAGGTGCGAACCTACAGGGAAAAGTTTAATCCGGAATGGGAACCGCGGTACCTGGCAGTTCCGGGAGGATGGGCTCTGCCCGGGGTGCTGAAAGATATCACAAACCTGATATCCGGCGGCATCAAAGGATTTTTGTAGAGATTTGTGGTTTATTCTTTATTCTATAGGTATGAGCTGAAAAGCGATCAATCCTTACAGAAAAGCAGATTATTTTTTTATGACCGGATCCAGGCAAGATCGGTCGTGCCTAGCGGCACTTACCTGGTGTGAGGCTCGCAAAATCCAGGGATAAATCCCTGGGTTACTATATAAGACGTGCCTAACGGCACTTTATATCTTTAGAATCAGGTTTACCCGGAGAATACCGAGGAATAGCAGTGCAGAAAGTCGGGCTTACAAGATTTGTAGTGACTTGCGGAAATGCATAAACAATCCTCGAGGCAGAGCCCCAGGGCATTAAACAGGAAAAATTCCGTTATTAGCTTAATGTAAACCTATGGTTTCCACACTTTCAGGGGTTCCCGGAAGCAGATTTATCGGGACATTATTCGATTAAAGCAGTTATGGACCATGAATCCGGTAAACCAAGAAATTATTAAACGAGCCGAGTACCGGGGAAGAGCTGTCAGGTACGTCAAATATTGTAGCCCCGGGTTTCCGCGTTGCGATCCCACGGGAACATTCCGATGGAATGTCTAACCACATATCCCAAAAGTGCCGTTAGGTACTTTCTATAACGTAACCCAGCAATTCATTGCGCGGGACAAAGGCCTCCAAAAGCATCGAGTGCCAGTCGGCACGACTGATCTGTCGCAATAAACAATATAAATCGTACCTAACGGCACTTTATATCTTTAGAATCAGCTTTAGCCGGGGAATACCGAGGAATAGTAGTGCAGAAAGTCGGGCTTACAAAATTTGTAGTGCCTTACGGAAATAACTGAATGACCCCGAGGCAGAGCCTGCAGGGAATTCTATTGATTAAAGCAGTTATGGACCATAAATCTGGTAAACCGAGAAATTATCCTCATTATACGAGCCGAGTACCGGGGAAGAGCTGTCAGGTACGTCAAATATTGTAGCCCCGGGATTCCGCATTGCGATCTCATGGTAACATTCCGATGGAATGTCTAACCACATATCCAAAAAGTGCCGTTAGGTACTTTCTATATTGT
>Ga0102929_1002914_pt1 | contig 10181 bp, 8 predicted proteins | sample SalPonR1_B_D2_MG_FD_78510 | JGI IMG/M metagenome (GOLD analysis project Ga0102929, IMG submission 78510) | Salt pond soil microbial communities from South San Francisco under conditions of wetland restoration - Salt Pond MetaG R1_B_D2_MG | ecosystem: Environmental > Aquatic > Marine > Intertidal... | reverse complement strand
ACGGTCGGTTCATCCAGAAGCCAGAGCTTTCGACCGCTCACCAAAAGCCGCGCAAGGCCAAGCCGCCGCGTCTGCCCGGCCGAGAGCGTCCCGGCCAGCCGGTCACGCAAATCGGTCAGATCGAACGCCGCCAGCGCCGCCGAAATATCTTTGGTTCCAAAGACATCAGCCCAAAAGCCAAGATTCTCCGCCACGCTCAGCGTGGCTTTCACCCCGTCCTTGTGGCCCGTCAGAACGGCGCTATCCGGCTCAAGCTCCACGTTGCCCTCGCGTGGCGGCTGAACCCCGGCAAGAGCGCGAAGAAGCGTCGTCTTGCCCACCCCGTTCGGCCCGCGCAAAACCACGGCCTCGCCCGGCGCCACACTCATCGTCACCCCTTCGAGCACGTCCACGCCGCCCCGCGCCACGCGCAGGTTCCGAACCGATAACAAGGGCGCGCGCGCCATGATCACCTAGACCGGGATGAGCGCCGCGGCCACGCGGCGCCCTTCCGACAAAAGCACGTTGAACGTCCGGCACGCCGCATCCGACGCCATGATCTCAACACCAAGACCCTTCTCCTCAAGCTCTCGGCGAAGGCCCGATGGCAAAGGCGCTATCTCGGCGCCGGTGCCGAAAAAGATCACATCGACCTGTCCGGCAAGCGCCTCAAGCGGAGCTTGATCTTGGTATCCGCCCCAGCCTCTCGCGCCTGTCTCGGTCACGATCACCGGCTCCTCGAAGACTTGGCCACCGACGCGGAAAAAGCCGGGCCCATAGCCGTCAATCGGCGTGGCGTTGCTGAATTCTATCTCGTTGAGCTGCATGGCGGTCCTCTCTCGTCCTGTCGCGATCACTGCCAGATGGGCAATCCGCTCACCACCGAAAGCCCGATCAGTGCGAAGGCAAGAAAGCGATAGCTTCTCTCGCGCTTGGGATCAAATAACGACTGACCGATCATCGTGGTGATGAAATAGGGCACCGCCAGCACAATGGCGAGCCAGATAATCCGGGTCTCAACGCTCCCGCTGAGGAAAAGATTGCCGACGATCACCACGTCAAGCGCGGCAAGGAACAGGATGGTGTTGGCCCGCACCGATTGAACCAAGGCTTGGCCAGCAAGGTAAAAGAGGATCACCACAGGCCCGGTCAGCCCGGTCATCCCGCCGACAAGGCCCGCCGCGGCACCGATCATCAACATGCCCGGCACATTGATCCGCGCCGTATAGCGCCAACCCGAAACGAGCGCGACAAGCGTGCCGGCGGCTATGCAGGCCACGGTCCAACGCACCGCCTGCGCATCCATGATCTGCATGAGCCATAGTCCCACCGGCACCAATGGCAGCGCCGCCAGCACCAGCACTCCAACCTCTCCCCGATCCGATTGCCGCCACGCGCGCGGCAACAGGGCTGCGGTGCTGGCGATACCGGTCATGGTGATGGTGCCCACAACTTCCGCCGGCGGCAGGAACATGCCCGCGATCGGCACAAAGATGAGCGCGGTGCCAAATCCTGTGAAGCCGCGCACAACCCCCGCGATCGACATCGTGGCGATCAGCCACCAGATCCCGGGCATCTGAAAGGTCTGTATAAGTCCCTCAGGCATCCACGTTGGCAAACTGCGTGCCTGCATTGCCATCGGGCTTGGACCAGTCCCGTTTGACCCCCAGCCACAAGAGCACCGTCGAAGCCACGAACACCGACGAATAGGTGCCCACGATCACGCCCCAGATCATCGCAAAGACAAAGCCGCGGATAACATCGCCACCCAATGCGAACAGCGCCAGAAGCGCCAGAAGCGTCGTGACAGAGGTCATGACCGTGCGGCTCAGCGTTTCGTTGATCGAGATGTTGAGAATCTCGCTCAGCGGCTTCTTCTTGTATTTACGAAGGTTTTCGCGAACCCGGTCAAAGACCACGACCGTATCGTTCAGCGAGTAACCGACGATGGTCAGCAACGCCGCGATAATGGCCAGATCAAACTGAATCTGAAGCTCCGAGAAAACCCCGATGGTCAACACCACGTCATGCACGAGTGCGGCCACCGCCCCGAGCGCGAACTGCCATTCAAAGCGCAGCCAGATATAGACAAGCACCGCACCGATGGCCAAGAGAACCGCGATTGCCGCCGTGGTGATCAACTCACCCGAGACCTTGGGTCCGACGCTTTCGACCGAGGTGAAATTGATATCCGGCACCGCCTCCTGCAACGCCGCCTCGACCGAGGCCACGACATCCGCGCTCACGCTCTCTTCGCCCTCCTGGGCTTGGATACGAATCATCGCGACGTTCTGATCGGGTCCGAATGTCGGGTCGAACACCTCGGTGATCGTCACATCCCCGAGTTCCAGCGGCTGGATCGCATCACGGTATTCGCCGATATCGACGGGTTGCGCGCTTTCTGTGCGGATCGTCGTCCCGCCCTTGAAGTCGATGCCGAAATTCAGACCCTGAAGCATGAAGGACCCGGCCGCAAGAACGATAAGAAGCCCCGAAATTCCGAGCCACATCTTCCAACGGCGGAAGAAATCCCATGCCGTATCCTTGGCCACAAGGCGGAGCGAACGGCCCTGAAACAGCTTTTTGGGCCGCTTGCGCTCGAACCAGATGATAATCAGCAGACGGGTGACAAAGATGGCGGTAAAGACCGACGTGATGATGCCGAGGCCCAGCGTGATCGCGAAGCCCCGCACCGGACCTGACCCCATGGCGAAAAGGATCACGGCGGTGATGAGCGTGGTGATGTTGGCATCCACAATCGCACTCAGCGCCTTTTCATAACCCAGTTCGATCGCGCGCGCCGGGCCCTTGGCGGTTTTCGCCTCTTCACGAATACGCTCAAAGACAAGGACATTGGCATCCACCGCCATCCCGATGGTCAGAACGATCCCCGCGATCCCCGGCAATGTCAGTGTCGCGCCGATCATGCTCAACAGGCCGAATATCAACCCCACGTTGATGATGAGTGCAATATTCGCAAAAAGCCCGAAGGTGCCGTAACTCGCCCACATGAACGCGAGCACAAGGACAAAAGCCACGATACAGGCGATCTGCCCCGCCTCGATACTGTCGGCGCCCAATTCCGGGCCGATGGTGCGCTCTTCAAGAAAATCGAGCCCCGCAGGCAGGGCACCGGCCCGTAGAAGAACGGCAAGGTTGGTCGATTCCTCGACCGTGAAGCGGCCCGTGATAATGCCCGACCCACCCGGAATATGGCTCTGGATCACCGGCGCGCTGATCACCTCGTTATCCAGCACGATGGCAAAGGGATTGCCGATATTCTCTGCGGTGTAATCGCCAAACTTGCGCGCGCCCGTCGGATTGAAGCGGAACGACACCGCAGGCCGGCCGTTCTGATCGAAATCCGGCTGCGCATCGACCAATTCATCGCCGGTCACAACCGGCGCGCGTTCAAGGATGTAATATGCGCCCTCTTCATCGAGCGAGGGCAGGATTTCGTTGCCCGCGCCGGGCCGTTCATCCGGGTTCGAGGTCCGGCTCACAACCGGCTGAAAGGTCAGCTGCGCTGTGGTTCCGATCAGGTCCTTCAACTCGGCCGCGCTGCCGATGCCCGGCACCTGAATCAGGATGCGATCCGAGCCTTGGCGCTGAATCGTGGGCTCTCGCGTGCCCACCTCGTCGATCCGGCGGCGAATGATTTCAAGCGCTTGGCGCACCGTGCGTTCGTCTGTGGCGCGCTGTTCGGCTTCGCTCAGACGGACAATCACACTGTCGCCTTCGGTCGTGACCTCTATATCGCTTGATCCGGCGCCGGAAAGCGATGTGACCGGTCGCGCCAATCCGCGCACGATCTGGGCCGCCTGCCCCACCGCGTCCGGGTTTTCGACCAAGCGCACGACAAGGCTGTCGCCGGTCTCGCGCTGCAATCGGATCGGGCCAACCTCGTCGCGGTTGTCCCGAAGCAGGTTGCGCACTTCGGGCCACATCCCCTCAAGCCGCGCCTCATAGACCTCTTCGACCTTGACCTCGACAAGAAGATGCGCCCCGCCCCTAAGGTCGAGACCCAGATTGACCAACCCCGAGGGAAGCCAATCGGGCCACTGCCCAAGCGCATCGGCAACCTGCGCCGGGGCGGTGCCTTGCTCAACGCTCTTGACCGCGTCGTTATGCGTCTCGACGCGGCTGTAGAACGCGTTGGGCGCCGCGAGCAAAAGCCCCAGAGCCACCACGCCCCAGATGAGAACTCGTTTCCACAGGTCGATCTTCAGCATGTCTTGGGGCTTTCCGGCAGGGGCGTGTAAAGCAGGGTCGAGTCAAAACGTGGTCAAGCGGCCAAATCAGCCTTCCGCAGGCTCGGTCTTGGAGCGGACCTCGGCAATCGTGTGGCGGACCACCCGAACCTTGACGCCTTGGGCCACCTCGATCTCAAGCTCGCCCTCCTGCACGCGCGTCACCTTGCCGATCATGCCGCCTTGGGTGACGACACGGTCGCCCTTGCGCAGGGCTTCGACCATTGCGCGATGTTCTTTCATCTTTTTCTGCTGTGGCCGGATCAGCAGGAAATACATGATCGCGAAGATCAGGATGAGGGGTAGAAACTGGGCCAGTGCGTTGCCGCCTTCCATGGGAATGCTCCTTGTCCGATGGGGGGCGTTAACGCCCGCGAAATTCCGGGCGAACCTATGGGCGCGAAGCTATATTTGCAAGGCGCTATGACCCGCCTTGCCCGACTAAACGGTCGCACACCCCGTGCGGGGGCTCAAAGCCTGTTCACAGGCACCTTGAGGACCATGTCACCGCTTGCGTCCGTGGGCACTTCGCCGCCGCGCATATTGACCTGAAGCGACGGTATGATGAGCTTGGGCATGGCCAGCGTGGCATCGCGCGCCTCGCGCATTTCGATGAACTCTGCACGGCTGCGGCCATTGCCCACATGGATGTTATGCGCGCGCTCATCGGCCACTGTCGTCTCACAGGCAATATCGCGGCCATTCGGCCCGTAATCGTGGCACATGAAAAGCCGCATCTCATCAGGCAGAGACAGCACTCGCATAATCGAATCGTAAAGCTGCCCGGCATCGCCCCCCGGAAAATCCGCCCGCGCCGATCCGCCGTCGGGCATGAAGAGGGTATCCCCCACAAACGCGGCATCCCCGATCACATGGGTCATGCAAGCAGGCGTATGGCCGGGGGTCGACATGACAAAGCCCAGCAAGGAGCCGATCGCATAGCTGTCGCCGTCCTTCAGAAGGCGGTCGAACTGGCTCCCGTCGCGCTGAAACTCGGTCCCCTCGTTGAACACTTTGCCGAAAGTGTCCTGCACGTCGATGATCCGCTCGCTGATCATGATCTCACCGCCCAGCGCCTCCTGAATATAGGGCGCCGCCGACAGGTGATCGGCATGCACATGGGTCTCGATCAACCAATCAAGCTTCAGCCCTGCTTTGCGGATATGCGCGATGATCCGGTCGGCGCCGTCAAAGGCAAGGCGACCAGCGGCATAATCGAAATCAAGCACGCTATCGACCACGGCACAGGCCCGGCTTTCCGGGTCGCGCACGACATAGCTGAATGTGTTCGACCCTTCATCGAAAAAAGGCGTGACATCCGGGTGGTGCTTCATGTCCGGGCTTTGCATGGGATGACCCTCTCCTGATCTGCGCGCTTTGAATATGCTAACCTCCAAAGTTGATCCGTCAAAGGGCCTGAGCCCTTTTTCTTTGACGCAAAGCAGCAAAACATTCCAACAGGCGTCAGATACGCATATATTGCTGCCAACATGAAAACATGCGGCGGCCATGATAATATCCGGTCCGGCGCCAAACAGGGACAGGGACATACATGGCCAATCTCGAAACACAGGTGAAGGAAAGCCAGGCGGAGGTCGCAGAGGCCCAGACCAAGATCGCCGAGATCACCAGCCGGATCGAAGCCGCGCGCGCCAAGATAAAATCCGGCGAAGACGCGACGCTCGACATCGAGAATGCCACGCTCGAGGACGTCCACGCCCATACCGAGGTGATGAACGCCAATATCGCCGAATTGATCATGGGCCTCGACGATGTGACCGCCGCCTTCTCGCGCGATTTCGACGAGATGCGCAACAAGACCGGCTGGGAAAGCTTCGTGGGCATCTTTTCCAGCGCCAAGTCCGAATCGATGCGGCAGGACCGTATGCGCACCGCCAATATCGACGACAAGTTGCAGGATCTGATCGCCAAGTCGGACGTCATCACCCGGCTGCTCGACAGTCAGCTTGCCGTGCTCGAAGATCAGAAACAGAAGGTCGAGACCAACCTGACCGAAACCCTGGACGAACGCGAATTCACCGTGGGCGAACTCGAGAGCCTGCGCGAGGAAATCAAGGCGCTGGATCCCGAGATCATCAAGCTCGAAAATGCCATCGCGAACGAGACCGACGCGGCAAAGCGCACCAAACTGGAAACCGAACTGGCCGACCTCAACACCCGCTACAACGCGATGATTCAGGACGAACAGGTCAAGCTGGCCAAATCCCAGACACTCGAGCGGTATATCGAGAAGGGCAAGACATGGGTCGATTCCCTTCAAAATCAGGCCGCCACCCAGATGGTTCTGATCAACAAGCTGCAAACCGACACCAAGCAGCGCGTCGTTCTCTATGACGCGCTTTCAAAATCGCTCAAGACCGCGCAACAACAGGACGTGGCCCACCGCATCAACGAAATCGGCGTGCAAACCGATCAGGAGGCGCAATCTGCCATGGCCGGCATCGGGGCTGCCACCAATCAGAAGATGGCCGACATGCTCGAGGCGCACGAAGATCACATGGTCTTTGCCCGCGACGTGCTCGAGGCCAAGGCCAAGGCCGACGAACGCTTCGCCCGCCGCTTCTCCGAGATCATCGAGAAACACGACAAGAACCTGTATGGGGCGTGAGGACACCTGCCCATCTCGGCGGTGGGCGGGGGGACATCTCGCACCCTGCGCAAGCCCGCGTCACAGACCAATCCCGATGAGGCCGGAATGAGCGAGTTTACCCAAGATCCCGCCGATGACCACCTGACCCGAGATCATGTCGGATTGTCCGACCTCTTCGCCTCACGCCGCTATTTTTCCAAGTTCGAACGCATCACCGGCCATCTGGGCCGCGTCGCCGCCGTGATGCACGCGGATGGCGCCCTCAATAAGCACGAGGTCGAGACACTGGCGGCTTACGTGCAAGGGCTGAGCTACACGTTCCGAGCACTGTCGATGAAATATCTGCTGGTGGGTCGCGATGCCGGAAACCGGCTCGGAACGCTCAAGATGGATGCGCAGGAAAGCGGGTTTCCGGTCTTCAACGAACTTCTGGTCATGGCAAATGACGCACAACAGGCCGCGCAACATCTTGAAAACATGCCATCCGCAGACAGCCTGAAGAAACAGATGATCGAAGAGATCATCGGGGCCCGCACACTCCCCAGCCGCCTGCAATTCGCCCTGTCACAGCGGCTCTACTACGAGGAACTGGTCCGCGGTCAGCTATTCTGGGCCTCCAACGACCCACGCGGCAAGGTGCTTGACACCACGCCGGGGCGGCTGCGCTACCTGCTTCACTGGGCGGTCTATGACAGTCAGGTGAACCTGCCGACGATCTACCTGATGGAGGTCGAAGATACCGGTAGCACCGCGCTTGGCCGTGACACGCGCCGCTGGCCCGAGGTGCAGGCGCATCTCATGGGGCAGGCGCTTGGCGGGCTCAAGCTTGTCACCATCGCGCGCGCCTTTGACCGCGCCTTCGATGACCTGCACCCCAAACGCTTGCGCCGGCTGCATGTCGGGCCGATGTATTCGCACACCTACACGCGGCAATCCGGCCCAATCCGCGAAGTTCTGGCCGATGCCAACGCCCCCGAGGGTCAGGACTGGGCCCTCGCCTGGACCGACGAACTCCTCGAGAGCGAGCGGGTCGAGGAAGAGAAATCCGGCTGGTTCGGCACGGTCGAGCGCGAGATTTTCGCACTTGATCCCTTTTCAGGCCGTGGTGCCGACACCGGGGCCACCCGGCAGGACCGTGCGATCATTCTGCCCGAACGCCCCTATCAGGTGCTGGCGGAAAAGAACCCGCCCGGCTTTGCCAGCGTGACGAAATATGTTGTGGGACCGACAGGCCGGGTGCTCAGATATTGAACCGCACCGGGCCAACGCCCGGACCGCGGAGAGACGTAGGGCGGGCTTCAACCCGCCGCGATGGAGAAAGATGACATGACCCTCACCGCCGACACGATGGAATTACGCGAAGGCGACATCGCCAAGCATTATGATGCGGCCACAGCGATGCTCGACGGGGTCGACCATACGCCCCGGATCGCGAAACAGGCCGAAGCGGCGCAGAACGAACGCTCCTCCGGCCTCGGCACCCGCCGCCGTTTCCGCACCACCACACCGGGCCTTGTCACCCGATCCTCGGCCCGGCCCGAAGGCGTCCACCTGATCGACCGGATCACAGGCGCGGACGGGGATGACCCGCTCACCTCCCCGCTTCAGGCCAATGTGATGCACAGCCTGCGCCGCGCGCTCGCCATCGCGTTGGCCATGGCCGAGACCTACGCCGAAACCACCGGCCTTGCCGATCTTCGCCGTCAGAACCTCGCCGGTTCCCTCCCCGCCCACGCCAAGACCGAGTTCACCGAACTCATGACCGCCGAGGCGCTCATCGCCGCGCATGTCTTCGCCAATGCCACGGCTTTCCTGCTGCCCCCCCATGCGGGCGAAACCACGGTCGAGGTGGGCGAGGCCGAGGAGCTTCTGACCGACAACACACAGCTTGCCCTGCACGGCGCCCTCTGGGAGCTGGATCAGAAGCTGACCCGCCACGCCGGGGACGAGGCGCGCCTTGTCGCCACAGTCACCGCCTATGCCGAACAACTGATGGAAAAGGCCGCCCTGCGCGCCCAGACCGCCCCCCGCACGGCCCCCTTCACCGGCGCAAGCTGGCGCGTTGAGGCCGATGACCTGACCATTCGCGGCTTCGCGCCGTCGTCCAAGGGCAAATCCTCAACGCTCACCATGACGTTCAAGAAACCGCACGAGGTGGTGGGCAACCATATCGCCAAGTATCAGGCGCTCAAACTGGCCAAGATGCTCATGGCCTATGATTTTGACCGCCGCCTCAACCCCTTCGCCGAACTGGGCGGCTTCATCTTCACCTTCATGGGCGACGGGATGCCCGGCACCGGCAAGACGACGCTCATTCAGATGATGGCAGGGCTCATCAAGGGCTATTGCGACAACGCCGGCTATCCCTTCCGCTACCAAAACCTCTCGACCGAAAGCATCGACAGCTATCAGGGCAAATCGGCGCAAAACGCCAAGGCGTTCATCAACAACGTGCTTGATCCGGGCGTCATCGGCTTCGGCACCATCGACGATATTGACCAGCTCGCGGGCAAGCGCGGCGACCGCCAGTCAAGCGCGGGCCAGCTCGAAATCACCGCCGTCCTGATGGAAAGCTTCTCGGGCGCGGGCACGGTCGTGCGCGGCAACTGCACCTTCGGCATGTTCTCCAACTATCCCGAGAACGTGGACGATGCGCTGCGCCAACGCGCCGGCGCGCGCTTCCTCGTGGACGGGCCGCAGACGCGCGAGGATTACATCGACATCCTCTACCTGCTCATGGGTCGCAACCACGACATCCCGCTGGGCGATCACGAGGTCTATGCCGCGCAGGAGATCAAGAAGGCCGTGGCCGCCTCCTTCGAAAGCCACTCCAAACCCCACGAAGACGGGCTGCTCAACGTCTATGACCGCGTCTCGTCCGAGATCGGCGCGCTCGATACTATCGCCAAGCTCGGCACCTATCTCAAAGGTATCCAACAGGCCGACCCCCGCTTCACCGGCCGCGCGATCAAGAACATCACCGACGCGGTGAAGGTCCGCGCGATGGATTTCGAACTCCCGGATGAATGGATGGAAGAGCCTGACCTCTTTCTGTTCAAGGATTACGACACCAAGCTCGGCATGATCGAAGACCTGCGCCAGCCCATCACGCTTGATATGGTCATCCAGGAAATCAACCGCTACGCGGACAGCGAATTCCGCTACGCCGACAAATCCGACGAGGCCGCCATCGAGGCCATGGTGCGGGAGTTCGGGCGCACGGAAGAGGCGAAGAAGCGGTATCTGGAGGGGAAGGGGTGAGTGAAGCTGAATTGACAGCGACGGTGATATCCGTACTTGCAAATTTTGGGATGGCTTGCGCCGCCATTGCAGGCGCCATT
>Ga0102929_1002912_pt1 | contig 10185 bp, 7 predicted proteins | sample SalPonR1_B_D2_MG_FD_78510 | JGI IMG/M metagenome (GOLD analysis project Ga0102929, IMG submission 78510) | Salt pond soil microbial communities from South San Francisco under conditions of wetland restoration - Salt Pond MetaG R1_B_D2_MG | ecosystem: Environmental > Aquatic > Marine > Intertidal... | reverse complement strand
GTAAGGCTGCCGGCCTCGCGGTCGAAATGGAAGAACTCCCGCCCCAGCGAACGCACGGGGATCAGGCCGTCGGCGCCCGTTTCGTCCAGCCGGACAAAGGCGCCGAACTTCGCCACCCCGCTGATCCGGCCGGTGAATTCCTCGCCCACGCGTTCCGAGAGGAAGGCGGCGAGATAGCGATCATTGGTATCCCGCTCGGCGGTCATCGAGCGACGTTCGGTCTCGGAGATGTGCTCCGCGGTGCCCTCCAGACGCTCCACCTCCTGCGGGCTGAGTCCGTCATCGCCCCAGCCATGGGCGGTGATCAGCGCCCGGTGAACCACGAGATCCGCATAGCGGCGGATGGGCGAGGTGAAATGCGCATATGCCTGTAGCGCCAATCCGAAATGCCCGAAATTCGAGGGCGCGTAATAGGCTTGTGTCATCGCCCGCAGGGTGGACATGTTGATGACCTCGGAATGGTCGGTGTCCTCGGCCGCGTGCAGGAGGGCATTCAGATGCGAGGTCCTGAGAACCTGTCCCTTGGCCAGTGTCAGCCCGGCCGCCTCGGCCACATCGCGCAGGCTGTCCAGCTTTTCGGGCGGCGGTTCTTCATGCACCCGGAACAGAAGCGGCGATTTCCGCGTGATCAGCGTCTCGGCGGCGGCCACGTTGGCCAGCACCATGAATTCCTCGATCAGCTTATGGGCATCCAGACGATCGGCGAAATTCACGCTCAGAACCTTGCCTTCGTCGCTCAGCACCACCTTGCGCTCGGGCAGATCGAGATCCAGCGGTTGGCGGCGTTTGCGCGCCTTGGCCAAGGCTGCATAGGCCGCGTAAAGCGGGGCGATCACCTGGTCGAGCAGGGGAGCACACCTGTCGTTGGGGCGGCCGTCCGCGGCCTGCTGAACCTCGCCGTAATCAAGTGACGCAGCGGAACGCATGAGGCCACGCAGGAAACGATGGCCGATCTTTTCACCATGCGCGTCGATCTGCATCCGGACCGCGATACAGGCGCGCGGCACGCCCTCGTGCAGCGAGCAGAGATCGCCAGAAAGACGGTCTGGCAGCATCGGCACCACGCGATCCGGGAAATAGCTGGAATTGCCGCGCTTGCGCGCCTCGGCGTCCAGTGCCGACCCGGCGGTGACGTAATGAGCGACATCTGCGATGGCGACCCAGATGACATGGCCGCCCTCGTTCTTGGGATCGTCATCCTCATGTGCCCAGACCGCATCGTCATGGTCACGGGCATCGGACGGGTCTATCGTCACCAGGGGCATGCCGCGCATGTCCTCGCGCCCCTTGAGCCCTGCCGGCTTCATCCGGTCCGCTTCGGCGATCACTTCGTCGGGAAACTCGTCAGGGATGCCGTGCTGGTGAATGGCGATCAGCGACACGGCCTTCGGCGCCGAAGGATCGCCGAGGCGTTCCACGATCCGGGCGCGCGGCAGGCCCATGCGGCCCTTTGGCCCGCTCTGTTCGGCCTCGACCAGTTCACCGTCCCTGGCGCCGCCGGTGGCATCGGACGGTACCTGCCATTCCTTGCCGTCGCCCTTGTCGATGGGAACGATGCGACCGCCCTCCTCTCCCTTGCGGAAGACACCCAGAACCTTGCGCGGGTTGGTGCCGATACGCCGGATCAGGCGGGCCTCGTAGTGATGCGCCTCGCCTTGTACCTCCTGCAGCCGGGCGAGGATCCGGTCTCCCTCACCAAGTGCGGGATCGGACGCGCGCGGTACAAGCAGGACGACCGGCTCAACGCCCTCGCCGTGCCATTCGAGGGGTTTGGCGGTGAGGTCGCCGTCGGACGTCTGGCCGGAGACCTGCAACACGCTCACTGGCGGCAGGCGATCAGGATCCCGGTAGGTCTTCTTGCGCTTTTCCAGATGGCCTTCCGCCTCGAGTTCCCGAAGAAGGCGCTTGAGATCAATGCGCGCCGCGCCCTTGATGCCGAAGGCCTTGGCAATGTCGCGTTTCGAGGTGAGGGTCGGGTTGTCCGCGATCCATTTCAGGATGTCGGATTTGCTGGGCATATGGCTCATGGCGTTCGCCTAGCATGCCTGCCCGCCGCCGTCATCAGCGAAGACACCCCGCGCCGGCCCGCTCGTCAAGCCCGGCCGGGCTTGCCTCGCCAGATCCGTGGCCGTATCCACGTCCGCCAGCGTATCGCACAGTGCCACGCGCATGCCACCGAGGCTGGCCATACTGTCAGCGAGCGCATGCGGGCCTGACCAGCGGACATCGCGGAACATCCCTGCGGGTGGCGGCGCGGTGCGCTTCATTCCCACTAGCCAGAAACCGCCATCGGGCGCCGGCCCGAACACGGCGTCATGATGGCCGAGCGTGTGGAACGCGCGGGCGATATGGGCCTTGGAAACGCCGGGAATGTCGGCCCCGATCAGGCAGACCGGTCCGGGTGCCGTGCCGCCCAACAATCGCTTCATGCGGCGTCCAAGATTGCCGTTGCCTTGTTCGACGCGCGGGATATCCGCGGGCCAGGCGCGGGAGGCGATGGCTTGATCCGGAGTCACCGCCAGAAAAATCTGCCAGCGCGGGTCCCGGACCTCGCGCAGAAGGCGCCGCACCTGGTGACGGAACCACCACGCCGCCTCCACCATCCCGATCTCCTGCCCCAGTCGCGTCTTGACGCGGCCAGGCCTGGGGTCCTTGACCATCACGACCAGCCGGGCGCGGCGGTGCATCATGACAAATACCGGCTCAGGATACGCGCGTAGACGGCCTTGAGCGCGTGGATCTGGGCGATTTCGACATTTTCGTCCACCTGGTGCATCGTCTTGCCGACAAGGCCGAATTCCACCACCGGGCAGTGATCGCGCAAGAAACGCGCGTCCGACGTGCCGCCCGAAGTGGATAGCGCCGGAACGACCCCCGTTTCCGCTTCGACCGCCTCCGAGACGATCCCGGACAGGTACCCCGGCGGGGTAAGGAAGCTTTCACCGGAAATCTTGACGTCCATGCTGCCCGTCACGCCGAACTCGGCTGTGACAGCGTCCAGTTCCGCTTGCAGCCACTCGGTGATCGAGGCGCCGGAATGGCAATCGTTGAAACGCACGTTCACCGTGGCCCGGCAACTGGCCGGGATCACGTTCGTGGCGGGGTTGCCGGTGTCGATCGTGACCACCGCCAGCGTGGAAGGGTCGAAATGCCCTGTCCCTGCGTCAAGTTCACGGGATGACAGGCGGTCAACCAGTCGTGCCATCGCCGGCAGAGGATTCCGCGCCCGATCCGGATAGGCCGAATGGCCCTGCCGGCCGGTGACCGTGATCCAGGCCGAAAGCGATCCGCGCCGCCCGATCTTGATCATGTCGCCAAGGGTCTCCGGGCAAGTGGGTTCTCCGACAAGGCAGACATCCATGGACTCACCTTCTGTCGCCATCCAGTCCAGGAGGGCCTTCGTGCCATCGACCGCATCACCTTCCTCGTCGCCGGTGATCGTCAGGATCACGGCGCCATCCTCGGGCGGTGTGCCGGACACGAAATCGACCGCCGCGGCGGCAAACGCGGCAACCCCCGATTTCATGTCCGTGGCGCCGCGTCCCCAAAGCTTGCCGTCGGTCTCGATGGCGGCGAAGGGCGGCACGCTCCAGGCTGCGGCATCGCCCACGGGCACGACATCGGTATGCCCGTTGAACCCGAAGCTGCGGGTAGCATCCTTCGGGCCCCAGCGTGCAAAGAGGTTGGCGATACCGCCCCGCTCCACTCGGGTGCAGTCAAAACCTGCATCGCTCAGCAAATCCTCAAGGAGGCTGAGTGCGCCGTGATCCTCGGGTGTCACGGAAGGGCAGCGGATCAGATCCGCGGTCAGGGTGGCGGGATCTACGGGTGGTCGTGGCATGGGCTTTCCAATCGGCTTCGCACCGTGGCCTAGCGCGGATTGGAGTTCCGTGCAATTCGCCGCCCGCGAATGCCGTACCGCTCCGGTCCCGCGGCGCTGACCGCATAAACTCTTAACATGGCGGCAAAAGACTGGTATTGAAACATCAAGAAAAACCCGGGGCAGGGTAGAGCAGTATTGATCGCAATGGATCGGTGTCCGGCGTACCGGCAAATCGCCCGGATCGCGCCACCCGCGTGGCCGGGTTCGATTTCCGCCCCGGTCTGGTCGTTTGAGGCAGGCATGGGACGCATCGCGGGACGGCGCAACGACGTCATCAATGGCGTGAAAGGGCCGGGCGCAGCCTTTTTTGCCCGTCGGGCCCATCGGAAGGTGCGTTGAAATGGGCTGGATCGGGCTGGCGGACGGCGAGGGGCAGCGCTTCGACGCGCGCGGATTGCAAACGGCAGGTGACGGCACCCCGACGCAGCCGCCGGCTAACGCGCTCCTGCCGTGCGGGACCATCCTTGTCGAAACCCGGCTTTCCCCCGACGTGCGGCCACGTGCGCTTCTGGAATTCGCCTATGATCAGCCCTTCAGTGGCGGATTCAGCCTTCAGGCCCTTCCTGGCGGTGCTGTCATCCTGGTGGACTCTCAGGATGGCGGTGTCCGTCACGCCACGTTGCGGCGGGATCCGGATACGCGGGCGGACGTGGCCCGGATCAGTTATAGCTGGGATGCGCCGCGCAGATACGCGCGGCTGGTGGTGGAGCGGCCCGAAGCCAACAGTGTCAGCATTGTCGAAATGGCCGAGCCGACGCCGATGCTCCTTGCCGATCTGTGCCGGATGATCTGCCGGGAGAGTACGCGAAATTGCGACCCCGAGAACAGTTTCGTGGCTGTTTCGGACAGGATGGAACCCGTGGGCCCGATGCCCGGTCTGGCGTCAAGGCTTCCCGTCGACTCGGCGCGGGGGACGTGCGAAGCGCGCCGATTGAGACGTGGTGACACCGTGAAGTGCCCCGGTGAGGGGTTGGTGCCGGTACTGCAGCCGGTCAGGCGGACGGTTCCGGCAAGGGGAAGTTTCCGGCCTGTCCTCTTGCGGGCCCCTTATTTCGGCCTGTCGCGCGATATCCTCGTCGCACCGCAACAACGGCTGGTGATGTGCGGGGCGCAGGTGGAATATCTTTTCGGCCACGAGGCGGTTCTTGTCGCGGCCGGGCATCTGGTCAATGGCGTCTCGGCGAGAAGGGCGACGGGGGGGCCGGATCTGATCACCTATCACCAGGTTGTTCTGCCGGGGCACGAAACGCTTACCGTGGCGGGATGTGTTCTGGAAAGTCTGTATATCGGTCGGCTGCGGCGCCGGTGCGACGATCTGGCGGCAAGCGTTCTGGCGGGGGCGCCCCGGTCGGATCTGCCCGAGCACCCCAAACCTGTCTGGCCGGTTCTGAAGCCATTCGAGGCGATAACGCTTGCGGCCCACCGCGCGGCCTGAGGCGGTATCGGACCCCGGAATCTCGGTTCACGAGGCGGGTTGCCAGGCTTGACGGGACTCTCCTAGTCGAAGAAAGGGGTCACCTGCGCCACTATGACGGCGTTCTCGTCGCGCGCCCGGCGCATCAGGGCCCGCTCCTCCTCGCTGATGTCATGGCCCTCGGCCTCGCGCTCTTCCAGGGTGCCGTAACCCGATACATCAAGTGGCGCCGTATCCGCCTGTTTCAGGATCGCCACGGTTTCGCGCACCGCCTCGGCTTCGTCCACGCCGCCCGCGAACACCATCAATGCCGCGCCCGTGGCCTCAACGGGAAGTCCGTCACCGGATTTGCGCCCGATCTCGACCAGAAGGGTGAAAACCTTCTGATTGCTTTTCCTGTCCGCCATCGCCTGTGCCTCCGCCGCCCCGAGATGCCCAATGGGGCCTGGTGCACCGCCTGCCGCAGACCGGTGTGGTTGTAAAGCCGCAAGCCCGCGCTTTCACGCGCTGCGGTCCTGAGAAATTTCGATGAATGCGCTGCAGAGTCCCGACCGGGGCAGGAGGATACTTAACCCGTCGCTAGGGGGAAGGCGCCTAGCCTTCCTGCAATCAAGTGAAGGACTGACCGGGCAAATGGCGATCACATCGGCGCTTCCCATCGACACATCAGCCTCCGCGATGGACATGGCCAATACCATGTTCGGCGCCGGAATAAATGTGCAATCTGCCAGCTATTCGGGCGGCAGCGCGGCCTCGGGTACATATTCGGGCGGTGATGCGTTCGCGCCGCAGGCCACGCCTTCGGATGCCGGCGTGATCCTGTCTACAGGACGAGCCGATGCCTACACCAATGAAAGCGGTGACCCGAACCAGGCCGCCAATACCAGCCACGATATCGGCGCCGGTGTCGACAATGATGCGGACCTCGACCAGATCGCCGGCATGAACACCTATGACGGTGCCATATTCGAATCGGACTTCATCCCTGACGGCAGCACCCTGACGATGCAGATCCAGTTCGCATCGGAAGAATACCTTGAATTCGTCAATTCCGGTTTCAATGACGCAGTCGGTGTCTGGGTGAACGGGGAAAAGGCGGAACTCACTGTCGGGGATGGCGACATCACCATCGACAACATCAACGACACCACAAATCAGAACCTCTATATCGACAATCCCGCCGGATCTGATGCCGTCAACACCGAGATGGACGGCCTGACGGTGACGCTGACATTGAAAGCCCCGGTAAATCCGGGCCAGACCAACGCCATCAAGATCGGGATCGCCGATGGCGGCGACAGCTACTACAACAGCAGCCTGCTGATTGCCGGGGGATCGGTGCAGACATCCGTTGTCGCGCATGACGATTCCGTGGATCTGCGCGCCGGCTCCGGGAAAAGCCTTGATGTTCTGGCCAATGATCAAAGTCACGATGCCGGAAGCCTCATGATCACGGCGATCAACGGGCAGGCGGTTGTCGCGGGTGACAAGGTGGTCCTGCAGTCCGGCCTCGAGGTGGAACTTGGCGCGGACGGAACCCTTGCCGTCCTGAGCGAAGCCGAAAGCGAGACCGTGTTCACCTACGAGGTGTCCGGGGACGGCGGCATAACGGATACAGGGTTCGTTACTGCAAAGACGGTGCCCTGCTTCGTCGCCGGCACCCGGATCGAAACCGCCGACGGGCCCCGCCCGGTGGAAGACATCCGCGCCGGAGACATGATACCGACGCGCGATCATGGTCTGCAGCCCGTCAGATGGGCAGGCCAACGCCGTGTGCAGGCAACCGGATCGCATGCACCGGTGGAAATTTCACCGGGCGCACTGGGTCCGCACGGGCGTATCGCCTTGTCGCCGCAGCACCGCGTTTTCCTGAGCGGTTGGCGCGCCGAACTTTGCTGCGGCACCGACGAGATGCTGGTCAAGGCGTGCCATCTGGTAAACGATCAGACCATCCGCCAGCTTCGGTCGGGTGGCTGGGTGTGTTATGTGCATCTGCTTTTCGACCGCCACGAAATCATCTCCGCCGAGGGGCTGGAAAGCGAAAGTTTCCATCCCGGCCCGCAGGTCATGGGCGACATGGACGTGGCGACCCGGGCGGAACTCCTGATGCTGTTTCCCGGTCTTGAAACGGATTATGGCCCGGCTGCACGGCCCGAGGCACGCGCCCACGAGGCGCGGTTGATCACCGTAGGTTGGCCCGTGACATGCTGAACCGGATCGGCCCACGGGTGCGCCTGGGCCGTCCTTCCGGGCGGCCGTCGCTGTGCCGAATGGCCGGACGCGCGCTCCGCGGATGCTGCTTCGGCCAAGCCGGCGGCGGCTCGTCCGGCCATTGCCGGTGGCGCGGTTTCAATCCCGCAAGAGTTCGTTGATGCCTGTCTTGGATCGGGTCTGTTCGTCCACACGCTTGACGATCACCGCGCAGTAGAGGTTGAGGTTGTTCCTCGTGGGCATCGAGCCGGATACGACGACCGAATAGGGCGGCACCTCGCCGATGAAGACCTCGCCGGTTTCGCGGTCGACGATCTTGGTCGACTGGCCGATATAGACCCCCATACCCAGGACCGAGCCCTCGCGCACGATGCACCCCTCGACGACCTCGGATCGCGCGCCGATGAAGCAGTTGTCCTCGATTATCGTGGGGCCGGCCTGCATCGGTTCCAGAACGCCGCCGATGCCGACGCCACCACTGAGATGCACGCCCTTGCCGATCTGCGCGCAACTGCCGACAGTGGCCCATGTATCCACCATCGTGCCTTCGTCCACATGGGCGCCGAGATTGACGAAGGATGGCATCAGCACAACACCCGGCGCGATATAGGCCGAGCGGCGCACGATACAGTTCGGAACGGCGCGGAAACCGGCCTCTTTCCATTCCGCGTCGCCCCAGCCCTTGAACTTGCTGTCGACCTTGTCCCACCAATGGCCACCTTGCGGCCCGCCGTCCTGCTGTTCCATATCCTTGATCCGGAACCCCAGCAATACTGCCTTTTTGGCCCATTGATTCACCCGCCAGGCGCCGTCTTCGTCTTTCTGCGCCACCCGCAGGCGTCCACTGTCAAGGGCGTCCAGGGTCTCCTCGATCGCCTCGCGGGTGGCGCCGCCGGTGGTCGGCGAGATCCGGTCGCGGGTCTCCCACGCGGTTTCGATGGCGGTTTCAAGTTGGGCATTCGACATGGCCTGACACTCCCTTGGCGGCTCTTGGCAATCCCATTGGCCTATAAGGCCAGGCCATGCAGGGCGCAATGCGACTATCCCTGGATCGGGTCCGGCGCGATATTGCCCCCGCAGATCAGGACCGCCACGCGTTCGCCGGGCCCGGGCCTGTAAGCGCCCGATATCAGCGCCGCGAGTGCTGCCGCACCCGCCGGCTCGACCAGCTGGCGCATTTCTTGCCAGAGGGCGATTTGCGCGGTGGTGATCGCGTCGTCGCTTACCAATGTGCTGGACACGCGATGCTCACGCGCGAGCCCAAGGCAGATGTCCCCGATGCGGCGTGCGCCGAGAGCGTTGGCGGCCACGCCCGATACTTCGACATCGACAGGCGTGCCGGCCGCCAGCGCGGCGTGCAGCGCGCAGGCGTTTTCGGGTTCGACCGCAACGACCTTCCGCCGCCCCCTTAACCATGCCAGCGCCCCGGCGACCAAGCCACCGCCGCCGACGGCGACCAGGACCGTGTCAGCCGTCAGACCCTGATCCTCCCATTCTGCCATGCAGGTGCCCTGACCGATCACCGTGGCGGGCGCATCATACGCATGGATCTGCATCGCGCCTGTTGTGGCCTCATGGTCCCGCGCCCGGTCCAGGGCATCCGCGTAAACGCCCGGAACAACCTTTAGATCCGCGCCCGTTCGCTCGATGAGCGCGATCTTGGCCGGCCCCGCCAGCTCAGGCACGAAGATCGTCGCTCGGTGGCCCAGTCGTGCCGCGGCACAAGCCACGGCCGCACCGTGATTGCCGCCCGATGCCGCGACCAGCCCGGCCTCCGGTACCGGGCCGGAGAGTAAGGTGTTGAAGGCGCCGCGCGCCTTGAAGCTGCCGGTGTGCTGCAGGTGCTCCAGCTTGAACTCGACCGGACTCTCCATGACCATTCCGGTGGTCCGCAGGACAGGTGTGCGCCGCACATGCGGAACGATTCGTGACTGCGCCGCCTCAATTTCCGCTTTCCAGTCCATGCTCCCGGCCTGCTTGCTGGCAATGAATTCGCTCAGGCTATACGCCTTGTTGGTGATCTCCAGCAAGGAATGAACGAAGATGGATGATGAACGCCTGTTCCGAGACGCCCGATCCGACCGTGTTACCGCACGCGGTGTTCCGGATACGCCGCAGACCCGAGCGCCCGCCTACCGGCTGGCTTTTGCGGATGACGATTTCCTGTGTCGCGAAGAGTTGCGCCCGGTGCGCCTGCAACTGGAATTGCTCAAGCCCGAAATGATCCTGAACGAACGCGGGGTCCAGAGCACGGTTGTCCTGTTCGGGGGCGCGCGTATACCCGAACCCTCGAAGAAGGAGACGGCCAGGACCGAGACATTGGCCGGCCTTTCGCGCTACTACGACGAGGCGCGTGAGTTTTCCCGTCTGATGACCGAGAAATCAATGTCCACTTACGGGCGCGAATACGTCGTGGCCACCGGGGGCGGCCCGGGTGTGATGGAGGCCGGCAACCGCGGCGCCGACGATGCCGGCGGGATGTCGATCGGGCTCAACATCGTTCTGCCGCACGAACAGGCGCCGAACGAGTACGTGACGCCGGGCATGTGCTTCAATTTCCACTACTTCGCGATCCGCAAGATGCACTTTCTCATGCGCGCAAAGGCTGTCTGCGTCTTCCCGGGAGGTTTCGGCACGCTGGACGAGACTTTCGAGGCCCTGACCCTGATCCAGACCG
>Ga0102929_1002909_pt1 | contig 10189 bp, 5 predicted proteins | sample SalPonR1_B_D2_MG_FD_78510 | JGI IMG/M metagenome (GOLD analysis project Ga0102929, IMG submission 78510) | Salt pond soil microbial communities from South San Francisco under conditions of wetland restoration - Salt Pond MetaG R1_B_D2_MG | ecosystem: Environmental > Aquatic > Marine > Intertidal... | reverse complement strand
CAGGCTGGTGGCCTTCTGGCCTGCATAGACTTCCATCCAGGCGAGCGCCCGCTCCTCGCCATAGGCCTGGCGGACCGCGGCATCCACGACCTTGCGCGCCACCGGCATCACGTCGATGCCTATGCCGTCGCCCTCGATGAAGGGAACGATGGGCCGGTCGGGCACGTTCAGCGTGAAATCGGTGTTGGCGGTGACGGGCTCGCCGTCCTCCGGAAGGCTGATGTGTTCATAGCGCATCGGGATTCGCTCCGCGTGGAGGTCTGGCTGCATTGGCGGCGCACCGGGCGGGCGCAGCGCCTCATTATCCCTGCGCCCGCAACGGGACTCAACTGCGAGGCGCTGTGCTGCGGGACACTGCGCGCTGCTGTTATGACGACGTCCCTTGGCGGCCGAAGAAGTGCATGTAGAGCGTCGGGATCAGGACCAGCGTGAGCAGGGTCGCAACCAGTACGCCGCTGGCCAGCGTGAGCCCGAGCGGCCGCAGCGCCGGCTCGAATACCAGCGCGCCGCTGCCGAACATCACGGTGCCGGCGGTGAGCAGGATCGGCCGGGTCCGCAGCGTCGCGGCCGCTACCAGCGCTTCGCCCACCTCCATGCCGTCGTCGATCCGCTGTTGCGTGAAATCGACGAGCAGTACTGCGTTGCGGACCACGATCCCCGCCAGCGCGATGATGCCCAGCACGCCCATGCCGGCAAGGTCGAGTCCCATGAGCCAGTGGGCCGGAATAACGCCTATGAAAACCAGCGGGATCGGCATCATGATCAGCAAGGGCACGAGATAGGAGTTGAACCAGCCCGCGAGCAGCGTGTAGATGACGAGGATCACGACAAGGCCGGCCATGCCCAGGTCGCGATAAACCTGTTGCGTCATTCCCCATTCACCGCCCCAGAAGAGTACCGGCCCGGTATCGTTGCGAGGCTGGCTGAACCAGCTGACCGACGGCATGTCGCCCGGTTGGTCTTGCAGCTGCGCGACGATATCGCGCTGGACCGAGACGGGCTGGCTGCGATCCCGGTTCACGTCGGCCGCCACGTAGACCACCGGCAACTGGTTCTTGCGGTAGCGGTTCGGTTGCCACTGTGTCTGGCGCGTGTCGACCAGGTCCGCCAGTGGCACCATCCGCCCGCCCTCGCTGCGCAGGTAAAGCCCCGCAAGCGCATCCAGGCTCGCACGGTCGCGTTCTCGCAGCCGGACGATGACCGGCACCGGCTCGCGCTCTTCCGGTAGGTTGAGCGTGGCGGCCGTGCGCCCTGCGAGCGCCGTCTGCACGGCAACGGCGACGCGCGCCGGCGGCACGCCCCGCGCAGCGGCTCGCTCAATATCAACCTCGAGCCGTGTCTCGGGTCCTGCCGCGGACGGAAAGCGCTCGAGCAGCCCGGCCGCAGGGTGGCCTTCAAGCAGCCGCCCGAGTCGATCTGCCAGTGCCCGTCTCGCCTCCGGCCCCGGGGCAAATATCTCGCCCTGAACCGCGTTTTCGCTCGATGGCCCCGAGGGAATCCTGCGAATCCACGCACGGCCGTCAAAAGGAGCCAGCGCCGGGCCCAGCCGGTCGAACAGGTCGCGATCGAGCTCGTAACTCAGGCGGTCCCGCTGTTCCTCCGGCGGCAGCTGCACGTAGATCCTGGCGCGATGAGAGGACGCGACCGGGATGTCCGGCGGCCCCGGCCGGGGCAGCAACAAGGGGCCGTCGGTGCCCGCAAAAGTCGTGTAAGCCTCCACTTCGGGGAAGGCACGCAGCTCGCGTCCGATCGCGGCGCTGGCCTGCAAAGTGCGCTCCAGCGTGCTGCCGGGCGGCAGCTCCATTTCGATGACGAACGCTTCCCGGTCCAGGAAGGGGACCAGCGTCAGCTGCACCGCGCGGAACAGCATCATGCTGGCACTGCCGACCAGCAGCAGCGCGAGGATCAGGTAGAACAGCCAACGCAACCAGGCGTGGGCGAACAGCGGCTGGAGGATTGCCCGATAGGTCTTCGCGAGGCGTCCCTGTGTCGCGTACTGCTTGCGGGTCCCGCCCTCGCCTTCACCGGCCGTCCCGGGGGACCGTTGCGCCTCGTGCGCCGGGGCGCGCAACAGCCGGAACGCAACGTAGGGGGTGGCCGTCAGTGCAACGGTGAGGGAAAAAAGCAGCGCCCAGGACGCACCGATGGGGATCGCACGCGTGTACTGCCCCATTTCGCCGCTGATGAACGCGGTCGGCAACAAGGTCACCACGATCAGGAAGGCAGCGAGTATGGTCGGATTGCCGACCTCGTCCACGGCCCTGACGGTCAGTTCCCGGCTGCGCTCGCCTTCATCCCGGAAATACCGCCCGATGTTCTCGATCATGATGATGTTGTCATCGGCGATCAGCCCGATGGCCAGGATCATGGCGGCGATGGAGATCGGGTTGAGCGTAAAATCGGTGAGCCAGTAGGCAAAGGGCACGATGGCCATGCTCGCGGGAATCAGTACGAATACCCCGAGCGCGGCGCGCCACCCGAGGCCCAGCAGGATGATCACCACCACGATCGCCGTGGCCGTGGCGAAATTCTCCAGCACCCGCCTGACGGTTTCGGTTGCGGCCCGCCCCGCGTCGTAAGCCACACTGACCTCGACCTGCGCCGGGAGCAGGCTGCCCCTGGAACTCTCGACCAACGCCAGTGCGCGAGCGGTCACGTCGCTGACGTTGTAGTGCGGCACGCTGCTGATCGCCAGACTGACCGCCGGCACCTCGCCGGCGCCGCCGCGGTTCCAGTGTATGGATTGCGAATCGTAAGGCGCCGGGCCGTCGATCACATCGGCGACGTCGCGCAGCCGTATCACTCCGGCGGGGCCTGCGCCGACCTGCAGCTTCCCGACCTCGGCGGCCGATCCGGGCAGATTGCCGACCCGCAGCTGCCGCACCGGGTCGGAATGCAGCCGGTCGGCCGGCAGGCGGAGGCTGGCCGCCTCGATTGCCTCCAGCACTTGGCTGATATCAGTCTCGTGGGCCGCAAGATCGCTCATCCGCGGCAGGACACGCAGCTGCCTGGGCTGCCCGCCGTATACGACGACGTCGCGGACGCCCTCGAGGGCGGACAGCCGGGTCGCCAGCTCGGAGCCCAGCCTGCGCAGCTCGAAACCGCTCAACTCGTCGCTCGAGAGGGTCAGCATCAGGCTGGTCAGCAGGTCATCGCCCAGGGTGCGGATGGTCTCCGGGCCCGCGCCGGGCGGCAGGCGGTGGCGGTTGCTCTCGAAAAGCTCTTTGAGTTCCCCATAGGCCTCGGCGTCGCCGACCCCGGTGGCAAACTCGACTTCTATCAGCGCCGCGTCGGCCGCAGCCACTGTATTGACCTCGACGACGTCCTCCAGCTGACCCGCCCAAGCGCCGACCGGGCGCGCGACCAGCTCGTCGACCCGATCCACGCCGCCGCCGGGGAAAGGCACCAGGACCTGCGCAGTGGGCACTTCCACATCCGGCCGGTCCTGCTGCGGCGTAGCCAGCAGCCCGTAGGCGCCCAGGAACAGGGCCGTCATGATGAACAGCGGCACCAGCGGCGAATCGATCAGCAGATCGGCAAGCCGACCGGCAATACCCAGTTTTTTCATCAGTCCCGCAACTCGAGCAGCTGACCGTCGCTAAGCTCGCCGGTGACGCTCCCCAGCACAACCCGTTCGCCGGCCTCCAGCCCGCGCTTCACATGGAGGGAGTCGCCATCGAGCGCGGCCGGCTCGAGAGCGATCCAGCGCAGCCTTGCGCGCCAGGTGTCATCTTCGCCCGCCTCCGCCACGAACACACCGTTCAGCTGCCCGCGTTGCAGCAGGGCATTCGCGGGGATCCTGACAAGGCCTGGCGGGCCGCGTCTTGACGGCACCCGCACTTCGGCCACCATGCCGGGGACCATCTCGGCGGGAGGCGCCTCGATAAGCACGCGCAGGCGCAGACCGGTCCCGGTACCGCCGAGGGCCGGCAGGACGGCCTGCAATCGTCCTTCGAGCAGCTGATCGATGCCCTGGACCACCACCCGTAACCGGTCTCCCGCTGAAAGCCGTGTGGCGCTCGCCTGGTCGACGCCCGCTTCCACCTCCAGGCGAGCCCGATCTTCGAACACGACCAGCGGCATACCGGGCGCCACGAAACTGCCTTCCTCTGCCAGGATTTCGCTGACCACGCCCGGGAACGGTGCGCGCAGCCGTGCGTAATCCAGGTTGACCTCGATGGCCGCAAGTTCGGCCTCGGCCCGGCCGAGTGCGCTTTCCGCACGCTCCGCCCGCAGCTCCGCCTCTTCCAGGCGAATCTTTGCCACCAGGCCCTGTTCGTACAGGCGCCTGAAGCGGTCACGATTTCTTGTCGCCTGCTCGAGCGTCTCCTGCGCCGTATCACGCTGTTTCAGTGCAGCTGCACGCGACGCCTCGAGGTCGCGCGAATCGACCCGCAGGATCTCCTGGCCGGCCGTTACGCGGTCGCCCGCCTCCACCAGCACGGCTGCCACGGTGCCGGCCTGGCGCGTTCCCATCCGGGCGCGACGGACAGGTCGAACGACGCCTGCTGCCGCAACAAAGGCCGGTTGCGCCAATGCTTCCGCGGTCGCAACCTGGACCGGCAGCGGCGCTTCGCTCGGGTCATGGACGGGTTCCCCGGAGTCGCCGCAGCCTTGCGGCCCCACCGCAAGGAGCAGCAGGACCAAGAATGTGCCCACGCGCCTGCCGGGAGTGCTGTTCATCGAAGATGCTCCACGCCGATCTCCGCTTCCACCGCGAGGCGGTGTCGCTGCGCGGCTACCAGGGTATTGTAACGGGCGTTGATTTCCCGGCTGCTGGCCGCCAGCGCCTCGGCCTGCGCCTGCAGCAAGGCTCGCATGTCATCCAGGCCTTCGGCGTAGCGTGCCTCGGTGAGCCGCAGCGCCTCCTCCGCGTCGAGGACACTGCCGCGTGCCCGTTCCCATCCCAGCCTTTGTGCTTGCCACTCTGCACGCGTGTCGCGCGCCTCGGCCCGCGCTTCCCGACGCAGGGCATCGAGCTCGATCCGTGCCTCGCGCTCGGCGGCCTGCGCCGCATCCAGCGCCCCGGCGCGCCCGTAGCCGGCAAAAATCGTCCAGCCCAGGTTGACGCCCAATACCCAGTCCGTCTCGTTGAAGCCGACCGGCTGATTGAGTTCCATTCGCTGGTATCGCAAAACCAGGTTGACGGCCGGCAGGTAGCCGGCCCGTGCGCGTTCAACGCCGGCCTCGGCCGCTTGCAAGGCTTTCTCCCGCGCTCGCAGGTCACTTCTTTCCGATACCCCCTGCGCCCCGTGCGGCAACGAGGCGGCGGGTTCCGGGATTGGGTCGGCAAGCGGGACGAGTTCTTCGCCGTCCAGCCCCAGCACTTGCGTGAGGGCGGAATGCGCGCTCACCACCGCGCTGCGGGCGGCGGCGACCCGTGCTTCCATCTCGGCTACCCGGGTACGCGCCTGCAGGCGGTCCAACGGCGGCACCAGGCCTTCTTCGAGCGCGACCTCCGCCTGGCGCAAGGCCCGCCTTGCCGCCGCCAGCCCCCGCGCTTCTGCGGCGACCCGCCGTTCGGCAGTCAGCGCCCCGAAGTAAGTCGCAATCGTGGCGACCGCCACCTCCTCGTGGACGCGCCTGACACCCAGCTCCGCGGCCCGTTCCAAGTAGCCCGCCTGCCGCCCTGCCGCCCAGGCCTCGAAATTGACCAGCGGCTGCAGCAGCTGCACCCCGAGCAGGTTGCCCTCTACCGGGTTCACGCTCACGAAGCCCAGGCCGGGCGTCGCGCCCGCGCTCAGCATGGGGAAGTCGTCCAGTAATCCCACGTCGGCTCTCAGGTACGTCGCATCCAGGCTCACGGTGGGCAGCACCCCCTGGCGGGTGCGAAGTTTCTCCGCCTCGGCACGCGCAGCCCGGGCCCGGCGGATCAGCACTTCCGGGTTCTGTTCCCGCGCCAGCGCGAGCGCTTCCTGCAGCGACAGGGCTTGCCCGGAAGCCGGCTTCAGCATGCCTCCTGGTTCCGCAACCTGCCCCGCAACCGTACCCTGGGACACTGCGGCACCCAGCAACAACAGCAGCAGGCCTGGGCACCGGCCCGCGGTCGTGCGCCGCGCCGGCGGCCGCGTATCAGAGTCCAAAGGGGTAAGTCTCCGGCGCCCCCGGTCGGGCATGTTCCGGACCGAGAGGCGTGACGGCCGAGGTCTGGTCGAACCAGCAGAAGGCGTCGTACTGGCGCGGCAACAGCGTCTCCGAGTAATGGCTCACGAGCTCGCTTTCCGGCCGGTAGATCACGCCGATGAAACGCTGCAGCCTGGAGGACATCAGTGCGCGTCGCATCGCCTCGTGACGGCCCTCGCTCAGGTCGAGCAGGAAACGGCCCACCCCGGCGTCGTGGCACAGGCGCTCGTAGCTGTCGGCAACCGAGGGCCGCACCCGCTTGACCTGCATGTCCTCGCCCCAGTCGTCGGCCGCGGCCACCGTGCCCGTGTGCGTGCCGAAGCCGATCAGCGCGGCCTGATCGCCGTATTCCTCGCGGCAGAGCTGCCCGATGTTGAGCTGGTCGCGCGCGGCGCCCATATCGGTAAAACGGGCGTCGCCGATATGAGAATTGTGGGCCCAGACCACGGCCTTGGCGCCCGGGTCGCGCGCTTCCAGGACATGCTTGAGCGTCTCGAACATGTGCGTGTCGCGCAGGTTCCAGGAAGCCGACCCGCCGTAGTACATGATCCGGTAATAGCGCTCGGCAGAGGCCACCAGGCGCGCATTCTGCGCGGCGTCGAGAAAGCTGTCGCCGTCCTTTTCCATGTAATCGAGCTCGCGTTCCAGCAGGGCGCGACACTGCTCGACCACCTGGCGCTCGCATTTTTCGTAGCCGGACACCAGCACGGCGCGGCCGTAAGTCGCCGGGTCTTTCTGCCAGGGCGTCAGGCACCCGTAGCGCTCTCTCGCCACCGCGGCCGCGTCCGGATCCACCTCGTCCAGGTAATCCAGCACGGCGGCCATCGAGCCGCTCATGTTGTAGATATCCAGGCCGTAGAAGCCGGCCCGGTCATCCAGCGAAGGCAGGCTATCGTTGTAGTCGCGCAGCCACTGGACGAATTCCTCAACCTCCAGGTTGCGCCACATCCAGGTCGGGAAACGCTGGAAGGGCGGTTCGGCGTCCATCCTCGGCGGCCGATGCCGTACGTAGCGATCGATGGCGGCCGCGTCGGGCCAGTCGGCTTCCACCGCGATGATCTTGAAGCCGTGGTGTTCAACCAGGTGACGGGTGATGGCGGCCCGCGCCCGGTAGAACTCGGCCGTCCCATGGCTGGCCTCGCCCAGCAAAACGACCCGGCGGTCAGCAAAACGGTCGAACAGGCGGCCGAAATCCGGGTCCTCGAAATCCGGCAGCACTTCCGCGGCCTCGGCGACCAGTTCCGGAACACTGTTTCCGCGAGCGGCGCCGGGCACATGGTTGGTGGCGGCCCGTTGCCCGTTCTCGCTCCAGCCCTGCTCCCCGACCAGCGGCACGAAGCGCACCGAGGCCAGATCTTCGGTCTCGTATTTTTCCTCGCTGTTGCGGCGCACGCGCTGCAAGGACTGCACGGTCTCCATCTCGCCCACGGGAATCACCAGGCGGCCGCCCACGGCCAGCTGTTCCTTCAGCGCCCGCGGCACCTCGGGGCTGCCCGCCGCGACGATGATCGCGTCAAAGGGCGCGGCCTCGGGCCAGCCGCGCGTGCCGTCATCGATGCGCAACTCGATGTTGTCGTAGCCGAGCCGCTGGAAACGGCTCTCCGCCTGTTTGCCCAGCGAGGCAAAGCGTTCCACGGTATAGACCCGCCCCGCGATCCGGCTCATCACCGCCGCGGCATAGCCGGAGCCGGCACCCACTTCGAGGACCCTGTCGCCGGGCTGCAGTTCCGCGGCCTCGATCATGAAAGCCACGATGTAGGGCTGCGAGATGGTCTGCTTTTCGCCGATTTGAAGGGGCGCGTCTTCGTAGGCGAATTCCTCGAAACCCGGCTCCACGAAAACCTCGCGGGGGACGCGGCGCATGGCCTCCAGGACCCGCTGACTGCGGATGCCCCGGCGGGCCAGGTGCATCTCCACCATTCGATCGCGTGCGCGACTCAGGTCAGTCATTGTCTCCTCCTCGTCTCTTGTCATGCGCCTGGCGCGCCATCTCGCGCGGGTCGTGCATTCCGGATTTCACGCCCAGCCGGATCAGGACCACGTTGGCCGGCCACGCGGCCAGCAATCCGCAGGAGAGTGAGACCACCATGGCGCTCCAGAACAGTGGTTGCCCCATCCCCGCGTCCCCGGACAGCCACAGGTCCATGCCGATGGCGACCACTTCCATCACCAGGATCGACACGGACTCCGAGGTGAACGCGTCCCAGAGCGCCTGGGGAACCGCCATGCCCTCCTGGATCAACGGACCAGCGGTCAGTGCGTAGCCGAACAGGTAGGCGAGCAGAAAGGTCGCGATGGCCGCTTGCCGTACCGCCCAGCCGAGCAGCCCGATGGTGACCACCACGCCGATGATTTCGCCCGCGCCGCAGCCCGAGTAGCAGTGGCTCACCGAGCGCCAGCCCCGCCGCCAGATCGAGTCCGTGCTGATTTGTTTGCGGCCCGAAAACCAGTACACACCCAGCCCGATCGGCCCGGAGTAGAACACCGTGAGGTACCAGACCATCCGCATCAGCGCCATGATCTCGGGATTGCACCGTCGGATGTCCCTCCTAAGCAGACCCAGGCAAAGCAGCACGATCGAGCCCCAGGCGCCAAGTGTCCACCACGAGTCCAGCAGTGCGCGCAAATACTCCAGCAAGAGCCTGTGTCCTTTCCGCAAACGTGCATTCAGAGGCCCCGCTGCGGCGATCAGGCGGTCACGAAACCTCTATCTGGGTATAGGAGAGTTTGGCCATTGCTGCAATGCGCGCATAAAAAAGGCCCCGGCAGGAACGCTGCCGGGGCCTGGTCGGATGAAAGTGCGCCGTCTCAGCCTTCCTTGAACTGCTCTTCTTCGGTCGAGCCGCTCAATGCGGTGATGGAGGACTTCCCGGCCGTGACCACCTGCGTCACGGCGTCGAAATAGCCGGCGCCCACTTCCCGCTGGTGCTTGGTGGCGGTGTAGCCATCCTTCTCGCTCGCGAACTCCTTCTCCTGCAGTTCCACGTAGGCCTTCATCTGCGTTTCGCGGTACCCCTTGGCCAGCGTGAACATGCTGTAGTTCAGGGCGTGGAAACCGGCCAGCGTGATGAACTGGAACTTGTAGCCCATCGCCGCGAGTTCCTTCTGGAACTTGGCAATGGTCGCGTCGTCCAGGTGCCGCTTCCAGTTGAAGGAAGGCGAGCAGTTATACGCCAGCATCTGGTCGGGATATTCCTTGTGCATGGCCTCGGCAAATTTCTTCGCCATCTCCAGGTCGGGCACGGAAGTCTCGCACCACACCAGGTCGGCCAGCGGTGCATAGGCCAGGCCGCGCGCAATCGCCTGGTCGAGGCCGGCGTTCACGCGGAAGAAGCCCTCCGAAGTGCGCTCGCCGGTGATAAACGGGGCGTCGTACTCGTCGATGTCCGAGGTCAGCAGGTTGGCAGCGTCAGCGTCGGTGCGCGCCACCACGAAGGTCGGCACGTTGCAGACGTCCGCCGCGAGCCGGGCCGCGGCCAGCTTGCCCACCGCCTCCGAGGTCGGCACCAGCACCTTGCCGCCCATGTGGCCGCATTTCTTCGCCGAGGACAGCTGGTCCTCGAAGTGCACGCCGGCCGCTCCGGCATCGATCATGTCCTTCATCAGCTCGAAGGCATTGAGCACGCCGCCGAAACCGGCCTCGGCGTCGGCCACGATCGGCTGCATCCAGTCGACCTCGTCGTTCCCCTCGGCATGGTGGATCTGGTCGGCACGCAGCAGCGTGCGGTTGATCCGGCGCACCACCGCGGGCACCGAGTTCGCCGGATAGAGCGACTGGTCCGGATACATCTCGCCGGCCAGGTTCGCATCACCCGCCACCTGCCAGCCCGACAGGTAGATCGCGTTCAGGCCGGCCTTGACCTGCTGCATCGCCTGGTTGCCCGTGAGCGCGCCGAGCGCGTTGACGAAGGGCTTCTCGTGGAGATACTTCCAGAGCTTCTCGGCGCCCTGGCGCGCCAGCGAGTACTCGATGTCCACCGTGCCGCGAAGACGGGTCACGTCCTCGGGCGAATAGGGGCGCGTCACGCCCTTCCAGCGGGGATTCTCGTTCCAGTCCTTCTGCAGT
>Ga0102929_1002907_pt1 | contig 10192 bp, 9 predicted proteins | sample SalPonR1_B_D2_MG_FD_78510 | JGI IMG/M metagenome (GOLD analysis project Ga0102929, IMG submission 78510) | Salt pond soil microbial communities from South San Francisco under conditions of wetland restoration - Salt Pond MetaG R1_B_D2_MG | ecosystem: Environmental > Aquatic > Marine > Intertidal... | reverse complement strand
GTATTCGGCAACCTCCTCGCCCATGAGAAACACCGAGTCGTCGCGGCGCAGTTCCTCGGCGATGGCGGAATTGAGCGCCTCGCGCACCGTCTGGTTGGCGGTCTCGGTGCCTTCGGGCCAGTCCGGTTCGGTGTTGGGCTGGACCCGCTCCGGACCCGGCGCGTTGTCTTCCGCCGCCTTGGCCTTTGCGGGCGCGCTTTCGGGCTGAGGCCCCGGCTCGGGGGCCGGGGCGGGTTCGGCAGCGGCGGCGCCTGCCCCGGCCTCGATGTCGGAGGCGTCTTCGCCTTCGTCCAGAAGTACCGCGATGGCCGTGTTGACCTTCACGGCCTCGGTGCCTTCGGCCACCAGGATCTTGCCGACCGTGCCTTCATCGACGGCTTCGAATTCCATCGTCGCCTTGTCGGTCTCGATCTCGGCGAGGATGTCACCGGAACTGACAGTGTCGCCTTCCTTGACAAGCCATTTCGCCAGGGTGCCTTCCTCCATCGTCGGGGAGAGCGCCGGCATGAGAATTTCAGTTGGCATTGGTTTCTTCTCCTTCTCCGGCAACCTGGTTCTGCGGCGTCACGTCGGCGTAGATGTCTGTCCAGAGTTCCTCGGGTTCGGGTTCCGGGCTTTCCTTGGCAAACTCCGCCGAGGCGTTCACGATTTCCTTGATCTCCTTGTCGATCGCCTTGAGGTCCTCCTCGCTGGCGTGATCGCCACTCAGCAGCAGGTCGCGGACATGTTCGATCGCGTCCTTTTCCTCGCGCATCTTCTGAACTTCCTCGCGGGTCCTGTACTTCGCCGGGTCGGACATGGAGTGGCCGCGGTAACGGTAGGTCTTGATTTCAAGGATGTATGGCCCCTTGCCCGACCGGCAGTGCTTGACCGCCTTGTCGCCTGCCGCCTTGACCGCCAGAACATCCATGCCGTCCACGGCCTCGCCGGGGATGCCGAAGGCCTCGCCACGGGTGTAGATGTCGGGCGTGGAGGTGGAGCGTTTCTGCGATGTGCCCATTGCATACTGGTTGTTCTCGATCACGAAGACCACCGGCAGATCCCAAAGCGCCGCCATGTTGAAGGTTTCATAGACCTGGCCCTGATTTGCGGCACCGTCGCCGAAATAGGTGAAGGTCACGCGATCCTCGCCGCGATACTTGTCCGCGAAGGCAAGCCCCGCGCCGAGCGGCACGTTGGCGCCGACGATGCCGTGGCCGCCGTAGAAATGCTTTTCCTTGGAAAACATGTGCATCGAGCCGCCCTTGCCGCGCGAATAGCCGCCGTCGCGGCCCGTCAGTTCGGCCATAACGCCGTTAGGGTCCATCCCGCAGGCAAGCATGTGGCCGTGGTCGCGGTAGGTGGTGATGCGCTTGTCGCCCTCTTCGGCGGCCGCTTCAAGACCGACGACAACGGCCTCCTGCCCGATATACAGATGGCAGAACCCGCCGATCAGCCCCATGCCGTAAAGCTGCCCTGCCTTTTCCTCGAATCGGCGGATCAGCAGCATGTCGCGATAATAGCCCTTGAGCTCATCCGCGGAAATATTGGATTTCTTTGTGCTTTTTGGGGCGGCCATGGGCGGACGACTCCTTATGATGCAAGGTAGTTTAGCGTTAAACTACCATTTACACCATCAGGCACGCCATTTCGAGAGCGAATTTGAGCATCCTGTGTCGCAGGCGCTCTTCGGCCCTGCCGGGCCGCCTCGCGAGGTGGACAGTCAACGGTGTGGCGGCCGGTCATCGACCTGCTCAGCGGATCACCAGCTCATCGGCGCGGAGCAGGCCGAGCACGTCTCGGGCCTGTTGATCCAGAAGATCGAGATCAAGGTATTCGTCCGACAGGCGACGGGTGAGATTCTCCATCCTTGCGACCCGCGCTTCTATCTCGTCGAGTCGCGTCCGCAATTCGCGTGTCTCCGCCTCGATCTCGGCACGGCTGAAGATGCCGTAATCGCCCTGCACCGCGGCAAAAGTGAAATAGCCGCCGATGGCGCAGGCGAGGGTGAAGTAGACCAGAGCCCCGATCGCGGGGCGGTTGCCTTTGGACATGTCTGCACTGCCTCTGCCTTTGCGCCTCTTGCGGACGCCGCTGGCACAATGCCACAGAGCGGCAAGCATGTGAATCCCCTTTCCCTGATCCGGTTTGCGGCGTTACCCTGCATGCATGGCGAGGGAGGCGGCCGATGACACATTCTCCAGCGCGCAGCGACCTGGGCACGCACGAGGTTCTCAACCAGCCCGAGGATCCGGGTGATGCGGATCTCTGGGCGCAGGACCCTGCATTGCGTGATCACGCCGGCGCCGCCGGGGCTGAGTCCGGAACTCTGGCGGCCTATGGTGCGCTGATGGGCCGTGCCGGGATGCGCGCCGCCGGGCGCGATGCCAACCGGCACCCGCCGGAAGCGGTGCTTTTCGATGCAGGCGGGCGGCGCCTGGACGAGGTAAGGTTCCATCCCGCGTACCACGAGCTGATGCGGGCCGGAATGAAGGCTGGTTACGCGGCCACCGCCTGGGAGCCGGGTGATGGCGGGCACGCGACCCACGCCGCAATGGTGTATCTCACCAGCCAGGTCGAGCCGGGCGTCTGCTGTCCGATGACGATGACCTACGCGGCGGTGCCCGCCATCGGGACAGACACCGAAACGGCGCGCGACTGGGCGGCGAAACTGCTGGCGCGGGAATACGATCCTCGCCCGGTTCCGATGGCGGTCAAACACGGCGTCACCATGGGCATGGCGATGACCGAGAAGCAGGGCGGATCGGACGTGCGTGCCAATACGACCACGGCGCGGCACACCGGGGACGGTCACGTCCTGCATGGTCACAAGTGGTTCTGTTCGGCGCCGATGTCCGACGGGTTCCTGACGCTGGCACAGTCCGAGGGCGGGTTGACCTGTTTTCTGGTGCCCCGCTGGCTGGAAGGGGAACGCAACGCCATTCGGATCCAGCGCCTCAAGGACAAGCTTGGCAACCGCGCCAATGCTTCGGCCGAGATCGAGTATGCGGGCGCGCGGGCCATCCGTCTGGGCGAGGAGGGCGAGGGCGTGCGGCGCATCATCGAGATGGTGCACCATACGCGGCTTGATACGGCGATGGCGCCGGCGGGCCTGATGCGGGCGGCGATCGGGCACGCCCATCACTGGGTCAGCCACCGAAGCGCCTTCCAGAAGCGGCTGATCGACCAGCCCCTGATGCGCCGCGTGCTGGCAGACCTGGCGCTGGACTGGGAGGGGACGCTCGCGCTCGGGCTGCACGTGGCGGGCCGGTTCGGCGGCGGGGATCCCGCCGAGGGCGCTTATGCGCGGCTGGCGGTCGCTTTGGCCAAGTTCCTTGGCAACAAGCTGTGTCCCGGAGTGATCTACGAGGCGATGGAGGCGATCGGCGGCATGGGCTACGTGGAGGACACGCCGATGCCCCTTCTTTACCGCGAGGCGCCGCTCAACTCCATCTGGGAAGGGTCGGGCAACGTGATCTGTCTCGATATCCTGCGCACCCTGCGACGTGCGCCCGAGGCGGGCGATCTTCTGAGCGACGAACTCGGTGCTGCCGCGGGGACCAACCGGGGGTATGATGCCGCTCTGAGAACACATATGGAGCGGTTTCCAAGCCTGCCCGACGAGGGGCTGGCGCGCTGGTATGCCGAAAGCGTTGCGACGCTTCTGACCGCGTCGGTCCTGATCAGGCAGGCCCCCGCCGCAGTTTCGGACGCGTATGTTGCGACACGCCTCGCGGGGCCGCGGGGCCGGGTGGCCGGTGCGATTGGCGATGTGGATACGGACCGGATCCTGGCGCGGCTGGACTTCACGCAGCCGGCCCGGGGCGTGTTGCATTCAACCCCGAACGACCCTCAGACCCACGGGTGAGCCCGCTCCGGGCTCCGGCACGACCTGGGCCAGCCCGCGTTTTCACCCCGCGGCGGACGCCTTGTAGATACTTTCGATCGACTGCTCCAGGACACGGTTGAAGTCCGCTTCGGACTGATCCGCCGAGAGACCTTCGGTCAGGGCGCGCGAGAAACTGGCGACAACGCCGGCGTTCCGCGCCAGCCGGGCATTGGCCTCTTCGCGGGTGTATCCCCCCGACAGCGCAACGACACGCAGCACCCGGGCATGCTCAACGAAAGGACGGTAATGGTTATCGGCCTCTGGCAGGGTCAGCTTCAGCATGACATGGCTGTCTTCGGGCAACGCGTCGAGTTGCGCGGCGATCTCCTCGCGCAGGAGGTCTTCGGCTGTCGCCTTGTCGCTGATCGAGATCGTCACCTCGGGCTCGATGATCGGCACCAGCCCGTGCGCCAGGATCTTGCGCGCCACATCGAATTGCTGGGCGACATTGGCCCGGATTCCGGACGGCGATGCGCCGTCGATGACCGAGCGCATCTTGGTGCCGAACATGCCCTTTTGCACGGCCCGGGCCAGAACCGCGTCCAGATCGGGCATCGGCTTCATCTGTCGCACGCCGTCCGCCTCGGCCTCCAGCCCCTTGTCGACCTTAAGGAAGGGGACCACGCCGCGATCCTCCCACAGGTATTCGGCAGAAGGCTTGCCACCGATATCACGGTTCATGGTCTGCTCGAACAGGATGGCGCCGATGATGCGATCCCCCGAGAACGCCGGGGCGCGGACGATCCGGCTGCGCATCGCGTGGATCAGGTCGAACATCTCGGCGTCCGACGCATAGGCGTCCTCGGCGACGCCGTAGAGCCTGAGCGCCTTGGGTGTCGAGCCCCCCGATTGATCGAGCGCGGCGATAAAGCCGTTGCCGGTCCGGATTTTCTCTGCCTGCTTCGCTTTGGTCATTGTCCCTGTCCCGCCCGGTGATTTCATGAACTGCGCCGGGTTCTAGGCGAGCGGCCGCGGTGTTGCAATTGTGGTGGCGCTAACGCCTTTACATGGTGGTCGCCGCCGAAGCCCCGTCAGCCCTTGAGTGCTGCCACGCCGGGCAGGTCCCTGCCTTCCATCCATTCAAGAAACGCGCCGCCGGCGGTGGAGATATAGGTGAACTGCTGGGCAGCATCAGCCTTGTTGAGCGCCGCGACGGTGTCTCCCCCTCCGGCCACGGAGATCAGCTTGCCCTGCCGGCTGAGCCCGGCGGCATAAGCGGCAGCGTCATTGGTGGCGGTGTCGAACGGCGCGATCTCGAACGCTCCCAGCGGGCCGTTCCAGATCAGCGTTCTGGCGCGATCGAGGGCCTGCTGGATATGGGCCACGCTCTCGGGACCGGCATCCAGGATCATCGCATCGGCGGGGCAATCCTCTGCCCTGACCGTCTCGTGTTCGGCGCCTTCACGGAATTCGCGCGCCACCACCACGTCACGCGGCAGCAGGATCTCGCATCCGGTGCGCGCCGCTTTCGCCGCGATCTCGCGCGCGGTCGAAAGCATGTCATGTTCGCACAGGGACTTGCCGACATCGAGTCCCTGAGCGGCGAGAAACGTGTTGGCCATGCCACCGCCGATCACCACCTGATCAACTTTTTCGACAAGGTTTGACAGCAGGTCGATCTTGGTCGAGACCTTGGCGCCGCCCACCACCGCGAGAACCGGCCGTTGCGGTGTCGCGAGTGCGGCTTCGAGCGCCTGCAGTTCGGCTTGCATCAGCCGTCCCGCGCAGGATGGCAGGTGATGCGCCACCCCTTCGGTCGACGCGTGGGCACGGTGCGCGGCCGAAAACGCGTCATTGCAGTAGACATCGCCAAGTGCCGCGAGCCTGCGGGCGAAATCGGGATCGTTGGCTTCCTCGCCGGGGTGAAAGCGGATGTTCTCCAGCAGCAGGACCGCGCCGCGCTGCGCCCCGGCTGCCGGCGCCTCGGCGTCCTCGAGTGAGTCGATGAAGATGACCGAGCGGCCAAGGGCGGCTTCGACAGCCGGCAACACGGCCCGGAGCGACATGTCCGGCACCACCTTTCCCTTTGGACGTCCGAAATGCGCGATCAGGATCGGCGTGCCGCCCTTCGCCAGAATGTCGTCCACCGTCGGCTTGACGCGTTCGATGCGTGTGGCATCGGTGACGCGGCCCTCCTCGACCGGCACGTTTATGTCCACACGGGTGAGCACGCGCTTTCCGTCGAGGTGCATGTCGTCGAGCGTCTTCCAGGCCATGTCGCCTCCTTTTCCGGACTGTCGCGGGGCCGTCATGGCGCGAAGGCACATCGGCGTCAACCTCGGCGCTTGGCAATCACCGGCCGAACGCCTAGGTACGGGGCACGATATCAAGGAGGGCCCGATGGCCGAAATCAAAGACCCCGAGAACACCATTCTGCTGGAGTTGAAGGACGGCACCGTCACGATCGAACTGCTGCCCGATGTGGCCCCCGCCCATTGCGCGCGGATGAAGGAACTGGCGCGTGCCGGCCGTTATGACAATGTTGCCTTTCACCGCGTCATAGACGGGTTCATGGCTCAGACGGGCGACGTTGCCAACGCGAACATGGAAAACGGGTATAATCCGCGGATGGCGGGCACCGGGGGCAGCGATCTGCCCAACCTCAAGGCCGAGTTCAGCCGCATCCCGCATGACCGCGGAACCATCGGCGCCGCCCGCAGCCAGAATCCCGACAGCGCGAACTCGCAGTTCTTCATCAGTTTCAAGGACAACCATTTCCTCAACGGTCAGTACACGGTTTACGGACGTGTGGTTTCCGGGATGGAGCATGTGGACGCGATAACGCGCGGAGAGCCGCCGCAGACTCCGGACCGCATGATCAGTGTGAAGGTGGCTGCGGATGCTTAGGCTGGCGATTGTCCTCGGGATGCTGGCCGCGCCCGCGGCAGGCGATTCCCTCAGAATGGTTATCGAGGGCGAGGCGCAGGGCACCGTCGAGATCGACCTTTTCGAGGACGTGGCACCGGGCCACGTCAAGCGCGTCGTGTCGCTGGCCGAGGCCGGGGAATATGACGGGGTTGTCTTTCATCGCGTCATAGACGGGTTCATGGCCCAGACGGGCGACGTGGAGTTCGGTGATATCGACGATATCGACATGCGCCGCGCCGGCACCGGCGGCAGCGACGCGCCCGACCTGAAGGCCGAGTTCTCGGAGATCCCGTTCGAGCGCGGTGTCGTCGGCATGGCCCGCAGTCGTGATCCCGACAGCGCCAACAGCCAGTTCTTCATCATGTTTGCGGATGCGCCGCATCTTGACGGGAAATATACCGTGGTGGGGCGCGTCATCTCCGGCATGGATGTGATCGATGACATCAAGCGCGGCAACGCGCGCAACGGTGCGGTCAGCGGTCGACCGGACGTGATGACCCGGGTTTCGGCCGCCCCATGAGGTCCACGGGCTACGAGCCGCTGAACACGCTCAAGTCCCCGGCCAATGGCATATGGCTGATCGACGGGCCGGCAATCATGTCGTACCGCATGCCGATCCCAACCCGGGCGACGGTCGTACAGCTGGAGAACGGCGATCTCTGGGTGCACGCGCCAACCGTGCTGACCGATGCGCTGAAGGAAGAACTTGATGCACTTGGCCCGGTCCGTCATCTGATCGTCCCGAACTGGCGTTGCCATGCCAGTATCCCCGACTGGCGGGCAGCCTATCCCGAAGCAGTAACCTGGGCCGCGCCGGGCGCGGTCGCGCAGGCAGAAAGGAAGGGTCTGACGCTGCACTGCGATCACGAACTCGGACCGCAGGCAGAGGCGCCGTGGAGTGGCCAGATCGAGCAGATGGTCGTCGAGGGCAGCCGCGTGCATAACGAGGTGGTCTTTTTCCACCGTGAGTCCGAAACCCTTGTCGTCACGGATCTTATCCGGAATTTCGAGACCGCGAAGCTGCCCGTCTGGACGCGGCCCTTCATCTGGGTGATGGGAGTCGATGACAGCGACGGCAAGATGCCTCCCGGCATGCGAATGACTTTCCGGAAGGAGCCGCTGGCGGACAGCATAGACCGGATCATCGCCTGGGCGCCGTACCGGATCATCCTGGCCCATGGACGCTGGTACGAACGCGACGCTGTTGGCGAGCTGGAACGCGCCTTTCGCCGTCTGTTGCGCGACCGGCGCTGGAACGCGGTCATGGAAAGGATGAATCGCGACAGGGAGGGCTGAGGCGTCGGCCCTCCGCCCGGCTCACAATCGCGTGGGACAGGCTATGCAGACCGGGCGTTCCGGCCCATCATGAAGATGACGACGTCCCTGATCCGGAGTGTATGCACATGTTCGTTTTCGCCCGTTTTCTTGCCGTGATGCTTCTCGTGGCGGGATTGGCCCATGCCGAGCCCAGAGTCTGGAAAAACCAGTGGCCGGATACCAATTTCAAGAAATCCAGCATCGACAACTGGTCCGAGATCATGTCTGGCGGTCCTCCTAAGGACGGTATCCCGGCGATCAGCGACCCGGAATTCCTCAAGGTGTCGGACGAGACGCAAATCGGCGGGAACGAACCGGTCATGACGCTCGAGATCGAAGGGGCGGTGCCGCGCGCCTATCCCATCCGCTACCTCACATTTCACGAGATCGTGAATGACACGGTCGGAGGTGTGCCCGTGGCGGTCACCTTCTGCCCGCTTTGCAATTCGGGCATCACCTTCGATCGCCGTGTCGAACAGGGCACGTTGACATTCGGCGTGTCCGGCAAGCTGCGCAATTCGGACATGGTGATGTATGATCGCGAAACCGAAAGCTGGTGGCAGCAGGCCGTGGGCGAGGCGATTGTCGGTGACCTTACCGGCACGGAGCTGAAGATGCTGCCCGGCTGGATGGAAAGCTGGGATACCTTCAAGGCCCGCAACCCCGAGGGCCTGGTGATGGCCGAACCGAACTACCCGCGGCGCTACGGGCGCAATCCTTACGTTTCTTACGACAGTTCATCGCGCCCGTTTCTCTACCGTGGTGAACAACCGCCGCATGGCGTCCCGCCCTTGGTGCGGGTGGTGCGCGTGGGCGATCGCGCGTGGCCCCTGACGCGGGTGCGCGAAGAAGGCGGCGTGTCCGAGGCCGGCGTCAAGATCAGTTGGGAGGCCGGTCAGGCGTCCGCGCTTGATGCCGAGGTGATCGCGCAGGGCAAGGACGTTGGCAATGTGCGGGTGCGCGACGCAAATGGCAACGACGTGGTGCATGACGTGATGTTCGCCTTTGCCTTTCACGCCTTCTGGCCTGACGGCACCTGGATGCTGGGCAACTGAGTTGCAGGCGCATGCCGTCGCGCGCCCGCCTCCGGTTGACCGGCCCGGATCAGGCCGGTAGCCGGATGTCGAACCGCCTGCGGATATCGGCATCGAGCATCGGATCGAACCGCGCCGCGGCGCGTTCCGCAAGGATCGCCTCCTTGCGGGCGCTGGCGCGGGTCACCAGGTCCGGCTTGTCCAGTTCCGCCCATTCCTTTGGCGAGGTGCGGTCGCCCAGGGCCGGGTAGACATGATCGGACTGCATCCGCCCCAACGTCTGCGCCGCGCCGAGGTAATGACCGGGGCCATCAAGGCAGGTCTCGCGCATGACATCCAGGTTGATCGTGTCTTCCGTCACCTCGATTCCGCGGGTGCAGCGCAACGCCTGTCCGATCAGGTCATCCCCGAGGATCAGCGACTCGTGGCAGAACCCCAGCAGCGAGGCATGCATCCCGGCCGCCTCGTAGACCATGTTGAGCCCCGAAAGCCCCGCCATCACGTTCGAGCACATCGCCTCCCAGCCCGCCTGCATGTCGGGCAGCTTGGAATCCGCGATGCCGCCTACGGCCCCGCCCGGCAGATCGTAGAACCGATGCATCTGCGCGCATCCCGCGCTCAGCAGCGCCTGTTCGCCGGATCCCCCGGTCATCGCCCCGGTCCGCAGGTCCAGCCCGAAGGGCCAGGTGCCGAAGATCGCCGGATGCCCGGGTTTCACCGCGTTCACGTAGACCAGCCCGGCAAGGCATTCGGCCACCGCCTGCACGATCGCGCCGGCGACGGTCGAGGGGGCGGTCGCGCCGGCCATGCCCGCCGACAGCAGCAGCACCGGCATGCCGCCTTCGATGCAGGCCTCCATGACCTCGCAGGATTCGGTCGCGAATTTCATCGGGGGCACGACGAAGCAGTTGGAATTGCTCACGAAGGGGCGGGCCCGCCAGGCGTCCTCGCCGCCCGCGATCATGTGCAGCATCTCCAGCGCGGCGGCGACGTGACGGGGATCGGAAAAGGAGGTGCCGACATGCTTGGTGGTGCCTGCGCAACAGGCATAGACGGTGTTCAGCTCCATCTCGCCTGCGTCCTCGATGTCACGGGCCACCATGGG
>Ga0102929_1002906_pt1 | contig 10197 bp, 10 predicted proteins | sample SalPonR1_B_D2_MG_FD_78510 | JGI IMG/M metagenome (GOLD analysis project Ga0102929, IMG submission 78510) | Salt pond soil microbial communities from South San Francisco under conditions of wetland restoration - Salt Pond MetaG R1_B_D2_MG | ecosystem: Environmental > Aquatic > Marine > Intertidal... | reverse complement strand
CTACAGCCGCGCCGACCTGGCGGACGGTGACTGGTGGCGGCTCGTGACGGCCCACCTGGTGCATCTGGGGGCCGGTCATCTGGCGGTCAACCTGGCCGGTCTGGGCCTGGTGGCCTGGCTGACGGGGCGGGAATACGGCGCCGGGGCGTGGTGGGCCGTCGCCGGGGGTGCCGCGGCCGCCATCGCCGCCGCGCTCTATCTGTTCCATCCGGGAGTGAGCTGGTACGTGGGCTCGTCCGGCATCCTGCACGGTCTGCTGGCGGCCGGCCTGGTGCCGGCTCTGCGCCGACGGGACCCTGTGGCGTGCGTGCTCGCATTGCTGCTGGCCGGGAAACTCGGCTGGGAGACGGTGGCCGGGCCCCTGCCGGGCTCGGAGCAGACCGCGGGCGGGCCCGTGCTGGTCGAGGCGCATCTCTACGGCATGCTCGGGGGAATCGCCGTGGCGGTGGTCCTGCTCGCGCTGGGCCGTGAGCGGCTTACACAGACGTTATAATCCCGCCACCCGCGCCGGGGGCGGCCCGGGCGCCAGCCGATGAAGGGAGGACCGCGTGAGGACAGCATTCGTGTTTCCGGGCCAGGGCTCGCAATCCCCGGGCATGCAGGCCGAGTTCGCAGAGGTCTCGCCGCTGGTCCGTGCCACCTACGAGGAGGCGGGCGAGGCCCTGGGCCGGGACCTCTGGGCCCTGTCCCGGGAAGGCCCGGCCGAGAAGCTGGCGCTCACGGTGAATACCCAGCCGCTGATGCTGACCGCGGGCATCGCCGCGTGGCGCGTGTGGCAGGACCGGGGCGGTGCGGCGCCCGCGTGGCTGGCCGGCCATTCGCTGGGCGAGTACACCGCACTGGTGGCCGCCGGGGCGCTCGCCTTCCCCGGCGCCGTCCGGCTGGTGGCCGAGCGCGCCCGCTTCATGCAGGAGGCCGTCGCCGAGGACGCCGGCGCGATGGCGGCTGTCCTCGGTCTCGACGACGAGGCGGTGCACGCGGCCTGTGCCGCCGCCGCCGGATCCGGCGTCGTCGAGGCGGTCAACTACAACGCGCCCGGACAGGTGGTGATCGCCGGCGAGAAGGCCGCGGTGGGACGCGCCGTCGAGGCGGCGAAGGAGCGCGGCGCGCGGCGGGCCATGCTGCTGCCGGTCAGCGTGCCCTCCCACTGCCGTCTGATGGAGCCCGCGGCAGAGCGCCTGCGCGCCGCGCTCGAAGACGTCACGATCGAGCCGCCCGGGATCGCGGTGGTGAACAACGTGGACGTCACTGCGCAATCCGATCCCGCTGCGATCGCCGACGCCCTGGTACGCCAGCTCTACAACCCGGTGCGCTGGGTGGAGACGGTGCGGTTTTTCGCCGCCGCGGGTGCGCAAAGGGTGGTCGAGTGCGGTCCGGGCAGGGTGCTCGCCGGGCTGGGTCGGCGCATCGACCGCTCGCTGCCCCACGCGGCGCTGGACACCCCCGGCGCACTGGATGCCCTGCTGGAAGACAACGACGAGGAGTAACCGATGACTGGAATCTTCGCTGTGGACGTGCTGGAGGGCCGCACGGCCCTGGTGACCGGGGCCTCCCGCGGCATCGGTGCCGCCATTGCCGACGCCCTGGCGGACGCGGGCGCCCGTGTCATCGGCACCGCCACCTCGGAGGCGGGCGCCCGGGCGATCGGGGAGCGGCTGGGCGCGGCCGGCGAAGGTGCCGTGCTGAACGTCGCCGACCCGACCTCGGTGGACGCGCTGACCGGGGGTCTCGGGGCAGCACCGGACATACTGGTCAACAACGCCGGCATCACCCGGGACAACCTGCTGCTGCGGATGAAGCCCGACGAGTGGGACGAGATCCTGCAGACCAACCTGTCCGGGGTCTACCGCATGAGCAAGGCCTGCCTGCGAGGCATGATGAAGAAGCGGGCCGGGCGCATCGTCAGCATCGCCTCGGTGGTGGGCGTCATGGGCAATGCGGGGCAGTCGAATTACGCCGCCGCCAAGGCGGGTATCATCGGCTTCTCGAAATCGCTCGCCCGCGAGGTCGGTTCCCGCGGCATTACCGTCAACGTCATCGCGCCGGGCTTCATACGCACCGACATGACCGGCGCGCTGGAGGAGGGGCAGCAGGAATCGCTGCTCGGCCGGATACCGCTGGGCCGCCTCGGCGAGGCCGCCGACATTGCGGCAGCCACGGTATTTCTGGCGTCGCCGGCGGGGGCTTACATCACCGGCGAGACGCTGCACGTAAACGGCGGTATGTACATGATCTGAAAGGCGTCCGGGCCGGTATCCCGCTGCTGTAGAATGGGCGGAGGGTTTTCCAATACAATACCGGCCCTCGGAGACGTCGGACCCCGGACGGGGGCGACGCAAGGGGTGATCGCGGCAGCGGCTGCGTTCAGGTGTCAGCCGACTGGGGCGGGGATCGTCGAAGGGGACACTCCCGCCGTCGGGCAGCAGGAATTCAGGCAGTCTCTGCGAAGGAGCAACAGAAGCAAATGAGCAGCATCGAAGAACAGGTAAAGAGCATCGTGGCCGAACAGCTGGGGGTGAAAGAAGAGGAGGTCACCAACGATGCTTCTTTCGTCGACGACCTCGGCGCCGACTCTCTGGACACGGTCGAACTGGTGATGGCGCTGGAAGAGGAGTTCGAGACGGAGATCCCGGACGAGGAAGCCGAGAAGATCACCACCGTCCAGCAGGCCATCGACTACATCAACGCCCGCAAGTCGGAATCCTGAGAGTAATGGCACGGGCGGGCGCCCCAGGCCCGGCCCGCGCTTCCCCTCCTACCCATCCCCAGCAGGTAATCCCGTGGAGAGACGCCGCGCAGTCGTGACCGGACTCGGCATCATCTCGCCCGTCGGCAATACGGTGGACGAGGTGTGGAAGAACGTCGTCGAGGGCCGCCCCGGCATGTCCTCGATCACGGAATTCGACACGGAGCCCTTCGCGACCCGCTTCGGCGGGCTGGTCAGGGACTTCGACCCCGAAGCCCACGGCATCCCGAAGAAGGAAGCGCGCAAGATCGACACCTTCGTCCAGTACGGTGTCGCCGCCTGCAACCAGGCGCTGGCGGCGAGCGGCCTGGAGGTGACCGATGCGAACCGGGGGAGCATCGGCGTGGCCATGGGTGCGGGCATCGGCGGCATCGCCACCATCGAGGCCAATCACGAGAAGTATCTCAACCAGGGGCCGCGGCGCATCTCGCCTTTCTTCATACCCGGCGCCATCATCAACATGATCTCGGGCCACGTGAGCATCATGCACGGCCTGACGGGCCCCAACCTGGCGGTGGTGACCGCCTGCACCACCTCCACTCACAGCATCGGCCTGGCGGCCCGTTCGGTGGCCTGGGGCGACGCCGACGTCATGCTGGCCGGCGGCGCCGAGTATGCCACCACGCCGCTCGGCCTAGGCGGTTTCTGTGCGGCGCGGGCGCTGTCCACCCGCAACGACGAGCCCAACCGTGCCAGCCGCCCGTTCGACCGGGGACGGGACGGTTTCGTGCTCGCCGACGGCGCCGGCTGCCTGGTCGTGGAGGAATACGAGCACGCCAAGGCCCGCGGCGCCCCCATCCTGGCCGAGATCACCGGCTTCGGCATGAGCGGCGACGCCTCTCACATCACGCTGCCGCCCGACGACGGGGAGGGAGCACGCAAGAGCATGGCGGCGGCGCTGGCCGATGCCGGGCTGAACCCGGAGGACGTGGATCACCTGAACGGCCACGCCACCTCCACGATTGCGGGCGACATCGCGGAGACGGTGGCCATACGGCGCTGCTTCGCCGATCACGCGGACTCGCTTCCGGTCAGCGCCACCAAGTCGACCACCGGGCACCTGCTCGGCGCCGCCGGGGCCGTGGAGGCCATCTTCTCCATCCTGGCGATCCGCGACCAGGTGGTGCCCCCCACGATCAACCTGGACGACCCGGACCCGCAGTGCGACCTGGACTACGTGCCCAACACGGCCCGCGATGCGAAGCTGCAGGTGGCCATGTCGAACTCCTTCGGCTTCGGCGGCACCAACGGCACGCTGGTCTTCCGGGCCGTCTGACGGGCGCCGGGCGCGAAGGCGGTGCACGGCGCCGCGATTCCGTCGATGAAACCGGTTCGTGAGATTACGCCGGACGCCGACCTGCTGGCCATGCACGACGCCTGGCCGGAGCGCTATCCCTTCCTGCTCGAGAGCGTCCAGGGCGCGAACGCCCAGGCGCGCTACGATCTCCTGTTCGCGCTGCCGGGCGAGTCCCTGCAGCTCGGGGAGGGCGGCCTGCTGACGGCGGCGGACGGGGTCCCCGTGGCCAACGGTTTCCTGGATTCCCTGGACCGCTGGTGGAGCGAAGAGCGGCTCGCCGGCGGCGACGCCCCGTTCGCCGGCGGCTGGTTCCTCTACCTGGGCTATGAGCTGGCGGCCGAGATCGAGCCGGGGCTGCGTCTTGCCGCGCCAGCCGGCCTGCCCGTCGCGCTGGCCACCCGGGTGCGGGGCGCCCTGATCCGGGACCGGCGCAGCGGCCGCACCTGGGCGGTGACCGAGGCCGGCAGCGAAGCCGGTCTCGAGCGGATGGCCGGCGATGCCGCCGTGGCGCCGGCCATCGCCGAGCGGGGCCGACCGGCCCTGACGGGTCCGGCCCGCGAAGAGCCGCCGGAGGATTACCTGACCGCGGTCGAGGCAGCGAAGGCCCACATCGCAGCGGGAGACGTGTACCAGGCCAATCTGTCCCGTCTCTGGCAGGGCCGGCTCGCCGAGGGGATGACGCCCTCGCTCATCTACCTGCGGCTGCGCCGGGCCAATCCGGCGCCCTTCGCAGGCCTCATGCGGCTCGGCGAGCGGTCGGTGATCTCGTCTTCGCCGGAACGTCTGCTGCGTCTCGCCGACGGCATCGCTTCCACGCGGCCCATCGCCGGCACCCGGCCCCGGGGCGCCAGCCGGCGCGACGACCGGCAACTCAGCGCCGAACTGCTGGCCCATCCGAAGGAGCGCGCCGAGCACGTCATGCTCATCGATCTCGAGCGCAACGACCTGGGACGCATATGCAGGCCGGGCACCGTGCGCGTCGACGAGATGATGAGCGTCGAGACCTACCGCCACGTGCACCACATCGTCAGCAACGTGACCGGCGAGTTGGAGGACGACGTCACGCCCGGCCGGGCCATCGCCGCGGTGTTTCCGGGCGGCACCATCACCGGCTGCCCGAAGGTGCGCTGCATGCAGATCATCGCGGCCCTGGAGTCGGGTCCGCGGGGCGCCTATACCGGTTCCCTGGGCTATCTGTCCCGGGACGGCAGTCTCGACCTGAACATCCTGATCCGCACCGTGGTCACCGACGGGGCGGAACTGACCCTCAGGGCGGGCGCCGGCATCGTCGCGGATTCCGAGCCGGAGCGGGAGCTGGCCGAGACCCGAGCGAAGGCGAAGGGGCTTTTGCTGGCTCTCGGGCAGGGCGAGCCGTGATGCGCTGGCACGGCTACGCCGGGCCAGCCGACGCGCCGGGGGCCGACGACCGGGGCTTCGCCTACGGGGACGGCCTGTTCGAGACGATCGCCGTGCGGGAAGGGCGGCCCAGACTGCTGGAGCGCCACCTGGATCGATTGCGCCTGGGCGCCGACCGCCTGTCGCTGGTCCTGCCGCCGCGCGAACGCCTGCAGGCTTTCCTGGCCGGCGTGCTGGCGCAGGCCGGCGGCAGGGGCGGCCGGGCCGTCCTGAAGGTGGTGGCCACTCGCGGCGACGGCGAACGGGGTTACGCCTATCGGCGATCGGACGCCCGGGTGCTGGCGGGCCTCGGCCCGGCACGAACCTGGCCAGCGGAGCGCCACGAACGCGGCGTCGCCGTGCGCTGGTGTCGGACCCGCCTGGGCCGCAATCCGGCGCTGGCGGGCATTAAACACCTCGATCGCCTGGAACAGGTGCTTGCCCGGGCGGAATGGGGGCAGCAGGATAGGGGTGGCGAAGGCGCGCAAGCCTGCGCCGAGGGGCTGATGCTCGACAGCAGCGGATACGTGGTCTGCGCTACCATGAGCAACCTGTTCCTGGTGCGCAGCGGCCGGCTGGTCACCCCCGCCGTGACCCACGCCGGTGTGGCCGGGGTCATGCGGGGCCGCGTGCTGGAACTCGCCCACGAACTGGGTCTCGACGTGACGGTGCGCGACGTCGAAGCGGCGGAGGTCCGGGGGGCAGACGAACTCTTTCTGACCAATAGCCAGTACGTCCTCTGGCCCGTCGCGCGGCTGGGGAACCGCGGGTGGCCGCGGGGCCCCCTCACCGCACGCATCGCGACGGCGCTGGCGGCGGCAGGAGTGACGGAGTGACAGCAGCATGACCAGGCTCATCATCGGGGCGCTCGCCGGCATGCTCGCCCTGGTCCTCGTGCTGGGCGCGACGCTCCTGTGGGCCAGGGCGGAGTTGCACCGCCCGCTCGAACTGGCGCAGCCCGCGGTGGTGGAGATACCGCCGGGAACGCCGCTGGCCCGCGTCGCCGCCGATCTCGAGAGTCGGGGGATGCTGCGCCACCCCGCGCTGCTCTCCTGGTACGGACGGCTGTCCGGCGAGGCGGCCCGCATCAAGGCCGGCGAATACGTGCTCGAGCCGGGGCTGAGTGCCGCGGAGGCGCTCGCCAAGTTCGTGGCCGGCGATGTGCGTCTGTACAGTTTCACCATCGTCGAGGGCTGGACCGCGGCGCAAGCGGCGGGCGCCCTGCGCGAGCATCCGGCCATCGTCGATACCCTGGGAGCCTACGATCCGGCAGCCCTGCTCGCGGCGCTGGAGGCGAGCGAGGCGCACCCGGAGGGGCTGCTGTTCCCGGAGACCTACTTTTTCCCCAAGGGCAGCGAGGACGTCACCATCCTGCGCCGCGCCTATGCGCTGATGGGCGACCGCCTGCAGACGGCCTGGCAGTCGCGCCGGGACGACATCCCGCTCGACTCGCCCTACGAGGCCCTGATTCTGGCCTCGATCATCGAGAAGGAGACGGCCCGGGGCGACGAGCGCCGCCGCATCGCCGGGGTCTTCACCCGCCGGCTGCAGCGGGGCATGCGCCTGCAGACCGACCCCACCGTGATCTACGGGATGGGCGACGACTACGACGGCGATATCCGCCGCCGTGACCTGCGTACGGACACCCCCTACAACACCTATACCCGTGCCGGACTGCCGCCCACCCCCATCGCCTTGCCGGGCCGGGCCTCCCTCGAGGCCGCCGTGAACCCGGCGCCCGGCGAGGCGTTGTTCTTCGTCGCCACGGGCGAGCCCGACGGCAGCCACTATTTCTCCGCCACCCGGCAAGAGCACGAGGCCGCCGTGGAGCGCTACCTGGACAAGCTGCGCGAGCGGAGGCGCTGAGCATGGCCCGGGGACGCTTCATCACGGTGGAGGGCATCGAGGGAGTCGGCAAGAGTACCAACGTCGGCTTCATCTGCGAGCACATCGGCGCCGCGGGATTCGGCGTGATCAGCACCCGGGAGCCCGGCGGTACCCCGCTGGCCGAGGAAATCCGGGATCTGGTGCTCGCCGAGCGGGAAGAGGCGGTGGCGCCGGCCGCCGAACTGCTGCTCATGTTCGCGGCGCGGGCGGTGCATCTCGAGAACCTGATCCTGCCGGCCCTCGAAAGGGGCGACTGGGTCGTCTGCGACCGTTTCACGGATGCCACGCTGGCCTACCAGGGCTACGGCAGGGGTCAGGACATCGAGCGCATAAGCCAGGTGGCGCAGATCGTCCATCCGGGCCTGCGGCCGGACCTTACCCTGCTGCTGGACGCACCGCTGGCGGTGAGCCGGCAGCGCAGCCGCGACCGGGGCGTGTGCGATCGCTTCGAGAACGAGCGCAGCGCGTTTTTCGAACGGGTGCGCGCCGGTTACCTGGCACTGGCCGAAGCCGAACCCGGACGCTTCGCCGTGCTGGATGCGAGCCGCCCACTGCAGGCGGTGCAGCGGGAGATCGGGCGGCACCTCGACCGGGTCATAGACGATATTCAAGATTAGATCGATGTCCGAAATGCATGAAATAAATGAAATTAATTGGCTGGATGATCTGTGCGAGAAGCTTGCCCGCAGCCTCGCGGACGGACGCCTCGGCCATGCCCTCTTGCTCAGCGGTCCGCCGGGTACGGGCAAGCGGGCGCTGGCGGAGTGGCTGTGCACGCGTTATCTCGCGGACGGGGGCGGTCCCGCACGGCCGTCCTGGCCGTCAGGGGAGCGGTGGCATCCGGACGCCGCCCGGATCGCCCCGGAACAAGGCAAGCACCGCATCTCGGTGGACCAGATCCGGGCGCTGGTGGCCGATATGGGCCTCAAGAGCCACGCCGGCGGCGGCAAAGCCGCGGTGATCGAGCCTGCGGACACCATGACCCTCAATGCCGCCAACAGCCTGCTGAAGACGCTGGAGGAACCGCCCGGCGACGCCCTCATCGTCCTGGTGGCGGACACGCTCTCCGGGATGCCGGCCACCATCCTCAGCCGCTGCGCCACCCTGCGGGTGGCGCTGCCGCCGCCGGCCACGGCGCTGGCCTGGCTGCAAGGACTCGGTGACGAGGCGGACTGGGCCGAGGCGCTGGCGCTGGCCGGCGGGGCGCCGCTGCGGGCCGTGGCCTGCGTGCGGGAAGGCACGGCGGCACTGCCGGCGCGCCTGCGCGCCGACCTGGGCGAGGTGGTGGCGGGCCGCCTCGGCCCGCTGGATGCCGCCGCGCGCTGGGCGAAGGCGGATGCGGTGTTCGCGATGGACTGGCTGGAACGGCTGGTCGGCGAACTGATCCGGGGGCGGATTGCCGGGCGCTCGCGGGCGCCGGCGGGGGTGATGCCGGAAAGCGTGCTGCAGCGCCTGGACAGCCGAAATCTGTTCTGTTATCTAGACCGTCTTACCAGGCTGCGGAACCAGCCGCCGGGCTCGCCGAACGAGCAGCAGGTAGCGCTGGAGTCCCTGCTGATCCCCTGGGCCGAGGGCTTCCGGGGCGAGGGCGCAGAGCGGGAACGGTCGCCGACGGGTGCATGGCCCGGTGGCGGCCGGGGATAGTCATCGAGGAATCTCATCATGTCCAAGCCGGGCCTGCTGACGCTGACGATCAAGGACAAGAGTGCTTTGTATCTGGCCTACATGCCGTTCGTGCACAACGGCGGACTGTTCATACCCACCAACAGCTCCTACCGGCTGGGGGACGAGGTGTTCATGCTGCTCAACCTCATGGGCGAGGACGAGAAGATCCCGGTGGCGGGCAAGGTCATCTGGATGACGCCGAAGGGAGCCCAGGGCAAGCGCACGGCGGGCATCGGCGTGCAGTTCTCCGAGCAGGATCAGGGCAACACCCAGAAGAAGATCGAGAACTACCTCGCCGGCGCGCTCAGCGGCGACAAGCCCACCCACACCATGTGATCCCCGCAGCCGCAGGGTAGCCCTCAGGGGTTGCGGGCGCTGTTGATGCCGCCCCTGAGCACGCAGGCGTTGAAGCCCCGTTCGCTCAGTATGTAGGCGCCCGCGGAGCTGCGCCGACCCGTATCGCAGCACACGACGTAGCGTTTGTCCTTGTCCAGGGTGCCGAGCTTCAGGCGGATGAAATACAGGGGGATGTTCGATGCCCCCTCCTGGTGATAGTTGTCGAACTCGCTCGGCAGCCGCACGTCGAGCCACTGCCCGCCCTTCGCCACGATGTCCTGGGCCTCGGCGTAGTCCACCCACTCCAGCATGGGCTCGTTCAGCAGGGTGTTGAAGTCGTCCTTGCCGAGGCGCATCACCGAGCCGTCCGTGAGCATCGTCACCGTGGCGTTGCGCTTGGCGTCGGAGATCAGCGCCTCCTCGCCGAAGGTATCGCCGACGCCGAGTTCGGCCAGGCGGATGCCTTCCTTGTTCAGCGGCGTCTCCCGGGTGACGGCGCACTTGCCCCGGGTGATCACGTAGAAATAATCGCCCTCGGCACCCTGCTTGATGACCTGGTCGCCGGCCTTGTAGTTGATCTGCTGCATGCGCATGAAGATCGCCTGGATATTGGCGGGCGGAATCTTGTGGAAGGCCTTGGTCTGCAGCAAGGTGGTCATCCAGTCGTCGCCGCCCTCGGACTGATCGTCCTGCAGTTCGCTCACTTCGTACGAGCCGGTCTGGTCCCAGGTCAGCATCACGTCGAGCAGGTCGCTGTCGATGTTGAGATACTGGATCTTCGTGCGGCTGCGGGCGGTGTAGCGCCGGGGCAGGATGGGGGAGAGCGGATTGCGGGCCTCCTCGGTGCCGCCCTGGATGGTTTCCACCACCT
>Ga0102929_1002901_pt1 | contig 10207 bp, 6 predicted proteins | sample SalPonR1_B_D2_MG_FD_78510 | JGI IMG/M metagenome (GOLD analysis project Ga0102929, IMG submission 78510) | Salt pond soil microbial communities from South San Francisco under conditions of wetland restoration - Salt Pond MetaG R1_B_D2_MG | ecosystem: Environmental > Aquatic > Marine > Intertidal... | reverse complement strand
GGCCGCAGCCTCGCGTCCCAGCGGGAGAGCACTCGGTCGCACCGTCGCGCTCGTGGCGCTCGTGATGATCGCCGGCTGCTCCGACGGCGCCAGCCCGACCCTCCCCGAACCCGACGTGCCGGACGGGGCCACCCTCGAGCTCGCGACCTCGTCCGAGTTCGTCTTCGAGGCCGGCTCGACGGCGCCCGAGCCCATCCGCGTGCGTGCGACCGTGGACGGGAGGGCACTCACCGGCGTGCGGGTCCGGTTCGAGCTGCCGTCGCACCTCGGTCGGCTGTCGCAGACCACGGCCCCCACCGACTCCGACGGGTGGGCCGAGACCTGGATACTGGACGCCCGCCCGGGCACGGGTTCGGTCGTCGCGACCCTCGGGGAGGCGCGCGCGATCCGTGACCTCCGAATCCTCCGCGCGCCCGGCTCGGTCGAGATCGAGCCGGCGGCCGGCCGAGTCGGCCGCCCCGGCTTCACACCTCCCGACTCCATCGTGCGAGCCCGCGTCCTCGACACGGAAGGCCGACCGATGCCGGAAGAGCCTGTGTTCTTCGCCTGGGCGGGCGAGGAGCGGGTCGGCGTCGACACGACCGACGCGGACGGGTGGGCGGTCGGCACGCTGGGGCCGAGTCCGCTCGAGGCGGGGGAATGGCCCGTCTTCGCGCTCCTCCCCGGTCGTCCGATCAACGACGTCGATCCGCGCGTCACGGCCGCGGTGGCGCGCCGGCTCGTGGTCGTGGCGATCGACGGGCTGCCGGCCGAGGCACTCGAGAGCCTCCCCCTTCCCACACTCGACCGGCTGGCGACAGAGGGGGCGGTCGCCCTCCGCATGCGGTCGATCGAGCCCACGCTCTCCGTACCGGCCAACCTGTCCATGCTCGCGGGCGAGGGCCCCGAATCGCATCAGCTGTTCTCCGAGGAGCTGGAGTTCACGCCGGAGATGAACCGCCTCGATCCGCTGTTCCGGGTCGGACTTCGCCGAGGGCTGTCCACAGCCGCGGTCCTTTCCGATGCGGGCCATCTGGCGCGGTTCGACGACATCCTCGAATGTCGACTCGCCTTCGGATTCGACCGGCTGCTGTCGGCCGTCCCGGAGTCGGGAGCCGTCGTGGATTCGGCGCTCCCCCTGCTCTCGGACGACGGGCCGGAGATGATCTATCTCCACCTCTCCGACCCCGACGTCGCCGGACACGCCGAGGGGTGGGGGTCGGACGCCTGGAGGGACGCGGTGACCCGGACGGACGCCGAGCTCGCCCGGCTGGTCGCAGCACTCCCGCCCGATGCCGTGCTCGCGGTGCACGCCGCACATGGAGGAGGAGGCGCGTTCGGCCGGTTTCAGCACGGCTCGACCGCACCGGCGGATGTGGAGGTCCCCCTGCTGCTCTACGGGGCCGGCGTCGCCGCGGGGACGGTCCTCGAGGACGTGGACCTTCTCGACCTCGCCCCCACCCTCGCATGGACGCTCGGCTGGGCTCCTTCCGAGCGGTGGCGGGGCGCCGTTCTCCTCGACGGATTCGGAGGAACCCGGGCCCGGGAGTCGGGTCCCAAGATCCCATGACTTCCAACGATATTCTGGACCTGGTCGTGGTGGGTGCGGGACCGTGCGGCATCGCCGTCGGAGCCGCAGCCGCGCAGAACGGCGATGTGTCCTGCAGGCTTTTCGACCGCGGGTGCGTCACGAGTTCCATCGTGAACTACCCGTACTACATGGACTTCTTCAGCACCGCGCGGAAGCTGGAGATCGAGGGCGTTCCGTTCTCGATCCCCGACACCAACCCGTCGCGCCGGGAGGCGCTCGCCTACTATCGGCGGGTCGTGGAGCACTTCGACATGGATGTCCGCCAGTACGAGGACGTCGTGGCGATCGAGGGCTCCGCGGGCGATTTCCGGGTCCACACCCGGAAGGTTCGCGGTGGGGAGGAATCCGTGACCCGATGCCGCGCCGTCGTGGTCGCCACGGGCGGATTCCACGAGCCCAACTGGCTCGGGGTGCCGGGCGAGGACGCCGACAAGGTCTCGCACTGGTACTACGAGCCCTATCCCTACTGGGATCAGGACGTGGCGGTCGTGGGTGGGGGGAACTCTGCCGTGGACGCCGCGCTGGAACTCTACCGCAACGGTGCGCGCCCGACGCTCGTGCACTTCGCGGCGGAGCTCGACAGCGGCGTGAAGCCCTGGGTTCGGCCCGATATCGACAACCGGCTCGATCGGGGGGAAATCCCCGTCTTCTGGAAGCACCGTGTCGCCGAGGTCCGTCCGACCGAGCTCGTCCTCCGCTCGGAGGAGAGCGGCGAGCTCACCACGATCCCGAACGACTTCGTGCTCGCGATGACGGGGTGGCGCGCCAACCCCGCCGTCCTGCTCGAGCTGGGCGTGAGCGTGGACGCCGCCACCGGTATCCCCACGCACGATCCGGAGACCATGGAGACCGACGTGCCCGGCGTCTACATCGCCGGCGTGCTCGCGGCGGGCCACAACGCGAACAAGGTCTTCATCGAGAACGGCAAGGAGCACGGCGGCCTGATCGTCGCGGCGTACGATCGGCCCGGGGTGGCCTCCTCGAGCTGACGTCCCCGGGCCGGATGGCGAGGCTCGCGATCCCGGCGGCCCGTCCCGTCCTCCGGGCGTTCGCCCGTCAGCCTCGCAGCACGAACTCCGGCGGGTCGCCCTCGCCGGTCCACACCTCGCGACGGACGTAGGCCAGCCCGATCGTCTCACCGAACCGGGGTGAGCGCACCGCCGTACGGACTTCCGCCGCTGGCTTCTCGCGACCTTCGACGAAGAGCTCCGTGCCGGACTCGGGCGGATCGACGTCTCCCAGCGGTACCCGCAGGAGCTTCCGGTTCACGTGGCCCCGATCACGGATCCGGACGATGACCTCCTGGCCGGTATAGCAGCCCTTGGTGTGGTCGATCGCGACCTCTTCCAGCCCGGCCTCCGTCGGGATCGTCCCCTCGTCCATGTCCGCTCCGTACGCGGGCGCGCCCGCCTCGACCCGAAGCGTCGTCCAGTCGTCGAGCGTTGCCGGCGTCGCGCCCGACGCCTCGAGCGCGCGTCGAGTCGCCGCCACCTCCGACGCCGCCCCGACGACCTCGTACGACGGCACGCCCAGCTGCTCCGAGCGCACGAGCCGGAGCGGCTCGTCGCCGTCACGCACCGTGCCGTCACGCACCGTGCCGTCACGCACCGTAAGGGTCCGGCCCTCCCCGAGTGCCTGCAGCGTTGCGGCCTCCACGGCCAGCCCGAGCACCACGCGGGACACGAGGGCATCGGCGTCGGGCCCGATCACACCGAGCACGTCGACGCCGTCGGGGACGTCGACCTTCGCGAATCGCGGGGGAAGGTACCGGGTCAGATAGGCCTGCAGCCCCTCCTCCGCGGCCCGCGGCACGAGCGCCCAGAGGATGTGGGGCTCGTCCTCGGACACGACCTCCCGGCCGAGTCGGAGTTCCGCGACCATGCGTCCCTTCGGCGTGAGTACGGTGTGCCGCGTGACCTCGCCCCGCTCGATTCCGACGCCGTCGTCGTTCCGCGAGGCGACACCCGGGACGGCGGCCGGATCGGTGAGGGGGGCGGGAAGCGCCGGCATCCGCCCCGACACGATCCCGGTCAGCATGCGGGCGGGATCACGTCCGGTGAATCGCCAGAACCGCAGATCCGAGCGATCCACGACCGCGACGGACGTCGTCGCGGCGCGATAGCCCTGCGTGGCCTCGTCGGTACCGGTGTCGCCGGCGCGGCTCCCTGCGTCCGATCCACTCATCTCACGGCTCATCCCACGTCCTCCCCCTCGAGCTCCGAGGGATCGAGGGTGTCCCCCGCCCGGATGCGCTCGATCAGCGACGCGATGCGTCGGGCATCCGACGAACTCTCCGGGAGGGAGTGCAGATATTCGTTCAGGTGGTGGAGCGCCTCCTCGCCCCGACCCCGGCGAGCCAGCAGCAGACCGAGGGTCTTCCGCTCCGAGATCGCCTCGGGGCGGATCAGGAGGAGTCGCTCGACCGCGGAGATCGCGCGATCGTCGTCGTGCGCGTTCAGGTACACGCCTTTCAGATTCGTCAGGAGGCGCGCCAGCATGTCACGCCGGGTCGCCGCCGCCAGGAAGGCGGGACGGAGACGCACCATTCCGCCGTACACGCGGTCCAGCAGCTCCTGCGCCTGGTCCTCGAAGCGGATCTCACCCTCGTCCCACGCGTCGATCAGCAGCGACATCGACTCTCCGCGGAAGCGGACCAGGAAATGGTGCGGGAAGTTGACCCCCTCCAGGTCGAGGCCCAGGCGCCAGCCGACCTCCAGCATCACGATGCCCAGCGTCAGCGGGATTCCCACCCGACGATCCAGTACGTCGTTCAGAAACGAGTTCCGGGGATCGTAGTACGCGTCGTGATTTCCTCTGAACTTCTCCCGCTTGAAGAGCGTCTCGACCAGTTCCTGGAGCACGAGCGTGGGCGCCGTCTCCCCCTCGAGGCGTTCGAGTACCCGCTCGGCGAGCTGGTCCAGCCTGCCGAGGTAGAGATCGACAGGAAGCTGCGGGTACTGTTCGCAGGCGATGAGAAGGGCGGCACGGGCCAGATCGATTTCGCCTTCGGTCTGTCTCAGTTCGTTGACGAACCGCTGGCGCGGTGATCGGGCGGGTGCGGTCACGAGACCTCTCGGATGGCTGCGTGGAAGGCTGCGTGTGCGAGTCGGTGCGGGTCGCCCTAGGTTGCGGGCGCACGGCGCGGTTCGAACATCACGAACCGGGCACCTGTACCTACACTATTCCATCGACCCGTTTCCGCGAATGGTCCGAAGAGGACCGGGAAGAGACCCCGCATGACCGACACGCCACGTGACGAGCGGTCTCGCCTGCGGCTCACTCAGCTGAGTCACGGCGCCGGCTGAGCCTGCAAGCTCGGGATGTCCGAGCTGTCGCAGGTTCTGCGTCACCTTATGCCCGTGGAGGACCCCAGATCCCTCGTCGACGCCTCGACGGGGGACGACGCCGGCGTGTATCTGCTGTCCGACGATCGCGCTCTGGTGGTGACGGTGGACTTCTTCGGTCCCGTGGTGGACGAGCCGCGCGACTTCGGGCGGATCGCGGCGGCCAACGCGCTCTCGGACATCTACGCGATGGGGGCCCGTCCACTCTTCGCGCTGAACCTGTTCGCCTTCCCACGCGAGCACCTGGGCGAGGGGATCGCCGAAGAGATCATCGCCGGCGGTGCCGAGGTCGCGCGGGAGGCCGGCGTGCCGATCCTGGGGGGGCACTCGATCGACGACCCCGAGCCCAAGTACGGCCTCGTCGCCATCGGCGAGGTACACCCCGACCGTCTCGTGACGAATGCGGCGGGCCGTCCGGACGACGTACTCATTCTGACGAAGCCGCTCGGGATCGGCGTGATCACGACCGCCATCAAGGCGGGGGCCGTGGACGCCGGTACGCTCGGCGCCGCGGTCGAGAAGATGGCGATGCTGAACGCGGAGGCGGCCCGCGTCGCGAGCAGCTATGAAGTTCGCGCGGGCACGGACGTGACGGGCTTCGGGCTACTGGGACATCTTCGGACCCTCTGCCGAGCCTCCGGCGTGGCGGCGGAGCTGGAGACCGCGAGCGTGCCCATTCTCGAGGGCGCTCGATCGCTCGCCGAGGCGGGTCATGTGCCGGGCGGAAGTCGGCGGAACCTGACCGATGTCACACCCGACGTGGACTTCCACGAGGCCATCGACGCCACGACGCGCATCCTGCTGGCGGACGCCCAGACGTCGGGTGGACTCCTGCTGTGTGTGGACCCGGACCGCTCGGAGTCGCTGCTGGGAGATCTCCGTGACGCCGGACTGGACGCGGCCGCGATCGGTCGGCTCGTCGAGGGGACACCCGGCAGGCTGACGGTCCGAGCCTGACGAGAGGGCGCCGCCTCAGGCCTTCCCGCGTCCGCGCCCCCCGACCATCGCACCGAGCCCACCGGCCACGCCCGACGACAGGCCGCCGAGGATCAGGATCGACGTCCCGACCTGGCCGAGGTAGAGCGCCAGCACCAGCCCGATCAGCGCTGGAATCCATCCGAGCACGAATCCACGGCTGAAGGCGGCACCCCCGGACACTCCGGCTTGACGCGCCCAGGCGTAGCCCACGACAAGGGGGATCCCCACACCCAGCAGACCGGCCATGTTCGCGAAGGCCGGGATGACGGTCGCCAGCGCGGGATGGGAGAGCTGGAGCACCGTGGAGACGGCCAGCCAGTAGGTGAAGGGGGTCATGCTCGTCTCCCATCGAGGTGTGGAGGTGTCGGTCGACCCTCGACTTCTACCACTCGACACGTCCGGAGAGCAACAGAAACGGCCCACCCCCGGGGAGGGGCGGGCCGCTCTGGAGCCGCGGAGAGGCGTCCTGATGTCGCCGCGGTCAGGCCTCCGCGACCGGGGGTCGCGAGCTGCTGGTACTCCGCCGGCGCTGCTTCCGCTTCGCCGGCTCCACGAACATCATCTCGAGCACCTCCTCGAGGTCCTCGACCAGGTGCACCTCGACCTCCTCCCGCACTTCTTCGGGAAGGTCGTCGAGGTGTGCCTCGTTGTCCTTCGGCAGGATGAACTCACGGATTCCGGCGCGGACACCGCCCAGCACCTTCTCCTTCACTCCGCCGATGGGAAGCACCCGTCCGGTCAGCGTCAGCTCACCGGTCATGGCGATGTCCTTCCGCACCTTCCGTCCGGAGAGCGCGGACACCAGGGCCGTGGCCATGGTGATTCCGGCCGACGGGCCGTCCTTGGGAATCGCACCCGCGGGCACGTGGATGTGCACCTCACGGTCGGTGAGGGCGTCGGCGTCGATCCCGAGCCGGTCGTGGTTGGCCTTCGCGTAGGAAAGCGCAGCCCGTCCGGACTCCTTCATGACGTCACCGAGCTGACCCGTGAGGACGAGCCCGCTCTTGCCCGGCATGACCTGGGCCTCGACGAACATGATGTCGCCGCCCATCGGGGTGTAGAACATCCCCGTCGCCACACCCACGGCGTGCTCCGCGGCCATCCGCTCGGGATGCACGCGCGGTCGGCCGAGGAGGTCACGAAGCTTCTCCTCGTCCACCGTCACGGTACCCTCGATGCCGTCCGCGATCTCGCGGGCGACCTTTCGCGACACCTTCCCGACCTCGCGCTCGAGCTGACGGACGCCCGCCTCGCGCGTGTACTTCTGGATGAGCTGCATCAGAGCATCGTCGTCGAACTCCAGCTCGTTCTCGCGCAGCCCCGTCGCCTTCTCCTGCCGGGGCAGCAGATACCGCTTGGCGATCTGGAGCTTCTCCGCCTCGGTATAGCCCGAGAAGTCGACCCGCTCCATCCGGTCCATGAGCGGCGCCGGAATGCGGTCGACGTAGTTGGCCGTCGCGATGAACAGCACCTCGGACAGATCGAAGGGGATGCCCAGGTAGTGATCCACGAACGTCGAGTTCTGCGCGGGATCGAGCACCTCGAGCAGCGCCGAGCTGGGGTCGCCCTGGAAGGAGACGCCGAGCTTGTCGACCTCGTCCAGCAGGAAGACCGGATTCTTCGTGCCGGCCTGCTTCATCCCCTGGATGATCCGGCCCGGCATGGCACCGACGTACGTCCTGCGGTGCCCGCGGATGTCCGCCTCGTCGCGCGCGCCACCCAGCGAGATCCGGACGTACTTCCGCCCGAGCGACTTCGCGATGGACTGGGCGATCGAGGTCTTTCCGACTCCGGGAGGTCCGGCGAACAGGAGAATCGGCCCCCGGCCGGTTCCCTCGTCGTCGATCTCGTCGGTCCGCTCGCCGTCGTCTTCGGGCTGCGCCGTGCCGTCCCCCACGATGGCGGCGGCCTCGGCCGGATCGATGTCCTCCGCGGAGGCTTCCGCGGCCTCGGACGTCTCCTCCGCCTCCGACGCCTCTTCGGCATCCTCCGCGGCGCGCTCGATCTGGAGCTTGCGTACGGCGAGGAACTCGAGGACGCGATCCTTCACGTCCTTCAGCCCGTAGTGGTCCTCGTCGAGGATCTCGCTCGACCGGGACAGAACGATCTTGTCCTCGGTCCGCTCGTTCCACGGCAGATCGGTGACCCACTCGAGAAAGGTGCGGATGACCTGGTATTCGGCCGACTGGGGCGAGGTGCGCTCGAGTCGCCGCAGCTCGCGGTCGACCTCCTCGCGCTGCTCCTCGCCGAGCTCGAGCGCGTCGATGCGCTCCTTCAACTCCTCGAGGTCACCCTGTTCCTCCTCCTCGCCGAGCTCCTTCTGGATCTGCTTGAGCTGCTCGCGAAGAAGCATCTCGCGCTGCCGCTCACCCAGCTCCGTCTGGACCCGGGCCTGGATCTCCTCCTGCGCCTCGATCCGCGCGAGCTCGCGCTCGACCGCGACCAGCGCCTTCCGCATGCGCGCCTCGTCGTCCAGCACCTCGAGGAGGCTCTGCTTCTCGGAGGTCGGGAGCTCGAGGTAGAAGGCGACGAGATCGGCGAACGCGCCGGACTCGTCGACGCCCGTGATCAGCTGGTTGAGCGCCTCGGCGGGAACGCCACGACGGGTGCCCAGCTCGGCGGCACGGTCCCGAAGCTCCTTGTCGAGCGCCTGGAAGGCCGGGTCCTCCGCGTCCCGAGGGAACTGCCGCTCCATGTCGAGCAGCACCGCCCGCAGCATCTCGCTCTCCTCGTTCTCCTCGTCGCGGTGATAGGCGACGGACTGCGCCCGCCCCTCTCCCTGCACTAGAAGCTGCACACCGCCGCGTACCCGGTGGGTCTGGATGATCCGGACCACCGTACCGACGGAGTAGAGCAGTTCCGGCGTAGCGTCGTCCTCGTTCTCGCGCTGAGCCACCGCGAACAGGCGCCGGTCGTCGTCGAGCGCGGCCTGCACCGCCTCGATGGTGCCCGGACGACCCGCCGAGATCGGTACCGCGACGCCGGGATAGACCACGGTGTCGCGTAGCGGGAGAACCGGGAGTGTGTATCGATCAGCCATCTGATATTCCTGGCATCGTCCGGCCTGGACCGGACATCATTGCATTCCTGCGTGAAGGATCGCCTTGTGGTGCAGGAAGCCTGCCATGGTGAGAAGGGCCGTTTCATGCCCTTCCAGCAGGGAGCCTGTCACGTTGACACGACGCGCGTGGGTGCGTCCGGGATTTGGCAGGCCCGGGTTCCCTCGCGCCTCGTCCTACACCCGCCCCCCGGCAGGAGAGCCGTCCCAGATGTCGACACGCCGTTCGTTTCGCCCCGACCGCGGCCCCGTACGCCGCTCTGCACGCCGCTCTGCACGCCGCTCTGCACGCCGCTCTGCACGCCGCGGTGCACGCCGCGGTGCACGGAAGGACCTCGCCACGCTCATCGTGGTCCCGGTCCTCGCTCTCATGATGACCCCGGCGGGGCCGCTCGCCGCGCAGTCGTCCGCCTGGGACGCCGAAACGATGGCCCCCGATCCGGTCGACGGCCGTTCGACCGTGTACGCTCCGAACGGGATGGTCGCCACCAGCCAGCCGCTGGCCTCCGAGGCGGCGCTGCGGATTCTGCGGCAGGGCGGGAACGCCTTCGACGCCGCCGTGGCAGCATCGGCGGTGCTCAGCCTCGTCGAGCCGCACATGACCAACGTCGGGGGCGACCTCTTCGCCCTCGCCTGGTCGGCGGACGAGGGTCGGATGATCGGCCTGGACGCGTCGGGACGCGCCGGTTCGCTGATGACACCGGAGAACATCCGCGAGGACGGGTTCGACGACGTGCCGTACCGTGGCGCGGGTTCGGTGACGGTGCCGGGCGCCGTGGCCGGGTGGGAGGCGCTGGTGCGGGAGCACGGGAACCTCTCGCTCGCCGAGGTACTCGAGCCCGCGATCGAGCTGGCCGAAGGTGGCTTCCCGGTCTCGCCGATCATCGCCCGGCAGTGGGGCAACCTCGTCGGCGTGCTCGAAGACGACGAGGGCGCCTCCGCGACCTATCTCATGGACGGTGAGGCCCCGGAAGCGGGCGAGTGGTTCCGGAATCCCGACCTGGCCCGGACGCTGCGGATGATCGCGGGGGGCGGTGCGGACGCCTTCTATCGTGGTGACTTCGGCGCCCGGCTGGCGGACGGGATCCGGGAGCTGGGCGGCTACATCACCCCCGACGACATGGCGGCCATGGAGGTGGAGTGGGTCGAGCCGTTGTCGGTGGACTATCGGGGCTGGACGATCTGGGAGCTGCCGCCGGCGGGACAGGGCATCGCCGCTCTGCAGATGTTCGAGCTGCTCGAGCCCTTCGACCTGGC
>Ga0102929_1002899_pt1 | contig 10211 bp, 8 predicted proteins | sample SalPonR1_B_D2_MG_FD_78510 | JGI IMG/M metagenome (GOLD analysis project Ga0102929, IMG submission 78510) | Salt pond soil microbial communities from South San Francisco under conditions of wetland restoration - Salt Pond MetaG R1_B_D2_MG | ecosystem: Environmental > Aquatic > Marine > Intertidal... | reverse complement strand
TTGCACGAGTTCGGGTATGCCCGCGACATAGGTGGCGATCACTGGCCGGCCAGCGGCCATGGCTTCCATGATGACCATTGGAAGGCCTTCGGCGAAACTGGGCATGATGAGGGCCTGCCCCCGACCAAGTTCGGTGCGCACCTCGTCTTCGGACAACCAGCCGGTGAGTGTAACGTTGCCTTGCAGGTCGCAGGATTTGATTGCGGTTTCGATCTGTGGTCGCAGATCGCCGTCACCGATCAGCGTAAGATGCGCATCGGGATGCGCCTTCACGATCAGGGCCATGGCCTCGATCAGCACCAATTGCCCTTTTTGTTCGGAGAAACGCCCGATGGAGACGAGGTGAGGTGCCCCCGGCGCCACCGGATCGGGGGGCGGAAACCGGGCCGGGTCGATGCCGCAATGCACCACCTTGAGACGTGGCCAGTGCGCGTGATCGACCCAGCGGCAAAGCTGACTGCGGCCAAAGCTGCTTATGGCGACGGTAAAGGCGGCATTGGCCATTTTATCGCCCAAGGACAGCGCGCCGGGGGCGTCGAATTCTTCCGGCCCATGCATCGTGACGCTATAGCTTGGTCCACCCATGGCATGGGTCAGCATGGCGACGGTGGCCGAGTTGGTGCCGAAATGGGAATGGACATGGGTAACGCCTGCCCTTGCGCAGTAATCGGCGATATAGCAGCTTTCGGCGAAGTAGATCAGGTGGCGCATTCGGCCCGATGCATTGCGTTTGCCTGCACGCATGGCCATACGCAGCGCGCGCCACCAGCCCCCGGGGGCCTTGAGCAATCGCGACAGAACGGCACCGAGGAGGGCGGCGGCACCTTTTTCGAGGACATATTCGGTTTGTGCCTCTTCCTCGTGATCCTGCGCATCGACAAGCGGCATCGTCGGGCGGCGCATGGCGATGCGTAGAATTGGCGTGCCCTGCGCCTCCAACGCGCGAATCTCACGGCGGATGAAGCTGTGCGAAGGCTGTGGATAGGTGTTGAGGACGTAAGCAATGGTCACGAGGGCATTCCGCCTTGGAAAACTGAAGCTCGGTCTTTCCTAGCGGCTTATCGTCATGTGGGAAAGGCGCAGTATTCAAGAGGGCGAGACAGTGTGGCGACGCGGGCAATATTGTCTCTTTCAGACGGCAAAAACACTTGGAAAACCTTGGTTTCATTGACCGTTGGGCGAGCGGAGCGTACCTTGGCGCGAACCCAATGCACCGCCGGAGCGCGCACCATGACCACCCTGATATCGGCATTCCGGGGCAATCAATTGGTGGCCCGCGTGTTGCGCAGTTCTTCATGGTTGGTGCTTGGATATGGCGGCAGTCAGGCGTTGCGTCTTGCGTCGAACCTGATCCTGGCGCGGCTGTTGTTTCCCGAGGCGTTTGGCCTGATGGCCTTGGTCAGTGTGGTGACTGTGGGCTTGATGATGTTCTCGGATGTGGGCATTGGTCCGGCAATTTCGCAAAACAAGCGTGGCGACGATCCGGCGTTCTTGAACACGGCGTGGACCATTCAGGTGATCCGGGGGGGATGTCTCTGGGCGGTGGCCTGCCTTTTGGCGTGGCCCGCGTCACAGCTTTATGATGCCCCTGAATTGGCCACCTATTTGCCGATCGCGGCTATTTCCTTGGTTCTTGCCGGGTTCAACCCGACGCGTATCGAGACAGCGCACCGGCATTTGCTGGTGGGGCGGCTTACGATGCTGGACCTGCTGAGCCAGTTCATTGGTATCGTCAGCATGATCATCTTGGCGTGGATCACCGGTTCGGTGGTTGCTTTGGTGATCGGCGGGGTGATCGGGGCGGCGGCGAAACTGTTGCTGACGCATATATTCCTGCCCGGTGAGGCCAACCGTTTCCAATGGGAGCCGGCCGCGGCCAAGGAACTTGTCCGCTTTGGCAAGTGGATATTCCTGAGCACCGCGTTCTGGTTCGTGACAAGCCAAGGGGACAAGGCGATTTTGGGTCGCTTTCTGAGTCTTGAAACCTTGGGCATTTATAACATCGGGTATTTTCTTGCGTCCTTCCCTTTGCTTTTGGGGCATGCGGTGACGCAGAAGGTCTTGATCCCGGTCTATCGTGAGATGCTTCCGGCAAAGGGAAGCGAGACCTCCGCGAAGCTGCGAAGGCTTCGCGTGGCCATGACGGGTGGTATCATGGGCCTGCTGTCCGTCATGGCGGTTGCCGGGCCATGGCTGGTCGAGGTGCTATACGATGACCGCTATGCGCAGGCCGGTGCGATGGTCGTCCTGATCGCATGCGCGCTTGTTCCGCAGGTTATCGGTGTGACCTATGACCAAGCGGCCCTTGCGGCCGGTGACTCCAAGCGGTTCTTCGTTTTTTCGGGAACGCGCGCGGTGTTGCAGGTTGCCGGCCTGTTGATAGGCATCACGCAATTCGGGCTATTGGGGGCGATTGTGGCCTTGGGGATTGCCGCTATTTTGATCTACCCGGTTTTGGTCTGGTTGGCGCGGGTGCATGGCGTATGGGACCCTGCGCATGATGTTGTGGCCGGAGTCTTGGGGGCAGCGATCATCGGCGTCGCAGTGAGCCTGCATTTTTCGGCAATTGCCGCGCTATCGGGCCTGTAAATATCTAGGCCTTGCCCTTGGTGTTTTCATTGTCGCGCCGTTTGCGCGCTTGTCGCACATAGTTCGCGAAGCCGCGCTTGAGGCGTGTGCGCCAATGCGCTTTCGGCTCTTTCATGGGCTTTATGTTCATTTCCGGGATCGTAACGACAGGTGTCACGCCGATGCGCCGCTGCATCTGTCGGCTGCTGCGGATCACAGGATGCCGCATATCCAGAATGAACGCGACACCGATGCCCAGAAGAGCGCTGGCGAAGGCGCCCATGACGACCAATTTCTTCCGGCTGGATGTGAAAGGATACTCCGGAAGGGCGGCAGGTTCGATCACGCTTAGGCGTTCGGACTGGCGCTGCTGTTCCAGTTTGAAGCCAACCTCGGCCTCGGCGCGGCGTGCGTTGATGACATCCAGCTGGTCGCGGAGTTTTCCGCGGCGCCGGTCGAAAGCCCCAAGTTCGCGCTCGATGCGTGGGGAGCGTTGAATCGTGGTGCTGAGTTCCTCGGCACGGGTTTCAAGCAGGCTTTTTTGATTGTTCAACGCCTGAAGCTGCGCTTCGATTTCGCGTTGTTGACGCTGAAGTGTGGCGGCGCGTTGGTTTTGATCGAGCTGCGCGAGTTCCTGCTGGAGCGTGATGATCTCACGCTCGACTTCCAGTATCGCGCTGTTGACGGTGACGATCTGGGTTTGGCGAAATTCCAGGCTGCCGGAGATTGCCAGATTGTTTTCGCGACGGAAGGCGGTGACATCATCTTCCAGCGTCTCAAGCTGTTCCAGAAGTTTGTCTTCCTCCTTGGCGAAGAATGCGAGGGTCTCGCGCGCTTGTTCAAGGCGTTGATTGGCACTGATCTCGATCGTGCGGGCAGAAAATTCACGCGCCACCTGTTGCGCTTTTTGGGGTGTATCGAAGGTGGCCGTGATGGTGATGACCGAGACGGTCCCATCGTCGGTAAAACCTTCGCGTGCGGCGGCGACACCATCAATGGTCACGGAATTGCGAATGCTGGCCACCTTTTCCGTTTGGCTAAGGCCCTCCATCCCTTTGAAAAGGTTGTACTTCTCGGCAACGTCCAGAAGATTGCCACGCGTCATCAGTTGTTGTTGGATCAGTTGCAAGCGGCGGGCCGAGGCACTGTCCACAGTGGTCGGGGCAAGCTCATCATCGACTGTCGGTCGCTTGACCTGAATGACCTCGGAGGAGCGATAGAGGTGTATCTGCTGCATGGCGAAAAAGACCGTGGCCAAAGAGCCCAGAAGCGTGACAGCCAAAATCACCCTGATACGCCGGCGTACCAGATCAACGAATTCGTCGATGGAAATCAACTGCTCCAACTTTTCACCTGCCTTCTGTTCCGCCGTCTCCCTCAAGGTCCTAGCGAATGGGTGGTTTACGCGCGTGTAAACCATGACAACCCGGCAAAACTATGACCGTAAGGAGTTTAATCTGGCGTCGGACAGGTAGGAAATCAATCTGCCGTGACACGACCACGGTTGAGCACAACGCCGAGAAGCTGTGACTGGCCGTCGATAATGCGTTCGCATTGTTCGATGTGACGGCGCGTGGTCTGTGTGCCATCCGCCACCAGAAGCACGCCATCGACATTGGGCAAAAAGGCGGCTGCGTCGTCGTATTCAAGCATTGGCGGAAGGTCATAGAGTACGACATCGGGCAGAAGAGCCTCTTCCATGTCCTCCAATACGGCGGCGCTGACCTGATCGTGCAGTTGTTCGGACGCGTCCGGGTTCGGCATGGTATTCAGCGCGAGCGCGAGGCTATCGGAGGCACGGAACATATGCCGCTCCATGGAGGTGCGGCCACAGAGGAAATCACTGATCCGCCAGTCATCCCGCAGGCCCAGTGCTTTGGCGACACCCGGCTTGCGTTGGTCTAGGTCGACAAGGATCGACCTTGAACCGGGGACGCGGGCGAGGCTTTGGGCAAGATTGACCGCGGTGAAGGTGGCGCCGCTTTCCGATGTGGGGGCGACGATGGCAATACGACTCCAACCGTGTTGGCGCAGCGTTTGAACCAAACGGGTGCGCAACAGATCGAAGGCCTTGGAGGCTGGATGGTCCCGATGGTAATCGACCAAGGGCGCACCGGACAAAAGGTGCTGACGCACGTCGGGCCGGATGAGCCGCAGCGATTCCCATGCATCTTTACGCGCATGAACGCGGCCATTGCCGAAGAACACATCGCCGGACGACTGCGGCGCGGGGGCCTTGGCAGACGTCTCGACAAGGTCGTGCTGCTGGCTTGTTGCCGTTGGAAAGCGCATGTTCATAGCGGAAGATCCCGAGTATTTGGTTTTTTTCGTCAATAGCCAGTCCGGCGCATGATCACGCCGATTGTTTGTGCGATGATCTTCAGGTCTCCGATAAGGGTCATAGAAAAATCATACCGCGTGTCGATAGTGGAGCGATGGGCGAAGCTGTTTTCATTCCGGTCTGAGACTTGCCATTCACCGGTGATGCCTGGCCGCAGATCGAAGTAGGACGAGGGATCAGGATACAGCGGCAGTTGGTCTGGCATCATCGGGCGCGGGCCAACCACGCTCATTTCGCCTTTCAGCACGTTCAGAAACTGCGGCATCTCATCGAGAGAGGTGCTGCGTAGAAGGGCACCAACACGAGTGATCCGCGGGTCGTTTTTCAGTTTCTGAGTGGTTTCCCACTCTTCGCGCAGAACCTCGTCTTTCGCGAGAAGGTTCTTTAGATCCTGTTCTGCATTCTGGCCCATGGTGCGGAGTTTGAAAATGCGGAACGTCTTGCCATTCGCGCCAAGCCGGGTCTGGCGATAAAAGGGTTGCCCGCCCTCTATCCAAAGCGCCAACGCGCAAAGCAGTGTGATCGACAGGGTCAAAGGAGCCGTCGCCACAACGAAAGCCACGTCCAGAAGGCGCTTGCCATACCTGCGGTAAAGGTTATCGCTTCGGCCCGTCTGACGGGCCGGACCGGACGGCGCAGGCAGCACCGTGGCGTCGCTTGCATAAACGACACGCATCGCAACGTTGGTCTGCGCCACGCGCAGCGTTTCGAAATGGTCGGACCCTTCAAAAGAGCCCTTTGTGAGCACATCGTCTTTCATAGTTGCCCCCCCGGCAACACTGGTTACTGTCTTCACTGGTCTTCGTCATTGACGGTTGTCTGACGAGGTTTGAGAAAAGAGGCGTCGTGGCAGCGACGCTTTCCCGTCTCTTCCGGCTGTGCCAAGCGGCGAATGCGCGCGGCAAAACCGGTTCCCTCATCAAACCCGACTGTTGTCGAATTCCGGCAAGTTCTTGAAAGACTTTAACAATTTTTTGCCCAAATTCGGCCAACTTTCGCGTAAACAGATTGTTTCTCTGACCGAAAGCAAGCCTCATCAGATAGTGAATTATGGGTACAGTCAAATATGAAAGTGGCAACTGTTTCCGAAAGGGGAACTTTTGCCTTATTTTTCCCATAATTTGCCTTTTGCCTGCCACGTAAATTTCCTGTTTTGCCAAATTCGTGACACTCAGAAGGCGGCAGTTGGGCGCGCCCCGGGGGCGTATTCGGCCATCATGTGAGGCAGGGATTCGCGGGTTTGGCGGGCAACCCGAGGTCTCAGCGAATTGGGGAAAAGAGAGCGTCTTTCAAACGGCAATCGCGCAGCGTGTCGCGCCCGCAAGGCACCGGCTTGAGGTCTTTGGACAGGCAAATGCGCGCCTCTTGAATGCGGCCCGCGCGACAGGTCACCGTCAGCATATCGGGTTCCAGCATTGGGTTGGCCTTCAAGAATGCGTCTTCAACCACCGATGCGGGCAGTTTGACCGATTTGGTGAGTTTGCGAAATACCTCTGGACGGTTGATGCGGTCATATGCTTTGCGAGACAGGGCGTAATAGGCGGATGCGGAAAGACCCGTGCAACTGCCGTGCTTTTTCCATTGGTACCAAGCCAAGCCCGAGGTTCCCATGATATCGGCCATTGCCTGAGTCATCCGGCGCGAGGGTGGCCGTTGTGCTGTTTTGCAATGCGACGGCCAGCCGCGATGGTACTGCGGCCAAAGTCCGTGCAGGACCCATCCATGATCCTTCGATGCGTCGCATTGTGGCGAGTCGCGGTCATCGCCTTCAAGCGCGCACCACGTCGGGGACCAACTGAGAGCCAAAAGGTAGTAATCAAATTCCCCTGCACGCTCGCCTTCGGCAAAGGCTGCGACGGCACTGAATAAAAACAACACGAACGCGCGCATTCTTTGGCCTTCCATTTTCCGACATGTATCAGTATATAGCCGCCAAGTTCCCCGACAACGGAAACCCGCGCCCGATCAGGACGCAGCCGATTAAGGCAACGGGGAAGATTTGCGCGAAGGAGGCCCGAGATATGGCAAAACCGCTTATGGCAAAGGCCACCGCCGTCTGGCTGGTGGATAATACAACGCTCAGCTTCAAGCAGATTGCCGATTTCTGCGGAATGCACGAGTTGGAAGTACAGGGCATCGCCGACGGTGATGTGGCAGCTGGTGTCAAAGGGTTTGATCCGATTGCCAACAACCAACTTACGCAAGACGAGATCGACAAGGCCGAGGCCGATCCGCTGCACAAGCTGACACTCAAGTTCAACCCCGCCGCTTCCGGCGAAGAAAAACGCCGTGGCCCGCGGTACACGCCGCTTTCCAAGCGTCAGGACCGCCCGAATTCGATTCTGTGGCTGGTGAAGTTCCATCCGGAACTGGCCGACGCTCAAATCGCCAAGCTGGTCGGGACCACGAAACCCACGATCCAGTCGATCCGCGAGCGGACCCACTGGAACATCGCCAACATGCAGCCCATTGACCCGGTTGCCTTGGGGCTGTGCAAGCAATCCGAACTGGATGCTGCCGTGCAAAAGGCCGCTGCCAAGAGGGCCAAGGAAGGCGAGGCGATGGATGACGACGAGCGCCGCAAGTTGCTGAGCACCGAGCAGAGCCTTGAGGGTGATGCCGAGCCGCGCATTCCGACCGCGATCGAGGGGCTGGAAACCTTCAGCCTTGGCGGGGACGACACGGAAAAAGAGGAAAATATCGACGCCGATAGTTTCTTTAACCTGCCGGACAGTTCCGACGACGACGACGAAGACGACGAGTCCTGATTTCAGGCGTACCCGACGACACGTGGCCGGGCCTTGCGAAAGGTCCGGCCTTTTTCATCTATGGTACTTATAGTCCAATTGCCTTGGTTAAAGCTGTTTTCGGGCATTGAGCGCGGCGCTGATCGTGCCGTCGTCGAGGTAATCCAGTTCTCCGCCAATCGGCACGCCCTGCGCCAGTGACGTCAGCGTGACGCGATCTTCCAACTGGTCGGCGATGTAATGGGCCGTCGTTTGACCATCCACGGTGGCATTCAGGGCAAGAATGATCTCGGTCACGTTTTCCGCGTCGACCCGGTTGACCAGTTGCGGGATGCGCAACTGTTCGGGGCCGACTTGATCGAGCGCACTAAGCGTGCCGCCAAGCACATGGTAGCGCCCTTTGAAGGCGTGACCGCGTTCCATGGCCCAAAGATCGGCCACGTCCTCGACAACGCAAAGCTGACCATTGGCGCGTTTCTCGGAGGTGCAGATGTCGCAGATATCGGTTGTGCCGATATTGCCGCAGTTGAGGCATTCGCGCGCCGTGGCGGCGACCTTTTGCATCAGGTCGGCCAATGGCAGGAGTTGTAACTCGCGCTTGGCGATCAAGTGCAATACCGCGCGCCGGGCCGAGCGCGGCCCAAGCCCGGGCAGCTTTGCCATAAGGTCGATCAGGGCGTCGATGTCGCGGGTGGAATTCATGGCCGGTGGCGCCTGTGGCTGCGGGCGGAGGTGGGGGCCAGCCCCCTACGTTGAAAATCTGAGGATTTTCAACGCTCCCCCGGAGTATTGGTGGAAAGATGAAGATCAGAAGGGCAGGTTCATATCCTTTGGAAGGCCCATTTCCTCGGTCAGTTTGCTCATTTCTTCCTGTGCGCGCTCATTGGCCTTCTGCTGGGCGTCCTTGATGGCGGCGAGGATCAGGTCTTCGACGACTTCCTTGTCGTCGGAGTTGAAGATGGACGGGTCGATATCAAGGCCCTTGAGTTCGCCCTTGGCCGAACAGGTGGCTTTCACAAGGCCCGCGCCGGATTCGCCTTCGACCATGATGTTGTGCATCTCTTCTTGCAGCTCGGCCATCTTGGTTTGCATTTCCTGCGCTTTTTTCATCATGCCGGCCATATCGCCGAGCTGGCCCAGTCCTTTGAACATCTGATCTCTCCGGTTGTGAGTGGTGACGGCGCAGTATCTGCGCCATGACTTGGTTAACATATTGCAGCGACGGGGGCGGGCGGCAAGGGTGGGGCTGTCAATCTTCCTCGAAGGGGTCCCATTCATCCTCGACCTCGGGCAGGGCGTCGGCCTCGGCCTTGGCTTGCTGATCCTCCGGGGTGCGGATTTGGGTGATCGTGGCCTTGGGAAAGGCGGCAAGCACGGCCCTGACCATAGGGTGGTCGGAGGCTTCCTCCTTGAGTGCGGTTTCCGCCGCATCGCGTTTTGCGGCGATGGTTTCGGCCCCGCCGTCGTTGACCACACTCACCCCCCAGCGCGTTCCGGTCCAGCGTTGCAAGGCGGCCCCAAGGCGTTGTGACAGGTCTTGGGGCGCGTCTGCGGTCGGCTGAAACTCGATCCGCCCGGGGCGATAGCTGGCCAATTGCACGCAGGTTTCCACCTCGACCAGGAGTTTCACGTCGCGCTGTGTGCGGATCAGTTCAACCACATGTTCGAAGGTTGGGTAATGGGCCAGCGCGGTCTCGTTGGCCACGGCCAAAGCGGGGCTTGCGCCCGAGGCGCTTGGGCCGGAAGGGCCGGGGTGCGTCGGCGCGGGGGTGCCTTGGGCCTGTGTCGTGCTGCCGGTTTGCGGGGTAGCCGCGCCGCCGCCGCCGGGCCCGGGTGAGGGGGGCGGAGGCGTATTGCGCAGCTTGCGCACCAGTTCTTCGGGCGACGGCAGGTCGGCCACATGGGTTAGCCGGATCACTGCCATCTCGGCGGCCATCATGGCGTTGGGGGCGTCGGCCACTTCGTCCAGTGCTTTGAGAAGCATTTGCCACATGCGCGTCAAAACCCGCATCGGCAAGGCGTTCGCCATGCTTTGACCACGGGCGCGTTCATCGGGGCCTATGGTGGGATCTTCGGCCGCGTCCGGCGTGATCTTGACCACGGAAATCCAATGCGTCACCTCTGCCAGATCACGCAGCACCGCCATCGGGTCCGCGCCTTCGGCATATTGGCCCGACAATTCTGTCAGAGCGCCTGCGGCATCGCCTTTCATGATCAGATCGAACAAGTCCAGAACCCGGCCCCTGTCGGCCAGCCCCAGCATGGCGCGGACCTGATCGGCGGTGGTTTCTCCCGCGCCGTGGCTGATGGCCTGATCGAGAAGAGAGGTGGCATCACGGGCCGAGCCTTCGGCGGCGCGGGTGATGAGGGCAAGCGCGTCGTCGCTGATCTCGGCGCTTTCCGCCGTGGCGATGCGGTTCAGAAGGCCGATCATCACCTCGGGTTCGATCCGGCGCAGATCGAAGCGCTGACAGCGGCTGAGGACAGTCACCGGCACCTTGCGGATTTCGGTGGTGGCGAAGATGAATTTCACATGCTCGGGGGGTTCTTCAAGC
>Ga0102929_1002897_pt1 | contig 10216 bp, 7 predicted proteins | sample SalPonR1_B_D2_MG_FD_78510 | JGI IMG/M metagenome (GOLD analysis project Ga0102929, IMG submission 78510) | Salt pond soil microbial communities from South San Francisco under conditions of wetland restoration - Salt Pond MetaG R1_B_D2_MG | ecosystem: Environmental > Aquatic > Marine > Intertidal... | reverse complement strand
GCTGTCGGATCAACCGGGCTTTGCCCAAGCCTTCATGCCGGGCGGGCACTCCCCGAAGGCCGGTGAGCGTTTCCGCAACCCTGACCAGGCCTATAGCCTTCAGCGCATTGCGGAAACCGACGGCCGCGCCTTTTACGAAGGCGACCTGGCAGCGCGGATCGCATCGTTTGCGCGCGAGCACGGCGCCGCGTTGACCGAAGCGGATCTGGCGGCGTACGAACCGGAATGGTGTGGCACCCTCTCAACGGCGTATGGCAAGAACGAACTGCACGAGATCCCTCCCAACGGCCAAGGGATCGCGGCACTGATGGCGCTTGGCATGCTCGAGCATCTCGGCCTTGGGGAATTCGATGCCGATGATCCTCTTGCCCTGCATTTGCAGATCGAGGCAATCAAGTTGGCCTTTGCCGACCTTCACGCCTTTGTCGCCGATCGCCGTTTCATGACAGATGTCACGCCCGAACACCTGATCGACCCGGGCTACCTCGCGACCCGGGCGCGGCTGGTGTCGCGGGATCGCGCGCAGAACCATGGCCCCGGCGCACCCCGAAACGGGGGGACGGTCTATCTGACCGCCGCCGATGCATCGGGCATGATGGTCTCGTTCATCCAGTCCAACTATGCGGGATTCGGCTCGGGCGTTGTGGTACCGGGCACAGGCATCAGCCTTCAGAATCGCGGTGCGGGCTTCACGCTCGAGCCGGGACATCCCAACGAGGTGGGACCGGGAAAACGGCCCTTCCACACCATCATCCCCGGCTTCCTGATGCAGAACGGCGCGCCGAAAATGAGTTTTGGAGTCATGGGCGGACCGATGCAGGCACAGGGCCATGTCCAGATGGTTCTGCGCACGCAGCTTTGGGGACAGGATGTCCAGACCGCGGTGGATGCGCCGCGCTGGCGTTTCGTTTCGGGCAGCACCGTCGCCTGCGAGACAGCCCTGCCCGAAAAGACCCGCGCGCGGTTGACGGATCTGGGGCATGACATTTCCGTGGAGTCGCCGGACAGCGCCTTTGGCTTCGGCGGCGCGCAACTGATCGAGCGTCTTGCAACCGGCGGATATGCCGCCGGGTCAGACCCCCGCAAGGACGGGCAAGCTGTGGGCTTCTGAGCGCATGGCTTGTCGCAGGCTTTTGGGCCGGGACGACAGGAAGGTTTCGCGCGACTACAGCTTGCTGTGCGCACCATCGCAGAGCGGCTGATTGCTGCTGTGCTTGCAGCCGCAAAAGAAGACACGCTTGCTGGCATCTGCGGTGTATTTGTATTTGACCGGCGTGATGCCGGTGTCCTTGTGACTGCCGTCGCAAAAGGGCTGCTTGGTGCTTTTGCCGCAGGCGCACCAGAAATAGGTCTTGCCGTCTTGAACCTCGACCGGAAACGGCGACTTCTGCGTGATGATCGGTGCTGTCACTGGATACTCCATCATTGTCTGTCACGGAAAGTAGCGCCAGATCGGGCAAATGGTAGGCGGGCTGAGCCCAGCGATGAAGAAGCAGGTTCGGCTCGGGCACTGGCCCTGATTTGCATCAAATACCCGGTTGTCCAAGCCGGGTAGAGTGCCGTCAGCCAGGCTGACCCATGATCGACCAGAGTCCAAGAGGCGCCATGCACGACAAGACACCCGAAAGCGCGCTTGCATCGCTTGGCACGACGAAAGCCGGTTTGAGCGCTGACGAGGCCGCGCGCCGGCGCACGAAGCACGGCCCAAATCGCCTGCCCGACCCGCCGGGGCGCAACCCGCTTCTGCGATTCCTTGCGCAGTTCCACAACGTCCTGATCTACGTTCTGATCGGCGCGGCAATCGTCACCGCCGCCCTGGAGCATTGGGTCGATACGGGCGTCATTCTTGCGGTGGTGGTGGTCAATGCAATCATCGGCTTCGTGCAGGAGGGCCGCGCAGAAAAGGCGATGGCAGCCCTGCGCGAGATGCTTGCGCCGCGGTCTGCCGTGCTGCGTGGCGGGAGCCGTGTCAACGTCGATGCCGCCGATCTTGTACCAGGTGACATCGTCATTCTCGAGGCAGGCGACCGTGTGCCAGCCGATCTGCGGGTGATCCTCGCGCATGGGCTGACCGCCGAGGAAGCGATCCTCACCGGAGAGTCGATGCCCGTGGAGAAGACCACGGCACCGGTGCACCGTGATGCTGCGCTCGGGGACCAGGCATCGATGCTGTTTTCCGGAACGCTGGTCGCCTCGGGCACAGGACGCGGCGTGGTCGCGGCCACGGGCGCCGAGACGCAAATCGGCCAGATCAGCGGCATGCTGAGCCGGGTCGAGGTGCTGACCACGCCGCTTGTGGCACAGATGGACCGTTTCGCACGGTGGCTGACCGTGTTCATCGTCATCCTTGCGGGCGGCTTGCTGAGCTATGGCTATTTTGTCCGGCACATGGGCTTTTCAGACCTGTTCATGGCAGTGGTCGGCCTGTCGGTCGCGGCCATTCCCGAAGGCCTGCCCGCCGTGCTTACCATCACCTTGGCGGTGGGTGTCCAGGCGATGGCCCGGCGCAACGCCATCGTGCGCCGCCTGCCTGCAATCGAGACGCTGGGGTCTGTCTCGGTCATCTGCACGGACAAGACCGGAACGCTTACTCGCAACGAGATGATGGCGGCATCGCTGGCCACCGCCGGTCATATCCACGAGGTGACCGGCGATGGCTACGCGCCCGAAGGCGAGCTGAGCGCGCCCGGTGCAGGTGACGGCGAGGCGGCAACCCTGCAGGAGATCGCGCGCGTGGCCGCGCTGTGCAACGATGCAGTACTGCGCGGGCCCGAGAACGGCTGGCGCGTGGAAGGCGACCCGATGGAAGGCGCGCTTCTGGCGCTTGCAGGCAAGATCACCGGTGACGGGGCAACGCCATTCGCAGGTTGGACCAGGCGGGATGCGATCCCCTTTGACGCCGCGCACCGCTACATGGCGACGCTTGACCACGACGGCACAGCACGCGCCTGCGTTCACGTCAAGGGCGCACCCGAGGCCGTGCTTGCGCTGTGCGGCAACGCGCGTTCGGAGGACGGCGGAACGGTACCGCTTGACGCAGATCACTGGCTTGGCGCAGTCGAGACCCTTGCGGCCGGAGGCCAGCGCGTGATCGCGGTGGCCACGCTCGAGCGGAACCCCGAGTGCAAAAGTCTCGCCCCTGGCGAACTTGCCGGAAAGCTGACTTTTGTGGGGCTGATCGGCCTCATCGACCCGCCCCGCCCCGAAGCGATAACGGCGGTGGCCGAGTGTCATGCGGCCGGTATCCACGTGAAGATGATCACCGGTGATCACGCCGCAACGGCGCGCGCCATCGCAAGGCAGATCGGATTGAAAATCCAGGACCGCGTTCTGACCGGTGCAGAGCTCGAGGCGATGGGAGATGCCGCCCTTGCCGACGCCGCTGCTCAGACCGACATCTTTGCCCGAACCTCTCCGGCCGACAAGCTGCGGCTGGTCACGGCGCTGCAGTCGCGCGGGCTCACCGTGGCCATGACCGGTGACGGGGTCAACGACGCCCCTGCCCTCAAGCGCGCGGATGCCGGCATCGCGATGGGTCTCAAGGGCAGCGCAGCGGCGAAGGAGGCGGCGGAACTGGTGCTCGCCGACGACAATTTCGCATCGATCGTCGCAGCGGTGCGCGAGGGACGTACCGTCTATGACAACATCAAGAAGGTCATAAGCTGGACGCTGCCCACCAGCGCCGGCGAAGCGATGACCATCGTTGTCGCGCTGTTCGCCGGCATGTCCTTGCCGATCACCGCCCTGCAAATCCTGTGGATCAATCTGATCACCGCCGTAACGCTGGGCCTTGCGCTGGCGTTCGAGCCGGCAGAGCCGGGCACCATGCGCCGCCCTCCCCGCCCGCGGGGCGAGCCGCTGCTGACCCGCAGACTTGTCTGGCAGATCGTCTTCGTCTCGATGCTGTTTCTTGCCGCCGTTTTCGGAGTCTACGCCCATGCGATTGACGCCGGACATGCTTTGCCATTGGCGCAGACACTGGCGATGAACATGCTGGTGGTGCTGGAAATCATGTACCTCTTCTATATCCGGAACCTGCACGGACCGTCCCTGACCTGGGCAGCCGCCAAGGGCACAAAGGTCGTCTGGGCCTGCGTGATCTTCGTTACGGCTGCGCAGGGCGCGATCACCTATCTGCCGCCGCTGCAAAGGATTTTCGGAACCGCGGCGGTGCCCTTCGGCGAAGGCATCCTGCTTGTCGGGATCGGGATCGCCTTCCTGGCCCTGATAGAGACAGAAAAACAGATACGCCTTTCGCTCCTGCCTGGCAGCAGACGTGACCAAACCTGATCCTGGCGCTGCCCGGAGGGGTTCAATGGGGCTCCGGGCTATGTCGGGTCGGGTGTCTGCTTGTTCAGCGCCGACCCTTCGGGTGGATATTCCAGGCTTCCGCTCAGCTTCGCCTTCAGCGTCCAGTCGAAATCGGGAAACGGCAGGTTTTCCGATTGACGCCACGCTTCGACAGCGGCTTCTGCCCGATTGACACGCTCGGTGTCGGGGCCTTCGTCGGGGGCGGCGTAATGCGTCACGGACGGGAAGGCGAATTGCGCACCGGCCTCTTCCACCACGGCCATCATGCGCAGCAGGACATCCTCGCGGACAGCCGCGAAGGTGTCGATGTCCGAGGCCTGGATGTAAGAAAAGATCTCGATATCGAGCGAATGCGCGCCAAACGCCATGAAGCGCACCCTGAGCGGATCCGACAGCACCGCAGGATGGCCGATGAGCAGCTTGCGCAGCGCCACCAGAACATAGCGCAGCTGGTCGGGGCGCGTTTCGTAGCGCAGTTGCAGGACCGTGGTGAAGAGGAAGCGATCCCGACGCGAGAAATTCTCGAGTTCCATGTCGAGGAACTGCGAGTTCGGCACGCTGATGACGGTGCGGTCGAGGGTGCGCAGCCGGGTCGACCGCAGCCCGATATGTTCCACCGTGCCCGACTTGTCGCCGAAGCGGCAGAAATCGCCGACGGAAATCGGGCGGTCGGCGAAGATCGTGAAGCCTGAAAGCAGGTTCTGCAACGTCGGCTGAACGGCAAGAGCGAAGGCGATGCCGCCGATCCCGAAGCCGGCCAGAACACTGGTGAGCGGCAGCGACAGCATATGCGCGATGGCAAGAACCGCAGCAAGCAGCAGACCGCCCCGCAGGACCCCGGAGACCAGCGACAGAAGGATGAGGTTGTGCCCGATGACCCGTTCAGCATTGCGATACCTGTCTGCCATGGCGCCAACTGCCTGCCATCCCAACAGGAACAGGCCGAAAACGATCAGGATGACGGCGACGGCGGCCAGAACTCCGGTGAACCGTTCCGGAAGACCCAGAACAAGGTCCGCGCCGAGGAAAACAATCCCGACGGCCAATCCACACAGCGCCCAGCTGGCAAGCTCGCTGCTGATCGGATGCTCTTCGGCTGCCGACGCGTTTTCCGTCGTGAAAAGACTGCGCAGGATACGCAGCGCAAGAAATGCAGCACCCCATGCCAGGATCAGCGTCACGAACAGGGCCCACCACTGCCATATTTCGAGCGGTCCCAGGGGCGTGAGCGTCGAGGGCAGGACACCGCGAAGCGCGCTGCGGATGATGAAGTGAATGTCGCGATCCTGAACCTCGGTCAATCCGGGAGCCAGCGGCATGTCCTCCATCGACGTGTAGACGGCCCGGATGGTCCGCAGGGTCTCGGGGGTGAATTGCCAGATGACACCTTCTTCGGTTTCGACAGGAGCGATGACGACGCTGCCTTCTGAGTGCCGAAAATGCACATAGGGAATATCGCCGTTCGGGGCGTCGGGAATCTCCTGCCAGATGACGTAGCCGGCCCGGTCGATCACCCGCTTGAGATATCCCGCCAGCACTTGGCCGTCGTGAATGCGGGTGACTTCCGGCCGTCCTCGCAGGTCCAGCGCACCAAGCGCAGCCGGTGCAGATCCGTCGGGGTTGAAGCGAAAGCTCAACAGGAACGCGCGCATCGCGTCGCGCGGGTCTCTCGGACCAAGGCCCGCCTGATGCTCTTCCGTTGCGGTTCCGGACGCAGTGCGAAGCCTGTCGCGCAAAGTGGCAAGCTCATCGATCGAGCGCGGCGCGAGATACCACTGGCCCTCATGCAGTTGAAACTCGATCCCGACTTTCAGCCCTGTGCCCGCCTGTTCCAGATCGACCGTGACCGCGTTGCCATCCACCTGCTGAGGCAGGTCCCACAGGCGAAAGGTCGTTTGGTTGATCACCGCATGGAGCGCTCGGGCATAGTCGAACCTGTCCGCATCACCTTCCGTGCCATCCTGCGGGCGGACAAGTGCCGCGGCCATGCCCAGGGCTTCGAGATCGCCGTCGACAGCCTCGTTGGCCGCCGTCAGAAAATCGCGCATCGTGTTCATCGGGCTGGACTGGTTCACGATCGCGACACGCGGGCCTTCCGTCGCGGCCCGAGCACCTGTCCACCATTCACCGGATCCGAAGCGACCGGTGAAGGATAGCCCGTCGCGCGACTGGACAAAGACAAAAGCACCAGAGCGGTCCTCTTCGATCCAGCGACCGCGCAATTCGCGCCCCACCGCAACGGCCTCGACCCGGCCTTCATAAAGCGGATAGGTGCCGGTAATCAGGGCTCCGGATTGGTCAAGGTTCAGCCTCGCCCCGCCGTCGCGCCACAGCGTATCCCATGTGCCCCCCCATTGCGCGGGCGGCGCGTCCTGCGCCTTGGCCGGCGTCGAGAGGACGAGGCCAAGCAGCAGGGCGAAAAGTGAAAATACCCTAAGCAGGCTGGCCATGATGTGTCCGTGTCCTTGCAGAGTGAAACATCTGCGGTCAGCGCAGATAAACGGCGGAAAGTTCGGCGAGGATGCCGCCCTCCGCATCTTGAAGCTCGAGCGATTGCCCTTGAAGACGGAAGCTGCGGGTCGCAGCCAGCATGTCGAGCAGCGCCTGTTCAATCGTATCGAGCGGCGGCGGGCAGGCCATTCGCGTGCTCGCCCCCACGGCTAAAGTCAGGGTCTCTCCGTCTTGATCATGCCGGCCGAGGATCCGATTGCACCCGACGGTCGCCCGGAAGCGCCGTTCGGGATCGCTGTAGAGGACGATATGTGGCTCACGCCGGTTCTGCATCGCCCTGACCTCTTGGCCCATCAACCTGTCAAAGCGCCAATAGGTATCGGTGAGCGATGCCTGCGGTTCGGCCTTGGCGCAGGTATCCCCGGGCCTTGTGGCAATGAACCGATCGACGATCAGGCTGGTTCGGAGCGCGCCCTCTGGTGTCGGACGCGGGGCAAGACCGCCTTCTACATGCACGACGATCGGCGCGCCGGATGTAGGTGCCGCCTCGAGATATGCGCGTTCAAGCGCGTCGTAGTCACCGCCCTGCGCGATGGGATAGCGGACACCCGAAAAACATTCCTCGAAACGCGCGGCATCGTCCCTTTGGGTCATCCGACCCAGCAGGAAGAGCCCGGCAAGCTCGGCAGGCTCCAACGTATCGTCGCTGGTCAGCGCATAATCGAGTTCGGATGTGATCGGATTGCCCGCCATGTCCATCTGGCGGAGGCGATCCGGAGCCTCGACCTGCCAGAAAAGTGGCATTTCTGACGCGCCATGCAAGACGATTGCGCCGCGCACAGGGTCGGCGTACCAGCGCCCGATCTCGTCGCGACGTGTTGTTTCATCTGCTTTGAGCCATTCGCGGCGCATATGGTAATATTGTCCCGGCCACAGGTCGAGATGATGGCGGATGCCCTCGCAATCGGCGCAGGGCAGCGTGCCGCGGAACGTGGCCGGCAGGCGCAGGCCATGCGCACCGATCTTGGGCGCCGCAGCACCGGACCTGTCCCCCTGAACCCGCTTCATCACCACCTCTACTGTCTGCGCCTCGCCGTCCTGCAGAACCGGAGTCGCCGTATCCGTGGTGAACAGAAGCTGCCCGTCATGCCTGAGTGTCGCCCGCAGGGCATAGACCGCCCGCGGGTCGAGATCCGCCGGGTCATAGTCGATGGCGAAGGCGATCGGCGATTGTCCGGCCCCGTCGATGACAATGCGCGCAAGTGGCCGCGCGGGCGCATCGGCCCGCGAGGAATCCTCGATCACGGCCTCGAAAACCGCGTCGGGTGGAAGCGCGATCCGTTCCCGGATGACGGCGGTGCCGGTCAGCGTGTCGGCCATTGCAGTGCCGATCCCTGCCACGGCTGCCAGCAGAACCGGCGCACATGACAAGACATGCCGCCTGCGCAAGGTCATCAAGGAAAAGAGCATGTCCTGTCGCCTTTTTTGTGCCGACGGGCCCTCGGGATCGTCTTCAAGACGGGTCCGCGCCGGTATCGTCGCTTCGAAAGGTGTGATTCGTCTTATATATGCTTGATGTCCCCACGTAGCGGGTCTGTGGCGGGCCCGGTGGAGCGCAGTGACCCGTTTCGGGTCATCCTCGGCGCCTGGATCAAGAGAATCGCCATACTCATGGGCAAGCGAACAAGTCTTGGGGACGCCTGCGGGCGTCCGGCTCGGAGGGACCATGTCTGGCAGAACACGTATACTTGCCGCGGTTTCAGCACTTCTGCTGGCGGGCTGCTTGGAAAGCGAAGGGTTCGGCGGCAGCGGCGGATCGAGCGGCGGCGGTGGCTTTGGCGGAAGCGGTGGCTCGGGTGGCTTTGGCGGGAGCAACCAGGCGGGGCTGTCCCTTGCCCGCGACGTCTGCTTCAACGACATCGAATCCCGAGGAGCGCGGATCGTTCGGGTGGAATCCGAGCGCGAACTCCTGAATCGGGCCGAAATCGTAGTGCTCACCCGCCGCAGCGCGGTGTCTCTCAACACCGAACGCCGTCTGTGCACCTTCTATTACAACACCGGGCTTCACGACACCCGACGGATTTGATGTGCCTTCATCCCCAGACCAAGGAGGTCGGAATGAAACGACTGACGAGCCTGTTCTTCGTTGCAACCTTGTGCGCGGCAACGCTTGCGCCGGTGCCCGCCAAAGCGCTGACCGACGCCGAGAAAACGGCGCTTGCCGCGCTGTTGCTTCTCGGAGCAAGCGTGGCGGCGGCAAAGCACGGCAAGCACAACAACAGCACCTCCAATTGGGACGAGGATCGCCACGGGGAGCCGTTTTCACCAAGCCCTGGCATCGTGTGCCTGCCTCGGCCAAAGCAATGTTACCAGAACGGTGCAATCTCGTGGCGCTGGACACAGCGCATGTTCGGCTGATGCCGCGAATCTGACACTGGCCCCTTTTTTCAGACGGAGATGACTCAATGACCGCCTTGAAATCGCTGATATGCGCCCTGTGCCTCTTGCCGCTGGCCCAGGTCGCCGCCGCTCAGTCCGGTGACCAGGTTGACCGTGCCGACCTTGCCGCCCTTGACCGGATGGGCATGGAGGTGGGCACCTATGCCGCCGAATACCTTGGCGGCTATGGTGATCTTTTCGAACCGCAGATGCTCGTCAAGCTGGGTGTCATTGCCAAACAAAGAGCCATTGCGCATACCTGCGACGGCTTCGAGGTGGACATGGAGCGGTACAATACGGCCATGGACGGGTTGTTGCGGCCGATCATCGACATGATCAAGCCTCCCGAGGATGGTGGAGCGGCGATCAATCTGCCTTTCACTATCGCGATGTCGGCCTATTCCATGTTGCTTGGTGGCAACATCGCCTCCGGCGCTGCGGCTCCCGACGAAATGTGCGCTCTTGGGTCCGATCTGCGCGACGCGCTTGCCGGTGGAGATGACGAGGCGCTTCTGATCTGGACGACAGCGGACTGAGTGCTGTCCCGCTCGGCGCCGCTGGTTTCTTCCCTCGTGTTTTTTTACCAGTTTCGGCGGCGACGGCTTGCGAGCCGGGACATCTTGGATCCCGGCTCGCGGGTCGCATGGTCAGCACCGCTCGCGTGGCGGCGGACCCAAATGCCCCTTGCGTAACGCAGGCCAAGGTCACAAGCTGACCACACAGGGCCGGACGAACCCTTTTTGATGCTGCCGAGGGGCGGCAGATCGACGTTCGGGCCGGAAAATCGCGCCGTTTTGACCATGGGCGAAGGAGAACGCGGCGTGTCAGAACCGCAAGAGAGTTCGAGACTGCGGCTGGAACTCGATGCGCCGGGCTTCCTCAAGGTGGAAAGACTGGTTGCCTACGAGATGGGCAATCTGCTCCTGATGCTGAACCTGCAACTGCAACAGCGCTTCGGTTTGCGTGCAGAAGAGTACCAAGTCTATCTCCTGATCGTGCTGGCGACGGTGCAGCG